>ERZ791901.101-NODE-101-length-83296-cov-26.117250_pt1 | contig 83296 bp, 71 predicted proteins | sample MGYA00510150_ERZ791901 | MGnify/ENA primary metagenome ERZ791901 (study PRJEB30046, sample SAMN00792058) | human gut metagenome | study: EMG produced TPA metagenomics assembly of the A metagenome-wide association study of gut microbiota in type 2...
TTTTATACCCTAATAAGCTGCCGGAAAGTGAACGGGTATGCTCCGGAATATGTAAGTACAGCGCATATTCATCTTATTGTAGCAGGTTCTGTAAATACTTTGATGAACAAGATATTTAAGGATAAGAAAGAACCACTGTTTGGGAGGCAGACAGGTACAATGCATGTCCGGCCTTTCCGGCCATCAGTCCTGAAAGAAATCATGTCTGAGTATTGTCCTGAATATAAAAAGTCAGATTTGCTGGCTCTATATACATTAACAGGCGGAGTTGCTAAATATGTTGAGTTGTTTATTGACCATAAGAAGTTTACAGAGAAAACAATGCTGAACATGTTTTTTGAGCGTGATTCCTATTTTTTATCAGAGGGCAAAAATATGCTGGTTGATGAGTTTGGGAAAGACTACGGAATCTATTTTTCTATTCTTACTCTTATTTCACAGGGGAAGACTACGAGATCAGAGCTGGAGAATGCCCTTAATATCAAGGAACTGTCGGGATATTTAAAGAATTTGAGTGAAGAGTATGGTCTGATAAGCAAGAAGCAGCCTCTCTATGAGAGATCAGTCAATAAGAATGTGCATTATACCATTGAAGATCAATTTCTGAGATTCTGGTTTCGTTTTGTGTATAAATACTCTCACATTATTGAGGCAGGAGCAAACGAGAAATTAAAGTCCATTGCCGAGAGAGATTTTCCGACAGTGAGCGGCAAATCTCTTGAATGTTATTTTATGGAGGTGCTGAAGGAGCAGGGCTGCTATACTCGTCTTGGTTATTGGAACGACCGAAAAGGAGAAAATGAGATTGATATCATTGCCGAAGATGAAGTGGACAACAAGATCGAATTCATTGAAGTAAAAAGGCAATCAAAGAATTTCGATGAAGAGTTGTTAAAATCCAAGGCGGCAACTTTCATGAAAGCAGTAGGTCCTTATGAAGGCTATGAGATCTCGTATAAGGGTATTTCTATCGATGATATGTGAGTATGAGCAAGTTATATCGTTTTCTGCCAGCTTTGCCACCCTATATATAAACTTATAGGGGAAAGTGCGGACAGAAATGTAACTATTTTTGTCCGCACTAACTATAATAGTTTAAAAGAAGCCTGGCAAAGCTGGCAGAAATTCGGGAACAGGGCTCACTCTGGTGATTGTAATCCGTTGATAATTATTGCTTGAGAACGTTTTTGATCAGCAGAAGATGGTGCGGAGCAAAATTGCGGAACAAATACATTTCAGGCCTGAATGATATCAGATCAGATGCGAATGTCCCTATTTACAGGCGGTCAATTTCTTCCGGAGACAGTCCGGTGATGTCTGCAATGTCCTGAGTGGGGAATCCCTTTGCCTTCATCCGGATTGCATTTTGCCGGCGCTCTTCCTGCCTTCCTGCTTCCAGGCCTTCCGCTATTCCTTCTGCTCTTCCTTCTGCTTTTCCTTCCGCTCTGCCTTCTGCTCTGCCTTCCGCACGTTCCGTATTGATATTGTCTCTCAGGATCACAATATTATCCAGATGGCGGTGATAAGCTTTCAGTTCATCCTTGCTCATACGGTCCAGTTTTAGCCTTTCACGTGCAGCATTCAGTCCCGGAGCCTGTGCCTGATCTGGAATTTCTCCGGTATTGAGATAATAGATCCATTCTTCCAGCGGTGTTTGGGCAACCTGATTGAAATCGTTCACTTTCAGGATATAATATTCCGGATATAACTGGCTGACTGTGTCGACCTTAAACGTCTGGCGCTGGAATGGAGATAATTCCAGTATATCGTTCTGGTGTATTCCCCGGAATTCTGTTTTTCCGTGATACACAATATCCTTTCCATGTCCTAATGAGAAATAGACAATGTTGATACTATACACTTTTCTTACCTTGTCGTAGCCTTCTCCCCGGTTGATATATTCAGTCACCAGTTTTGAAGTACCGAAGAGCATACGCTGAAAGTAAGCATATTCATTGTTGTTCTGGATTTCAATCAGCAGCAGAGTCCCTTTGGAGTCCTCGGCCAGCAGATCCACCCGGTTATATTTGTCAAATTCCTCTTCCTGATTGCTTTCGCTTTCAAGCAGTTTCTGTATTTTGATCCGGTCACGGAGCAGTGTCGTCAGAAAACCTTCCAGTACGGCAAAGTTAGCCTTGTTTCTCAGCAGGCGTTTCATAGCCCAGTCAAAACGGATGTAATTACTCATAATCTTGTGAATTTAAAGGAATAGTACAAAGATAAGATTTTTAGATGAAACAGACAACTAATGAGCAAGTTATATCGTTTTCTGCCAGCTTTGCCACCCTATATATAAACTTATAGGGAAAGTGCGGACAGAAATGTAAAATTAAAATTTTGTTAATTTGCCCGCACTAACTATAATAGTTTGAAAGAAGCCTGGCAAAGCTGGCAGAAATTCGGAAATAAGATTCGCTTTGGTGATTGTAAGCCGTTGATAATTATTTGCTTGAGGACGTTTCTGATCTGTAGAAGATGGTGCGGAACAAAATTGCGGAACAAATACAGTTCAGGCCCTCTTCCCAAAAAAGTTTTGGAGAAGAAGGCCTGAAAATAATATAAAATAAATTCAACAGAAAATCAATCGTTTGTCTCTTTATTTGTGTTTCGGAGACTTTGCCAAAGTTCTTTGCCGAAGAGAATCCATGCAGAACTGCCGATAAATCCCAGGAACATTAATCCAAGTATGATAATTTTTTTATTAGGACTGGATGGGCTTAAAGGAACTGTTGCTGGCTCCACAATGGCAAATACCGGTTTTGCTTCCTGAACTTTTGCACGTGCAACTTGTAATTGGGTTTCTACCTGACTATAAATTTGAAAAGCAATACTCATATCATTCTGCAAACGGGTTCCTTCTGCCTGTGTACGCTGTAGCACAACATTACGGTTAGCATCCATAAAGTCTGCGTATGCTTTTTGTGCTTTGTAATATTCTTCTTTGCGTTCTTTGCAGAGCTTTTCCAGATAGTTACAATCCTCTTGTGCTTTGCGTGTGCGGTAATCAATGATGTATTTTTGTAATTTAGCTACGGCACTATCTGCTACTGTGGCGGCTACCTCGGGATCCTGAAAGGTAGCAGAAACAATTGTCATATTGCTTTTACTGTCTATTGTTGCTGATAAAGTTCCTTTTATAATTGCAATTTTTCTGTTTTGTTCACCTGTTAATCTAAAAGGGTCGATTATATGATTGGAATCATTTGTATTTTCGTTAGATATAAATAGCGATTTAATTCCATTTATAGCCATACCTGGTAAGTTGAATATGTACCCCCACCAAGGACTTTTTTGGGTGTCAATATAATCTGATAATTTTATCGCATGTTGCGATGTTTGAGGTGTAACTTCTACGTTATACATTTCAAGTATAAAAGGAGTTGATTTAATCAAATCTGGGAACATAGTGGAGTTTAAAGCTTCTTGTCCGTTACCTCCAATCCCTCCGATTCCGAGCATCGAAGCCATTCCCGCAAAGTTGTTAGTATTACCATTCTGTCCGGATTCGGGTGAAAGTGTTATATCTACTTTGTATGTTTTAGGAATACTAAAAGCTATAACTATTCCAGCTAAAAGTCCTATTCCCATTATTTTGAGAATCGTTTTTCTTTTATTCCATAAATTATAGATTAGCGCTCTTAAATCAATTTCCATATTAACTTGTTGATTATTTCCCATATCGTTTTTTATAAGCTATTTTTGTGAATAATATTTCCGTTATTTTATATATATATCTTAAAGATAGAATTATGCGGTTTGTATAAACGTGATTTTCTTTAAATGCTTTTAAATGTTCTTGCATGATTTGTTTATAGGCCTCTAATCCTGCAGTACTGGCTCCACCTGTTCTCATTGTAACCATATCAATCGGTAAATAGAGTGTTTTTATCTTATAAACAAAAATAGTTCTTAATAAGAATTCAAAATCTGCAGCTATTTTATAATGGGTCTTATATAATCCATATTTTAAGATGCATTCTCTTTTTATATAAAAAGAAGGATGAGCAGGCATAAATCCTAAGCGCATAAGTGATCGTTTGAAGATCCTAGAAGAATAATATCTGACGCATTTATTTAGATCATTGGGATTAACAAAATGAATATCACCATATACGGCATCTATTGAACTGTTTTTTTTGAATGCATTTGTAATTTGAGTAATAATATTATTGGTTGTAAAAAAATCATCAGAGTTAAGTATTCCAATAATATCACCTGTAGCTTTCATGATACCTTTGTTCATTGCATCGTATAATCCATTATCTTTTTCTGATATATATTTTATTCTCCCAGAAAAAAGAGGCTCATATTTCTGAATTATATTGAGTGTATTATCAGTGGATTTTCCATCAATAATGATATATTCAATATTATTATAATCTTGAGATAATACAGATTCTATCGTATCTTTAAGTGTGGCACCACTATTGTAAGTAACTGTTATTAGAGATACTTTCATTGTTCCAATAGGTGTTTATATAATGAAATATATTGATTGTATGTTTTGTTCTCAGAGAAATTCTGTATAATATGTTTTCGGCATGGTTGGATATAGCTGTCTTTTCCTGTCAAACGTATTTTTTTTATTAATTCCATAACTTTATTGAAGTCTTTAGGATTTATAATAAATCCAGTATTTTCTCCTATTAATTCAGGACAAGCTGTTGAATTATATACAATTGTAGGAGTACCACAAGCCATACTTTCTGCGATTGTCATGCCAAATGTTTCTTCTATGGAGAAACTTATATAAACATCTGCTGTTGAATATAGTTCTACCAATTCTGATACACTCTCTGTTTTAGGTATTCCAATAATGTTATGTGGTAAGTTCTTAATTTGCTGTTTATTGACTCCAACTAGAACAATAACGCAGTCTTCAGGTAACATTTCTGATAATTCATAAAAATCATATAGACCTTTTTGCTGGTTCCAATAACTGGCAACACTTAATATCATGAAACGAGTATTAATATTATATTGGTTTCGTATTGACGAAGGTGTTGGTTTGTAAATTTCTGTATTTATACCATTATATATTGTTGTAATGGGATAGTTCTTTAAAAAAGATTTTTGAACTTGTTGATGTAACCATTCAGATACAGTTACAATTTGTATATTATGAACCTTATTGAAATAATTTTTCTTTTCAATATAATTCTTTTCAGAATTATCTATATAAGATTTAGGGTATGATTTTATATTGGGGCATTTATAGCATTGATTTTGCCATTTATTACATCCAACAGCTGTATAGTGTGCACAATGTCCTGTATAACTCCAGCAGTCATGGAGTGTCCATACGATTGGTTTGTTATATTGAGCAAGAAAGTCAAATAGGATCTTAAAATTTAGATAATATCCATGAATATTATGTAGATGTATTATGTCTGGATTAATCTTTATAATTTCTTTTATTAGTTTTCTTGTTGCAGAACAGGAATAATATCCATGTTTATCTGTGATTCTAGATCTTATACCATGAATAAGGACTTCAAGTTGACTTCCTATTTTGATTAAATGAGACTTGCTAGGGTAGCCCCATCTTCCATAGGCAATGTAACTTTCCCATCCTTCATCAAGGACTTTAATTCCTATTTTTTCTGTAATTCTGCCAGTCGAACCCGAATTGGCCACTACATTTATTTGGAGAAGTTTATTCTTCATTTTCTTTTTTAATGATTGTCTTATCGCTATATTGATCTATATCATTTAGATAAAATAGATTACCAATGAAAAATGGTATTATAGCATTGGAAAAAGGTACAGCATTGAGTAATATTAAGCAAAACAATGCATAAAACAAGTGTTTTTTATTACCTAATGATAGTTTTGAGAAAAGATTATATACAACATATAGAAGAATAAGAGCTGCTATCCCTAATTCATAGAATATACTGCCCCAGCCACTCATGATTCTTGTAATATGAGCTGATCGAACGTAATCCGTAAATAGATGTTGGAATTGCGGCATTTTAAAACATTCATCCATGAATGTTGCAAAATTTTCATATCCATGTGGTAATCCCCAATTATGGAAGAAACCATATAGAGGGAAAAAAATATGCATAAATCTTTCATTTGCACTAGCATCTAATACAATGAAACTCTCTGGATGTTCTATTAGGATTGATATAAGCTTTCCTATTCTTACGGTTGCAATCTCATCGGAAAAAGATTTTACAATGATATAGATTGAGAGAAAAATGAATATTATAGCACCGATAGCTTTCCATCTTTTATCTCTGTCTTTAATTAAAGAAAAAAAGGTATATATACAAAATGATGCTAAAAGGACAAATATAGCAAGAGAGGATCGTGAATAAAGAAAAAGTTGTATGGCTATTATGCCATACAATCTTTTAATATGAGGTTGATTACGGAAATTCAGCCAAGCAATCATTCCTAGAAATAAGCATATAATACCATAGAACGTTGGTTCCGGAGCAAGACAAGTAATTCCTCTTCCTGATTCTAGGGTAGATGATGAATCACCTCGAGGAATTAAAAATGACATGAAACTAGGGTATACCAAAAGTTGTATAGTTCCAACAAAAAACCAAATATAAACAAGTATAGAAAAAAGTTTATATGGTATTCCATTGTTTCGTTTTAGGGCAAGGTAGGTAACATATGTGATAAAGAATAGGCTAAAATAATTAATTAAAGAACGAATAGAGCCAAATGTTAATGGAGAAATAAATAAAACAATTAAGGATATAATTGCTAGTAGAAGTAATAATGCTAAATTTTTGTTCATTTTCCAACTACAACAGAATGGAAAAAGACACATAGAAACTAATAATGCATTGGGTTGACTATCAGTGCCCAATGGTAGAACCTGAATATAAGGTAGTATAGAAAAAATAATAAGTAAGTAGATTAGAAATGTTGTTATAAGGCTTTTGGACGCTTGCATACTTCTTGATTGCTTAATTACTTCAGGAGTGAATTAAATAATTCTTGAGTCGCATCAGAAGAATATTTATCTATAAAAAGAGTTCTAGATGGAGCATTATAAATGAGGTTTTGTTGGGAATACTTGTTTATGTTCTTAATAAAATCGTTAGCATTATTACATAAAATACCTATTTTTTCATCTATTTCATATCCTTCAAAAGCTTCTTTCGTTCCAATTAAAAATTTTCCGTACATTAATGCTTCAGCCGTTTTGACTTTCATTCCGCTACCACTAAAAATGGGCATTACCATTAATTCTGCATTTTGATAAAAAACAGATAAGTCTGGAACATTACTGTATAAATGAATTTTGTCTTTTATTTCTGAAGGAATATGTAATTTGTCCATATCTTTTCCAACAATTACTAATTTAATATTGATGTGTGGTAGTACATTTTGTATAAACCATAATATCCCTTCTACGTTAGGGGGAAAATAACTTCCAATAAATAAAATATATTTTTCTTTCTTTAATGGACTCTTTTTTAATTCTGTTGTATATGTATCAGGAATGCTAATAGGGATACATATATCTGGTTTTCGCTTGTATTGTTGCTGGATCATGAAAGCATCCCTTTGATTTAAAGCAATTATATGATTTGAGTATTTACATGCAAGATTTTCATTTTTTAATGTCCATTGTGAATACAAAATTTTTTTAATACCAGTATAGGTTTCTTTTATGTAATGGTATTCAAAGTTATGAAAAAAGCAGGTTATTATTAAACTGGGAAACTGTTGATGTAGATATAGTGATAGATAGCCAAGAAGAGAAGAGTCTATAAATACATGGCTACACTGTTTTTCTAAAATAATGCGTTTAATATTTTTTTTGTCTAATTCATCAATGCCTCCCATATATCCCAAAATAATTTGCTCTATTCTGGAAAAGATTTGTCTATGGGAAACTTTATTCATAATTCTATATTCGTAAGTTTTATCGAATATTTTTTGTAAAGATGAGTAATTTCTTTTAGAACACATGGTTCCTCCCATCATTTCGCCAAAATATCTGGTTATAAATAAAATATTATTCATCTTTGTCTTACTTTTTTGTTTTAGCTATTAAATAATATCTTAGAATTGGGTATGTCATTATAATAGGTGATTCTAAAATTAAGTATTTTATTTTGTAGGGTAAGGTCCTTTTATTAAAATGGCAATATGTTTTATTTATTTGTTTTATTTGATTTAATAGATTAAATTTATCCCTTAATTTAATTTGGGGGTTTCTTTCTTTTATAATTTCAATGAAAATCCTATATAAGGATTCTGTGACATATTCAGAAATGTATGGAAGTGTATTTACGTTACATCTTTTTTCTAATAAGAGAAAATTATTATTGGTGATTTTGATAAAATCTGTATAATTTTTTTTCTGTTTATAGGTAGTGATTGAATTATCTCTAATTAAATAATGATATGTAATGTCATGACAACAAGCCATGTTTTGTGCATATAAAGCTAATTTAAAACTGAAATCCATGTCTTCATGGTAGTATCCTTCAAGAAATTTGATATTGTGTTTTCTGATAAAACTTGTATTTATTAATTTGTTACATGCCATAACATTCCATCTAAAAAGCAAGAAATCTATGAATATATCTTTGTTAGATGTTAAATATTCTCTACTCAACAAGGGATATGTATATTTCTTATATCCAAAAGTTTCCATGCCGCCTATTACAAAATCAGCATATGAGTCTGGTTGTATTTTATTTATTAAAGATTTTATAGAATTGGATGGCAGTATATCGTCACTATCTAGGAAATAAATATATTCTCCAGTTGCTTTTTCTATGCCTGTATTTCTAGCTGCAGAAAGTCCTCTGTTGTGAGAGTGGTGAATGATATTGGTTTTGAATTTTCCTTGATAATTAGAAATTATAGTTTGAACAATTTTTATACTATTATCCGTTCCACAATCATCAACAATAATGACTTCAATATCTTTGTATGTTTGACTGAAAACTGATTGAAGACATGCTCCAATATAAGGAGCTACATTGTATACCGGTATTATAATGGAAACCTTCATTCTTTTAAAGCTGTTAGTGGCAATTTAATAAGGCCTGTTCCCCAATGAGAATATCTATTTTGAGCAGAATAATATAATAAGCATCCATTGGAAGTAATGGTTAATGCAGGGCGATGCATTTTGTAATTATCCCATCTATACCATTGCTTACTTTTTGTTAATAAAATACTACTTTGGTAATATATATTATCTTTTGAGTATGCATAAGCAATATAGCTAAGATTATTGTAATTTGATATTGCTCTGGTAGAATACACCATGTGGTATGTATTATTAAATATTTCGATATCAAAATGCCATGGCATGTGATCCGGTTTTATATAGATTTTAATATCTCTAATGAAATTCCATGTTTTCCCATCTGTAGATTCATAATATTTGATGTAGGAACCATGAGTAAAAGAATCTTCATCATTGGTTAAGATCCAAATAAGATATTTATTGTCTTTAAAAATAACCACTGGACAAACTAAACTTTGAAATGTATTTTTTGATGATTGCATTAATTCTTTAGTAGACCAGTTTATTCCATCCAAAGTTGTTTTTCGGTAGATAAATTCTCCTCCATTGAAAAGACAGAATCTAAACCAACATTCTAAAGTTTGGGTTGTTGGGTTATATATAAGGTGAGGATCTGAATTAAAGCCTTTATGACAATCTTCTAAACCGGCTATTGGGTTCTTTAGTCCTTTTGGGGTTATCCAATTATATCCGTCTTGAGAAACTGCGATTGATGGATTTTCTAGTTTGCAATCTGTCTTTGTGAAAGGAGTATAACATCGCCAATATCTCCATCCAAACAATTTTTCAGGGAAATAAAGTACTTTATTATGAACAGCTTCGTTTGCACCATCATAAGTTTTTGTATATAATTTTATGATAGGATTATTTGCTTGTTGTTTTTGAGGCAATAAGTTTATTAGATGTGATGTAATTAGAGAACATTTTTGTAATATCTCTTGGCTATAATATTTAAATCTTTGTTTTATCATTTTCTTATTGTTTTATATATTCTGTATAAGAAAGATCTGATTCCAGAAGAAAATAGCATCATTTCTCCTATCAATAAAATGGATAATGAAAGAACTGTAACTACACAATACAGGATAAAATTTAATAAATTATTACTACCCTCGATTTGTGGAATTATAATATTGAAATTCATATAATTATATATGAAAAATGTTGTAAACAATATACTAGTATATATTATAATTATTTTCCAATATTTTAATACAGAAATATTTAACCCTTTAGAATATAAAAAATATGGCTTCCAAAAATGAACAATAACTAACATACTAATTATGGGACCCCACAAAACACCTTCTAAGCCCCATAATAATCCACCAATAATTGATACTAAGATATTAATGCTGGCTTCAGTTAATGGAGCCCATATGTCATAAAATAATCCGTGAGCTCTTAAAAATTGATCTACGATTTCCCCTGTTTGTTTTAAATAGAATGCAGTGATTATTAAGATGATAATGTTGTTAGATAAAAGGTATTCAGAGCCTAGCCAAATGCTGATAAATTGATTGATACAAAAATAAATACATAGAGAAAGTAGAATTGCAATAAAATACCTGATAGCAAGAAGCTCCTCAAATACTTTTTTAATTTTAGTTTTATTGCCTTCTGCCACTAAATTCCCAACTCCAGCTGACGTGCTATTAAGGAGTTGTGTTATTAATGCATCAACTTTTAGAATTATTAGATTATAATTCATAAAATAAGTTACAAGTGATAAAGAACTGAAAGAATAAATGAATATAGAAGAAGTGTTTAATAAAGCTACACTTGCTAATTTGTGTACGAATATTTGTTTTATATATTTAGGTATTTCAGGATAATTGGGCAGACTTTCTTTCCCTTGTTTTATTGTTGATTGTAACCATGGATACACTTTTTTAACTCTGCTGTTTAAAATAAAGCAATAAATAATACCAAATATTAACTCAATCAATAGCCAGATGTAGGGATTTTTATATTGTAATAATAACCCTATTTGTACACATATTTTGATAATATTTGCTGACTGATAATATATTGTTACATAATATTCTTTTTGATCTGCAGCTAGTAACGTCTGTTTATAATTAAAGAAATATGTAAAGAGTGAAATTATTAAGTATGAAAAATAAGCGAAATATATTATGCCTAAATCCAAAATGCTTTTTTTAAAAATAAAAGGTAGGAAAACTGCGACAATTATTCCAATGCCTGTTATAATATATCCTATTCTTTGATAAAGATAGCCAAATATAGATATAAGCTCTGTGATTCTTTCATGATTCTTATCGAACAAAGGTTTATATAATGAAAAGGCAATCGCTGAACTTATGCCTAATTCTGCTAAATTAAATAAGCCTAATATATTCTGGAGTGTAGATGTTAAACCAACAAATTCATTGCCTAAACTATCAATAAAAATTTTTCGAGAAAAAAATGTGGCTACAAGTAATATTATGTAAAATAATAGATTAACTTGAGCGTTTGTTATGCTTTTTCTAACTCTAGATTCCATTACTTAAATTTACTGAAAAGGTCTTCCCATTGTTGGGCAATATTTGCTACTGAGAATTTGTTAATATAACTAAGACCATTTACTGCTAAATATTTTCTTTTTTCTTGATTAGCTGTTAGATCTTTTAGAGCTAGGCACATAGCTTTTACATCATTATTGTTTACTATGATACCATTATAATCATTAATAATAATATCATGTAAAGAAGGAAAAGAGTCCATGACAATAGGAACAACCCCCAATTGTTGAGCTTCAATTAATGTTAAAGGAAAACCTTCAAAAGCTGACGTCATTAAAAAAATAGAAGCTTTTTTATAATATTCAAAAGGATCTTGTTTCCCAACAAATTTCACATTGCTTAGTTTATTTCTTCTTACATATTCTTTATATATATTTTCGTCTTTCCCGAATCCAACAATAATTAATTCCCATCTATTTGAGATATTCTGATTATTAAACTCTTTCCATACCTTTAATGCTAAAAGAAAACGTTTCTCACTTTCAGAAAAACGTCCTACAATTAAAACTTGAGCTTTCTTCTCTTGAAAATTAACGTTTTTTTGTTCAGGAAAAGATAAAGGATTACTTATTGCTTGAAGTTTTGAGTCATTTCTCAGGTGATTTATCTTCTTAAATATGGGTATATATTTATTAGATAGAAGAATATATTTTGAAGAACCGTTATAAATATATAGATTCCTTTTACTAATAAGTTTATTTATATGTTTTAAGTATAAGGGTAAAAAAAGTTTTTTTATAAAATCATCTTTTTTTGCTTGATTCCAAGAAACACATTTTAAAGTATTGCTTATGTGCAATAATTCCCATCCTGGCATTGAATGATATACTGTAATAATAGGTATATTATTTTGATTACATTCCTTAATGAACTCAAAAAAAACTTTTGAGAATGCCATTTGATAAATGATAAGAGATATCTGATTTTTATTTAAGAAATCGATGAAAGTGTTCTTTTTATTTAAATCTAATAAAATCTCATCTTTAAAATATGGAATATAATCTTTTTCTCTTTTTAAATAGGCACAAAAAAAAGAAAAATCCTTTTGCGCTTTTTGCCAATAATTAATAAATGAATGTGTAAGTCTAGATGCTCCTCCTCTTTGAGGGTCAGGTGCATATTCAAAAAAGTAAAGAATATTCATTATAATATATCAGATGTAAAACTACGACACCGTTTGATCAGTTCTTCTTGATATGGTTTGTGTAATTCTTTATTTTTAAAATCACTGTTACATTTCAATTTTTCTTCTAGAAAGCTATGAATTACTTTACCTTTCTTAATTGTTATTTGATTAAAAAGATCAAGAAGCCCTCCGAAGCGGCATGAACTAAAAATCGTATCATCTGCTTTATTGATAAAAACTACAGGAGTATTCATTGCCAAACAAGGAAGCGCACAATGAATTCTTGATGTTATAACATATTGTGCATTTTCATACTTTTTTAGAATCTCATCAGCTTTTTTAAATTTATCATTATCGTTTTTATAATCTTTGTCCTTGAATTCTTGACATAAAAATTCAGCCTTCATAAAAACTTCATCCTCGATTACAGAATAAAACTGTTTATATAATGCTGCGGCTATTAATAAGGCTTTCCAGCCTGTTTGTGGAACAATTATACTTTTCGCGATCTTTTTTGAAATGTTTTTAATAACTTTATAGTTGGAAAAAAGCATTTGAATATAGCCAAATAAAGAGGATATTTTGGTGTCAAAGTAAAAAAACGGATCAACGAAATAGATCTTATTGCAATTTATTTTTTTGTGTTGATATGTTAAGCCCAATGTGAGTGTAAGACAACCAGAAAAGTATGCTTTAATTCCTTTTGACAATAACATCTTTTGTGTGTTGTAATCACGACAACCTATAGGCTCGAATCTTTTGAAATAGGCTATACTTTCCTCTGTTAAGAATTGATCCTTTATTGTTTCATTGATATGTATAGCTACAAAGAGTGGATTAATTTGTATAGATGGTGGCCAATTCTGAGGTTCATGTGAATACCATCCGTTCATTATAAGTTTAACAGGTTCTCCCTGATATTCATTTGTATGATCACGATCAATATATAAAAAAGTAGAGGAATTGGAAAAAAATTGTTTAGCAGCAAGGCTTTGGATATAATCTCCAATATTAAATTTTCCATTAAGAGGTGTGTAGACAAGTAAGCCGTTTTTCATGAAATGTAAAAATATTAATAAATGCTTTTGTTAGTTAGTTTATCTTGTTTTTCTTTTTATTACTATATCAAACCACAAATTTAATCCAGTCCAAACAACGACATCAATAATAAACACCAATGTATTATTCCATCCGGAATGAACAGTAACCAAAGTAAATGCACAAAGACTGGCTGACATTAGTTGAATAGTGATTAAAGCTTGGCGTGGGGAAAATCCCATATCCAGGAATTTATGATGAATATGGGTTTTGTCAGGCAGGAAGAGCGGTTTACCATTACGTGCTCGGCGAAGAACCACGCGTACTACATCAAGTGAGGGAACAAGCAGGACGCTGAAGGAAACAAGCAGGGGAGAACCCAGGATTTCTTCAGTAGGAATGGTTCCGGTGTACATGCAGTATTTGATGACAAAGAAGCTGAGAATGTATCCCAGTGTCAGACTTCCGGTGTCGCCCATAAAAATCTTACGTCCGCGGTCGGCGTTGCCAAATACATTGTAGGAGAAGAAGGGGATCAGGATGCCTACACAGACAAAGGCTAGCAGAGCATAGATCCATTGCTGGTTATGAATGAAGATGACTCCCAAAATGGTAAGGGCAACCATACTCAAGCTGGAAGCCAGTCCGTCGATGCCGTCAATCAGGTTGATAGCATTGGTAATGAATACCGCCAGCAGCATGGTCAGGGGGATTCCTACAAAGGTGGGAATCTCGTAAATCCCGAAAAGTCCGTAGAAATTGTTGATATAGAGTCCTGCTAGCGGAAAGAATGCGGCAGAGATGATCTGCACAAAGAATTTCTTGCGGTATCTTACCCCCATAAGGTCATCGGCAATACCGACGATATACAACAGGGTAAGTCCGGCTATAAGAAAGAGCAACTCGGTTACCATGGTTACGGTGAACTGCGGATCAGGGAGATATCCTAGTAAGATACGTAAGGCAGTGAAAAAGCAGGTGGTGCAGAGGATGACGGGAAAGAACGTGACACCTCCCAATCTTGGAATGGGCCGTTTGTGGATCTTCCGGGCATCGGGCGCATCGAAGAGCCGTTTACGCAGAGAGATAATCAGAATGTTCGGAATGATGATCCGTCCGAGAACGATCGCAGTAATGAAGGCTGCAATTATTAAATACATGTTTGCCATGTGAAGAATAGTTTTGGGTACGCTTCGCGATTACCTGTCCCATTCGGAGAAGAAAGGTAATTGCGAAATTGAATAGTATTTACTTGCAAATGTAGGCTTTATTTTCGAGACATCAAAGCGGAATGTGGCCAAAATACGCCTCTGCAAGGGATTTTCTTCACAATGCAGAGGAAGGGAAAATACTGCACGGAAAAGTAACAAAAAAAATCCCCGGGGAGATAACCTGTTCATTATCACCCCGGGGAGAGTATCATTTCCGGAAAATCCGCTTACTTGACAATATTGGCTATCGATGCAACCATTGTCGCTAAAGAGGCAAAGGAAGTGGCATAGCCCAGAACATTGCCCAGACTGTTCTTGCGCTGTTTGTTCGGAACCACAATTTCGCAGCCGGGTTCGATCTGCTTCTTGCCGCTGCCTTTCACTTCAGCTACCTGCCCGTTCATGTAGATGATGAACTTCTTGCTCTTCTTGGCATTGCTGGAGTAGCCTCCGGCCTGGCTGAGATAGTATTTCACGCTCTTGCCGTCGATGTAGGATACGGTATTCGGCATCATGACGGCTCCGTTGATCTTCACGGTGTTGTTGAATTCCGGTACGGTAATGATGTCGCCTTCTCTCAGGACAATGTCGGCGTTGCTTCCGGGTTTGGCCAGAGCTGCTTTCAGGTCGATTCCGACGGTGAAGACACTGTCAAGCTCCAGCTTGAGTGAATCGGTCATGCCGGTTCCCAGTTCCTTCTGCATCATCTTCAGGACATCTTCCATGCGTTTCTTTTCTTCCTCGTTGGCGATACGGGTCAGCTTCGCACCGCGGACGTAACCGAACTGGGTTACACCACCGGCTTTCTTGATCACGTCGGTCAGGCGTTCATTCTTGCTGGTCAGGGTGTACTGGCCGGAGTAAAGGACTTCGCCCTTGACGGTTACATTGGCCTGTTCGCTGTAACCCGGACTGCGGCGTACGAATACCTGATCGTATGGCTGGAGGACAAATCCTGCTTCGCCGTCAACCACAAAGCCGTCTTTCAAGGCAAACGAGAAGGTTTCTCCGATAGTCTGCGCCTCGGTGGTGCTCTTCGGGTCGCGGATACGGCGGGATACGTCTACGCGTACAAGGGAGGCTGATTCTTTCAGGCCGCCTGCAGTGATGACGATGTCTTCAAGCGTCATATTGTCCGCATAGGGGTATTCTCCCGGCAGGGTGACTTCTCCATAAATGCGGATGCTGCCCAGGTCTTTCAGATCGTGGATACTAGGGATATAGAGTACATCGTTGTTGCGCAGGGCAATGTCGGGGCTGCTGCCTGCCAGAATGCCCTTGATATCTACGGAAAGTACTTCGCTGGTGAGGTTCTCGCGCTGGCGGTAGAGAACGGCGCGGTTGGTAAAGGCGTCGCCCAGCAGACCGTCGGCTTTTTCAACCAGCTGCTTGACGGTGTTCAGTGAACCGCTCAGTTCATAAATACCCGGGCGATAGACGGCTCCTTTTACTTCCAGACGGTTGGTGAAACGTTCCAGGATGGGATCGGCTGTCACCTCATCGCCGTCGCACATCTGGAAACGGGTGAAGTCTTTGGCGTCTACTGTAGCTACAGAGTATTCGCGGCCTGCCTGACGGATGACGCGCAAGCTGTTCTTGTAGCCGTCTGCGGCAAAGTTTCCGGCGTATTTAAGCAGGGTTGCGATGGATTCATCGGATTTCATTTCGTAGCGCATCGGGCGTTTTACCTTGCCGGTGATCTTGACGATGGCTTCATACGGGGGAACGATGATGACATCTCCTTCCTGCAGGCGGATGTCGTCCTGGATCTTTCCTTGCATGATGAATTCGTAGACATCAACTGTAGCGACGTTCTTTCCGTTGCGTGCAACGTGGATGTTACGCAAACTACCGATATCGCTGACTCCGCCGGCACTGTAAAGGGCGTGGAATACCGTCGCAAAGGAGGACAGTGTATAGGTTCCGGGGCGCAGCACTTCACCCATCACATTGATCTGGATGGTGCGGGCATTGCCGAGGGAGACCTGGATATTGTTGCCGGAGTCTGCATAAATTTTGCTGAGTTCCTGCTTCAGAACATTCTTCGCTTCGGACACGCTCATGCCGTTCAGCAAGACAAGGCCCAGATCGGGGATATTGATGTAGCCGTCCGGAGAAATGGTTTCGCGGATGGTGTTCTGGCTGGCTCCCCAGATGTCGATGATCACTTCATCACCCGGACCGAGACGGTAGTCGGGAGGAGTGGCCACGTTCATGTTGGGTTCGAAGGTCAGATTTTCGGTGTTGAAGATGTCACGGCCGAATACCTGGTCTTCGGGATCATAGTCGTAAAGGGGAGTCAGTGAAAGTGAATCGCTCAGAAGGGATACTACCCGGTTCTGGTTGGTATTCTTGCTGTATTCCATGGAGTAGGGGTTGTTGGACTGGTCACGCTGGGAGAACTCGTTCTTCTTGCGCTCTTCTTCCATTTTCTTACGCTGACGGTATTCCTGCTCCATCTGTTCGCGGCGTTCCTGCTGCAGTTCAGAGTTACGGTTAGTATTCTTGCGGTAACCGTTCTGGTAATAATAATCGCTTTCTCCGGAGGAAGACTGTCTCATGCGGTCCTGTGAAGTGGAACTGCTGGTGCCCAGGGTTCCTTTGGACTGTTGCTGATACATTTCCTGTACTCGGCGTGCCTGTTCTTCGGTAACGCCCCGGCGTGCCAACTCCATGGCGATCTGCTTCTGGTCTTTTCCCTGCTGCATTCCCTGTTTGACATACTCCAGTACCTGGCTGTCACTCATGGTCTGTGCCGCTGCGGGGAGAGCTCCCAGCAGGAAAAGGCAGAATGCGAGTCTTGCGAATCGTTTCTTCATAAAGAGTTATCTTTAGTTTGGTTTGTTTTGTTTTTGTCTTTCCAACTTGGTAAACTTCCTGCAAAGGTAGGCTTTTTTGTTGGATTTTCAGAGTTTGAAATCCGAAAAAAAACAAAATACGGTGAAGGAAGAAAAGGAATTGCATGACAGGCCGGAAAGGGTTACATCCAAAGCTGGGAATGAAGGGGAGCAAAGTAGATGAAAATGATATGGCTTTTGTGAAATAGTGTTAAATATAGACGATTTTCTGCGTAATTATTATGTTGCATAACATAAAAACCATACCTTTGCATCGTGTTTTTCATGGTATTAGATTTAAGGTTAATGAAGATTGGGAGTCTGGGAAGATTCCCTCTTTTTTTGCCCGTACGTGAAGGGGAAATTTCTTCGCGTACGATGGAGCTGAATCGTACAGTCGATGGGGTAATTTTTTGCGGTCGATTTGCCCGCATTGTATATACGTTGCGGCCCGATCGTGCAGTCAAATTAGAATAAATTTATAGGGAATGAGCGGTAAGCGGGACTCGAACCCGTGACCCTCGGCTTGGGAAGCCGATGCTCTACCAACTGAGCTACTACCGCAAGGATTTTTTTGAGCATGACAAAAGTAGGCTTTATTGTGGAACTGAGCAACAATAAAGCCTGTTTTTTTTCATCAATAATCGATTTTGTCCAGAATCCCCTGCAAACAGGCGATGGTCACTCCGTAGTTGGTCATGGGGACCTGCTGCTTCCGGGCTGCTTCGATGCGGTTCAATACATATTTCCGGTTGAACATGCAGGCTCCGCAGTGGATGATCAGATCGTAGGGAGTCAGATCTTCCGGGAAGTCGGTTCCCGAAACCATATCGATTTGTATTCCCTGTCCGAAGCGTTTCCTCAGCATATTGGGTATTTTTACACGTCCGATATCTTCGGAAAGTGGGGCATGGGTACAGGCTTCGGCAATCAGGATGCGGGATTTTTCCGTCAGGGCGGAAAGGGCTCTGGCTCCCTGGATGTAGTAATCAATATCTCCTTTGTATTGGGCGAAGAGAACGGAGAAGGAAGTCAGCCGGCTGGTTTCCGGCTTTTGGGCATAGACTGTTCCGAAGACCTGAGAATCGGTGATGATCAGTTTGGGCGGCCGGGCCAGTGCTTCAAGCATCTGGGGCAATTTGTCGGTCGTGCAGCTCATGACCAGACATTTCCGGTCGAGCAGTTCGCGCAGGGTCTGTACCTGAGGGAGGATCAGGCGGCCTTTGGGGGCCTGAATGTCCTGAGGCATGACGAGAAGCACGGTGTCTCCTTCGCTGACCAGATGGCCGACAATGCCTTTCTCCATACTGGCATCCGGCAGTTTGTGGACCAGTGTGCGGAGTATGTCATCCATGCCCTGCCGGTTCAGGGCACTGGCAATGAGGGGAACCTGTCCGCATTTCTTTTCGATGGCACGGGCAGTTGCCAGGGGATCTTCCAGCTTGTCAGCCTGATTCAGCACCCAGATGGTCGGGATATTCTTTTCTTTCAGCTGGCCGGCCCATTCCATTTCGGGCCCGATTTGTTCATCCCGGCATACCAGCAGGGCAATATCAGTCCGTTCCATGGCCTTGAGAGTCTGACGGATGCGCAGTGCTCCCAGGTCTCCTTCATCGTCCAGTCCGGCTGTGTCAATGAAAACACAGGGACCCAGTCCATGGATTTCCATGGGTTTGTAGACGGGATCGGTGGTGGTACCGGCCACCTCGGAGACCAGAGCGGCTTCCTGTCCGGTCAGGGCATTGATCAGGGAGGATTTTCCGCTGTTGCGCTTTCCGAACAGACCGATATGGATCCGATTGGCACGGGGGGTATCTTGTAATGTATTCATATGGCGGCAGATGAATGGTTAAAAACGGAAATCTCTTCCTCCCCGGGCAATACGTTCCAGGTTTTCCAATGCACGTTTGCGGATGGCCGGATTGGGGATCTGTTCCATCTGCCGGCGGATCATTTCGGTGCCCAGTGCGCGGGTTTCGGGAGAGGCATAGTCTTCCAGGTATTCCTGCAGGGTCATCAGTGCATTGGGAGCGCAGCAGTTGGCGATCTGTCCGGTCTTGACGAGCGACATGAAGCGGTCGCCGGTACGTCCTTCCCGGTAGCAGGCGGTACAGAAGCTGGGTATGTAGCCCAGTTTCAGCAGCCAGGCAACAATTTCGTCCAGAGTACGGGTGTCGCTCAGGTCGAACTGGGCAGAGTTTTCTTCCGGCAGTTCTTCTTCTGCGTAGCCTCCCACGCTGGTACGTGAGCCTCCGCTGATTTGTGAAATACCCAGGGCCAGCACCTTTTCGCGGGAACGCTGGGATTCACGGGTGGAGATGATCATCCCGGTGTAGGGCACACTGATACGGATAACGGCCACGATCTTCTGGAAGGTCTCGTCGGAAATGGCATTTTCAAAATCGGCCTTGTCTATGTCATCGGCTGAGCAGATACGGGGTACACTGATGGTGTGCGGTCCTACGCCAAAGGTGGCTTCCAGGTGTTCGGCATGCATGAGCAGGCCTACCAGATCGTAACGGTAGGTATTCAGGCCGAACAGGACACCGATTCCTACATCATCGATGCCTCCCTGCATGGCACGGTCCATGGCTTCCGTATGATAGGCATAGTTGCTCTTGGGGCCTCTGGGATGCAGCTTTTCGTAGTTTTCCTTGTGATAGGTTTCCTGGAAAAGAATGTATGTACCGATACCGGCTTCCTTCAGGCGGCGGTAGTTCTCCACGGTAGTGGCTGCGATATTGACGTTTACCCGGCGGATGGCACCATTCTTGTGCTTGATGCTGTAGATGGTCTGAATGGACTCCAGAATGTACTCGATCGGGTTGTGCAGGGGATCTTCGCCGGCTTCCAGAGCCAGACGCTTGTGTCCCATGTCCTGCAGGGCAATCACTTCGCGGCGAATTTCTTCCTGAGTCAGCTTCTTGCGGGCAATGGTTTTGTTTTTAATGTGATAAGGGCAGTACGTACAGCTGTTTACGCAATAGTTGGACAGGTAGAGGGGAGCGAACATGACAATGCGGTTGCCATAGAAACGCTGTTTGATTTCCCGGGCGAGCGCATAGATCTCTTCCAGGAGCTGCGGGTCTTCGCATTCCAGCAGTACGGCTGCCTCCCGGTGGTTCAGGCCCTTGCAGGCACGTGCCTTTTCGATGAGGGAACGGACCAGGGCTGTATCATTGCGGTGTGCCTGTGCATACGCTAATGTGTCCAGAATTTCATCGTGGCAGATGAATTCTTCGGCTTTTGGTGAATCTACTTTATAGTTACCCATGATATTCTGATTTTTCAATCGTTGTATTATTTATAATCTCCCCGGCTCTTGTCGATGACATAGCCGATGGATTTCAGACGCTGATCCAGCAGGGCGAGTCCTTCGGCTGCTTCGGCTCCCATGGAAGCCTTGTTGTCATAAAGGGCATATTTGCTTCGTTCGCCGCTGGGAGACAGATTCGGCATGACTACGTTGGCTCCTGCCAGAATGCCTCGTTCTCTTCCGTCGGGGGCCAGAGTGGCCAGTGCCGTGGTAGAAGGGATCAGAGCACGGGGATGCATCAGGCGGAAGATGGAAAGCAGCAGCAGGGTCTGTTCCATGTTTCCCGGCGGACAGGCGGCGAATGGCGTGTCGTGATGGGGAAGGAAGGGACCGATTCCGATCATCTGCGGACGGAACTCTCCGATAAAGAGGATATCTTCTACCAGATGCTCCAGAGTCTGTCCGGGACTGCCCACCATGATTCCGGTTCCCGTCTGGAAACCGATGCGTTTCAGATCGTTCAGGCAGCGAAGCCGGTTGGCAAGCGACATACCCGCAGGATGCAGCCGGGCATAATGGGCGGCGTTGTGGGTTTCATGGCGCAGGAGATAGCGGTTGGCTCCGGCCCGGAAGAAGCGTTCATAGGATCCGGTGGGGCATTCTCCCAGTGAGAGAGTGATGGCTGTGTCAGGCCAGCTGTTCCGGATGGCTGAGATAAGGGATTCGGCCCGCTCATCGGTCAGCCAGGTGTCTTCTCCTCCTTGCAGGACAAAAGTGCGGAATCCCAGTTCATATCCTTCCCGGCAACAGGCCAGAATGGTTTCCTGACTGAGACGGTAACGCTCAATGTTCCGGTTGCTGCGACGGATGCCGCAATAAAGGCAGTCGTTGTGGCAGCAATTGCCGACTTCAATCAGGCCGCGGATAAAGATCCGGTTGCCGAAATGACGGAAAGTGACCTCTCTGGCTTTTTCATTGATAAAGGCCAGATCGTCTGCCGTGCATTTGCTCAGCAGGGTATATAAATCACCGGGAGGTAGTGTGCCCTCCCGGTATAGTTGTTCGATCAGCGATTTCATTGGAAAAAGGGCTTACTGGTTGCCTTCCTCGTTTCCTTCGTGATAGTTTTCGTATTTCAATGTACGTTTCAGCAGGTCCTGATTCAGCTGACGACGGCCGGAAACAGGATCGTTGTGGGCACTCGGCCCCGTAACGCATCCGCCTTCGCAGGCCATCATTTCGATGAACTGGGCATCTACCTTGCCAGTCTTGGCGTATGCACGCAGTACACCGATGTTCTTCTTGTTGAAATCGGAGAACTGCAGTACCTTGATGCCTTGTGCTTTCGGGCCCAGATAAGCCTGTACGGCACCGGCAACACCTCCGGCCTGTGCGAAACCGTGAGCCTCGCAGACGGATTCTCTGGCAACCTTATACGGAGTAGCCTGTTCCAGTTCGATTCCCAGTCCGCGGAACAACGGGTGGAGTTCCTCGAAGGTCATTACATAGTCCACACATTCATCACGCTGTGCTTCCTTGCGTTTGGCAATACACGGGCCGATGAAAACAACCTTTGCATCGGGATATTTCTTCTTGGCGATGCGGGCTGCATAGTACATGGGAGATCCGGTAGAAGAAACATACTTTTTCATGTCAGGAATATGTTTGTTTACCAGTTCGATGTAAGACGGACAGCAGGAAGTGGTCATGAATTTCTGGCCTTCTTCCAGCTTTTCGAGCAACTCATGTGCTTCGTTGCTGGTTGTTTCCATTGCGCCTTCTGCCACTTCGATGACATCGGCAAATCCAACTTCCTTCAGGGCGCCATATACCTGGTCGATGGTAGCCTTGAACTGTCCCAGAATAGACGGAGCCGGAATGGCAATCAGTTTTTCACCGGCACGGATCGCTTCCAGAATATCAAATACCTGTGAGATTTCGAAGATGGCACCGAAGGGGCATGCATTCAGACACTTGCCGCAATAGATACACTTGTCTTCGTTGATATGTTCGATGTTATGTTCATCTTTGCTGATGGCTTTTACCGGGCAGGCTTCCTCACACGGAACGGGGATGTAGACGATTGCATGGTACGGGCAGCTCTTGTGACAAATACCACAGCTGATACAGGTATCGTGGTCGATATGAGCCTGGCCGGTCTTCTTGTCGAAGTGGACAGCACCTTTCGGACAGTTCATATAGCAGCTTCGTGCCACGCATCCACGGCACAGGTTACTTACTTCGTAGTTGACCTGTACGCAGGAAGAACAAGCTTCATCGATGACACAAAGGATGTTTTCCTTGATTTTTCCGCGGCGTTCGAGCGCCTTCTTTGCATATTCGGATAGGGGAGTCAGTTCATCGGTTTCATCGCTCATGTCCCAGCCCAACAGCGGGAGTGATTTGTACTTGGTTACGGCACGTTCCTTGTGAATACAGCAACGGCCTACTGCCTGTGAACGGCGCGGGCTGAATTCAATGGGAATACGGTCTATCTTCTCGACAAGTTGGTTTTCTTTCCAGAGGGCGACAAGATTTTCCAGTAGCTTGTGCCGGACAATCATTACGTTGTTAGTAAAAGCCATAATTAAGGGTTTTGTTAGTTGTTAGTTATCCTTTTTTGATTCTTCTCTTTTCAAAGATTTTACAAAAATAAAACAATCCTGTAAAAATTCCAAGTTTTCAGGATGAGAAAACGGACGGCAGGTCCAATTAGCAGGGCAGATTACAGATCTATGGAAATTACACCGCCATAGGGAGTGAGATGTTCCCAGGCTGTTTCTTTTTGGACGGCTCCTGCATAGATCTGTGCACAGATAAGTACGCCGCCGTGGGCGAAGATTCCCACTTCCTGGCAGGGCTTCTTTTTTAATTCGTCAAGAAAGGCAGCAACACGCCGGTATAGATCCTCGAAGGATTCGCCTCCGGTTGCTGCTACGTGGAAATAGTCGTCGAACCATTCCTGCAGGCGCGGATCACTGATGGCATCGAAACGCTGCATTTCCCATTCGCCGAAATTGATTTCCATCAGCCGGTCGTCACATTCCGGATCGGGGTAGCCGCAATAACCGGCCAGCCGGCGGGCACGGCTTAACGGGCTGGAATATACATGGTCGAAGTGGGTTCCGCTCAAATTGCGGAGCGTTTGTGCTGCTTCCGCTTCGAAGGTGGACTTTAAGGGAACATCGGTCTGGCCGTAGCATGTGCCGGAAGGAACATCTACTGCCGTATGTCTGATGAGATATACTTTCATGGCAGATGAGTGAAAAAACAGTTGGACATAAGGTACAGTGCCAGTTCGGAGAGCAGGAAAGTTGCTCCACAGCAGTCTCCGGTATAGCCCTGGATTTTCTTTCGCATCAGATGAACCAGCGCCAGAGTTACCAGCAGGGGAACGGGAAGCAGAAGAGCCAGTGACGGGCAGGCCTGTAATGCCGGAACGAGGGGCAGAAGGCCGCAAATGAAAGCCATGATCCAGTTTCCCGGGCTCATCCGGTTGTAGATAACTCTGGCTTTGGATTCTTCTTCCTTGCGGGTATATGGCAGGAGGTTAATGATCTGGGCTGAACAGAACTTGCTCCAGGTATCGAATCCCACGATCAGCCACGGGGCTATAGCCATGGGAAGGCGGTATATGAGCAGATAGAACATTCCCAGATAACAGATCAGTCCGATAACTCCATAGGTGCCGATATGAGAATCTTTCATGATGGAAAGGATGCGTTCACGGGTGGTTCCTCCTCCAAAGCCGTCGCAGAAGTCGGCGAGTCCGTCTTCGTGCAGGGCACCGGTGAGCAGAATGCGTGAGAGCATGGTCAGTAGAACGGCTATTTCCCACGAAAAACAATGGGATGTCAGCCAAAGGATACCTGCCATGACACCTCCCGTCAGCCAGCCGACCAGTGGCCAGTAGTTGACAACTTCTTTGTAATAGCGGGGTGGAACTTCGGCTATTCTCCAGAATGGAAGCCGGGTAAAAAAGATCAGGGCAGCCAGCAGTCTCATCGGTCAGAAGTATTTGGTAATGGAAGCATGGGCAAAGTTATCCATCTCATTCAGCATCCGTACGGCTGATTCCAGAATGGGGTAGGCACATACGGCACCGGATCCTTCTCCCAGACGGAGCCCGAGGTTCAGCAGAGGACGGGCCTGCAGCCAGTCGAGTACCAGTTTGTGGCCGGATTCATCACCCTGATGGCCGAAGACAGCATAGTCCAGTACTTCCGGATGCAGACGGGATGCAGCCAGTATGCAGTTGGTCATGATAAAACCGTCGACCAGGATGATCATGTTCCGTTCAGCTGCTCTCAGCATGCCGCCTGCAGCCATGACCATTTCAAAGCCGCCGTATTCGGCCATGATGTCAAGCGGTTCTCCGTTTCCGTTATAGCGTGCTACGGCACGTTTCAGTACATCCAGCTTGTGGGAGATTCCGGCTGCATTCAGACCGCTTCCGGCACCGACACACTGTTCCAGGGGAATCCGGGTAAACAGGTGCATCCACACGGACGAAGCCGATGTGTTTCCGATACCCATTTCGCCGAAGCTGACAACGTTGCAGCCGCTTTCGAATACTTCATCCACCAGAGAAGCTCCCCGTTCCAGGCACAATTGACATTCTTCCGGGGACATGGCTGCTTCTTTCAGAAAGTTGCGGGTACCTTTACCCACACTCAGGTTGCGTATTCCCTGTTCATAAGGCAGGTCGTAGTCGACTCCTGAGTCGGCGAGCAACAGGCGGAAACCGTGCTGGCGGCACAGGAAATTGATTCCGGCTCCTCCATGCAGAAAGTTACTCAGCTGCTGCCAGGTAATTTCCTTCGGAGAGAGGCTGACTCCCTCTTCCACGATGCCGTGATCTGCGGCGAAAAGAATGTTGCATGGTTTCTTGAGTTCCGGTGAAAGGGTCTGCTGGATCATGCCGATCTGAAGGGCAAGGTCTTCCAGTCTGCCCAATGAACCTTTGGGCTTGGTCAGGTTGTCTATCTTTTCCCGAAGAAGCGGCCGGATCCGTTCGTCGGGATGTTGAGGTGAAAAGTGCATCATAAGTCTATTTGATTTGAACGGGAATTCCGGAAACCATCCAGAAAACTTCGTCCGCGCAGGAAGCTATGTATTGGTTAGCCCATCCCAGCAGGTCGGTAAACTTGCGTTGCACTTCGTTTTCAGAAACGCCTCCGGCTCCGATTTCATTGGTTACAAAAATAAAAGTTGCGTCCTGTGCGGTGAAGCGGTCGAATTCTTCCTTGACAGCTTCCAGTGACCGGCTGACGTCGCCTTCCAGATCGAAAAAGAAATTGGTACACCAGAGAGTGACGCAGTCAACCAGGATGGTTCTTCCCGGAAGCTGATGCCGGCTGAGTTCCTTGTTCTCTTCGATATTGGTCCATTCCGGTCCTCTCCGTTCCTGATGGATCTGTACCCGCCGGCGGAATTCTTCGTCCCAGATGCGGGCCGTGGCCAGATAGACAGGAGTCGGGGACAAGCGGAGGGCCATCTGCTCTGCATACGTGCTCTTTCCCGAGCGCTGTCCACCGGTGATCAGGATCAGTCTTCGCATGATGTGTCGTTTGAATTTGCTCCCCGCAGAATCAGGGTTGTAGCTCCCAGGGTGAAGATATTGCCTTCTTCTATGCGGACACGTTCTTTGGGCCCCAGCAATTCGTTCATCAGGAAAGTGCCGGTAATGCTGTTGTTGTCCCGCAGGGTATACACGATCTGTCCCTGCTTGTCGCGTTTGACATTCAGGATGCAGTGGCGACGGTCCATACTGGGATCGTTGCTTTCGATGGGGATATCGGCTTCCGTACCTTTGGAACGCCGTCCGATAACATTGTCTCCTTCATGCAAGGGGAAAACCTGTTTGAAGGCAAAAACGTTCTCAATGACAACAACGTTTCCCCAGTTTTCGGTTCCTTCCTTTTCGTCGACGACTTCTTCCCGGCGACTGCCTGCGTTCAGTTTGGATTTCCCGATCCGGATGCCAAACTGCTTTTTGCAATTGTCGCAGATGAACACCAGAGACTGGCCTTCCTGATATTTTGTTTCATCAAACTGTATATAATTGTCACATTTAGGACATCTTACTCTTTTCATTACTTTGCAAAGTTTATCTTTGGTTATTTAACAGAAAACACCCATGCCTGGCTGAATGCCTTCTCTTTTTTCAGGGTCTCAGTCTGGCGGTAGGCTTCTGCCTGATTCGTATAGTGACCCAGTGATACACGATATCTTCCGGCAGATTCGAGCACCTCTACATCCTTATAGCCTTGCTTGCGGAATATTTCAGCCTGCTTGTTGGCATCAGCTGCAGTTGTCAGGCTGGCTGCGATGATGTAATAACCCTTGTTGCCTGAAGACTTGCCGGTTGTCTGACTTGCTGAAGCCTGACTTGCCGGAGCTGACTTTTTCTGAACCGGAGTCTGGGAGGGCGTCTGTTTTTCCACAGACTTTCCGCTGGCCTGTGCCGTTACCTTGGCAGAAGTTGCTTGCGGGGCGGCAACCTTTTCAGTCTTGACTTTGACAGGTTTCAGCGTATTGACATTGTTTCTGACTTTCTTCTGCTGGGTATGCTGATTGTTCTTCTGCAAGGTGTTGGCAACCAGAGACTGGTTACGAATGGCATCAAACAAACCAGCCGATCCCAATGCCGCATAATCAGCTTCCTCTACATAGGTATTCTCAACAGGAACAGAGAGTATGAAGAACAGGATGACGGCTGCTGCAACAGCTACGGCATTCTGTAACCAGCGCCGTACCGGGAGGAAATGGCGGGTACGGAAAGTCTGTTGGGCAGGTATGGCATGAGGCTTGGAAACAATCGTGGCAGGACGTACCTGAGGAGTGATCACTTCCTCTTTCAGAAGTGGCAGTGAAAACGGTTCCAGTCCGTAGAGAGAAGGAGTGAAAAACACTTTCCCTTCCGGCTCAAATCCATATCCCCCCTTCATATTATAATATAAGGTGCCGATCCCTTGCAGAGCGATCTGTCCGCGCTGATAGAGTTCTTCCTTCAGTGTTTCTACTGTTTTTTCAATTTTACGGGTTGCATCCGGAAAATCTGTATTGTATGCCTGCATGTAAGACTGTACCAGCAGGCCGTCGTTCATGATCAGTTGCGGATTGAACCCGATGGAACGCAGAGGCGGGAAAAACTCTCCGGAGTCTGTCCGCCACGTTGCCGGACGGTTGTGGGCAATGAATCCACCCAGTCCCGGAACGATTACGCAATCGTTTTCCAGCAGTAATACTTCGATATGTTTGGCTAATTCAATCATACTGCAAATGTACAATTTTTATCCGTTTGGCGCATCTTTCCCGCACTTTTTTCGGAAGGAATTTTTTTTTGTTCTATTTTTGCACCGTCAAAAAAAGAATAAAAACGCAAAGTTATGAATATAGCTATCGTGGGAACCGGATATGTAGGGTTGGTGACAGGTACATGTTTTGCTGAAACAGGGGCAAACGTTATTTGTATTGATACCAATGCTGCCAAGATCGAAGCCTTGAAGAAAGGGGTTATTCCGATTTATGAACCGGGACTGGAGGAAATGGTACAGCGTAATGTAAAGGCCGGGCGTCTGACATTCGGAACCTCGCTGGAGGATTGTCTGGACCAGGTGTCGATTGTATTTACTGCAGTCGGAACTCCGCCGAATGAAGACGGAAGTGCAGATCTGAAATACGTACTGGAAGTAGCACGAACCATTGGAGCCTGCATGAAGCGTTATGTACTTGTTGTAACTAAAAGTACGGTGCCGGTAGGAACAGCCAGCAAGGTAAAGGAAGTGATCCGGAGAGAACAGGCCGCCCGGGGAGTGGAGATCCCGTTTGATGTTGCTTCGAACCCGGAATTCCTGAAGGAAGGTAATGCTATCAATGACTTTATGACTCCTGACCGGGTTGTAGTGGGAGTGGAATCGGATAAAGCCAGGGAACTGATGACTAAGTTGTATCGTCCTTTCCTGCTGAATAACTTCCGGGTGATTTTTATGGATATCCCTTCTGCCGAGATGACAAAATATGCTGCCAATTCCATGCTGGCAACCCGAATCAGCTTTATGAATGACATTGCCAATCTGTGTGAACTGGTTGGAGCTGACGTAAATATGGTGCGTAGCGGAATCGGATCCGATACGCGTATCGGACGTAAATTCCTTTATCCGGGATGCGGATATGGCGGTTCCTGTTTCCCGAAAGATGTCAAGGCCCTGATCAGGACAGCCGAGGAACATGGCTATTCGATGCGGGTGCTGAAAATGGTAGAAGCTGTCAATGAGGATCAGAAAGATATTCTGTTCCGCAAGCTGAGTGCCTATTATCAGGGAGACCTGAAAGGGCGTACGATTGCTTTATGGGGACTGGCCTTTAAACCGGAAACAGATGATATGCGGGAAGCCCCGGCGCTGGTTCTGATCAAAAAGCTGCAGGAAGCCGGCTGTCTGATCCGTGCATACGATCCGGCTGCTATGGACGAAGCCAGACGCTGTATCGGTGATTCCATTTATTATGCAAAGGATATGTATGATGCCTTGCTGGATGCAGATGCAATGCTGATGGTGACAGAGTGGAAAGAATTCCGTCTGCCGGCCTGGGGAGTGATCCGGAAAACGATGAAGCATCCGGTTATTTTTGACGGAAGAAATATTTATGATCCTCATGAACTGGCTGAAGCCGGCCTGGTATATCATTGCATCGGGAAATGAGGAACTGTATGAAAATAAAGGGAATGGGTATGAGAAATTATTTTTTAATGGGATGTTTTTGCCTGCTCTTGCCGGCCTGTATGGGAGGTGAAGCCAGACAGGAAGAACAAGCCGCAGATACACTGGCAGATACGCAATGGCTGCAGGGGGTATGGCTGGATGACAACACGGAATCTCCTGTCTTCAAGATCAAAGGCGACAGCATTTATTATGCCAGTCAGATCAATGCACCATTAAAATATGATTTGAAGAATGATACATTGACCATCTATGGAGTGGAAACAGTGCATTATCCTTTGGAACGTTGTCAGGAACAGGCATTGCAGTTCCGTACTCCGGTAGGAGACATGGTGTCTTTGCACAAGTCGGATAATGATTCAGCCTTTGTTGCGCTGTCTGTGACCGGACCGGAAAAGAAAGAAGTGATCTCCAAGGACCTGGCTGTGATGTATCAAGGCAAGCGTTACCGCGGGTATGTCTATATAAATCCGACCAGTATCAAGGTCGTTCGTCCGAGTCTGACAGAAGAAGGACTGACGATGGACAACGTGTATTATGACAACGTGATTCATATCTGTGTGTATCAGGGAAAGCAACGCCTTTATGCGAAGGATATCACTCGTCAGATGTTTTCCTCAGTTGTCCCGGATGATTACCTGAAGATGTCTATCCTGTCGGATATGGATTTCATTGGTGTGGATGCTGAAGGCTATCATTATCTGGCCACCTTGTGTATTCCGGATGGGGCATCCTGTTACAATGTAGAGCTCACCATTGACCGGGATGACCAGCTGTCCTTTTCATCTGCGGATGTAGAATAAACAATCCCTTGCCTTTATTCTCTGATCAGTGGCAAGGGATTTTAGTTTGAAACCGGATTCAGGCTTTTGCCGGTGACGGGCTGGCCGGAGCACTCTTTTTCTTTCTCCGTCTGTTTCCGTTACAGGACCGTTTCTTTCCGGAAGCTGATTGGCTGTTGCCTTTAGGTTTGGCACTGCGTGGGTTATAGGCCGGAGCTTCTCCCAATTCTTCCGGTACCGGTATCTTATAGATTTCTTTTTCAAGAAAATTCTCGATCTGTTTAAATTTGTTCTGTTCTGTTTCGCTGACGAAAGTAATGGCGCATCCATCGTTGTTTGCCCGGGCTGTACGTCCGATACGGTGTACATAATCCTCGCTGTCATGAGGTACGTCATAGTTGATGACCAGACGGATATCGTCAATGTCAATACCGCGGGCAACGATATCGGTTGCCACCAGCATATTGATCCGTCCGTTCCGGAATTCATGCATGATGGCTTCCCGCTGGCTCTGGTCAAGGTCAGAATGCATTTCACCGACGTTCAGCTTCAGGCGTTTAAGCGCTTTGGTTACTTCCTTGACCTTGATTTTGGAGGATGCAAAGATGATGACACGTTCCGGTTGCTGCTCTTTGAAGAGTGATTCGATAATTCCCAGCTTCTGTGCTTCGTAGCAGATGTAGGCTGCCTGTATGATTTTCTCTGCCGGTTTGGATACAGCCAGTTTGACTTCTACCGGATTGGTCAGAATCGTTTTGGCCAGTTGCTGGATCTTGGTCGGCATGGTGGCTGAGAACATGATCGTCTGTCTTTCTTTGGGAAGGTATTTGACGATTTGCATGATATCTTCAGCAAATCCCATATCCAGCATACGGTCGGCTTCATCCAGGATGAAGAAGGAAACTTTGGATAAATCTACGTAGCCCAGGCTAAGGTGACTGATCAGTCGTCCCGGTGTGGCAATAACGACGTCGGCTCCTAAGGTAAGCCCTTTTTTCTCCTGTTCGAAGCGTATTCCGTCGTTACCTCCATAGACTGCAACACTGGAAGCCGGCATGAAATAGGAGAAACCTTCCATCTGCTGGTCAATCTGCATGGCCAGTTCACGCGTAGGAGCCATAATGATACAATTGATGGCATCTTCCGGATAATTTCCCTTGCTGAGCTGGTTGAGTACAGGGAGCAGATAGGCGGCTGTCTTGCCTGTTCCGGTCTGGGCAACTCCAATGAGGTCTTTTCCTTCAAGAATGACAGGGATTGTATGTTCCTGCACTGGAGTACATTCCCGGAAGTTCATGGCATCCAGTGCATCGAGGACGCTATCTTCTAAATTTAATTCTGAAAATTGCATATAAAATGGGTTGTTTTTAGTCGGTTATTTTATAGTTTGCCACGTTCGTCCAGGTATGAATCCTTGAATCCCAGGAAATACAGAACTCCATCCAGGCCGATGGTATTGATGGATTGCCGTGCGTTGGCGGCCACTTTAGGTTTTGCGTGGAAAGCAATGCCCAATCCGGCAATGGATAGCATCGGCAGATCGTTGGCGCCGTCACCAACAGCAATGGTCTGAGCGATATCTACCTTTTCCACCTGTGCAATCAGCCTCAATAATTCTGCTTTGCGTTTGCCGTCAACAATGTCTCCCAAATAGCGGCCGGTCAGCTTCCCGTCTATAATTTCGAGTTCGTTGGCATATACATAGTCTATTCCGAATTTATCTTTCAGGTAGTTACCGAAGTAGGTAAATCCGCCGGAAAGAATGGCGATCTTGTATCCGTATCGTTTCAATACATACATCAGGCGCTCCACTCCCTCTGTAATGGGAAGGTTTTCGGCGATTTCCCGCATCACGCTCTCATCCAGTCCTTTCAGCAAGGATACCCGTTCCTTGAAGCTTTCAATGAAGTCTATTTCCCCTCGCATGGCCCGCTCTGTAATAGCTTTGACCTGATCGCCTACACCTGCCCGCATGGCCAGTTCGTCAATGACTTCTGTTTCGATCAGGGTAGAATCCATATCGAAGCAGATCAGCCGGCGCATACGGCGGTACATATTATCCTGCTGGAAGGAGAAATCCATAGCCAGAGAGGAGCTTAACTGCATCAGTTGTCGTTGAAGTTCTTCTTTGTCCTTTGGAGTTCCGCGCACTGAAAATTCGATGCAGGCACGTACGTTTGCTTTTTTCTCGTCTAAAGGAATACGTCCGGTCAGCCGTCGGATGCCGTCAATGTTCAGTTGCTGTTCAGCCAATATCCGGGTTGCACCTGCTATTTGCTGGGCAGTCAGCTTTCGTCCCAGCAATGTCAGGATGTAACGGTTTTTTCCTTGCATGTTTACCCATTCCTCATATTCCTCAGTCGAAATAGGGTAGAAGCGGATGTTGATGCCCAGTGCGGATGCCTTGAAAAGCAGATCTTTCATTATGTTGCCCGAATCCTTTTCCTTGCATTTGAAAAGTAGTCCGAGCGACAGTGTACTATGAATATCAGCTTGGCCGATATCCATAATGTCTACATCATATTCCGACAAAATGGCCGTAATAGAAGCGGTCAGCCCCGGACGATCCAGGCCGCTGATACGGATTAATATCAGTTCGGTTTTGTTTTCCATTTTTCTTTTATTCTCTGTTTTGGCAGTAATCTTCGCAAATGTACGAATTAAATGCTTTGAACCCTAGTTTCTGCGGGAAAAAGAATAGGGCGTTATGTGATTTAGAGTGCGAATTTATGTTTAAAAGCATAATTTTTCTTTCTGTTTTTTGGTAAAATGGTCAAAAGGGCTTACCTTTGCAGCAGATTTCTTAAGTAAAAGAAGCGAAACAATATGCAAAGAAGGCTGGAAACAGGGTTCGCATGGATGTTTTGCGACAGACAATGTTCCGGGTAGAAATCACTGTAAAAGGGCAGTCCCGGATAGTATTAACTAAAATCAAATTACATGATTAAAAATGTAAAGTGGTTTTTTGTTGTATTAGTATTCAGTTCCTTAATCTCTTTTTCTTTCCAGAAGAAGAGTGTTCCGACAGAGAAACTGGCTTTGGGAGATAAGGCTCCGGAGTTGGTACTCTGTAATGAAATGCAGCCGCTCAACCTGCAGGATGCCTCTGGCAATTATACGTTGTTGAGCTTTTGGGCCAGTTATGATGCTTCTTCAAGAGCGCAGAATGCTGCGTTGAGCCACTTGCTGAAGAATCAGGACCAGGTGAAGATGATCTCCATATCCTTCGACCGTTACCGCTCTGTCTTCAATGCTGCGGTTCGGCAGGATCAGATTGACACGGCTAGCTGTCATCTGGAAATGGAGGGTGAAAATTCGAAGATATTCAAGTCGTATGGCTTGGAAAGCGGTTTCAGAAACTTCCTGTTGAATAGTGAGGGAGTGATTGTGGCAAAGAATGTAACCGCAAGCGAATTGGCTTCTTATCTGAATTGATGGGAAGTTTCTTGATGTAGAAGAAAATTGAATACAACAAAAAGCAGAGGTTGTCTCAAATTATCTTGAGACAACCTTTTTTGTATCTATAAAGAGGATTCCAGTTCTGCCTCTTTTCTCAGCAATGTCTTTTCTGCCTGAAGATCACGCAAGTCAAGCTTGGGTGAAGGAAGCGTGCACATTTTCAGGGAGTCGGTGAGTTCGCACGTATAATCGAATATAGCTTTTTCTGTATCTGTAAATTCCTCATGAGGGATAAGCCGTGCGTTGAGGGCGGCAAATTCAGAGGCATCATAAGTGTCAGAGAGTTTGACGAAAACGATACGCCGTGCAATGGGATTCTGATTATAGTCTGGTACCAGATATAATCCTTTCAGTATTTTAACCTCTTCAAGAAACGGTAACTGCATGTAGACTGTTACGAGTGACAGGTTAGGTTCACTGAAAGCGTTGAGCAGAATGTATAGCATCTGTTGTTCTTTTACGATTGCTATTCCTTCACGGACAAATCCATGGACACTTTTTCTGCCACAGGCCAGATGTCCGTCATCACCGGCGTGTGTCAGATAAAAAGGTTCTGCCTTCAGTGTCCTGACAGAAGATGAGCAGCTATATGACATATATGTGCCTTCAAGGTTTTTGCTCTTTTCTGTCGAAAGCCGGCTTTGAGAGGCCAGTTGCTTCAGAAAAGGTATTTTCTTTCCGACACGCGGTGTACCTGCCGGCATCGTTTCTGTCAGGAAGTCGTAAATGGTGTCAATATCTCCGAGCAGTTTCTTTCTTGATATGTTGTTTACCTTATATATAGCCTCATCAAGCGCCTCATCGAAATTCATTCCTCCGGCATATAATTCTGCAAATGCAGGAAGGACAGTGGCATACAGTCCCGAAAGGACACTTGGTGACCATTCGATTGTTGAGGCTATATCTTTCATTTTCACACCGTTTTGTTTCAGTCTTTTCAGACGTTCATAAATTTCCAAAAGCTTGTCAGCACTATTCATCATACACAGATTTAATTTGCTGCAAAGTAACGACTCAACTATGATATACATGTTGCATCCGTATTTCAAAAGTATTGCGTGAATGATAATTTATGGGAAATTCAGAAAATTCATACCGATTAATTTCTCATGATGTCATAGCATCCGAAATTTGCCCGCGAATTCAAAAAAAACGAAGGTTATGTATAACAAAAGTAAGATTGCAATATTCAGAAAAGCGGGTACTCCAGTCAGCATAGAAGAATGCTCTATTCCGGAACTGAAACAAGGAGAGCTACTGGTGAAAAATGAATATGTTACTCTCTGTCGGAGCGATATCAGCACTTATATGGGCAAGCGTATCGAAAAAAGCCCTACCATACTTGGACATGAAATTGTGGGCCGGATAGTAGCGGTTGCACCGGGTGCGCCTGCTGCCGATCTCAATGGAATGCTTCTCCATGAAGGAAAAAGAATCACATGGGCTATTTATGCTTCAGATCCTGACAGTGAGATGTCACGTCTGGGTATTCCTCAGAAATCGCCTGATCTGTTTAAGTATGGCCATGAACAGCTGACAGAAACTAATACTCTCAACGGTGGACTTGCTGAATATACTATTATAAGGAAGAATACTCCTGTCATTGTCTTGAGTGAAGATGTTCCTGTCAACGCTGCAGCAATCATCAACTGCTCGGTATCTACGGTGGCTGGAGCAATCCGTCTGACCGGAGGTGTAGAAGGAAAGCGAGTAGCCCTGTGGGGAACCGGTATGCTGGGCATCATCGCGTGTGCACAATGCCGCGAAGCCGGAGTCCGGGAAATCATAGCTGTTGATATCAACAGTGAACGTCTTGCACTGGCCGGCCGTTTTGGAGCCACACAGACAATGAAGGCAGGCGAGCTTGATCCCTCTTTACTGAAAGCGGATTGTACGATTGATTTCAGCGGTAATCTTGCTTCAATGGGAGCAACTGTCGATGCGTTGCGTATAGGCGGTACTGCCGTATGGGTAGGAGGAGTCTGTCCCCAGGAGCCGATCAGACTGGATACGGAAAAGATTGTGCGCAATCTTTATACCATCAAAGGCTTGCACAATTACAATGCGGATGATTTTCGGGCAGCAGTAAGCTTCATGGAAAAGCATCATGCTGATTATCCGATATCGGAACTTATATACGATGGCTTTACGCTCGATCAGACTGAAGAAGCATTCCGGTATGCCATAGATAACAATCCGTTTAGAGTTGGAATACATTTTTAATAAATAGGAGAGAGCTGCAATGAAAATGCCTGTGTTAAATATACCGTCGAAAGGAGCCAGATTTAATCTGTTGTGTATGATGGCGGCACTGCTTACTTATATGAGTATGTATGCTTTTCGTAAACCATTGTCGGCTGCTACATTCGAGGGAATTACTTATTGGGGGCTTGATTATAAAATTATAGCCATTATCAGTCAGGTGGTGGGTTATACCTGCTCAAAATTTCTGGGTATTACCATTGTTTCGTCGATGAAACCACAGAGTCGGATCAGATGCATACTTGGCTTTATCGCTTTTGCCTGGGTTGCATTGCTGATGTTTGCGTTGGTACCTCACCCTTACAATGTTGTTTTCCTTGTATTGAATGGCTTGCCGCTGGGTATGATATTCGGCATTGTGATTTCATTTCTTGAGGGGCGCCGTAATACCGAGCTTCTGGGAGCCGGACTTTGTGTCAGTTTTATTACGGCTTCAGGTATAACCAAAGCTGTCGGGCGCTTCCTTATTATACACTTTCATGTGTCCGACTTCTGGATGCCCTTCTGTACGGGACTGGTGTTTGTACCTGTACTGCTGCTGGGGGTATGGATGCTGTCGCTTATCCCTCCCCAGTCGGAGGAAGACAAGGCGAGCCGGAGCGAACGCACTCCAATGGGAGCTTCAGAAAGAATGAAGTTTTTCCGTTCCTTCTCATGGGGAGTGATACTTTCTACGCTGACATACGCTACTCAGTCAATATGGAAGTGCCTGTGTACTATTGCATCGGTAACCATGACCTTGTCAAAGGGAAATATGGTGAAGAACTCTTTGAAAGTATCTATGGCCCCGTTTATTATTCATTCGATGCAGGCAATACCCATTACATCGTTACTCCGATGTGGGGAGGAGACTACCGTCCCGGATATACCAAGGAAGATGTATACCACTGGCTGAAGAATGACCTGGCACAGATCCCTGAAGGAAAACCGATTGTTGTGTTCAATCACGATTACTGGACCAGCGGCGACCGTCATGTATTTTCTGCCGGCAAGGGTATGGATATTGACCTCGATGCACATAATCTGAAAGCATGGGTATACGGACATGTTCACATTAACCACATTACCCGTCACGGCAACGCGCTGGCTATCTGTACTTCTACTCTGGCACGCGGAGGTATTGATCATGCTACGTCTGCATTCCGCAAAATAGGTATGGACAGCAAGGGGAATATTTCTTCCGAACTCAGATATGCTTACATCGACAAGAGTATTGTGATTGCTTCAGCCCAGAACGAACAGGCACCTGTGACAAAGGATGGCAAGCTGCAGGTTTCGGTCAATACCTATTCTACGGTAACTCAGACAGCCAAGGTGACTTATGCCGTATATATGGAAGACAAGGCTGTAACTCCGCAGCGCAGTATGACCCGCCAGACCGATTTCAACTGGACGGATGCCGTGAAACTTCCGGCCGAATGCGAAGGACGTACCGTGACACTTAAGGCAACAGCTACTTTCAAAAACGGAGAGACAGCCAGAGCTGAAAGCTTCTTTACTTATACATCCACTCCTGTCGAAGTCAAGACAGGCGACAACTGGACCAATCTTGGCGGAAACCCGCAGCATGTGGCCGTAACAAAAGACACACTGAACCTGCCGATCCGTCTGGCATGGGTAAAGAACATGGGATCGAATGTTTATATGACTTCTCCGATCGTGGTTGACGGTAAAGTCTTTGCAGCTACTATGGATGAAAACATACAGGGCAAATCTTCCGTTACAGCGATGGATGCAACCGACGGCAGCCTCTGCTGGAAATACTCCACACGTTCTTCAGTGAAGAACACCATTGTTTCTGCACAGGGACTTATCTTTGCTCAGGATATCTGGGGATATCTTTATGCGATTGATGCCAAGAGCGGAAAACTGGCATGGGAAAAGAAACTTGACGTAGCAGTTGTTCCGGGACTGGAAGACGGACTGGCTGCCAACGAAACAACAGTCTTTGCCGGAGCAGGAAAGGGACTGGTTGCGCTTGATGCCAGAACTGGCCGTGAGATCTGGAAGAACTCATCCTGGTCGCAGCGCGAAGGTACTACCTGCACCTTGTCGTTGAGCCCGGATGAAGATGTACTTATCGGCAGTGTGCAGTGGGGTACTATGTATGCCAATGATGCACGCACCGGCAAGCTGCTTTGGGCAAAGAGTGAAGACGGAATCCGTTTCCGTTCGTCATCTCCGTCCATGCACGACGGAGCCATGTATTTCCTGTCTGAAAGTTCTCTTTTCGTACTTTCTGAAAAGACTGGCGAGATACTGGCTGTCAAGAAACTGCCTTTCTCGGTTGAGGCTACTTCCAGTCCGCTTGTAACACGCGGAGAGATCATTTTCGGAACGGCAGGTGAAGGTATTGTTGCACTCGACCGCAAGACACTGGACATCAAATGGAAGTACCGTACAGGTAAAGCCATGATATATACGTCTCCTTACACAAACGGTGAGATGGCTCAGGTGGAAAGCACTCCTGTTCTGTCGGGTGACATGGTGATCGTAGGAGCTTCTGACGGCACCTTCTATGCGGTCAACCGTAAGAACGGTTCACTCATGTGGCGTCATAAGACAGGCTCTCCCATTCTGACCACGGTGGCCGTATCAGGAAAAACTTTCTTTGGTACAGATTTTTCAGGTAACATCTATTGTTTCAAGGCTGAATAAAGCCTGACGTTTCTCTTGTATTTTCCCGTTGTATCCTGTCCTCTGACAGGAGACAGCGGGAATTTCTTTTGGTGATTATTGCCGATGTTTGCGGAAGACTGGAAGGGTTCCACTTACTGAAATAATTTGTTCCACTTACTGGAACAAATTATTTCACCTACTGGAACAGATTATTTCACTTGCTGGAACCAGCTGCTTTTACCTGACAAAGCCGGCATTTCCTTTGCATAAGCCTTATGCTTTGTATAGTGAAATGAAAGAATATCTTGCTTCGGATTGTTATTTCGGAGCCTTCCGATACAGATAGATTGCTATAAACAGATAAAGAATGTTCGGAATCCATACAGCCAGATTAGGCGGTACGTTTCCATTAATGGCAAAAGTAGACGAAATGGTCTGGAACAGGATGTAAGAGAAACTTAGTCCGATTCCGATACCCAGGTGCAGTCCCATACCTCCTTTCCGTTTCTGGGAAGAAAGAGAAAGCCCGATGACGGTCAGGATAAAGGCGGCAAAGGAAGTGGCAATACGCTTGTAATATTCCACTTCGAAAATCTTGATATTCGCAAATCCGCGCTTCTTCTGCTTGTCAATATATTCTCTCAGCTGCGGGCTGGTCATGGTTTCCTGCTGTCCGCGTGTAATCAGAAAGTCCTGAGGTTCCATATTGATGATGGAATCCATGCGGTCGCCCCGGGTTATGGTTTCACGCATCCCCTTCATTTCCCGGATCATGTAGTCGCGGATGATCCATTTATGTACTGTTGCCGTATCATAGGTTACCCGTCTCGCCGTCAGGTGAGAAACCAGCTTGTGGTCTTCAAACTTGTCGAGTGAGAAACGGTAGCCTGTCCGGTTGTAGTCCTCGTAGCGTTCCATGTATGCAATGACTCCGCTGTCAACTTCCAGCTGGATGTTGCGTACATAATCTACCTTCTTCTTGTTTTTGTACACCTGCTCAAACTTCAGTCGGGTAACACTTCCGGTCGGGATAACTTCCGTACTCAGGATATAGGTCACCAATGCAATGATTCCGGCCGAGATCATATAGGGCACCATCAGCCTCTTGAAGCTCATACCCGTAGAGAACATGGCGATAATTTCGGAATTCTCTGCCAGTTTGGAGGTGAAAAAGATGACGGCAATGAAGACAAACAGGGGACTGAAGAGGTTGGTATAATAGGGTATGAAATTCAGGTAGTAATCGAATACGATTGCTTTCAGCGGTGCCTTGTTGTTGATGAAGTCATCGATATTTTCATTGATATCAAATACGACAGCGATGGAGATGATCAAAGCAATGGCAAAGAAATAAGTACCCAGAAACTTGATGATGATGTATTTGTCAAGTCTCTTCAACCATTTTTTCTTAAACAGGTTTGTCTTCATTGTTCGTTCTCTTGGTTTCTAACTTTAGTTCCTGAATTTACAGACGGGTGGACAACCGTTTCACCATAGCAGGCTTCCAGGTAGAGAAGTCACCGGCAATGATGTGTTTTCTTGCTTCGCCGACCAGCCACAGGTAGAAGGCCAGGTTATGGATGGAAGCAATCTGCATGGCCAGCAGTTCCTGAGCATGGAACAGGTGGCGCAGGTAAGCACGGCTGTACATCGTATCAACATAGGATGCTCCGTCGGCTTCGATAGGAGAGTAGTCGTTTTCCCATTTCTTGTTGCGCATGTTCATGATGCCATCCTTAGTGAACAACATACCGTTACGGCCGTTACGGGTCGGCATGACACAGTCGAACATGTCCACACCCCGTTCGATACCTTCCAGGATATTGATGGGAGTACCCACACCCATCAGATAGCGGGGACGGTCGGTGGGAAGTATTTCGTTGACAACTTCGATCATTTCGTACATCTTCTCGGTAGGTTCACCTACTGCCAGTCCGCCGATCGCATTTCCGTCGGCATTCTTCGATGCAATGTATTCGGCCGACCGCTTACGCAGATCCGGATAGACACATCCTTGCACGATGGGGAAGAGTGACTGGTTGTAACCATATTTAGGCTCTGTCTCGTTGAACCGTGTCAGGCAGCGGTCCAGCCAGCGGTGAGTCATCTCCATAGACTTCCGGGCATATTCGTAATCAGCGGTACCCGGTGTACATTCATCGAAAGCCATCATGATATCAGCTCCGATGGTACGCTCAATGTCCATAACCCTTTCCGGAGTAAACAGGTGTTTCGAGCCGTCAATGTGAGAGCGGAACTCAACACCTTCTTCGCGCATCTTGCGGATGCCGGAGAGAGAGAACACCTGAAAGCCTCCACTGTCGGTCAGCATCGGGCGGTCAAAGCCGTTGAACTTGTGCAGTCCTCCGGCTCCTTCGATGATGTCCAGTCCCGGACGTAAATAAAGGTGATAGGTATTTCCCAGAATGATCTGGGCTTTGATGTCGTCTTTCAGCTCATGCAGGTGCACACCTTTCACGGTGCCCAGTGTTCCTACCGGCATAAAGATGGGGGTTTCGATCTGGCCGTGGTCGGTTGTGATCAGACCCGCCCGCGCATTGGAGCGCGGGTCTGTATATTGGAGTTCAAACGTCATGTTACTGTTTTTTGGAGTCTTTTTCTTCTTTAGTTTGGGTAAAGTCAATGGCATCTGCCACCTTTTCGTTGGTCAGGGCCAGCTTGAGCACCTCTTTGATATCCTTCACATAGTGGAAAGTCAGTCCGTTCAGATAGATCGGCTGTATCTCCTCAATATTCTTGCGGTTCTCTTCACACAGGATGATATCCTTGATACCAGCCCGTTTGGCGGCCAGGATCTTTTCCTTGATACCTCCGACCGGAAGAACTTTTCCGCGAAGGGTTATTTCGCCGGTCATGGCCAGATTGGCTTTGACCTTGCGCTGGGTGAGTGCCGACGCCAGTGAAGTGACCATGGTGATTCCGGCAGAAGGTCCGTCCTTGGGGATTGCTCCTTCCGGAACGTGGATATGGATATTCCAGTTGTCGAAGATATCTTCCGGTAGATCCAGCATGTGGCTGTGTGCCTTCAGGTATTCTACGGCCAGCATGGCAGATTCTTTCATGACATCACCCAGATTTCCGGTCAGGGTAAGCTTGCCGCCCTTTCCTTTGCTGAGACTGGTTTCTACAAACAGGATTTCACCTCCTACGGCAGTCCAGGCCAGTCCGGTTACCACACCGGCATATTCATTGCCCTGATACTTGTCGCGTGAATATTCCGGAGCGCCCAGATATTGTCTGATGTCTGCCGGCTTCAGTTCGTGCTGGCCGGTGAATTTGTCGCTTGCAATTTCCAGGGCAATCTTACGCATTACCTTGCTGATCTTCTTTTCCAGTTCACGTACACCGCTTTCCCGGGTATGATTCTCAATGATGTATTCGATGGCAGCCTTGGTAAACTTGACATGTTCTTTTTTCAGTCCGTTGGCATCCATCTCTTTCGGAATCAGGTGACGGCGGGCAATCTCGATTTTTTCTTCGGTGATATATCCGCTTACCTCGATCAGCTCCATACGGTCCAGCAGCGGGGTAGGGATCGTAGCCAGATTGTTGGCCGTGGCGATGAACATCACTTTTGACAAGTCATAATCCATGTCGATATAATTGTCGTGGAACGTGTTGTTCTGTTCCGGATCCAGTACTTCCAGCATGGCAGAGCTCGGATCTCCCCGGTGATCACTTCCCAGTTTGTCGATTTCATCCAGAATGATGACCGGGTTGGACGTTTCTGCCTTGATCAGGCTTTTGATGATACGTCCCGGCATGGCACCGATGTAAGTCTTGCGGTGTCCGCGGATTTCAGCTTCATCGTGTACACCTCCCAGTGACATTCGTACGTACTTCCGTTTCAGGGCCGCAGCAATGGAACGTCCCAGAGAAGTTTTTCCGACTCCCGGAGGACCATACAGGCAGATGATCGGAGATTTCAGGTCGTTCTTCAGTTTCAATACAGCCAGGTGTTCCAGAATACGTTCTTTTACCTTTTCCAGGCCATAATGGTCTTTGTTCAGCACCTTTTCGGCATTGGGTATGTTGATGACATCGTCCGTATAAACATCCCACGGAAGTGCCAGCAGAGTCTGAAGGTAAGTCAGCTGCACGTTGTAGTCCGGAGACTGCGGGTTGATCCGTTCCAGTTTGCTTACTTCTTTTTCGAAAGTTTCGCCCACTTCGCGTCGCCATTTCTTGTGGCTGGCCTTTTCTCTCAGTTCTTCCACCTCATCATTCTGTCCGTTGCCCAGCTCGTCCTGAATATTCTTGATCTGCTGTTGCAGGAAATATTCACGCTGCTGGCGATCCAGATCTTCGCGAGTACGCATCTGGATATTCTGTTTGAGAGTAGCCAGCTGCACTTCCTTGTTCAGCACCTGAATCAGCCGGTAAAGGCGGTCTTTCAGATTGTTGATGCAAAGCAGGGCATAACGGTCTTCCTGCGAGAACGGGAAGTTCGTACAGATGAAGTTGACCAGGATCTCCGGTTCGTCCAGGTTCTTGATGGCAAAAGCCGTATCCGGACTCATTCTTTCCGATGCTTCTACATATTTGGTGCTCAGTTCACGGCATGTATCCATCAGGGCTTTCATCTCGTCGGATTTCTCTACCTGCATGTCTTCCTCAATGAGGCTGACTTTACCTTGCAGGTAAGGACGGGTAGCCGTGATTTCGTCCAGATTTACCTTGGGACCATTGGACTGGAGAATAACAGTCGTATTGCCTCCCGGCATTTCAAAAATACGCAGAACTTTACCGATCACAGCTACGGGGTAAAGATCTTTAAAGCCGGGAGCCTCCACCTCGCTCACTTTTTGAGTCGTGATGACGATGGAAGATTTTTTCTTCAAGGCGGTATTCACCAGCTTGAGCGTACTTTGTCTGCCTACAGTGACAGGCATAACCACCGATGGGAACATTATCAGATTGCGGAGAGTCATGACAGGAAATACCTGATCCAGCTCCTCCTTGGTAACTTCCACAGGGTTGGTATCTATTTCGGCTAACATTGAAATGTCCTCATTCTCTGTTTTCATCAAAATCTGATCTTTTCTATTTTTCTTTATCATACTTCTTTTAATACCGTCTATAATCAAACGTAAGGGGTACTTCACCCCAAAAACGTCTGCAAAGTTAATCATTCCACTCTGAATTTGGAAAAACATTTGTGCCAAATACAGATTATATAACTAAATATCCTGCATTTTGTTGGAGGATTCGGAAGTGATTTGTTATTTTTGACGACATTTTTGAAAAAAGAGAAACAAGAATATGCCTAATCCTTATTTTAAATTCAAGCAATTTACGGTTTGTCACGACCGTTGTGCCATGAAGGTCGGCACCGACGGAGTGCTGGTCGGGGCATGGGCAGAGTTGCCTGAGGAGGGGCGCGTGCTGGATCTGGGAACCGGAACCGGCCTGATCGCCTTGATGGCAGCCCAGCGCTGCCAGGCTCCGGTGTGTGGTATTGATGTGGATGAAGCCGCGGTGGAGCAGGCTTTGGAAAACGTGGCAGCTTCTCCCTGGGCCGACCGGATCCGGATATGGAAACAGGATGTGCGGGAGATGTGGGCGGAAACGGATGGCGTGTTTGATGCGATTGTTTCCAACCCTCCTTATTTTACGGAGAAGGTGTTGTGCCCTGACCGGCAAAGGAATGCGGCCCGCCATACGGACGGACTGGATTTTGACGAATTGCTTGAAGCGGTATGCCGCCTGCTGACAGAACGGGGAGTCTTCTCTGTCGTTCTGCCTTCGGATGCCGGACGGGACTTTATAGGCCTGGCCTTGCGCCATCGCCTGTATTTAAAACGTCAGACCTGGGTGCATACCAAACCGGGAATAGCCCCCAAGCGGGTATTGATGGCTTTTACGAAGGAACTGGTTCCGTTCAGTGAAACAGATCATCTGACAATTGAAACGGAACCTCGCGTGCATAGTCCGGAATATCTTGCTCTGGTAAAGGATTTCTATCTTTACCTTTGAAGCCGGCAGATCCTTATCCTCTTTTGGCCAGCCGGCGCAGAATGTGCTGGTTTAATTTCAGAAGCTGCCGGTGCTTGCTTGCAATGGTTGAAGTAATGGGGCGCATGCCGATAAATTCAGTGATGTGATGCAGCACGTTTAACGGAATGGTGTCGTTATGTCCCTTCAGGGGTGCTACGACATGCAGGCCCTGATGAATGATTTCCACTTCAAGGTTTTTTCCTCCCTGTGCCGGATCGCCGTCAAAATGGAAAACTCCTTCCTGCGAACGGTGAATCGTGATTTTTTTCTCACGCATGGTCTTGATACGGCTGTTTTGATCCAGTGTCCGGTTGAAGAGCTGGAAAGAGAGCGCCGGGACATCCAATACGGTGAAAGGTTCCAGCACTGTGATATCCATCATTCCGTCAGTCAGAGAAGCCTGAGGAGCAATGTAGGCATTATTTCCGTATTGGGAAGCATTTGCGCAGGCTATGAGAAAAGCTTTATAGCGGGCGGTGCCTGACGCGTTCTCTATTTCGTAAGTTTCCGGCTGGTAGGTGAGACTCTCGTGCAATGTATTCTCCAGATAAGTCAGCAAACCTCTTTTTCCTGAATCGGAAAATTTCAGACTGACAAAAGCATCGAATCCGACTCCGCAGGTACAGAAAAAAGGATGACCGTCAATGATCCCGTAATCAATGGTTCTGACAGTTCCGGCATTAATGACGTCCAGTGCCTTGCGGGCAATCATCGGAATGTTCAAATGACGGGCCAGGCCGTTTCCGGAACCGCAGGGAATGATTCCCATGGCTGTCCGGGTATGAATGAGTGCACGGCCGATTTCATTGATGGTGCCGTCTCCTCCGACAGCAACAACAATGTCGACTCCATCCCTGGCAGCTTCGGCAGCTATCTGGGAGGCATGTCCGGCATATTGGGTGCGTTGGATGGAATAGTCATATTTAGAATGGTCAATCTTTTCCTCGATCAGCTGTGGAATTGTTTCTTTGCTGTGAGTTCCGGAAATGGGATTGACGATGAAAATAATTCTTTTTTTCAGGCTCATGTCTCTTCTCTAGCTTGGTTTCGGAGTACAAAAATAATATTATTTGCTTGAAAAATCCTTTTTTTGGACTGATAATTGACATGGAAACGTTTTTTTTTGAGTATTTTGCGTTTGGGTCTGGAGAAATTATTATCTTTGCGCGTCATTTTAAACAAGCTTGAATTATCAAAATATAATTTAAAGGAGCCGGAGTGGCTTCCAATATTTAAATATGGGAATATTACAAGACAGATTAAGTAAATTCAGACTGCCTCAGATGTATATGGAAAGAGGCGTGTATCCTTATTTTCGTGAAATAGACAGTGCACAGAACACTGAAGTGATGATGGACGGAAAGAAGGTGCTGATGTTTGGGTCCAATTCGTACATGGGGTTAACTTATGACAAGAGAATCATTGATGCTGCTATTGCTGCAACCCAGAAGTACGGTACAGGTTGTGCAGGTTCACGATTGCTGAACGGAACATTGGACATTCACATTAAACTGGAAAAGGAACTGGCTGAGTTCGTTGGAAAAGATGAATCTCTGTGTTTTTCTACCGGTTTTACAGTAAATGAAGGAGTTATTCCCCAGTTGGTCGGACGTGGAGACTACATTATTTGCGATGACCGTGATCATGCTTCTATCGTTGACGGTCGCCGTCTCTCTTTCGCTACTCAGCTGAAATACAAGCATAATGACATGGATGCGCTGGAGAAGGAGTTGCAGAAATGCGAACCTGATGCTTTGAAGCTCATTGTTGTAGACAGCGTATTCTCTATGGAAGGTGATTTGGCGAATTTGCCTGAAATCGTTCGCCTGAAGAAAAAATACAATGCCAGCGTTTACGTAGACGAAGCTCATGGTCTGGGTGTGTTCGGACGTAACGGACGCGGTGTATGTGACCATTTCGGACTGACTGACGAAATTGATCTGATTATGGGTACATTCAGTAAGTCTCTGGCTTCTATCGGCGGTTTCGTTGCCGGTGACAAGGATGTAATCAACTGGCTGCGCCACAATGCCCGTTCTTATATCTTCCAGGCCAGCAATACTCCGGCTGCAACAGCTGCGGCTATCGAGGCTCTTCATATCCTGAAGACTGAACCGGAACGTCAGGAAAACCTCTGGAAGATCACTAACTACGCATTGAAGCGTTTCCGTGACGCCGGATTTGAAATCGGTGATACGGAAAGCCCGATCATTCCGCTGTATGTTCGTGACACAGACAAGACTTTCGAAGTAACCAAGCTGGCTTTTGATGAAGGCGTATTTATCAATCCGGTTATCCCGCCTGCTTGTCATCCGCAGGATACACTGGTACGTTTCGCGCTGATGGCTACACATACTCAAGACCAGGTGGATTTTGCTATCGATAAACTGGTGAAGTGTTTCAAGCAATTGGATATCTTGAAATAAGATAAAGGGCAGATGACTTTCTGAAGAAGTTTTCTGTTTCCTGAATAAAAGTTCCACGGATTTGCATGGAGAAGACTCGGGTCTTGTGCAGATTCGTGGAACTTTGTATTTTGACGGACTGAAATAACAGTATATACCTTATTTATATATAGAAGCCTTATGATACTGAATGAAAGAGACTGTCGGCATGAGCAGGTGGTACAGATTGCTCAGCTGATGATGACGGCGGCCCGTACGGCACCCAAAGCAAAGGGAGTGGATATTATCGAGGTGGCGCTGGTGACGGAAAGTAATCTTCGGATTTTATCGGAAACCATGAAACAGATGTATGAAGATAATGGTTTCAAGTTTTTCCTTCGTGATGCGGACAATATTCTGGAAGCGGAGTGTGTTGTGCTGATCGGAACGCGTGAACATCCGCAGGGACTGAATTGTGGATACTGCGGCTATGCGGCATGTGGAGAACGGGAAGACGGAGTTCCTTGTGCGATCAATAGTGTGGATTTGGGGATTGCTCTTGGATCAGCCTGCTCGGTGGCTGCTGATCATCGGGTAGATACGCGAATCATGTTTTCGGCAGGTCTGGCTGCCCGGCAGCTGGACTGGTTGGATGGATGCACCCAGGTATATGCTATTCCGGTGAGTGCATCCTCAAAAAATCCGTTTTTTGACCGTAAGCCTAAATCAGAATAAATTTTTCTACGACATGGGCAACGCCGTCTTCTTCATTGGAAAGAGTGATGAAGTCGGCGTTTTCTTTTACGACCTCCTGTGCGTTGGCCATGGCAACCCCCAGCCCGGCGTATTGGATCATTGAAAGATCGTTGAATCCGTCTCCGACAGCAATCATTTCATCCTTGGTCATTCCCAGTTTTTCCAGAAGCACAGAAAGAGAACGGGCCTTGTCAATACCTTTCGGAACGAGTTCCAGGAAGTAGGGCTCTGAGCGGAATACCCCCATGCGATCCTTTAAATGTTCGTACATTTCCTTCTCGAGCAAGGCAAGCCGGGTGGGTTCACCGACAATCAGGCATTTTGCAATAGGATGATGTATCGCTTTAAGGAAATTGTCTACCTTTTTGATCTTCATTACATTAAGCAATGCTTCCTTAAGCACGTATTCATCTTCCGGATTTTCCGTAAGCACATATTCTCCGTCGTAGCTGACGATGGCAAAATGATTATCCTTTGCGCACTGGTAGAGATAAGGAAGAACTTCCGGGTCTAATACGTTCTTGTACATCAGTTCCCGGGTTTTCCAGTCGATGATTTCTCCTCCGTTGTAGGCCAGGATATAACCTTCGTACTGTTGCATTTCCAGCTTTTCAGCCAGAGGAACAATTCCATAGGTAGGACGTCCCGAGGCCAGAACAAGTTTTACTCCCTTCTTCTGGGCTTCAATCAGGGAAAGGCGTGTGCGGTCAGTGATTTCTTTTCGGTTGTTTGTCAGGGTTCCGTCAAGGTCAAGTACTAATAGTTTATATTTCATATAATTCTTGAAAACTTAATGATTTCATGCGCAAAGATAGTACAATATCCGAAGTTTTTCAGTATATTTCGGGGTAAACTAATGAAAAGGAGATGAACGGAATGGAATTATACGGAGATTTTGCTTTGAGACTGCTGGTTGCTGGTCTGATGGGAGTTGCTATCGGGCTGGAGCGCGAGTATCGGGCAAAGGAAGCAGGCTATCGGACTCATTTTCTGGTGGCACTGGGAAGCGCGCTGATGATGATTGTTTCGCAATATGGCTTTACGGAGGTTCTGAAAGCCGACCTGGTCCGCCTGGACCCGAGCCGTATTGCAGCTCAGGTGGTCAGCGGTATCGGTTTCATTGGTGCGGGCACCATCATCCTGCAAAAGCAGATTGTGCGTGGACTGACGACCGCGGCTGGTATCTGGGCTACGTCGGGAATCGGACTGGCCATCGGGGCAGGGATGTATATGGTTGGAATTCTGAGTACCTTGTTTGCGCTTGCCGGTCTGGAAGTGCTGAGTGTGTGTTTCAAGAGTATGGGTATGCGTAATATGATGGTGGAGTTTTTAACCAGAAGCGAAGAGTCTCTCAAGCAGGTGACGGAAATTTTCCGGTCGAAAGATTATATCATCGTTTCCTATGAGATGAAAGAATATCCCACACCGGATCAGGGAATGGTTTATCAGGTTTCGATGGTGATCAAGGCGAAACGGATGAATGAGGAAGGGCTGCTGTTGCTGTTACTGCAGGATTTTCCGGATGTTACCGTGAAAAAGATTCTTTAGCGAAGAACTGTCTCGCAACCTTTGGGAGAGGATGAAAGGCGCTTCCAAAAAGCTTTCGGCGTTTTGTCTAAAACGTCGAATCGTTTTGGCTGAAAGGCCGAAACGTTTTTGAAAAAGCTGGGCGGCTTTTCCCGGGAAACAAAACAGATGCAGGCCGGTTGATCTCCGCGTGGAAGATACGGGTCTGCATCTGTGTGGGGTAATAGAGTGACATTGCCAGAAAATAATCAGCCGATGTACACATTGACATGCAAGAAAAGGCGGTCATGATTCTGATCCATGTCGAAATCTATTTTGTCTTCACGTGCAAGCCATCCGATGGCAGCGTTCAACTCTCGATCTGATAAGCCGGTTGCAGCTTTTAAATCTTCATACTCCCAATGGGCGTTGTCTTTCAATATATTCCAGACGATGCCGGCATTTGTTCCGATTTGATTCTTGTCCATTTTTCTGTTTTTTTAATGAGTGAATGATATTTTGCATAATCTTCCTAGCAAAAATAAAAAAATACTTCATTCAATAGCTGAAAGTAAGGCATTTTATTAGTCAGGAGCGCCAAGTTTTAATGTATTTTAGTAGTCGGTGTGAAGTTCTCGTTACGATCCTGCTATATTTTTGTCCCTGATTGGCTGCATTTCCATTTTTTTCTGCTACCTTTGCAGGGAGCAAACAAGACTAAAAACGGTTATGAAAAGAAACAAGATAAACTGGACGGTTCCTAAAGGCGCGGAACTGACCGAACTGGACAAGAAAGTGCTTTACTGGCAGAACAAAGGACATCTTGTCCCGAGACGCAGCCTTATCAAAACACCTGAACAGATTGAAGGAATCCGCCGCAGCGGTGTGGTGAATACCGGAGCACTGGATCTGGTGGCTCAGGAGATTCATGCAGGTATGAGTACGGCAGAAATCGATCAGCTGGTACATAATTACATCACTTCGCATGGAGGTATCCCCGCAACATTGGGATATGAAGGTTATCCGAAGAGCGTATGTACATCTATCAATGAAGTTGTGTGTCACGGAATTCCTTCTGAAGAGGAAATCCTGGAAGAAGGAGATATTATCAATGTCGATATTACAACTATTCTGGACGGCTATTATGCAGATGCTTCACGAATGTTTATTATCGGAAAGACTTCTCCTGAAAAAGAAAAGCTGGTTCGTGTGGCCAAAGAATGCCTGGAAATCGGAATGGAAGCAGCCAAACCTTTCTGTTTTGTGGGTGATATCGGCAATGCAATCCAGAAACATGCGCATAAGAACGGCTTTTCAGTCGTACGTGATCTTTGCGGTCATGGCGTAGGACTGGAATTCCATGAAGAACCTGATGTGGAACATTACGGAAAGAAGGGTACGGGTATGCTGCTTGTACCGGGTATGGTGTTCACCATCGAGCCGATGATCAACATGGGAACGTGGGAGGTATTTATTGACGAAGAGGATGGCTGGACTGTCGTGACGGAAGATGAACTTCCTTCAGCACAGTGGGAGCATACTTTTGTGATGACTGAACACGGACTTGAAATATTGACTCATTAATGAATATATTATAAGGTAAGAACAATGGATCATATAATTATATTAGGTATAGAATCCTCCTGTGATGATACTTCTGCAGCCGTTATCAAGGATGGCGTTCTTCTGTCGAATGTAACTGCCAGCCAGGCTGTGCATGAAGCATACGGGGGCGTTGTTCCTGAACTGGCTTCGCGTGCGCATCAGCAGAATATCGTTCCGGTGGTGAGTGAAGCTCTTAAACGGGCGGGAGTGAGTAAGGATGAACTGAGCGCGGTTGCTTTTACGCGTGGGCCGGGTCTGATGGGTTCTTTGCTTGTCGGCGTATCCTTCGCCAAGGGCTTTGCCCGTGCATTGGGAATTCCTATGGTGGAGGTTAACCACCTGCAAGGCCACGTGTTAGCTCATTTCATTAAAGAACCGGATGAAGTTCACGCTTCTCCTAAATTCCCTTTCCTTTGTCTGCTGGTATCTGGCGGAAACTCTCAGATTATCCGTGTGAATGCCTATAATGACATGGAAGTGCTGGGACAGACGATTGATGATGCAGCCGGAGAAGCCATTGACAAATGCTCGAAAGTAATGGGACTGGGTTATCCCGGCGGACCGATCATTGATAAGCTGGCACGTCAGGGAAATCCGAAGGCTTATACATTCAGCAAGCCGCATATTCCGGGTTATGACTACAGCTTCAGTGGGCTGAAGACTTCTTTCCTGTATTCGTTGAGAGACTGGATGAAGGATGATCCGGATTTCATCGAACATCATAAGGTGGACCTTGCTGCATCTCTTGAGCATACCATTGTGGATATCTTGATGGAAAAGCTTCGCAAGGCAGTGAAGGATACGGGAATTAATGAAGTGGCGGTAGCCGGCGGTGTTTCGGCGAATAACGGACTGCGCAATGCATTCCGGGAACATGCGGCCAAGTATGGATGGAACATCTATATCCCGAAGTTCGGATATACGACCGATAATGCGGCCATGATTGCCATGACAGGTTATTTCAAATATCAGGATAAAGACTTTTGCACGATAGACAAGCCTGCATATTCGCGGGTAAGCATTAAATAACACAAATTTTAAAAGTATTATGTCAGTAGAAACTAAAAAGCTAAGCAAGGAGATAAGTGAATTCTTCTGGAGAGAAGGTTTTACGCTGGCTACTGCCGAAAGCTGTACGGCCGGCAATGTCCCAGCTGTCATAACTGCTATCCCTGGTAGTTCCCGTTTCTATAAGGGAGGGATTGTGGCATATGCCAATGAAGTAAAGCAAAGCCTTCTGCATGTTAGTCAGGAAACACTGGAAAAGTATGGGGCGGTAAGCGAAGAAACCGTAGTGGAAATGGTGAAAGGTGTCATGGAGACTCTGGGGACGGATTATGCAGTTGCTACATCGGGTATTGCCGGACCTGCAGGAGGTACGCCTGAAAAACCTGTCGGCACGATCTGGGTGGCTGCCGGAAATAAAGAAAAAATACTAACTGCCAAATTAACGGAAGACGAAGGACGGGAGAAAAATATACAGGCTGCAACGGCAAAAACCCTGCAATTGCTGCTTGATTTGTGCCAAAATCAGGAAAATGAGCACTAATTTTGCAATTAACAGGTGATTTACTTGCTTATATAAAATAAAATCGCTTACTTTGCACTCCGTTTGAAAGAACCATGAATAAAACTATAAAAACTAGATAGAAATGTCGAAAATTTGTCAAATTACCGGAAAGAAAGCCATGATTGGCAACAATGTTTCACACTCTAAGAGAAGAACAAAAAGAACTTTTGATGTGAACTTGTTTACGAAGAAATTCTACTATGTAGAACAGGATTGCTGGATTAGCCTGAACATCTGCGCTAACGGCTTGCGTGTTATTAACAAAAAAGGACTGGATGCAGCGCTGAATGAAGCTGTTGCAAACGGTTACTGTGATTGGAAAACTATCAAAATTATTGGTTAATTAAAAGGAGAAGAAAACTATGGCTAAAAAAGCTAAAGGTAACAGAGTACAGGTAATCCTTGAATGTACAGAAATGAAGGATAGTGGTATGCCGGGAACTTCTCGTTATATTACGACAAAGAACAGAAAGAATACCACTGAAAGATTGGAATTGAAGAAATACAATCCTATTTTGAAAAGAGTAACAATTCATAAAGAAATTAAATAATAGTAGACCATGGCAAAGAAAACAGTCGCAACCCTTCAGACAGGTAAAGAAGGCCGTTCTTATACTAAGGTTATCAAAATGGTTAAGTCTCCGAAAACGGGTGCTTACGTTTTTGACGAACAGATGGTTCCTAACGATAAAGTACAGGACTTCTTCAAGAAATAATTTAGCGAAAACATATATATGCTAAATAAAAGTTCCTTTCATGATTGAATGAAAGGAACTTTTTTTTGTGTGTCTACAAGATTAGTTATATCTTTGTTCCATAAACAGATAAACAATAGAACCGTATGGGATTATTTAGTTTTTTCTCAAAGGAAAAGAAAGAAACATTGGATAAAGGCTTATCCAAAACCAAAGAAAGTGTATTTGGCAAGATTGCGCGTGCGGTTGCCGGCAAGTCGAAAGTGGACGATGAAGTACTGGATAACCTGGAAGAGGTACTTATTACATCGGACGTGGGAGTGGAGACAACGCTGAATATCATCAAGCGCATAGAAGCTCGCGTAGCCAGGGATAAATATGTCAATACGCAGGAACTGAATAATATTCTCCGGGAAGAGATTGCAGCTTTGCTGACAGAAAACAATACGGTAGATTCTGAGGACTTCAGTGTTCCGGAGGACAAGAAGCCTTATGTCATTATGGTGGTCGGCGTCAATGGAGTAGGAAAGACTACAACTATCGGTAAATTAGCTTATCAGTTTAAGAAAGCCGGTAAGTCTGTCTACCTGGGAGCTGCCGATACTTTCCGTGCTGCTGCCGTTGAACAGCTTGTTATCTGGGGAGAGCGTGTGGGCGTTCCTGTTGTCAAACAGAAAATGGGGGCTGACCCTGCATCTGTCGCTTTCGATACGCTGAGTTCTGCCGTTGCCAATCAGGCAGATGTTGTCATCATTGATACGGCGGGCCGTTTGCATAATAAGATCGGACTGATGAACGAGCTGACAAAAATCAAGAATGTCATGCGTAAGGTGGTTCCGGATGCTCCTCACGAAGTCTTGCTGGTGCTTGACGGATCAACAGGCCAGAATGCCTTTGAACAGGCCAAACAGTTTACGCTGGCTACGGAAGTGAATGCCATGGCTATTACCAAACTGGATGGAACGGCAAAAGGTGGAGTTGTGATCGGTATCTCTGATCAGTTTAAGATTCCGGTTAAATATATTGGCTTGGGTGAAGGTATAGAAGATCTTCAGGTGTTCCGCCGCCGCGAATTTGTAGATTCATTATTTGGACCAACGACTGCTAAATGAAAAAAAATACAATTGATATTATAACTTTAGGCTGCTCTAAAAATCTGGTTGATTCGGAAAAGCTGATGAAGCAGCTTGAAGCCAATGGATATAAAGTGACTCACGACAGCGATCATCCGCAGGGAGAAATTGCGGTGATCAATACATGTGGCTTTATTGGAGATGCAAAGGAAGAGTCGATAAACATGATTCTGGAATTTTGTCAGGCAAAGGAAGAAGGTCGTCTGAAGAAACTCTTTGTAATGGGTTGTCTCTCAGAACGCTATCTGCAAGAGCTTACGGGCGAAATTCCACAAGTGGATAAATTCTATGGAAAGTTCAACTGGAATGACCTGCTGAATGATTTGGGCAAATCTTATCATTCGGAGTTTGCCATTGAACGTCATCTGACTACTCCTTCTCATTATGCTTATCTGAAGATATCGGAAGGATGCGACCGCAAGTGTTCATATTGTGCTATTCCGATTATTACAGGCCGTCATGTGTCTCGTCCGATGGAAGAAATTCTGGATGAGGTCCGTCTGCTGGTTTCTCAGGGGGTAAAGGAGTTTCAGGTTATTGCCCAGGAACTGACTTACTATGGCGTTGATCTGTATAAAAAACAGATGTTGCCTGAGCTGATCGAGAAGATGGCGGAAATTCCCGGAGTGGAATGGATCCGTCTTCATTATGCTTATCCGGCTGCATTTCCTGAAGACTTGTTCCGGGTGATGCGGGAACATGACAATGTCTGCAAATACATGGATATTGCCTTGCAGCATATCAGTGACAACATGCTTCAGAAGATGCGCCGTCATGTAAGTAAGGCGGAAACTTATCGTCTGATAGAACGTTTCCGTGAAGAAGTTCCGGGTATTCATTTGCGTACCACGTTGATGGTAGGGCATCCCGGAGAAACGGAGGAAGATTTTGAAGAACTGAAGGAATTCGTGCGGAAGGCCCGTTTCGACCGGATGGGAGCATTTGCTTATTCAGAAGAGGAAGGTACCTATTCGGCACAGAATTATTCGGATGATATTCCGGAAGAAGTCAAACATCGGCGGCTGGATGAGCTGATGGCTGTTCAGCAGGAAATATCGGCCGATCTTACTCATGCCAAGATTGGTAAAGAGTTTAAAGTGATTATCGACCGTAAAGAAGGAGATTATTTTATTGGCCGTACAGAATTTGATTCTCCTGAAGTTGATCCTGAAGTACTGATCAAAGATGAAGGACAGAACCTTGTCATCGGTTCTTTCTATCAGGTAAAGGTTTATGATGCGGATGATTTTGATTTGTACGCAACATTGATATGATCTAAATGCGAACCCTTTCATGAACAGCAAGGAATTTACAGGCGAACTTTCACGACGTCTCGGTTACACGAACAAAGATGCTGCCGTACTGGTGGCATCTTTGGTTGATATTATGGCTCAGGAATTGCAGGAAAGCAATGTCCTGACATTTCAGGAATTCGGAACCTTTGAAGTGAAGAAGAAAATGGAGAGAATTGTTGTCAATCCGGTTACCCGGCAACGCTTGCTGGTTCCTCCCAAATTAAGTTTGACATTCAAGCCTTGTCCGGCATTGAAGGGAAAGGTGAAAAATGAAGATGCCCAATGAATGAGAAAGTAACCTTACAGGCTCTGGCTGAACAACTGGCAAGTCGTCATCAGATGGAACAGGCGGATGCGGAAGCATTTGTTCAGACATTTGTAGCCTTGATTGAAGAAGCCCTTCAACAGGAAAAGTACGTCAAGGTAAAAGGACTGGGTACTTTTAAGCTGATAGAAATGTCTGGTCATAACCGGGTGTCGTTTGTTCCTGAAGCCTCTTTGCGTGACCTGATTAACAAGCCTTTTGCCCATTTTGAGACTGTTGTCCTGAATGAAAATACTCACTTTGATGACATGACGGAAGAAGTCCTCAGTACAGATAACTTGTCTGAATCTGAGGAACAGACCGAAGTGGTAGAACCGAAAGCCGTTTCGGATACAGAGAACGCGGACTTGTCTGCTCAGTCTGCCAGTGAAGAGAATACAATCCCGGAGCATGCAGAAAGCCTTGAACATCCGGATAATTCTGAGCATGTGGAAAATTCTGACCATAAGGAAACTGCTGAATGTGAGGGTGATGAACCAGCTCCTGTTAAGGAGGAGGAAACATCTGTAACGCCGGAAGTGTCCCGGTTGGAAAATGAATCAGAGGAAAGTGAAGAAACATTCGGGGAAACTGTGTCGGAAGAACCTGAAGTTCAGGTGAACCGGCGTATTTTCCGGATTCCGTGGTGTATGATTGCAACAGTACTTTTAGCCGGGGTATTGATTGGGGGAGGAATTGTCTGGGCTCTTTTATCAGGACGGAGGTATATTCCCGAATCTTTGGTAAACTATTGGATGAAAGAACATGTATCCGTAGATTCATTGCATCCAGCAGCACAATCTGTAAAAGATACTGTTGTCCTGCAACCGGATACGGTAGCTGTGGTTGCAGCCGATACAGTACAAAAAAAACATTCCGAGCCTGAACAGCCTGTTAAGGTTCCTGCCCGGAGAGAAACTTTGGCTGATACGGTGGATTACGATATTCAGGGAACTCAGACCACTCACACAATCCAAAAAGGAGAGAGTTTGGCTAAAATTTCCCTGAAGTATTATGGGACGAAGAAGTTGTGGCCTTATCTGGTACGTCATAATAAGAAAATCATCAAGAATCCGAATAATGTACCAATTGGAACTGTGATTCAGATACCGGTATTGGTCCCTGCTCAGGAATGAGATCTGAAAATCCGGACAGAACCGCTTTAATTTAAACTTCTTTAGTCCAATAAGACTTAAAACAGATCACTCGTCTGTATTTTTTAATAAAAATTAGTTGTGCCTGTTAATTGAATGACTTAATTTTGGGCAGCCTTAGAAGAAAAGTCTTCTGTGAGGTCAAGAGATAGATTAAAATGAACTTATTAAAATAAGAAAGAAATTATGGCTGAAGCTATTGACATTCGTGAATTAAACGAACGCATTGAACGCCAGAGTGCATTCGTTACCAACCTGATGACCGGTATGGATCAGGTGATTGTAGGACAGAAACATCTTGTTGAATCATTATTGATTGGTTTGTTGTCAGATGGACATATCTTGCTGGAAGGTGTCCCTGGTCTGGCAAAGACTTTGGCAATCAAGACTCTGGCTTCTTTGATTGATGCGAAATACAGTCGTGTTCAGTTTACTCCGGATTTGTTGCCTGCCGATGTGCTCGGTACGATGATTTACAGTCAGAAGGATGAACGCTTTGTAACCAATAAGGGACCAATCTTTGCAAACTTTGTTTTGGCAGATGAAATCAACCGTGCACCGGCAAAAGTTCAGAGTGCTTTGCTGGAAGCCATGCAGGAACGTCAGGTAACTCTGGGTAAGGAAACTTTCCCGTTGCCTTCTCCTTTCCTGGTTATGGCAACCCAGAACCCGATAGAACAGGAGGGTACTTATCCGCTGCCGGAAGCTCAGGTGGACCGTTTCATGCTGAAGGTTCTGATTGACTATCCGAAGCTGGAGGAAGAAAAGAAAATTATCCGTCAGAATATTTCGGGTGAGAAGATTGAGGTTCGTCCGATTCTTAAGTCAGAAGATATTCTGGAAGCACGCAAGGTAGTCCGTCAGGTTTATCTGGACGAAAAGATTGAACAGTATATTGCAGACATTATATTTGCAACACGTTATCCGGAACAATATGATTTGAAGGAACTGAAAAACCTGATTGGTTTTGGCTGCTCTCCGCGTGCGTCTATTAACCTGGCATTGGCTGCCCGCAGTTATGCGTTCATTAAGCGCAGAGGATATGTTATTCCGGAAGATGTTCGTGCGGTTGCTCATGATGTATTGCGTCATCGTATCGGATTGACTTATGAAGCTGAAGCTACCAATGTGACATCAGACGAGATTGTAAGCAAGATATTAAATAAGGTAGAAGTGCCCTGATTCAAGGTGAATAGTTGATTGAGAATGGAAACAAATGAACTCTTAAAACGTGTTCGTCAGATTGAGATCAAAACACGTGGACTTTCGAGTAACATCTTTGCCGGTCAGTATCATTCGGCCTTTAAAGGCAGGGGTATGTCGTTTGCGGAAGTACGTGAATATCAATATGGTGACGACGTACGTGATATAGACTGGAACGTTACGGCCCGTTTTGACAAGCCGTTCGTAAAGGTATTCGAAGAGGAGAGGGAATTGACCGTCATGTTGCTGGTGGATGTATCCAACAGTTTGGATTTTGGAACGATACAGCAAATGAAAAAGGATATGGTAACTGAGATTGCAGCTACCATAGCCTTTTCTGCCATTCAGAACAACGATAAAATCGGGGTGATTTTCTTCTCTGATCGAATAGAAAAATTTATTCCTCCCAAGAAGGGACGTAAACACATTCTGTATATTATCCGTGAGTTGCTGGGTTTTAAGCCTGAAAGTAAACGGACTAATTTACAGGGAGCGATCGAATATCTGACGAATGTGCTTAAAAAACGTTGCACGGCTTTCGTCCTGAGTGATTTTATTGACGACAGTGATTTCAAGAATGCACTGACCGTAGCAAACCGAAAACATGACGTAATTGCTATGCAGGTGTATGACCGCCGTATGGAGGAATTGCCCGATGTGGGATTGATGCGGGTGCGTGATGCGGAAACAGGCCATGAACAGTGGATTGATACTTCTTCAAAGGCTCTGCGGAATGCCCATCATGCCTGGTGGATGGAACGTCAGGAAAAATTGAATGATATTTTTACTCGTAGCAATGTCGATTCGGTTTCTGTGCGGACTGATCAGGATTATGTGAAAGCACTGATGAACTTATTTGCAAAACGAAACTGATAGAGAAATGAAACATACATTATTCGATGGCGGACTGAGTTGGTTTAAGGTGTGCTGCTGTATGTTGCTTTTATGGATATCTGTTCCCTCAGCGCGGGCACAGGTGTCGGTAGAAGCGACTATTGATTCTTTGCAGCTGCTGATTGGTGAGCAGACTAAAGTCCGACTTCAAGTGAGCATGGACGCTAATCAAAAGTTGCGTCTTCCTGTAGTTGCAGACACATTGGTCAGAGGGGTTGAAGTGCTGGATGTAGCCAAACCTGATACCCAACTGTTGAATGACAATAAGCGATGGCTGATTTCGCAGGAATATACAATTACTTCTTTTGATTCGGCTTTGTATTATCTGCCTCCTTTTGAGGTATTGGTGAATGACCAGAGTTACCGTTCGGAAGCATTGGCTCTGAAAGTATATTCTGTTCCCGTTGATACTCTTCATCCGGATCAGTTTTTTGGTCCGAAGGGAGTGCAGGAGGTTCCTCTTACATGGGATGACGTGGCACCACTGGTGTATGCCTTGTTATTGATGATTATATTGGGAGGTGTTTCTGTCTTCTTTGTGATCCGTTATCGAAATAATAAGCCTATCATCAAGATTATCCGTGTTGAGCCTAAATTACCTCCTCATCAACTGGCTATGAAGAAAATCGAGGAGATCAAGGCTGATAAAATGGCCAGAGCCAATGATCCGAAGAAATATTATACGGAGTTGACCGAGGTTATCCGTATGTATATTAGAGAACGTTTCGGGTTTAATGCAATGGAAATGACTTCAGCGGAGATTATTGAGCGTTTATTGCAGGAAGACAAGGAATCCGTTAAAGATCTGAGAACTTTGTTTGAAACGGCGGACCTTGTTAAATTTGCCAAGCATGCACCGCTGATGAATGAAAATGATATGAATCTGGTGAATGCCGTAGACTTCATTAATCAGACAAAGGTGGAGGAAGATCCGAATGCCAAGAAAGAACCGACAGAGATAAAGGTAGAGGAAAAACGTTCGAAACAGGGACGTATTGTTTTGCTGGCCAGCATTGCCGTGACCGGTCTGGCTGCTGTCGTGGCATTGTATGTTGCAGTGAGACATATCATTGACCTTTTCTTTTAATGTTTAAACTCATGGACTATGATTTTTGCTAATATTGAATATCTGTTTTTATTGCTTTTGCTTATACCTTATATAATATGGTATATCATGAAGCGGAAAAAAACAGAACCAACCATGCAGGTTTCTACTACGCGTATGTACATGAATGCGCCGAAGAGTTGGAAACTTTATTTGCTACATGCTCCGTTTCTGTTACGTATTGTGGCTTTTGTTATGATCGTATTGGTACTGGCCCGTCCTCAGACTACGGATAACTGGCAGAATACGGAAATTGAAGGAATTGATATTATGCTGGCAGTGGATGTTTCGACCAGTATGTTGGCAGAAGACTTAAAGCCGAATCGTCTGGAAGCAGCCAAACAGGTAGCTGCTGAATTTATAAACGGCCGTCCGAATGATAACATTGGTCTGACAATCTTTGCAGGAGAAGCATTTACCCAATGTCCGTTGACGGTAGATCATGGAGTACTGTTGAATCTGTTTCAGAGTATTAAATGTGATATCGCCCAGAAAGGTCTGATTATGGATGGTACGGCTCTGGGTATGGGCCTGGCAAATGCAGTGAGCCGCCTGAAAGACAGCAAGGCAAAGTCAAAAGTTATTATTTTGCTGACGGATGGTGTCAACAACCGTGGAGATATTTCTCCGTTGACGGCTGCAGAAATAGCCAAACAGTTTGGTATCCGTGTATACACAATTGGGGTTGGAACCAATGGAACGGCACCATATCCGATGCAGACTTATGCCGGAGTGCAATATGTACAGGTCCCGGTGGAGATTGATGAACAGACTTTAACTCAGATAGCTGGCACAACAAACGGGAATTATTTCCGTGCCACCAGCAATTCAAAATTGAAGGAAGTTTATCAGGAGATTGATAAGTTGGAAAAAACGAAACTGAATGTGAAAGAATTCAGCAAACGGGAAGAAGACTATGAAGTGTTTGCTTTAGTGGTTTTCTTGTGTATCTTGTTGGAGATCCTTCTGCGTAATTCAGTTCTTAAGAAAATACCTTAAATGAAATAAGCCATGTTTCGATTTGGAGAACCATTATATCTATATTTGCTTCTTGTACTGCCTTTTCTGGTAGCTTTTTATCTATATTCCAATTATAGAAGGCGCAAGAAGTTGCGTCAGTATGGTGACCCCGTACTGATGGCACATTTAATGCCGGCGGTATCCAAATATCGTCCGGATGTAAAGTTCTGGCTGATGTGGTCAGCTCTGGCGATGATTATTTTTATGCTGGCGCGTCCTCAGTTTGGCTCTAAGATGGAAACTGTGAAGCGTCAGGGTGTAGAAACGGTTGTGGCTCTGGATATTTCAAACTCTATGTTGGCTCAGGATGTAACTCCAAGTCGTCTGGAGAAATCAAAGAAACTGATATCTCGTCTGGTTGAAACATTCAATAATGACAAAGTTGCCATGATTGTGTTTGCCGGCGAAGCTTTTGCCCAGTTGCCTATAACCAGTGATTACATTTCGGCCAAAATGTTTCTGGAATCTATCTCTCCTTCACTCATTGCAACACAAGGTACTGATATTCGTGGAGCAATCGATCTGGCTATGAAGAGTTTTACTCCTAATGAAGGAGTCGGACGTGCTATCGTATTGATCACGGATGGTGAGAACCACGAAGGTGGAGCTGTGGAAGCTGCGAAAGCTGCTGCCGAAAAAGGTGTCCGTGTCTTTGTTCTGGGTGTAGGTTCTCCCGACGGATCTCCTATTCCCGTGGAAGGAACGAACGAATTCCGGCGTGACAAGGATGGAAATGTTGTTGTCACTCGTTTAAATGAAGAGATGTGCCGTGAAATTGCACAGGCGGGAAACGGAATGTATGTCCGTGTAGACAACACGAATAATGCAGAAAAAGCATTGAATGCAGAAATCAATAAATTGGCCAAAGCTGATGTCGAGACTCAGGTGTTTACGGAATTTGATGAGCAATTCCAGGTTTTGGCATGGCTGGCTTTGTTGTTGCTTGCTGCTGAATTGATGATCTTGAATCGTAAAAATCCACTTTTCAAGAATGTAAAACTCTTTAAATGAGATAGAGTATGAAGCGAATAAAATGGATGTTACTGATATGTGCTTGTTCCGTGACAGCAGTTTATGGTCAGAAGACGGATCGTGATTATCTGCGCAGTGGAAACAAGCTTTATAAAGACAGCCTTTTTGTTAAGGCAGAAGTAGATTATCGGAAAGCGCTTGAGGTGAACCCGAAATCGGCTGATGCATTGTATAATCTGGGAAACTCTTTACTGATGCAGGAAAAAGGAAAGGAAGCGATGGAGCAGCTGGATGCGGCTTCCCGACTTGAGAAAGATAAGGAAAAGCTGGCTCATATTTATCATAACATGGGCGTAATTCTCCAGGCTTCCAAGCAGTTGCCTCAGTGTATAGAAGCATATAAGCAAGCCCTGCGGAATAATCCGAAAGATGATGAAACACGTTATAATCTGGCTTTGGCACAGAAGCTGTTGAAAGATCAGCAGCAACAGCAGGATCAGAATCAGCAGCAGGAACAGAAGCAAGACCAGAAACAGGACGAAAAAGAGCAGAATAAGGATCAGCAGGATCAGAACAAGAAACAGCAGAACCAGAATAATCAGCAACAGCAGAACCAGAATCAGATGTCGAAGGAAAACGCTGAGCAACTGTTGAATGCTGTGATGCAGGATGAAAAGAATGTCCAGGATAAAGTGAAGAAAGCTATTCAGATGCAAGGCCGGAAACTGGAAAAAGACTGGTGATGCGGGTAATGTGGACAAAATAGACCAAGGACTAGAAGTACAATGTTGAATAATAAAAAAGATAGATAAAATGAGAAAATTGATTTTCTTACTGCTATTGTTGACTGTTACTGTTCAGACATGGGCAGACGGTAAAGTCACGCTGACTGCCGAGGCTCCGGAGGTGGTCGTAAGCGGAGATCAGTTCCGATTGACCTTTACAGTCAATTCGCAGAGTGTAAAAGATTTCCGTGCTCCTTCTATAACAAAGGGGTTTGAGGTTCTGATGGGGCCGAGCCGTTCCCAACAATATGGTTCATACACGATTAATGGAAAAACTGTCGTAAACAAATCTGTGACTTACACCTATATCCTGATGGCAGGTGATGCCGGAACCTATACGATTCCAGCAGCAAGCATTCAGGCTGAAGGAGAGAAAATCTTTTCAAATTCACTGCAGGTGAAAGTTCTTCCTCCGGATAAGACATCCAACAGTTCCAATGGTGGAAGTAAAGGCTCAGCAAATTCTTCACGTAATCAGGCTGCCGGAAGCCGGATCACAGATAAAGATTTGTTTATGCTCGCAACGGCCAATAAGACCACTGTGCATGAGCAAGAGGCTATTTTGTTGACATATAAACTGTATTCTACTGTAAATCTTCAGCAGCTGAATGAAGATATGCCGGAGTTGACAGGTTTTCATACTCAGGAAATAGATCTTCCACAGAAGAAGGTATGGTCAATGGAACATTATCAAGGACGAAATTATAACACATTGACATGGCGTCAGTATGTTCTTTTCCCGCAGCAGACCGGTAAACTGGAGATTCCAAGCGTAAAGTTTGAGGGTATTATTGCTCAGCGAATTGCTTCTGATGATCCGTTTGATATCTTTTATAATGGTGGCGGATTTGAACAGGTGAAGAAGGTAATTGTTGCTCCTAAAGTAAATATAACTGTATTGCCTTTGCCGGCTAAACCAGCGAACTTCTCTGGTGGAGTTGGTGAATTCTCGTTGACTTCTTCCATTAATGCAACGGAAGTAAAAACGAATGATGCTGTTACAATTAAGCTTACAATTAAAGGATCGGGGAATATGAAGTTGCTGAATACGCCTGAAATCAAGTTCCCTCAAGATTTTGAAATATATGATCCGAAAGTAGAAAACCAGTTTGAGACTTCAAGTAATGGAGTAACAGGAACCAAGACTATTGAATATCTGGCAATACCGCGTCATGCCGGATCTTTCACGATTCCTCCAGTAGAATTTACCTATTTTGACTTGAAGAGTAATTCCTACAAAACCTTGAAAACTCAGGCTTATGAACTGAAGGTTGCTAAAGGTCAGGGAAATGCGGATCAAGTGATTGCAGACTTCACCAATAAAGAAAGTGTGAAGGTACTGGGTAAGGATATTCGTTTTATTAAGTTGGGAGATACTTCCTTGACTCGCAAAGGTGATTTCTTCTTCGGAACGATATCTTACTGGATGTGGTATCTGATACCGTTCGTTTTGTTTGTAGCTTTTGTAATTGTTTATCGCAAGCAGGCTATGGAAAATGCCAATGTTGCAAAGGTAAAGACCAAAAAGGCCAATAAGGTTGCAACAAAACGTATGAAACTTGCCGGTAAGCTGTTGGCAGAAAACAAGAAGAATGAATTTTATGATGAGGTCTTGAAAGCTCTTTGGGGATATATCAGTGATAAACTGAACATTCCGGTATCCATGCTTTCAAAAGATAATATTGAGGCTGAACTCGCGAAGTATGGCGTTTCTAATGAATTAATTGCTGATTTCATTCATGCATTGAATGAATGTGAGTTTGCACGTTATGCTCCGGGCAATGAAAATGAGGCCATGGATAAGGTGTATGCAGCATCGATTGATATTATCAGTAAAATGGAAAATAGTATTAAACGCTAAAGAATAGGAGAGTGTCTGACATGAGAAAGATATCATTCTTCATTATATTTTTGTTGAGCTTCGTGCAGTTTGTTCAGGCTGAGTCTTTTACAAAGGCAGATGCAGATAAGGCTTATCAGGAGAATAAATATGCTGAAGCAATCAAAATGTATGAAAATATTTTAGCAACTCAGGGAGAGTCTGCAGTTGTTTATTACAACTTGGGAAACAGCTATTTTAAAGAGAAAAATATGGCCAAGGCTGTATTGAATTATGAACGGGCCTTATTGTTGAATCCGGGAGATGCAGATATTCGCTTCAATCTGGATATGGCCAGAAGCAAAACTGTTGACCAGATTACTCCTGCTACAGAGGTTTTCATCGTAACCTGGGTTAATTCGCTGACCAATATGCAAAGCGAGAGAGGATGGGCTAAGATCGGCATTGTCTCTTTCATCTGTTTATTGGTTGGGCTGGCATTGTATATCTTTAGCAAACGACTTTTTGTCCGGAAAATAGGATTTATCGGTGCTATTATCTTACTGGTAGTGACTGTTTGCGCTAATTTATTTGCGCGTCAGCAAAAAAATGAACTGATGGATCGCATAGGAGCTATTGTGATGTCACCTACTGTAACAGTTAAAAGTACACCGGATGAGAGCGGAACGGAATTGTTCGTCCTGCATGAAGGAACCAAGGTTTTTGTGGAAGATAACTCGATGAAAGGTTGGAAAGAAATCCGTCTGGAAGATGGAAATAAGGGATGGATTCCGACAGAAGCAATTGAAATCATTTAAAGAAGGAAGTTATGATAGACATACAGCAACTTATTGAAGCAGACCGTAACTTGTTATTGGCTTTGAATGGAAGTCATTCTTTGTTCTGGGACGGTTTTATGTGGGTAGTGACCAGTACGGTAACCTGGGTTCCTGCAGCAATTATCTTGCTGTATGTTATATTTAGGAATAACAAGTTGCCACAATCGATTTTCATTCTCCTGATGATAGCCTTGGTGATAACCTTGGCAGATCAGTTGGCTTCAAGTGTATGTAAGCCCTATTTTGCCCGTTTCAGGCCGACTCAGGATCCGGAGATTATGTACCTGGTTCATACGGTGAATGGCTATAGGGGAGGCCTGTATGGCTTTATATCAAGTCATGCAGCAAATACATTTGGGGTAGCAATGTTTGTATCATTGCTGATTCGGAATAAGTGGCTGACTCTTTCTATGTTTGTATGGGCTGCCATACCTTCATATTCCCGTATCTATTTGGGGGTGCATTATCCTGGAGATATACTGGCCGGGGCTTTGGAAGGATGTCTGATTGCGTTGCTTGTTTATCAGCTTTACCGGATAGTAAGGAATCGGTTTTTTGATCAGCCCAAATACATTTCCAGTCAGTATACAAGCAGTGGATATTCAATAGATGATGTCGGATTGATTCATCTGGTATTATTGCTTTCATACCTCTATGCAATTATTGCGGGAATGATAACGGCAAAAGTTCTTTATTTGTAAAGGAAACTGTCAAAGGCAACTTTCTTGTCAGAAATGTTGCCTTTTTGTTTGTTCTTTCATAATCTTTCCTTATATTTACTCGAAATTAAATAAATGATTTGTCTAACTTAAATTTCAGACTACTATGAACAGAACGATAACTTTTAATGAGCTGCGTAAGATAAAGGATTCTTTACCAACCGGAAGTATGCATCGGATTGCGGATGAATTGAACTTAAGCGTGGAAACCGTACGCAACTTTTTCGGAGGACACAATTTTAAAGATGGAAAGAGTGTAGGAATTCATCTGGAACCGGGACCGGATGGGGGACTTGTTATGCTGGACGATACAACCGTATTAGATAGAGCTATAGCTATCCTGAAAGAAGAAAACGTGTAGGATATTTATTTTTAACGACAGGACACTGATTATAGGATGTATGCGGAGTATCGTTATTTCGTATATGCCTGTAATTAGTGTTTTTATTTTTAACCTTATTAAATCGTCAGATTATGGAAGATAAACTTGTTACATTAGCCATCTTGACCTACTCAAAGGCACAGATCTTAAAGAATGTCCTGGAGAATGAAGGAATAGAGTCTTATATTCATAATGTAAATCTCATTCAGCCTGTCATCTCGTCTGGAGTAAGAATTCGTATTAAAGAAAGTGATCTTCCCAGAGCTCTGAAAATTATAGAAAGTTCATCCTGGCTGTCTGATGATGTCTTGAAAGAAGAACCTAAGGAAACAGATCAGAAGGGTAGTAGTAATCAGATCCTGATACCGGTAGATTTTTCTGATTATTCCATGAAAGCCTGTGAATTCGGTTTTGACTTCGCCTCTCGTATTCATGCAGAAGTAGTATTGATGCATGTCTATTTTAGCCCAGTCTATATGCCTAGTTTACAATATGCTACGGAAGGGTATGGTATGCCGATGGAATATGATTTGGGGATCAAGAATATGCTGGATGACATTCATAATAAGCTGAATAAGTTGACGGATGCTTTGAAGGAGAGAATCGCCAATAAGGAGCTGCCAGATGTTAAATTTTCATGTATGCTGCGTGAAGGTGTTCCTGAGGAGGAAATTTTGTATTATGCCCGTAAGGAGAAGCCGTTGATCATTATTATGGGAACACGTGGACAGGGGGAAAAGGAACTGGGACTGATTGGTAGTGTGACTGCCGAAGTAATAGAGCGTAGCCCGACTTTTGTATATGCTATTCCTAAGAATGCCAGCTTCAAGACTTTTGGAGAAATTCATAAGGTGGTATTTATTACTAATTTTGATCAGCGGGACCTGGTCGCTTTTGATTCATTGATTACAACTTTCCAGAATTATAAATTCCAGATAGCATTTATTCATTTGAATTCAGATGAGCAACGGCGTACATGGAATGAGATTAAACTGGCAGGAATTAAAGAGTATTTCAAGAAACAATATCCACAGTTGGAAATTAGCTATAATCTGATTGCAGAGGACCAGTTACTGACCAATCTGGATGTGTATGTAAAAGAACAGGCTATCGACGCTCTTTGCATCACGAATTATAAACGGAATGTCTTTGCCCGTTTGTTTAATCCAAGTATTGCCCGTAAGATGATTTTCCATTCGGATACTCCTATATTGATTATCAAATAATGAATAGAGGAGAGATTGCAGCACAAGGGTATGAAATAAAAATATCCTTGTGCTGATATTGTTCTTTGATTTTCCATATATACAATTAAACATAATGCTGATTATAGATTAGTCGTAGATCTTTTATTTAATCAAAGATTCAAAGTTGGATACAGATTTATGATTTATATATAAAAAATGAGGATGCACATTTGTGCATCCTCATTAATATGGAAGGTTTATTTATTAATAACCTAATTCTTTTTCCAAAGCATCGTATTCAGCTTTGTTCAGTTTCCAGTAGATTCTCAACAGATACTGTCCCCACAACTGTTTGTTGTCCGGCTGCAGTTCTCTTGCTTTTTCGTAATAAGGCTGTGCTTTAGCGAACAATTCTTTTACTTTAGCTTCGCCTTCTGCATACTTAGGATCATCCATAGAAATCTTAGAGTTTTCTTCTTCTACAACCTGACCCGGGAAGAAATAGCAGTCACCGATCTTAGCATTAGCTTCAGCTACGAGTTCACCGTTCTTGGCAATGATGTCGTTGCAGGCAGCGATAGTTCCGTCATAATCTTTCTTTTCATACAACAGAACAGCCTTTACATAGGTGAAGTAAGTTGAAGAAGGATCTTTAGCCAGCAGGTCATTGATTTGAGTCAGAGCTTCATCGATTTTACCTTTCTGGATGTAATAATCCATCAGATTTCCAACGAAATAGTTCTGAGAAGGGAATTTTTCTGCACCTTCTTTGATTGTTTCCATCCATTTGGTTGAATCAGGAGTTTCACCCTTGCTGTATGCATCAGCCAGGCACATCAGTGATCTCCAGCCTTCTTCCTTGTGGTTTTTACCCAGAGGAGCATATTTGATTACAGAATTGTTGTCATTCAGAGAATTAGCTGCCATTACAGCATAGTTGGCAATCAGAGGAACCAATGTATCATTCTTAACTTCAGCAACTTCTTCGAACATCGGATTCTGCGGAGTTTCTACGAACAATCCGAAATACTTCAAAGCATCTGCATAGTTTCCTTTGTTGAAAGCATCAGAACCGGCGTTTGTCAATTGAGGACGTACGGTTGCCAGAGACTTAGCCAATTTCTTTCTCAGTTTAGGCTTTTTCAATTCTCCGCTTTTTACTTTAGCCTGTTCTACTTCATCACATTTCATGTAATATTCGAACATCTTAGCCAAACTGTTGTATAATTTAGTTGTATCAGCCTGTCCTCCAGGTAAATACAATTTCATGTTTTCATCGTCATAAATAGACTTCTGAAGATCTCCGGCCAACTTCCATGTTTCAGGATCGTTTGCTGTAGAAGGATCAACTAAGGCAGGTTCCAGAATGGTTGCTGCTTTGGCAGGATCACTTTTTGCAGATTTTGCTTCTTTCACTACGCTTTCCTGAGCTGATACAGCACATGCGGTGAAGAACAACGCAGCAGTAAATAAAACTTTTTTCATAATCATTTAAAATTTAGTAATACACAAATATTCATTTAGTTTTTGTCTGTCTCGTCTGTTTCCTGAATCATATCATCAGATGGAACTATATCCGGAGTGATGTCTGATGCTGGAGCTGTTTCTTCTCCTTCTGCTACACTTCCCTCCTCTTCTGTCTCTGAAGTAACCTTACATACAGAACCAATCTGATCATTTCGTTTTTCCAAGTCTATCAGACGGACTCCCTGAGTAGCTCGTCCCATGATGCGGACATCTGCTACCTTCAGACGGATGGTGATACCGGACTTGTTGATGATCATCAAATCATTCTCATCCGTAACCGACTTAATAGCTACCAGTTTACCTGTTTTGTCCGTGATGTTCAAAGTCTTGACACCTTTACCTCCACGGTTGGTCTTGCGGTAGTCTTCAATATCGGAACGTTTTCCGTAACCGTTTTCAGAAACAACCATGATGGTTTCTTTCAACGGATCTTTAATGCAGATCATTCCGATAACTTCGTCCTGTCCGTCTTCATCCAGGGTGATTCCGCGCACACCGGTTGCGGTACGTCCCATTTCGCGTACGGCACTTTCATGGAAACGAATGGCACGTCCGTTGCGGTTAGCAATGACGATCTCATTATTTCCATTGGTCATACGTACCTCAATGACGCGGTCATCCTCACGAATTGTAATAGCATTTACACCATTCTGTCTTGGTCTTGAATATTGTTCAAGCAAGGTTTTCTTGATTACACCATTCTTGGTACAGAACAAGACATAGTGGCTATTGATAAATTCAGTATCATTTAAGTTCTTGACGCGCAGATAAGCAGTTACCACATCATCAGCGTCAATATTCAGCAAGTTCTGGATCGCACGTCCTTTGGAAGTCTTGTTTCCTTCAGGAATTTCATAAACCTTGAGCCAGTAGCATTTACCCTTCTGTGTGAAGAAGAGCATTGTGTTATGCATGGTGGCAGGATAAATATGTTCAATAAAGTCTTCGTCGCGTGTCTCACTACCCTTTGAGCCTACGCCGCCACGGTTCTGGGCACGGAACTCAGACAACGGAGTACGCTTGATATATCCCAGATGTGAGATTGTGATGACCATCTCATCATCGGCATAGAAATCTTCCGGATTGAATTCTTCAGAAGCATAGACGATTTCAGAACGGCGCTTGTCGCCATATTTTTCTTTTACCTCGATCAGCTCGTCCTTGATAACCTTCTTACAAAGCTCTTCGTTAACCAGAATTTCTTCGAAATAAGCGATCTGCTTCATCAGATCCTCATATTCAGCATGCAGCTGATCCTGCATCAGACCAGTCAACTGACGCAAACGCATTTCTACGATTGCACGTGCCTGCACTTCCGACAGCTGGAAGCGTTCCATCAGGTTCGTGATAGCTTCATTCGGAGTCTTGGCAGCCCGGATGATCCGGATTACTTCATCGATATTGTCGGAAGCAATGATCAGACCTTCCAGAATATGTGCGCGTTCTTTTGCTTTGCGCAAGTCATACTGAGTACGGCGGATGATTACTTCGTGACGGTGTTCTACGAACAGCTGGATCAAATCTTTCAGATTCAGCAATTTTGGGCGTCCGTGAACCAGGGCAATGTTGTTTACGCCAAAAGAAGTCTGCAGCGCTGTCATCTTGAACAGTTTGTTCAATACAACGCTGGCATTTGCATCGCGTTTCACATCGATGACGATACGCATACCTTCACGGTCTGATTCATCGTTGACGTATGAAATACCATCAATCTTCTTTTCGTTGACCAGAGAAGCGATGCTTTCAATCAATTCTTTCTTGTTGACGTTATAAGGAATCTCGTTAACAACAATCTTGTCATGTGTCGGATGCGATTCGATTTCAGCCTTGGCACGCATGATCACACGTCCCCTACCAGTTTCGTATGCATCACGTACACCGCTGATACCGTATATATAGCCTCCGGTCGGGAAATCGGGAGCCTTGATGTACTGCATCAGGCCGTCAATATCGATTTCGTTATTGTCAATGTAAGCTACACAGGCATCTATTACTTCTGATAAATTGTGAGTCGGCATATTGGTAGCCATACCTACGGCAATACCCGAAGCACCGTTTACAAGCAAATTCGGGATGCGGGTCGGCATGACAACCGGTTCCTGCAGAGTATCATCGAAGTTGTTCTGGAAATCAACCGTTTCCTTATACAAATCCTGCATCATGTCCTCTCCGATTTTCTTCAGTCGGGCTTCGGTGTATCGCATGGCAGCAGGGCTGTCACCATCAACGGAACCGAAGTTTCCCTGGCCGTCTACCAGCGGATAACGCATAGCCCAGTCCTGAGCCATACGGACCAGTGCTCCGTATACGGATAAATCTCCATGAGGATGGTATTTACCCAATACTTCACCGACGATTCTTGCAGATTTTTTGTAAGGTTTGTCAGACGTATTACCCAGTTCCATCATTCCATAAAGGATTCGGCGATGTACAGGCTTGAAACCGTCTCTGACATCCGGGAGGGCGCGTGCAACAATTACTGACATGGAGTAATCGATGTACGACGACTTCATTTCCTCTTCGATGTTGATTTTTATAATTCTGTCTTGTTCTTGCATTTAAAAAACTATTAATTATACATCTCTCTCTGGTTTGCTAAAAACCATGCTAAAGTACGACTTTTACCCGAGATACGAAACATTTCTATCAAAAAAGTGTTCCTGTTTAAGTTTTTTCTTCATTCTTCGTCTTTTTGGGGGCAGAAACAGACTGATGTGGCATACATTTTGTTAAATAGAATGAGAGATTCGTTATATGTTAATTATATAATGTATATTTGCAGTGATATAAGGAGAAAAGATTATATATGGACAATCAGTTTACACAACGAGTATCCGAAATTTTATTGTTCAGCAAAGAAGAATCCGACCGGCTGGGAAACAACTATGTCGGTACAGGACATTTGTTGCTGGGTATTATCCGGGAAGGAGACAATAAAGCTGTAAGCATCCTGCAGAGTCTTTATGTAGATCTTAAAAAGTTGAAACTCATACTGGAAGACGAGTTGAGAGGACAAGTTGCCTCTCCGGTGAGGGAAAACTTTTTCGGAAGCGACAAGGATCTGGACAAGAAAGCCTCCAAGGTGATGAAGCTGAGCATTCTGGAAGCGAAATTGCTGAAGAGCCCGGAAGTGGATACTGAACATGTATTATTGGCGATTATGAAAGATAATGAAAATAAAGCAGCAGAGATACTGGAAAGTCAGGAAGTGACATACCGGAAGGTGATGGACCGGCTGGTACCCCACAAGGAGGAGCCGAAGGACGGTCTGGATTTCGGAGAGGAAGATGAGGATGAAGATGATGGCATCCGCCGCCGCAGGCCGGATGAAGGCAACATGTCTTACCGTTCGGAAGGACAGCCGGTTGCCGGTACCAAGCAGCAGAAGTCCAGTAAGGATACACCTGTCCTGGATTCATTCAGTACAGACATGACGAAGGCGGCCGAGGAAGGCAAGCTGGATCCGGTAGTCGGACGTGAAAAGGAAATCGAACGTCTGGCACAGATTCTGAGCCGCCGTAAGAAGAACAATCCGATTCTGATCGGTGAACCGGGTGTCGGAAAGTCTGCCATTGTAGAAGGTCTGGCCATGCGGATTGTTGAAAGAAAGGTGTCACGCATCTTGTTCGACAAGCGTGTTGTTGCTCTGGATATGACAGCTGTGGTTGCCGGAACAAAGTATCGCGGCCAGTTTGAAGAACGGATCCGTTCCATTCTGAACGAACTGAAGAAGAATCCGGATATCATTCTTTTTATCGATGAGATTCATAATATTGTGGGAGCCGGATCAGCAGCAGGCTCTATGGATGCTGCCAATATTCTGAAGCCCTCTCTGGCCCGTGGTGAGATTCAATGTATCGGAGCTACGACTCTGGACGAATACCGTCAGAATATAGAAAAGGACGGAGCACTGGAACGTCGTTTCCAGAAAGTGATGGTCGAGCCGACCACACCGGAAGAAACATTGCAGATCCTGAAGAATATCAAGGAAAAGTATGAAGAGCATCATTGCGTGAATTATACGGATGAAGCACTGGAAGCATGTGTCAAATTGACAGACCGGTATATTTCAGACCGTAATTTCCCTGACAAGGCGATTGATGCCCTGGATGAAGCCGGTTCACGGGTTCATCTGACCAATGTTTCCGTTCCGAAGGAAATCGAAGAACAGGAAAAGCTGATCGAAGAAGCCCGCAAGCATAAGAACGAGGCAGTCAACTTGCAGAACTTTGAGCTGGCAGCCAGTTTCCGTGATCAGGAAAAGAATTACATGAATCAGCTGGAGGTCATGAAACGCGAATGGGAGGAAAATCTGAAGCAACAGCGTGAGACTGTAGATGCTCCTCAGATAGAGAATGTTGTATCCATGATGTCAGGAGTTCCTGTCCAGCGTATGGCTCAGGCCGAAGGAATAAGGCTGAAAGGCATGAAAGAAGAACTGAAGTCCAGAGTCATCGCTCAGGATAATGCCGTGGATACTTTGGTAAAAGCCATTCAGCGCAGCCGGGTTGGTCTGAAAGATCCGAACAAGCCGATTGGTACGTTCTTGTTTCTGGGACCGACCGGTGTCGGAAAAACCCATCTGGCAAAGGAACTGGCCCGTCAGCTTTTTGGAACGACCGATGCCATGATCCGTATTGACATGAGCGAGTATATGGAGAAATACTCCGTCTCTCGTCTGGTCGGAGCGCCTCCGGGATATGTCGGTTATGAAGAAGGCGGACAGCTGACAGAGAAAGTGCGCCGTCGTCCCTACTCCATCGTGTTGCTGGACGAAATAGAGAAAGCCCACTCTGATGTGTTCAATCTGTTGCTTCAGGTAATGGATGAAGGACGGCTGACGGACAGCAACGGACGGACTGTGGACTTCAAGAATACGGTGATCATTCTGACTTCCAATATCGGTACGCGCCAGTTGAAGGAGTTTGGCAAGGGAATCGGGTTTGCAGCCCAGTTGCGGACCGATGACAGTGAATATTCCCGGAGCGTCATTACAAAGGCTCTGAACAAGTCGTTTGCTCCGGAATTTATCAATCGTCTGGACGAGATCATTACGTTTGATCAGTTGGATGTAGAAGCCTTGTCGAAGATTATAGATATAGAACTGAAGAGATTGTATCAGCGTATGGAATCAATCGGTTACAAGCTCCGGATTGATGATGATGCCAAGCGGTATGTAGCAGAGAAAGGCTATGACGTTCAGTTTGGTGCCCGTCCGTTGAAACGTTCCATTCAGAGTAATCTGGAAGACGGACTGGCAGAACTGATCCTGAATGAAGAGCCGCAGAATGGTGATGTCATTCATGTCAGCCTTAAGCCTTCCGGAGACGGATTGCAGATGAAGATTGAACGATGATTGGACTTGTTTTTGTCAGATCATCAGATCTATAAAATAAAAACTCGGTCGCTGGATAACGGTGACCGAGTTTTTTTTCAACGGAGTTTATGCGACTGACAAAATGGCGGAATACCCCTTATGGCATTTCTTTTGCATGTGTACGCTGTGAAAAAATATCAATGTATCATCATTAAAACGTATAAATATATGCAGAAAGGTAATATTGGGGTAACTACAGAAAACATATTCCCCATCATCAAGAAATTCTTGTATAGTGATCATGAAATCTTCCTTCGTGAATTGGTCTCAAATGCGGTAGATGCTACCCAGAAACTGAAGACGCTGGCTTCCAAAGGAGAGTTTAAAGGCGAACTCGGTGACCTGACCATCCAGGTGAAGGTAGACAAGGAAACCATTACCATTTCCGACCGTGGTCTGGGACTGACTGCCGAAGAAATCGACAAATACATCAATCAGATCGCTTTCTCCGGCGCCAACGATTTTCTGGCTAAATATAAAGATGATGCCAATGCGATCATCGGACATTTCGGACTGGGATTCTATTCTGCCTTTATGGTAGCAAAGAAAGTGGAAATTGTCACCAAGTCTTATCGTGAGGATGCAAAGGCCGTGAAATGGACTTGTGACGGAAGTCCTGAGTTTACGCTGGAAGATGCTGAAAGAGCAGATCGCGGTACCGATATTATTCTGTATGTGGACGATGACTGCAAAGAATTCCTGGAAGAATCACGTATTCAGGCCTTGTTGAACAAATACTGCCGCTTCCTGGCTGTGCCGGTAGCGTTTGGAAAGAAGAAAGAATGGAAAGACGGCAAGCAGGTGGAGACAGATGAATGGAATGTCGTTAACGATACTTGCCCGATCTGGACCAAGAAACCGAGCGAACTGAAGGATGAGGATTACAAGAAGTTCTACCGTGATTTGTATCCGATGTCTGATGAGCCGCTGTTCTGGATTCATCTGAATGTGGACTATCCGTTCAATCTGACCGGTGTGCTCTACTTCCCGAAGATCAAGAGCAACATCGACTTGCAGAAAAACAAGATCCAGCTCTATTGCAATCAGGTTTATGTAACTGATTCAGTGGAAGGTATTGTGCCTGACTTCCTGACTTTGCTTCACGGTGTGATCGACTCACCGGATATTCCGTTGAATGTATCCCGTTCATATCTGCAGAGTGATTCAAATGTGAAGAAGATCTCGACTTATATCACCAAGAAGGTAGCCGACCGTCTGCAGTCGATCTTCAAGAACGACCGTCAGGAGTTCGAATCCAAATGGGATGACCTGAAGATCTTCATCAATTACGGTATGCTGACGCAGGAAGACTTCTATGAAAAAGCCAATAAATTCGCTTTGTTCAAGGATACGGACAGCAAGTATTATACTTTTGAGGAATATCAGACTCTGATCAAGGATAACCAGACTGACAAGGACGGCAATCTGATCTATCTGTATGCAAACAATGCAGATGAGCAGTACACTTATATTGATGCAGCCAAGAACAAGGGCTATAATGTCCTGCTGATGGACGGACAACTGGATGTCCCGATGATCAATATGCTGGAACAGAAACTGGAAAAGAGCCGTTTCACCCGTGTGGACAGTGATATCATTGACCGTCTGATCGTAAAGGAAGATGCTCATGGTGAAGAACTGGCTGAAGACAAGCGTCAGACCTTGTCTACCCTGTTTAGCGGACAGCTGCCGAAAGTTCAGAAAGTAGAATTCCATGTAGAAACCCGTGCCATGGGTGAAACTTCTGCTCCGATCGTGATCACACAGGCTGAATATATGCGTCGTATGAAGGATATGGCCAGCATCCAGCCGGGCATGAGCTTCTATGGTGAAATGCCGGATATGTACAGTCTTGTGCTGAACAGCGACCACAAGCTGGTTAAGCAGGTACTGGAAGATGCCGAATCTGCCTGTGCAGAACAGCTGGTTCCCGTTGAATCAGAAATTGCCATGCTGACACTTCGTCAGAAAGAACTGCAGAAAGCTCACGAAGGCAAGAAGGATGAAGAAATCCCTGTTGCAGAGAAAGACGAACTGAAGGATGTGGAAAAGAAACTGGACGACCAGAAGCAGCAGAAGAACAATGTTCTCAACACATATGCTGCCGGCAATAAGGTAGTTCATCAGCTGATCGACCTGGCTCTGTTGCAGAACAACATGCTGAAGGGTGAAGCTTTGACGAACTTCGTAAAACGCAGCATTGACCTGATCGGATAAGCGAAAGTACTTAATCACATAAAATAAAGAAGCGCATCCCGGGAGTACCGCCGTAAGGCAGTCTCCCGGAGATGCGCTTCTTTTTTTCAGGGGAAGAAGTTTTTAATGCAATATGATTTTATAAAGTGCTTTTTTGTGTTTACATTTGCAAATAAATACAAATGTTATACGGAAATGTTGTTCAACTCTATAGAATTTTTAATTTATCTTCCTGTCGTATTTTTGCTTTACTGGTTTGTATTCAAACCTTTACGCTGGCAGAATCTGTTTGTAGTAATAGCAAGTTATGTTTTTTACGGTTGGTGGGACTGGCGTTTCCTGTTACTCATTGCCTTAACGACCTTTTGCAGCTATATGAGTGGCATACTTTTGGACCGCAATGAAGGAAATAGAAAAAAGCAGAAATGGATTAGTGCCGGTAACATAATATTGAATCTGGCAATTCTCTGTGTTTTTAAGTACTGCAATTTCTTTGGTGAGAATCTGGCAATCCTGTTAAGTGCTTTAGGATGGGAGGCAGACTGGGTAACTCTGGATATTTTGCTTCCTGTGGGTATCAGTTTCTATACATTTCAAGCATTGAGTTATACGATAGACGTTTATCAACATAAGATAAAGCCTACTTATGATATTGTTGCATTCTTTGCTTTTATCAGTTTTTTCCCGCAACTTGTGGCCGGACCTATTGAACGGGCCACAAACTTGCTTCCGCAGTTCTTGAAAGTACGCAGTTTCTCATATGAGCAAGCGGTTGATGGAATGCGTCAGATTTTATGGGGATTATTTAAAAAAATGGTTGTAGCTGATAACTGTGCCATAGCAGTAAACTCCATTTTTGCTGACTACCAAAGTTTGGACGGTTCTCATTTGCTTTTAGGGGCGATATTTTTTACTTTTCAAATTTATGGAGACTTTTCCGGTTATTCTGACATTGCAATCGGTACAGCCAGACTTTTCGGGATTAATTTGATGCGCAACTTTAATTATCCGTATTTTTCTAGAGATATTGCAGAGTTCTGGCGCCGTTGGCATATTTCTCTGACCACATGGTTTCGTGATTATATCTATTTCCCGCTTGGGGGAAGCAGATGCAGCAAATGGAAAACCATGCGCAATACAGCCATTATTTTTCTTGTCAGTGGATTCTGGCATGGAGCTAACTGGACGTTTGTATGCTGGGGGGCCTATCATGCTTTTCTTTTTTTTCCTCTGTTACTTTTAGGGAAAAACCGGAAATACACGGATGTTGTAGCGAAAGATCGTTTACTACCTTCTGTCAAGGAAGTTTTTCAGATGCTTATAACTTTTATGCTTGTTGTGATCGGTTGGATAATATTTAGGGCAGAAACCATTCATCAGGCATGGGATTACATTGTCTGTATGGTTACAAAATTTCATTTTTCCATGCCTGCACATGGAAAAGATCCTCTGATATATATTGCGATCCTTCTAATAATAGAATGGTTGCAGCGCCAAAAGCAATTTGGGTTACAGCTTGAAGAGAAAGGTATTTTCCGGCATCGGGCTGTTCGTTGGACTATTTATTACATTGTCTTTATTGCTACATTTCTACTAGCCGGGAAACAAGAAGAATTTATTTATTTCCAATTTTAACCAGAAAATAAAATGAAGAAATTTCTTTTTTATGTAGGAATCTTTTCTTTGTCGCTGATTCTATTAGCCGGAGGAATAGAATATATGTTGCGTCAGGTACCTAATCCCCTGGCCTATAAGCGGTGTTTACTGGAAAAGAATACACTTAACCTCAAAACTCTGATTATTGGAAGTTCTGTGGTTAATTGTAGTATTAATCCTGTTTTCCTGTCGGATAGCACATATAATCTGGCAATTTCAGGAGAATGGTTCCGCTTTAATCAAGCTTTGTTAGAAAAGCATATTGATAAAATGCCGAGTTTGAAGTTTGTGATTTGGGGAATTTGCTTTCATTCATTATGGACTGATGATTGTGAGGAGGTGGATGAAAGTAGTCTTATAAATCACAAGATTTATATGGATATAACTCGTGAAGAGGATTATTTTCATAATGTGGAGTTACCCTATCTTGGCTCGTTAGCTTTACGTAAATGGTCAAAATATTATATTCAGAGAAAGCCGACAGTGTTTTGTGATTCTCTTGGACTAGATCATAGTTACGATCATATTTACAAAAGTGCCAGATGGCTGGAAGATATTCCGCGTATGGTGAGAAACCAGCATAAACCTATACTGGCAGATAAAGATAGTAAACTTTATCAGAGCAATATCTGCCGTATGCATAAAGTTGCCGAGTTGTGCCATAAACGTGGGATACATCTTTATCTCGTAATGCCGCCTGTTCATCCGGAATACTACCGGCTGGCAGACAAAAAGCAATTGGAGTTAATCCGTGAAGCTGTTGCTGAGGTAGTTTCCTGTTGGGATAATGTCAGTTCCCATGAGTATTTTGACGACTGTCGCTTTACGGATGACGATTTTTATGATGGAAACCATCTGAATTCTGATATTGGGGCAAAAAAGTTCAGTACAATATTAAAAAACGACTTATCTGTCGCAGGATATAATTGAGAGACGTGCATGTACAGGCTTTAAACGAGCAGAGACCATGAAAATCATGGTCTCTATTATATCCGGGATTCTGTTTTACGGCAATATGCTTCCGTCTTCTCCGATTTTCAGGTAACGGTCGTTGGGTTCCTGATCGATTTCCACCAGGTAATAATCCGTGTCCGGGGTGTCGATGAAGTCCACATCGTCCACTTTGGCCGTTCCTGCTTCCCGGCTGATTGTTGTTTTCACTGCTTCAGGCAGTTTTCCGGAATGATACAGACCGATCACTTCGAACTCTGTCCGCAGCCATTGTGCGCTCTGGCTGAAGTAGGCTGTAGCTTCAATGCCTGTATAAGTCGCATCGCTGTAGTAGAAATCTGCTTTGTATTCTCCGCGGTCCAGCTCCCATTCCGTGACGCGGGTGTCCGGATACTTTGTGTCAAAAGCCTTCTGGATATCCGTTGGGGCCTGTGCCAGGTCTTTATCGTCGTTGTCACAGCTCTGTAAGCCAATCATAGCGGTTGCCATGCATGCAATCCATGCAAAGTGTTTCATTTGTTTCTTCATATCTTCTTCTGTTAAGTTTACAGTGCAAAGGTAGACGTGAAATCTGAAAAGATTCTGAACTCTGGCAAAATTTGCTCAAACTTTTGCCAGAAACCATTTTTTCACCTATCTTTGGTAAACTTCTTGGCTTTGTGACTTTTTCTGACAGGAAGCAGGAAGGAAGAAACGCAAATGAACGGCAATAATGTGATTTTGGACGTATGAAGAAACTATATTTCATCATCAGCTTGTTTTTGATAACCTTGTTGAACCTGCTTCCTGCGCAGGCCCAGAAAGTAGGGCTTGTGCTGAGTGGCGGAGGAGCGAAAGGACTGACTCATATCGGGATCATCCGTGCCCTGGAAGAAAACAATATTCCGATTGACTATATTACGGGTACCTCCATGGGAGCCATTATCGGTTCTCTCTATGCCATGGGATATTCGCCTGACGATATGGAGAAACTGATCAAGTCGGAAGATTTCAAACGCTGGTATACCGGAAACATCGAAGAGCGCTACATTTATTATTTCAAGCGGAATCCGCCTACCCCGGAATTTCTGAACATCCGGGTGTCCCTGCGTAATCCGCTTCATAAGGTCAAAACCCAGTTTCTGCCTTCGAGTGTGGTCAATCCGGTCCAGATGAACATTGCCTTTGTGGAACTGTTCGGACAGGCCACGGCGGTGTGTCATGGAGATTTCGACAAGCTTTTTGTACCTTTCCGCTGTGTCGGATCGGATGTACACAACAAGCGTCCGTTGATCTTCAACGAGGGAGATCTGGGTGATGCAGTACGGGCTTCCATGAGTTTTCCTGCCATGTTCAAGCCTATTGAAATAGATTCCGTACTGGTGTATGACGGTGGTATCTACAACAATTTCCCCGTGAATATCATGACGGAGAACTTCCATCCGGATATAATTATCGGAAGCGTGGTCAGTTCCAATCCCGGCAAGCCTAAGGAAGGCGACATCATGGGGCAGCTGGAAAACATGATCATGCAGAAAACGGACTATAAGGTTCCTGATTCTCTCGGCATTCTGATGACTTTCAAGTATGATGACGTCAGCCTGATGGACTTTGACCGTTTCGACGAACTTCACGATAATGGCTATAAGCGGACTATTGAACTGATGGATTCGATCAAGAGCCGCATTTCCCGGCGCATCAATCTTCGTCAGCTGGAACGGAAGCGGGTGGCATTCCGGAATGCCATGCCGGAACTTCGTTTCCGCAAGATTGTGATTCATGGGGCAAACGACCAGCAGAAACGTTACATCCGCAGGGAGTTTCATTCCCACGACCAGGAAATCTTTACGCTGGAGGATTTCCGGCGGGGCTATTTCCGGCTGATTTCCGATAACATGATCTCTGAAATCATTCCGCATGCTGTCTATAATCCGATGGACCGTACGTACGATCTCGATCTGAAAGTGAAGCTTGAGGATGATCTGTCGCTCCGTGTGGGAGGTAACGTGGGATCCAACGGCTCCAATCAGATTTATGTCGGGGCAACTTATCATAACCTGAATAACTTTTCGAAGGAAGTGGCGCTTGATGCGCAGTTCGGGCAGATCTACAATAATCTGCAGGTGTCCGGCCGTATAGATATCCCGACAGGAATTCCCACGTCATACCGGATAGTAGGCTCCCTTTCATCGTTCGACTATCTGACGAACGGCAAGTTCTTCAATGCAGGGAATGACCCGATTTTCAACAAAAAAGACGAACAGTTTGTCAAGCTGATGGTATCCCTTCCCTTTCTGAGCCGCCAGAAGGCAGAATTCAGTGTGGGAGTAGCAGGGATGGAAGATCAGTATTTCCAGACCAAGGTCATTGATTTTACCAATGCGAAGCGGGATGCCAGCAATTATACAATTTTCGGAGGCTCGGTGGCTCTTGACGGCAATACGCTGAACAGCCGGCAATATGCTACCTCCGGACGCAGGGAACGGCTCGCTGCCCATTTTTATACGGGTACGGAGCATTACAGGGCCGGTATGGGAGAAGATCCGCATCAGGGAGGATATGAATATATCCAGTCATGGCTGCAACTGTCGTACGAGATGGAGCGGTATTTCAACTTCCGGCATAATTTCACGCTGGGTACTTATATCAAGGGATATTATTCTTCGCGGAACTTCAGTCATAATTACCGGGCTACCATGATGCAGGCCGGTGAGTTTACCCCTACCTATCACAGCAAGACAACCTATAATGAGGCTTTCCGGGCCAATCAGTTCATCGGAGGAGGGATTATGCCCATTTATCAGTTGAACACGGTGTTTCATGCACGACTTGGTCTGTATGGCTTTGTACCGATTTTCCCGATCATTCCGGATGAAAGCAACAAGGCAAGCTATGGAAAGCTCTTTCATGGCTTTGAATATATGGGAGAACTGGCCTTGGTTGTAAAACTGCCGTTCGGGGTGGTAAGTGCCTACCTAAATCATTATAGTTCACCGGAAAAGAACTGGAATTTCGGCCTCACACTGGGTTGGCAGATATTCGGAGCGAAGTTCACGGATTAATTTTTTTGAAAAAAAGTTCCAGGAATATTTGGAAGTTTCACAAGAAGTCCATACCTTTGCACCCGTCAAACAAAAAGACATGGCCGCGTAGCTCAACTGAATAGAGTAGCTGACTACGGATCAGCCGGTTACAGGTTTGAATCCTGTCGCGGTCACTCTTCTTCTTTGAAATGTTTGGAAGTTTTGGCCGCGTAGCTCAACTGAATAGAGTAGCTGACTACGGATCAGCCGGTTACAGGTTTGAATCCTGTCGCGGTCACTCTTCTTCTTTGAAATGTTTGGAAGTTTTGGCCGCGTAGCTCAACTGAATAGAGTAGCTGACTACGGATCAGCCGGTTACAGG
>ERZ791901.116-NODE-116-length-78194-cov-7.277902_pt1 | contig 78194 bp, 73 predicted proteins | sample MGYA00510150_ERZ791901 | MGnify/ENA primary metagenome ERZ791901 (study PRJEB30046, sample SAMN00792058) | human gut metagenome | study: EMG produced TPA metagenomics assembly of the A metagenome-wide association study of gut microbiota in type 2...
ACTAACTCGCAATGAATTAGTTGCCTTAAATTTTATTATTTTAGGAATATCCCTACATAATTCTCGTATTCTTCATTTATAAGGGATGTGATTTTCTGGAGGTCACTCTTCGTATCCAATTTAGGCGAAGCCACGTACAGTTCAAACGACTGCTTAACCATTTGGCCTGTCCCATCTCTATATTCGAAGGCAAAACTAAACTTTCCCGGAGAATTAAGAAAGCCAATACTTCCTACAAGTATGCCAGAATACTTTCCGTTGGGATAGAACTTGAAAGACTCACCAACTGTCTTTATCTGATGTCTGACCTTGGGCAAACGTTTCGCATCACTAGTATCCCATATATTCCTGAACTCCACTGCGAACTGATATTCACAGGTCTCGAAAACCACAGGATGCCTGTTCAGCCATTCCTCTGCTGATACTTCAGGATTCAGACTCTGGATGTCCCGGTTATCGCCAAACGGATAATACAGAGAAAGGTTTCCCTCGCTACTTGACCTATAATCGCAGTAACGTGGTGCAGCGTCCTTTACGCGACGCTCAAACCGCTCCCATGCATATTCGATGGAAGCAGTGCTTATTGTAAGCCGGTATTCGCTATTCTCAAAAATCAGAACATCCATATTTCAATGACTTAGTTCCAGAAACTTGTAAATCCACTCTTGTCCTTTCCGAAACGGGCTATCATGAACTCAATCTTGTCCATGCTCTGTTTCCAATTGTTGTCTTCTGCCCGAGCTGAAAGTTTGGTGAGACACTTGTTGCACTTTTCGTAGTCACCCTCGATACGCGGGAGTATCTTCTGCATCAGGATTTCATCAAATACGTTGTCAAGGTCAGTATTGAAAGTAACGCCATCTTCAAATCCTCCCTCCTCATCCATAATTTTCTGAATTTCCTTCTTTGCTCTGTAAAGTAGGATCGTTTCGTTCAGGATTCGATAGCTTATCTTGAAGGGACTGCCCTCCAAATCACTATTGATGCTGTTGATAAACTCTAGGATTCTGTGCTGTTCATCACCTGTCAGCTCGAAATTGCCTGCTTCCATCATCTGCGTTGCTCGCACCTCATCACTGATGAACAGTTTGCCGCTTCGCGGTTTGCTTATATAGTGAAGCGCTACATCACCTGCAAAATAGGAGTCATCAAATTCATTTACGATAGTTTCAAAGGTCATTGCCCTGTCAATGACCTTTCGCGAAAATGAATTGGTAGTATCGTCCATATTGACGGTACCGATGATAATGACATTCTGAGGTATGGTCAGTCCGTCACGCTTCAGCTCTTCCACAATATCCTGACGGATAAAAGCCTGCGCATACTCTTCCTTTGACAGTGCATTCAGCTCATCTGGCTTCCACTCGGGATTGGTTGTAGCCAACCCAAGACTCATGAAGATATTGAACTCGGCGTCATAGTCATCTGCACGAAACACGGTTGCAGGAACAAGTGCATCCGTAACGATAGTTCCGTCCTTTTTCTTCTTTCTTGACTCGATAACACTCAAGAAATCCGCAAAGTATTCCTCTACGGGCGCAAGGTTCATCTCATCAAGGCATACAAAGAAGGGAACTTCAGGATATTGCTTTGCCTTCACAAGAAAACGCATAAAGTCTGTCACATAGTAGTTCTTGTTGACAGAAGAACGGAAACCAGTAATGTCGGTTGCATCGTGCCAGTTAGGCTTGACACTCACTAGGAGGTAGTTTCCGGGCGATGTTTCCGAAACATTAAGATGACCGTCACAAGGGCAAGTTGCAAATGCAAGTTCCTTTACCTTCTGGCTCTTTCCGGTACCGGAGAAACCTCCCAGAATTAGGAAAGGCTTGGTCTTTATCGCAGCAATGTATGAGTATTCCTGAGAATTTAATTCGGTTGATTCACCTGCAGGCTCAACAGGCTGTTTATTTTCAGGATTGCCTGTTCCCGATGGGGTACTCAGACTGTCAAAAAATGCACGTTTGTTATTTCTTTCCAATGCCATAGTCATAATCTCCTTATAATTTGGCTCTAATATTATATTGTTGTGATCATCAACTCGTACAGCTTTGCTATATTGATTGATAGCATATTTTATATTTGCAAGATTGCCTATAGGTTCTCCCCATATATCTTGGCATACCTGTTCTAGATTCCGTACATCCGGATTCTCTTCTATGTATTTGATAATAGAAGTTAACACAGGTAGAGGTTTACAACCTTGTGCGAAACTTTTTGTATAGGGATTAGGTATGTAGTATGTCCATACCCATTTTTCCAAATATGATTCAGCCTCATTCTCCGATACATTCCTATTAAAACGAGGTATATATATTTGGTTATCTATACAATACAAGCCCAACTGACATGCAAGCTGATATGCTGTTCTAGTAAAGCCTTCACCATAGATAGAACCTGACATATGAATTTTGAATTCATTCTCCGCCATTTCCTCTTTGGGAAGTTCTTGAACCAATTCCACAACATGTTCTACTTTTGGCATTCGCCATTTACATAATACATCTCCCATATCATCTTATGTATTGAGTTGAAACTACACCATTGGCTATTGTCGCAATGAGATGTCTTCTTGTTCCTGTAAAGAAAGGATAATACTTGGAAGCAGAGGCCTCATTAGCACGTTCTACTCTTATAGAATACATCCCATTCCCGTTATGAGTTATATGCAGAAAATCACCTAGCCTTACTTCCAATAATCTACACATGGTTTTGAAATCACCTCCGAACCTGAGGTCAGTAGCATTATTGAAAGTCACATCATATATGGAGCCTTCGCCGTTTATCTGAAATGAAACAGAATCTCTGCCGTCAAAGAACTCATAATAGACATAAGCCGTCAAACTCACTTCGTGAGTTATATCATGCTTCATGATTTTCCTTATATATACTTTCATAGTTTCAATTTATTCCAATAGTCAATAAGGGATTGCTCCCGTTTTTCTATTTCGTTAAGCATTTCTGCATTAAAATGTATCGGGTATCTGCTTTTTTCCGTTTTAGGATCAACGTCTGCAGTACGGTATCTGATACCCTTTGTCATTCTATCGAGAAGACTCAAATAGTCTCGGCCAAGAATTTTCCATTCCTTGTCCTCCAAAAGATTCTCTTCTGCAGCTATCTGGATCGTCCATTGCTCTGCAATGACTCTTGCAATGTTTGGAAAGGTCTTGCTTCTCCATTTCTGCCTATCTTCTTTAGTCTTGGTTTTTGTAAGACCATCCGAATACCATTTAGGCTGAGACTTTCCGCTTCCGAAGTATATTCTTTCTCCATGATCTGAAGTTTCCTTGGATGGATGAAGAGGACGTAGATTCTTCAACCAAAGGCACGTATTCTTTGAGTAAGGGTCTCCAAACATATATGGTTGGATTGACTGATCTGGCTTTCTCCAACGGGAGCTCATTACTCCAACGGGATTCTCTATGGCAATACGTTTGACATCTGCACGTGCCAGAAACATAAAGAAGGCAGCACCATCTTCCTGATCGCGTTTTCTTGTAGGGAAATTGGGGTGTGGACGCCTTTCCTCGACAGGTTTATCTTTGTCTTCAGGATGATACATCCACTTAGCTCCACTTACTGCAAGGAAGGTGCATGGGGGGTGACCAATCATGATATCCCAATCTCCTTCAACAACTGCCTGCTCGCCATTTTGGAGAGTAAGGTTTGTCTTGTTCAGAACGGTTGTAACATCATGATTAAAATGCCATTCAGGATGCGGGTCCTTGATTTCAGTTCCGAATATTGTTCCGCTACAGTCAAACAAGTCACAGCTATAAGCATTGTGTCCCATGGCACGGAATGCTCTGCAGCAAGCCTGACTTTCTTCACATGCAATAAGTATATTGAGTTTTCGCTTCATTATTCTTTTGACTTTAATACATCATACATCGCCTCTGCTATTCCTTTTGCAAATAACACGGGTACTGCATTTCCGATCATTTTATAACAATACGGATTAGAGGCTACAAATTTGTAGTCCATAGGAAATGACTGCAGCAGCGCAGCTTCCCTGATAGTTATTGTTCTTAATTGCTCAATGTCCGGGTGAATAAACATATATCCATCTTTGTGTAAATGAGCAACTATTGTAGGTGATGGCTTATCCCATTCTATATTTCTATATTTTATATGATTGGAGGTATGGCCTGTTATTTTAGTGTAGAATTCCATTTTCTCCTTTTGAGAAAACTTGTTCATATTATTTGCAAGCCACTCCGTAAAGAGTCTCTGGTCACGTTCGCCATGATAGCGCGGTATATGAAGATCTATCTGTTCTCCATTCAGCTGCTCATGGGATATATTTGCACGTCCGACCTTCTCTATCTTATCCTTTGGTGTCAGCTTTGGCATCATGCCGATAGCATCCTTAACGGTCTTGTGGGCAGCCTTGCTTTTGTGGGCATTCAAAGCCGTATAGAAATCCTCTGTATTAAAAACGGAATCGTGTTTCGTTCCGATAATTATGGTCCTATTTCTTTTTTGAGGAACATCAAAATCTTCTGCACAATATACAGATTCCTTCAACGTTTCGGGGGTTCTGATATCATACCCGATAGCCTTGAAGGCTTCAAAGATTCGTTCGCGAACAGGTTTGTCCCCAGGACACGCGCTAAGCAGTCCCGGCACATTCTCAAACACAAATGCTTTCGGTTTGAAGAAGGCAACGATTTTAACGAAGCTCTCAAAAAGATAGTTTCTGTAGTCATCTTTCATTGAATTCGGATCTTGTGCTCTTCCTGCAATAGAGTATGCCTGACAAGGAGGACCTCCGATAATCAAATCGACTGTTTCGTTGCCGACTAGACCTGCAAGGCCTTTTTCAACAACAGACTCGTGATTTTCCTTTTCGTATAGTTTTTTTGTCTCTTCTGTCCAATTTCCATGTATCAGTTCTTCTGTTTTCTGAACATCAAACTTGATTACGCGCTTCTTTGCCTCATTCTCTGAATGATGCCACTTATCTATGAGCCGTTGGCGCAAGGTGTTCACCATAGGGGTTTCCCATTCAACATGAGCCAATCCTTCAAACTTCTCTGTCTGTAAGAAGCCCTCACTGAGACCGCCACAACCGGCAAATAAATCAATAAAAGTGTATTTCTTCATCATTCAATGTCAATTACTTTATTTTGTACGTCATGAATAGACTTTATAGCTAATAATTTGTCTTTTACCTTATCCAAGGATGCTTTGAAATAAGATTTATCCATAAATGCAAGCGGCCTAGTTCCCCCAAGCAGATTAAAATATCTGGAGATATACTGACCACGAGCGTCAAATGCATTCTGCATTATCTCTGGATTTTCCATCAGAAATTCAAGGACACCCATCATGGCAGGTTTATGTCTTATCAAACCAAGTTCGCCAAAACGGAGGGTTCTGAAGTCTTGAGACTTAAAAAGCACTTCAGTGAGTTCTGTTGGATTAGTCCTTGACTCGTCATATGTCAGGTATGTATGCCACCATAACCCTGCGAATGTCGTTCGCATGAAATGGTCGTTCTCATGCCAATGATTAAGTATGTACTTTTCATCTACGCCATCCTCCAAAACTTTCGGCCATCTTTGTTGGACGTATGGGAAAAAGTCTACATGCGCCAGATAAACCCATAAGTTAGGTAGAGATGCAAGAAGAGGGCTAATTGAGCTGTATGCCTTATATATCTCGACTGCTGAGGTAAAATCATCCTCAGGATCAAGCCTGTCAAGCAAGCCTTCCGGCTTATATACATTAGCCAGTGATTTTACCTTTGATGGTTCAAATGGAAAGATTTCACCCTGATAATCGGATACATGTATGTTGCGTCTAAGCTCCTCCATGTATGAACGCTTGAATACTTTCTGCAATTCCATAATCAGTCCTCCTGTTCTTCTGTTTGTGAGTTCGCAATACGTTCAAGACTGTCTAGCATACGCTTGTACGGATCTTTGAGCAGCATATCTGCTACACGATACACCTGATTCATGTCTGTAAGGTCGTAAGTACTAAACTGAGGTTCAGCCATTCGTGCCATCAGACTGTCTGCCCACAATTTACCTGAATCCTTATAATCTGATAGGTTACTGAGCGCATACACCAAAGCATTATGCACTAGAGATGAGTGGATTATTTCCGGGAAAGCATTTCCAATACGCTGATACTGTATGAACAGGTCATGCGGCATCTCAATCAGAATCCTATCATTATCAAGATTGAACCATGTACGCTCTATTCCGTCAGCAGCCTCTATTATCTGCATGAAAGAACCTGCTGCATAAAGTTTATCGAATTTTATGTTGGTATTCCACCATGCAAGCGGGAATACTGCAAGCAGGTCACCGGCTTCAAGGTCAAATGAAAAACCATGATAATCCTCATGGAAATCCTTGTTTGTATAGCCAAAAAGCTGCCCCGTAACAGCTATAAAGCACTGAAAGTCTATGCGTCCGTTTACATCCTTCCTGCCCAAAATAATCTCGAATTCTGGGGTAGCAGATTTAAAACATAGGCGCATAAAGGTCTTCTTGCAAGTTACCTCGCAAGCATACAGAGCCTTACCTTCTTCTACTAGGCGGGTGATATCCTTGTTACACTGGTTCAGTTTAATATTGAACCTATAGTCTGTTTCCGTCTTTACCGGATCTGCCATCTGAATGCATCCCTCCTTCAGAAGAGGATATACATCATCATAGATGCCAAGAACCGGATACGGCAATGATACATTATATTTCATGCAATTCCTCCGCTGTCATTTTAAGTGAGTGCTTCATACTATCTGAAAAACGTATTCTTATGCGCATACTCCCTTTATTCATGTGCAAGTCCCTAATTATGTTCCCGCTGACATTTCCCATGCTAGATTCAGCCACGGACAATTCTTCGTCGCTTTCCTCACCGACAGCAAAAAAACGCAGACGGGCATTATCAACCTCGTTTTCCGGATGCAGTACTACATAATGGTATATCTTTCCGTCTTCTTTCTGAGAGAATGTACGGTAAGGCACATCGATAGGCGTTGCAAATATACCTTTCTCACCACCTTGATCTGGTGTGTGTGATGCAGTAGCATCACTAGGCTTCTTTATTCCCGGAGAATTTGGCTTACGCTCTCCACTGCCATTTCCAAACCGCAGACGACCTTCGCCGTCGCTAGCAGGAGTTGTGGTATTTATCATCACATGACCAATCGAAGATGAGTCTTTTCTTGGAGAGATTCCTGGATTATCATCTTCTTTCGGGATATCTGTTGTGTAGGAAGTACCGTCTTCTTGAATCTTTCCGGTAGGCTTACCCTGAACTGAGTCCATTCCATTGTCTGTTTCCATATCCTCGTCCTCTTCCTGCGATGTAGGAATATACAGAAAATCCTCAAGTCCCTTGATATTAACAGCTAATTTTTCATTCAATGCAAAAGTTTTATTGAGAGATTTATTGATAAAATCATCCATCTCTTGCATTGCAACACGTCCTTTGCCATTGACACGGGTACCCTCACGCCAATTGTTCGGCTTCCACTCATCGTGGGCAGGGTTCTCTAAATTTACGAGTATCTCGTTACCTTTATCGCTGTCACAGAAGAACACTCCATACATTCCGTAGTTCGTTTGTGTGCGCTTGCTGTATATCAGCATCTGACTAGCTCTGAGGTAGGCAATCTTATCAGTTGCTCCCTTGGATTTTGAAACAAAAAAACATACGTGGCCAAGCAGGGAAAGTTCTGTTTCGTAAAGCAAGTACTTCTTTGAAGTATTAGCAAGACGTACTGCATCGAAATAGGGGCGCGGATTGTAATAACCGGCCTTTCTTGTGTTGTCGTCTAGTTCCTCAAAGGTTTCCTCCATCAAATCCGCGATGGTATGCTTGTCAATATGAACGGTTCCGTTGATATCTACAACCAATTTTCCATTCAGGATAGCCATCCAGAAGTTACGGAGTACGGCTTCCGTCATTTCCTTCACGGCTTCATCCGTATATTTTAAGTTGAAGCCAAGGATATTTATATCAGTACCCGGCTCAGAACGGCGGAATCTGGCAGGAATATCAGCTTCATCACAGATAGGCTTGCCGTTTCTGTCATCGTAGTAACCGAAAGCCACTTTCTTGCATCCTTCATACAGATGTGTACAGAGAGAGGTTGCTCCCTCGAAATATTTTTCAAACTTGTCTGTGCAGGTACTTACGATAATTGTACTAATCGGCGAAAGCAGATAATAGGCAGCCTTTCCGAAACCGAAAGAACCTCCTGCAGTGGTATCATCTTTTGCACTCACGCCGGCAGATCGAACAAAGGCATAGAAAGGGCTGTCCGTCTTTCCTTCTTCATACGCCATACCTTTTGTATTGAAGTCACTTATACGGACATATCCCAAATGTTCTGCATACAAATTGTCGTCGAACAATTTCAGCATAGGTTCGTATATTGCCTTCGCATTGCGGTTGTTGGGATAATAGTCTATGCAGCCTTGTATATGATTTTTCAATTCAAAGAATTGCGGATACTCATTTCCGCGCATTTCCTTGAATGAAAACTCCATCCTTACAGGTTCAGACTTGTCAAGCACTGCATCCAATGAATTCTGGATACTTTCTCTAACAAGCGAAGCGTAAGGATGATGCTTGAAATTCTGTTCCATGGCATTATTCGGACCGACCTCCTGCACATTAGGTTGGTCTGCAAAATACCATTTGCAATTCTTTTCTCGTCCTGCCATTGTTATATTGATAAATAGTAGTTTTCTATTAGCTGCATTTCCATCACAGCTCCTTCTGAACCTTCAGGAAACACACAAGTCTCGTCATCGCCATTTACCTCAGTCGCACCCATTGAAAGACAAGCGGCGCGGTCGCTTTCGCTTCTGCCGCAAACGGCTGCACCTTCGGAAAAGAAGGCTATGAGTTTCTTGCGCTGGGATTCAGAGTACTCCTTCACTTCCCTGCGGATCTGTATCTTGATTGTCTTCATAGGGGGGCTTTTTTAATCAGTCCTCCTTGACCAGTGTACGCATCGGTACATTGAGGACTTTGGCTATCAAATCGAGCGTTTCAAGAGTCGGTTGCTGACGGTTGGCACAATATGCGTTCACCGTGCTGAAACTTTTCCCTATCTTCGCTGCCAATTCCTTTTGCGAAACGTTCCTTTCTACGAGCGCAACCTTGATTCTATTCAATCTGCTTTCCATATAGTTCATTGATAAAATTTATTGCACGCAAAGATAATGATTTTTCTGCAGAATATAGCAGAATATAGCATGATATCACATATTCTGCTCAAGTTTCCGCTCAAATCATAGATTTTGCCGTAAATTCAGCACATTTCGGCTCAAAAAAATGCAGAATAAGCCTCAAATAACACGCAACAAGGGAGAGCATCCTCACGGACACTCTCCCTCTCAAGTTATATGCATGAACAAAAAAGTAGGATTCCTTTCAGTCGCCAGACCGCAGCCGCATTTGGCGCTTTGGAAGGAGCGACTAACTTCGCAGAAGAATATGCACAATACCCGGAGCAGGATAAAGCCGAGCTTCCCGTAAAAAGAGAAACACCGCCTTACGCGCATATAAATGGTATCTCCACGAACCTTTCCAAAAAGCAGATGCATAATCAGGGCGGGTAACGATTAAAAGCACCACTCAGCGTCAGTCTGGGGAAACTGCTCCACTGCAACTTGTAGCTGTGGAGCCGCCGCCAAAATGGTCAGCCGCAGGATTGTCCTACGGCTGACCGGTGTCTGTATCTTACACAAAAGTGAAGGGATAGATGTAGAAGTAGGTGTCGTCATTCTCGTACTTTTGCAAGAACGATGCAATGACCAATGTAGAACTACATCCTTGGTTATCTGTAAACATTCCAGAGCCCTATACAAAACAACCTATAAACAAGGAGCTATACAGACGTATCTTGAAAGCCTTTACAACCAATTGGGACTGCAGATATGGCTTCTATCTGGATGACGGAAGGATCTATATATACCGAAGTGACTTCTTGCTCTGCCGATTCAGGTTAAATATCGGTGAACCTATTGCTGATTTCCAAATTGCAGCAGATACACAACAGAATGCAGCCATCATTGCGTTTGAGAATGCCATGGAGTCGGTAGAGCATCGTTGGTATTTGATCGCTGATTCCGGCGAAGAACGACCTGCAAATCTGAAATATTGCAAGTATTACCATGGGGAAACCGAATGTCCTAAACAAATTCAAAATACGATTGCAGCGAAGTTTTGGCATGGAGAGATGATGTTTATCGTAAATAAGCTAGATGTGAATCATTGGAAACAAATTGCCATGCATACGAAGGAAGATTTGAATGAAGACCAGTTGCAGTTCATCTCCAAATACAGTGAAGAGCAATTTGCCATTATCCTCTATATAGAAGAGCTTTACTTGGAAAATTTAAAGTCAGTTGACCCACTATTATACTCTAAATTGACCCATCAATAAAATATTAGATTTAAGTAGAGAAAAATGCATCTTAACCCGGGTTATTTTCAATTATAATTATCTACAATAGATACTATTTCTTTTTAGCATTAATCTTTCTTACAGAATCTCCCGTAAGTTCAATCTTGTGTGCAGTATGTATAATTCTGTCAAGGATTGCGTCAGCTACTGTAGGATCACCAATTGCATCATACCAGCTTTCGACAGGAAGCTGTGATGTTATTATGATTGATTTTAATCCGTGTCTGTCCTCTATTATTTCCATAAGGATTGACCTTTCCCTGGCATCCAGTCCTATAAGAAACAGATCGTCAAGAATCAGCAGTTGGCACTTTTCTATTTTTTTTCATTTCAGATTCTATAGTGCCCTTGTTTTTGGCAATTTTAAGCTGCCCTATAAGTTTTGACGCATTTGAATACAAAGTCTTTATTCCATTTTTGCATGCTTCATATCCTATAGCCGAAGCTATATAGCTTTTACCTGTTCCGGAACTTCCCGTGATGAAAATATTCTGTCCGTCTCTTATAAAATCAAGAGATGCAAGTTTTTCAAGTTGGTTATGGTCAAGGTTCCGTTTTATTGTATAGTCTATTTTCTCGATATATGCCTTATATCTGAAGTTTGCAGACCTTATCAGTCGCTCAATGCTTACATTGCGTCTGTAATCATACTCGCTTTCCAGAAGCCATTTAAGGAACTCATCATTTGTCATACCATCAGAGGATGTAGTCCTGCAGTCATTTCTGTATGTTTCAAGCATACCGTAAAAACGTAATTTGGAAAGTAGTTCCATTATTCTATCCATATTTTTCCCAAAAGTTCTGTTTGTTTTATTATTACTTATCATTTTCATTAATGTTTTTAGAGTTAAAATAATCCTTGCCTCTGAGATTTCTGTGTTTAGGGGTAAGTTCTGGAGCCTGTCCTTCCATTTGGACATGATACTTTTCATCTTCCCTGTTTGCCAGAATACTTTCAAGCTCGTTGTATCCGAACATCCCAAATTCTATTGCTATCTGGCATGAAAGAACCACTCTGCCGTGTCCGAAACGTTCCACAAGACTTAATATACCATCGGATGAACGTACGGCTTGAACCGGATATTTTTTGGCAACGGCCACAAGTTTTATGTATTCTTCCACTACCGGATCGATTTCATGTGCCTTTCGGTATATATCATCCATTCTGATTCTGTATTCATGTAGTACTCCGGGAAGTTTATGGGACGGTTTTTCTGAATAGGTGAAAGGCGTATCATCCCTGCGATGTGTCGTTATGTGTCTGAATTTATGATATATCTCCACTGTATCCCCATCATACAGCAATTCTACAGTATCGCCGATATACTCTTTAGGAACACTGTAATAGTGGTTGTTGAGCGATACATAACTGTTTCTCATGACAGTTGCCGTTTTCCGACTTTTTGATATAAACTTTGTTGTCGGCAATGTATGTAGCCTGTCTTTTTCGACTTCAAGGAAACGTTCCCTACGGCTGTAGCTGCGATTGTACATCTTTCGGATGTTCAATGCTTCCGTATGCTTCCTAATCTCTATGTTCAATGCTTCAAGATCATTGAATTTCAATCCTGTCATCTTTGAATATACCTCCCTGTAAAGTAGTCTTACGGCATTTTCAACCAGAGCCTTGTCTTTTGGCTTGCGCACTCTTGCCGGAAAGACAACACAACCGTAATGGTCTGCAAAAGCAGCAAAGTCATCATTTATTACAGGTTCTATTCCTCCGGGCTTTGTTACGGCAGATTTGAGGTTGTCGGGAACTATAGCATTGGGTACACCTCCAAAATAATGGAAAGCATTTTCACATGCCTGGATAAGACATTCTTTCTTCTGCGATGGTACAGCCTCATAATAAGTAATCTGACTGCACGGAAGTATGGCAGCAAAAACTTCTACGGGAACCTTATCACCTGTCTTTTCGTCTGAAAGATAAAGTTTGTCACCGGCAAAATCCACATACATCTGATCACCGGCTATAGATCTATGCACCCAACCGGTACTTTTACTTCCTTTTCACGTCTGAGATACAGACAGAATGAACAGTAGCTGTAACCTTGGGGACGATCTCTCAGATATTCCTCATACAAGGACCTTCTTGTTGTTCCACGGGCTTTAAGTCGTTTTATGTACTCAGGTATACGTTCTTGAAGATATTTATACTCTGCAGATCCTGATGGTTCATTATCAGTCTCCGTACCGAAAAGTTCATGCAGATGCTGCTCGTCCATTTTTAACAGGCGTTCAAGTTCTATACCCATATCTTCATATATACGGATATATCGTTTGACTGTATTGCGTGAAATCAGAAGAGAAGAGCTGATACTACGGATACTCATTCCTGACTGGTAACACCGCAGTATGTGCTTGATTCTTATTTTCATTCTTTTAAAAATTTTATTCGGTTAATAATACCTAGTTAAAATGCTTTGTAAAGTACAAAAACAAGACTGAAATATGGTAATTCTATAGGGTCAATTTTTATTATAATCCAAGTGGGTCAGTTTCGGTTATAAAAGTGGGTCAACTGACTTTAAATTTTCCATTTATTACGCTCATTTTCCGTGCGGAATGAACGTACCTTTTAAAAATACAATAGGCGGTAAGCCTTTGTAAATGAAAAGCATACCGCCTATTTTATTGAGTATCAGCTATATCGTGCTATTCCTCGATTGCTGCCTGCGCCGCTGCCAAAATAAGATACTTTTCAATGAGTTATATAATACTTCTCAACAATATTCGTTTATTCAATTTCTTCGTATCTGTCTATTATGATTAATGTTTTCGTCCATTTATCGAAGAACTCGCCGCTACCAGTCTTGATATATTACCCATTTAAGGCAAATAGATAAGCCACAATCAACACAAATACGAAAAACGATACTTTTATCATCTTAAAGGTTTGAACGCTTTAAAACGGATTATTTACGTTCGTTCACCTGTTTTGATTTAATCAATTCATTGTAGATTGTATGGGCAAACTCCCCTGTGAAATATTCTGCCCAATTCTGATAAGTTAGGCAAATACCGGTTCGAGGGTCTTCATAATCCATGGTTTCCCATATATCTTCCAATTCTGCATAAACCTCATTGGGATTATTCCCAAGAGTGTCCACCACTTCTTCGGAATAACAGTTTACCAATGTATCTATCCAATCTCCACAATTATCACAACCATCTTTGTAGATAGCATTGAATGCGGCTTTTTTCAATTCATCCATAAAAGGCTCTGTTTTACAATATGGGTACTCTCCGTTCATTGCTTTTCTAATGTGCCGATATTTTTATGTTCAGGAGATAATTCTGTTAACCTACATTCGTTACCATCAAGCGCGGCTTCAAACATATAATCACTATTTGACAAAGTTATGCTTCTACCATTGCTTTTGCAGGAGAATACTCCCTTGTAATTTTCTGTCTCTGTATCTTGTTTGGAATATTTTTCTCCAATTGGTTCAGTACGTATTAGTGTAAATTTTTGAAGTTTACAATATGGATATCCGTTGACCGTAATAGCATTTTCTGATACTTCAATCACTCCGTAAGTTCCCTGCTTAAAAACATATTTATATACATAAGTTGCCTCAAACATTTTATCTGTTCTTTTTTCTGTTTTTATATACAGATCAGCTTCGGATTCTTGCATGATTAAGTCGTAAGTAGTTTCTGTCTTCACAGTGTAATCACCAGCTTCTATAGGCTCTCCTTTTCCTACTTCCACTTTTTCAAACTCAACATTATGCAATATGACATCAGAAAAAGAATCTTCCGGAGTAATAGCATCTATAGCCTCCATACTCAAAAATACACCCGAATAGCGTTCAGCGCCTTTCTCGTCATCTTCACTGCAAGCACATAACAGTAAAGAAGTAATAAGACATATTATTCCAACTATATATCTCATTTTTTTCCCTCTACTAACTTTTCATAAACCTTAATCAACCTCTCCTTTTCAGCCAACAATTCTTCCAAATGCTTCACTCGTTCTACAAGAATAGCATCTGTGCCTACAGACACGTTGCCCATCATCGAAGCAGGACTAAAATCGCCGTTTGTTTCAACTGTATTATTTGATAGTCTTGATACTTCATCATCAAAAAAAATTCGTATGTCAGCTTTTAATAGAAAAGCAATCTTCTCTAAGTCTGCCGCTTGAATCTTATTGTTTCTAATGCATCTATGTAGATTTTGTTCGCTCATTCCAACATCAGCAGCAAGTTTCTTTAATCCACCACCTCTGTTTTCGCTCAATTTTCTAACAATTTCTAAATTCATGATTTACAGGAACTTGAATTAGTCGACTAATATTTAATTTCGCATACACTAAATTTTATGACGAAAATATTTGTTCGCCACGAATAAATATATTAGTTTTGCACTATAAAGTTAAACAATAACCCATAAAAAACAAATAAAATGGCAGAAAATCAAGTAAAAGTACGTCCAACTTTAACGGATTTGGAAGTAGGTAAAACGGTTACTTTCCCCATTGAAAAGACTAAGAGCGTCCGTGCTCAGGCTTCCGATCTCGGACTTATCCTGAATCGTAAGTACCAGACAGAAACGGACCGAGAAAAGCGTATCATAACAGTAATCAGAATATCGTAATTTGTAATCATCATGAACAAATTTGTAAATATTTCACAACTGATACTATCCTGCATCATGCTTTTTGCGGTGGTTGTCAGCATTGTGGCACATATCATACTTGGAAACATCGCATCGTTCATTGGCTATCTTGTATCAGCTGTATTCATCTTTCTCACATGGAAACTGGTACGTATATCATGGATGGAGTTTCAAAATGAAAACAAATAACCTCTTAACTTACAATATCATGTCTATCAATTTCAAAAAATTAAATTCTCAAATCAAGCCTCTTAAACCGGAAGCAAGACACGTGGGCTACATCTTTATTGCTACAGACAAGCAAAAGAGAGAAAGTCTGGTTGACTCTATTGCCAAGCCCGGTTCTAAACGTTCCCTAATAAAAGTGCTTACATATTTCATTAAAACCGATGAAAATTATCGTGCAGAGTATTCACTTTAATCCGTAATCCTATGCTCACTATTGATTTTCCCGATAAATCCGTTACTTATGACACTTTCGTCCGCGATGTAGCGTCCTCTGTAGTCCGTATGCTTGCCGATACACACAATGACCCCGAAATGGTCAGCCAGCGAAAAGCATACGCTATGTTTGGGCGTGGCAATGTGGATAGATGGCGCAAGCAGGGTAAAATAACCCCCTGCAAGCGTCCGGGCAAAGTTGAATACCGCACAATCGAACTGCGTACACTACAAAGGTTACAACAAGACTATTTCAAATGATAAGGGAGGATAGCTCAGCGGATAGAGCGGCGGTACGTACCCAAATGGCCAAGATGCAGCAGGACACAGGTTCAAATCCTGTTCCTCCCACTATTTTTTCACTATTAAAAATCAAAGTAGATGAAAGCAATTCAGCTAAAATCAATCACGCTTCGCAACTGGCGTGGAGAAAAAGAAAGGACAACACAGTTCCATACAGATGGCACTGTTACACGTATCTGTGGTCGTAACGGTCTCGGCAAGTCCAGGCACATGGATGCGTTCTGTTGGCTGCTTTTCGGCAAGGACAGCAAAGACCGTAAAGACTTCAACTTGCGCACCACAGACGAAAAGGGCAATCCCCTACAGCATTGTGAATGCTCCGTAGAGGGAACATTAGTCGTTGATGGAACGGAAATTACCATCAAACGAGAGTATAAGGAGCAATGGGTCAAACCTCGTGGACAAGTAGAGGAAGTGTTCAAGGGGAATGTCACCGAATGCACATGGGACGGCGTACCTGTTCGTGTCAATGAGTATAAGGAACGTATAAATGCCGAAATCATTGATGAGAACCTTTTCAAGATGCTAACCAATACCGAGTATTTCCTATCGTTAAAACAAGATGTTCAACGTGAAGTGTTAATGTCCATTGCCGGAGCCAAAACAGACAACGAATTGGCGCAGGGAAATGCAGAATTTACCGCTCTCGTAGACATGTTGAGTGGCAAATCATTGGCGGATTATCGTCGGCAGATTGCCGCAGAGAAAAAACGTCTAAAAATGCAAGCGGATGAAATCAAGCCACGTATCGACCAAACGGACAAGATGAAACCAGAAGCCGAGGATTGGAACTCATTGGAAGAAATGCTCACCGACAAAAAGAAAGAGCTGGAAGAAATAAACGAACTTCTGCATTCTGAAGATGCTCGCAAGCAATCTGCCATCGATAAAAAAGCTGCGCTGAACCGTGAAAAACGGCAAATCGAACAGCAACAGAAGGATATTCTTGCCGCAGAAAGGAGAAGTCGTCAGGAGGAAGCCGATAAGCAGAACGAAACACGTAATGAAATCGAGAAAGAGTTGAAGAATATTCATTCCGAACGATCGGATTGCAATATAGACATTACCCGTGCAAAAGAACGCATCAAGTATTTGAACGAAGAAATAACTAGAACAACAAGCAGACTTGAAGAATTACGTTCCGAATGGGCATCCATTCGTGCCACACAGTACACCGGTGATAATATCTGTCCTCATTGCGGCCAGCCTTTACCCGACAATATGATACAAGACGCTCTCCAAAAGTTTGAAGAATATAAACAAAACAGGCTCAAAGAGAATCAATCACGTGGAAAATCCCTGTCGACACAAGTCGAATCATACCGAGAGGAATTAAACAGGCGTAATGAAGAACTTGTAGAGCATTCCAAAAAGATTACTGCCATTGACGAATGTATTGCAGGGCTGTATGATCGTCTGAAATCCACCCCGAAAGCAGCACCGTCCGCCATCAACGAAAACGAGCTGCCTGCGTATGCAGCAAACCTAAAACGTTTGGATGAGATAGAAAAAGAAATAGCAAATATCACATATACTCAGACAGATACCGAACTGTCCGAACGTGCCGAGTTGGTGAAATCTGCTATTAAGAACTTGGAAATCCAACTAAACAACCGTACCATTATCGCCAACTATGATAAAGAAATAGAGCGTCTTGAAAAGGAAGGTCGTGAACTCGCACAGAAGATAGCCGACATAGAGAAACGTGAATATATAGCTGCTAAGTTTGCCAAAGCTCGCATTGATGATTGTGAGAGCCGTTTGAACTCGCTGTTTGGCATGGTACACTGGAAACTTTTCGATACCACTCTTGACGGAAACGAATACGAAGTATGTATCCCTATAATTGATGGTGTGTCCTATGGTACGTGCAATACAGCAAAGCAAGTGAACGCAGGTATTGACATCACCAACACATTGGCAAGGCATTACGAAGTCTATGCTCCAATGTTCATTGACCGTGCCGAAAGCGTGAATACATTCATTGCTTCCAACGCACAAATGATATTCTTGCAGGTTACAACAGACAGTCAACTAACAGTAAAATAAATAGTTAAATCTTTAATTATTAGAATTATGAACGAAAGACAAATCACACCGGTTACACATCAAAGTAACGTTCCTGTTGGCATCAACTTCTTTGACCCGACAACCATTGAAACGCTCAACCGTTTCTCCACCATGTTTGCCAATTCCAGTCTTGTACCCGAAAGTTACCGCATTGGCGGTGTTGTTGGCGGTAAGACCGGAGAAGGACCTAAAAAAACGGTCTCTGAAGCCGAAGCAGTAGCCAACTGCGTAATCGCATTCGATGTGGCCACACGCATTGGCGCATCCCCTCTTATGGTAATGCAGAACTTGTACATTGTATATGGTCGCCCATCTTGGTCGTCCAAGTTCCTAATTGCCACTATCAATACTTGTGGACGCTTTGAACCACTGAAGTTTGAATTGACATCAAATGGAGTTTGCAATAACGGTGTGGCAAATGTCAAGTGTGTGGCATGGACTACTCCTAAAGGTGTTACGCATGATGAGAACGGAAAACCGGTTACATCAAAATCACCACTTGCCTTACGTGGTACAGCCGTTACCATACAAATGGCGATTGATGAGGGTTGGTATAGCAAAAACGGCAGCAAGTGGCGTACTATGCCCGAACAGATGTTACGTTACCGTGCCGCCTCGTTCTGGTGCTCTACATACTCACCGGAACTGTCAATGGGTATGCGTACCGTTGAAGAAAATGTAGAGGACGCCGATTATGTCGATGTTACAGAACAGGTTGCGAAAGAAATTTCCACGCAAGCCAACAAAGGCACTATCAGTTTTGATGATGCAGTAGCTCCGGTTTCCAACGAAGTTCCGGCAGGTGTTGACCCTGAAACAGGAGAAATTAAAGAGCCCCAAGGTGAAACAAGTACCGAAAACCAAGCCTCAACCGAGGATGATGGACCGGGCTATTAATCCTATTTGAAATGAAACTTCATGTGTTAGGTTCTTCATCATCAGGCAACTGTTACCTCTTCCAGTCTGAAAAGACTGGTGAGGTACTTGCAGTGGAAGCCGGAGTTAAGTTCAACAAAGTAAAAAAAGTTCTTGACTTCAATCTAAACAGCATTGTTGGTTGTATCGTCAGCCATGAGCATGGCGACCATGCCAAATGTGTGGGCGATTTTATAAACGCCTGCATACCTTGCTATATGAGTCAAGGCACAAAACATGCGCTTGGTTTCTCTTCCAGCTATTGGGCAAAAGGGCTGTTGCCATTCGAACAAGTTGTGATAAATGGATTTAGAGTGATACCGTTCCCTGTACAACATGATGCTGCGGAACCTTACGGATACCTCATCCGTCATGAAGAGTGCGGAACAGTGCTGTTTGCCACAGACACCTATTTCCTAAAATACAAATTTCCCGGTCTTAACAATGTAATGTTGGAGTGCAATTATAGCAAGGAAATTCTTGATGCAAATTTCACTGCCGGGCGCATTGACAAGAAACGCTACGAACGCACCATTAAGTCGCACATGTCCTATGATAACTGTCTCCTCACATTGCAAGCCAATGACCTGTCTCAAGTATGCAACATTCTACTCCTGCATCTGTCCGACAATAACAGCAATGCTACGGAGTTTATCCATGGAATAGAAAGATTATATCCAGAGATAGAAATAACAGCCGCTACAAATGGGCTTTCGTTAACATTTAACAAGAATCCCTATTAGCATTTGTGATTATGAGGAAAAATAATAGTAACCAGTAAATAAAGAAGTAATATGAGAATCTATTTTGATATAATATTTATTGTTTTGAATATCATCATTTTTGCTGTTAACTTTCATTTTGCTTTAGAATCCAAATCCTCTAAAGCATATACGTATGCCATTTTAGGAATGAGTTTTGCCATTGCAGCCATCGTCCTACTTCTATCTGCGGATTTAAATCAAGAATCATAATGAAAAAATCAGTTGAAAATACTCAATACAAAACTGAGAATTGTAGACCAAACAATAGTGATCTATCATTTTAATAAAAATAAAAACAATGAGAAAAATTGAGATCGTTGAACATGTTATCAACAATACGACTATTAGTCGCTCACAGGCTATTCAAGCCGTAGATTGTGCTTTTGATGCTATTGAGAAAGCACTTTGTAAAGGTGAAAGTGTCTATATACGTGGTTTTGGCACTATCAAGACTTATATCACAAAAGAAAGGAAAGCCCGTAATATCTACAAGAGAACAACGGTAATCATTCCGGCAAGACGAACAGTAAAACTTGTAGTCAGTAAACAACTCAAAGAAAAAATGAACTCATGATGCACACGTGGTTTGAATGTAAAATCCGTTATGAAAAGACAATGGATAACGGAATGAACAAGAAAGTAACAGAACCCTATCTGGTTGACGCGCTCAGCTTCACGGAAGCGGAAGCACGCATCATTGAAGAAATGACACCCTTTATTTCCGGTGAGTTTACAGTTTCCGACATTAAACGTGCCAACTATAGCGAGCTCTTTCCCTGTGAGGAAGACAGTGCCGACCGCTGGTTCAAGTGCAAGCTGTATTTCATTACCTCAGATGAAAAAAGTGGAGCAGAAAAAAAGACGGCTACCAACGTACTGGTACAAGCAGCCGACTTGCGTGATGCAGTAAATAAACTGGATGAGGGTATGAAAGGCACAATGGCCGACTACCAAATTGCATCGGTAGCGGAAACTGCCATTATGGACGTCTATCCATATGCCGCAGATGAGTCCATTACGGATACCATCAGTGAAAATGCCAATTCGCCTGTTGTACGAAATTTCATACAATCTCTCCCCGAAGGTTGCAGGACAACGATAACCGTTGGTGGGAAAAAAGTTGTAGTAGACAAGACCGGAAAAGACACCATTGTTACACCCGAAAAGCAAAGCGACAATGACACTTGAGGAAATGCTTCAAATGGAAAGGAAACGAAAAAAGAAGCAAAAATATGACGATGAGGAACATCGCATACAATGCTCTTGCGTAAAGTGGTTCAATTTGAAGTATCCGAAGTTAAAAGGCCGGTTGTTTGCTGTGCCGAACGGAGGAAGACGTGATACTGTTACAGGTGGCAAATTGAAAGCTGAGGGCGTAACAGCCGGTGTATCCGATTTGATTCTGTTGAAAAGCAATCGTGATTATGGTGCGCTGCTCATTGAAATGAAAAAGAAAGGCGGCTATCAATCTCCATCACAAAAAGAATGGCAAAAGATAATATGTGAAAACGGAGAATACAAATATGTTCTGTGCTTTTCGCTAGATGATTTCATTCGTGAAGTGGATGATTATTTGAGAAATGAATTTTAAAAAAGTCAGATATGGCACGAACTTTTAAAAAAGGTCTTGACTATTTCCCTCTGGATATAGATATATTTAACGACCTTAAAATAAGAAAACTAATCAAGTATCAAGGTGGAAAAGCTATAACGGTATATGCTCTGCTGCTCTGCAATATCTACAAGAGTGGGTATTATATGAAGTGGGATAAAGAGTTGCCTTTCATTTGCTCGGAGCTTACGGGATTTGAGGAGGCATATATATCAGAAGTAATCAAAACCTGCCTGACACTGGGGTTGTTTTCAAAAGAATTGTTTGACGCTGAAAAAGTATTGACTTCTAAAGGTATTCAGGAAAGGTATAGTCGTATATGCGTACAGTGCCGTCGTGTTTGCTATATTGGGGATTATAACCTAATCGAGAAAAGAAAGCCCAAACAAACTGAAAAACTGCCACGAAAGAATGACAATCCACAAACGATACAAGGTAGTACAACAGTGCAAAACGAACTGCAATACGAGCCTTACTCCATGACTATCGATGAAGAAATTGCCGAACTGAAAAAAGACGAGTGTTGGCTTGACCAATTACAAGTGCTTCATGCAACGAATATTTCCTCTTTGCGCAGCAGTCTTGACGACTTCCGGGTGCAATGCCTGGCAGACGGGAAAGACCGGCATTCTTCCTTACAGGATGCCAAACAGCACTTCAACGCATGGTTGAGAATTGTAAATGATAAAAATAAAAGAAAAGATGATAAAGTTAGACCCGAAAGCAGAAATCAACGCAGAGGTAATCTTCTCAAATCTGATGAAGAGAAAACATATGGTAACTCGTTTTAGATTGCCATATACCGCCAAGCAAGTTTACGCTATGCTATATGAAGCGTGCCGGGTGGAAGTTGCTCATAGGCATAGGGAATTTAATGCCACCGAACAATACAAAAAGCACCTTTGGGACATTTCCAATTGGATTACATCGGAAGCCTCCACTTTCGGATTGTTCCTTTGCGGCGATGCCGGAAATGGGAAAACCACCATTCTGCGTGCATTGCAAAACCTTATAAACTACTTGCGCTCTGATGAGGGGTATAACAGCAATGCGGATGCATATCCGATACGCGGCTACATGATGGTATCGGCTAAAGAACTCGTCTTGCTGGCTAAAGCGTATAACAATCCCACACGCGACAACACCTCCGATGTGGCACGCTACAAAAGGCTGCGCCAAATCGAAATACTCGCAATCGACGAACTCGGCTCCGAACCGAAAGAAAGCATTCATTATGGCGATTACGTAACCGCCGCCATGGATATGCTGTCTTTTCGCTATGAAGAGCAGTTCTGTACGCTGGTCTCATCCAATCTTACGGCAAAAGAAATTGCAGAATATTACGACGAACGAATTGCAGACCGTTTCCGTGAAATGATGCTAATCATCAATTTCGGCAATGAGCAGTCATTCAGAAAACAGTAAACTAATTAAAAACATTATGACGATGAATACAGATTATAGTTATTGTTCGGGCGTTACCTGCTCAATCCGCAAGAGTTGTAAACGCTATTTGCCCGATCCACCCGATACACGTTTGCAATGGGTATGGCCAGCATACAATCCGGGAACAGACAAATGCAAGTACTATGAACCAACTAAAGTAGCAAAAACAAAAAATCCGTAATCATGGAAAAGAATAAGTTTACCCATGGTAGTTTGTTCAGCGGCATCGGTGGTCCGGAAATAGCTGCCGAGGAAATGGGCTGGAAAAATATGTTCCATTGTGAAATAAACCCGTTCGGGAGAAAAATACTTGATTATTGGTTCCCAAACAGCAAAAGTTATGAAGACATCACGAAAACAAATTTTACAGAGTGGCGTGGAAAAATCAATGTCCTCACCGGAGGTTTTCCCTGCCAGCCTTTTTCTTGCGCCGGACAGCGAAAGGGAGCGGAAGATGACCGCTACCTCTGGCCGGAAATGCTACGAGCGATACGGGAGATTCAGCCCGATTGGGTTGTTGGTGAAAACGTTGCTGGAATCCTCTCAATGGTACAACCCGGCAGTGAAACTGCGTTGGGACGTGAAGAATCTCTGTTCGGAGAGGTTGACCGAAAAAGAATATTGCATCGGCAGGAATACGTTGTCGAAACAGTGTGTAACGACCTTGAACGTGAAGGATATTTCGTCCAACCGGTTGTTATTCCGGCTTGTGCCGTCGGAGCGCCGCACAGAAGAGACCGTGTCTTCTTTATTGCCCACCGTGCAGACGCAGGGGTTAAAGGTATGCAACGAAAATGGGAAGACAACATTCTATCCGGTAGGACTGCTTCCGACACCACGTGCCGTGGAAGTGGTGGAACACCCCATGAAAGCTGCTGCGAGAACGAAAGACAGAACGGGTACGAAACTCAACAACCTTTCGTCAGGGGCTGCGTTCGGGCTTCTTCCCACTCCGATGGCGAGCGATGCAACAACCGGAGCGATAATTGGAAAGAACGACCAATTTGTTACGACCAGAAACGGGACTCCGAGGAGAATCAATCAGAACGGACAGAACGGAAGCGTAGGACTTGCGAGAATGGTTCGGTTGCTTCCTACTCCCAATGCCCGGGAAGCGGACAAGTACAGCAAGAAATACAATCCGAACAGTCAAATGGGCACAGCTTTGACAGCAATGGCGGTGAATGGGATGCTCCCTACTCCAGCAGCGAGGGACTATCAACCCTCCGTTTCCCCACAAGCATTGAAAAGAAAAAATGGGAAAATGAGGACGGATGCTCTGTGCAACCTGCCGGTAATGTTAGGAGAGCATCATTCGCAGAACGGTGGAAAAACTTCCCAACTCAATCCCCTGTTTGTAGCCGAGATGATGGGATTTCCACCAGATTGGACGGTATTGCCTTTTCAAAGTGGCGGCAGGAATCGATAAAGGCATATGGCAATGCGATTGTCCCACAAGTAATGTATGAGATATTCCAAGCTATTCAAGAAACTTATAATCAATAATAACCATGGACAATTCAATTTATAAAAAATGCACAGAGTGCGGGCAAACAAAGCATATTTCAGAGTTCAGCAAATCATATCCTAACAGGTGTAAAACTTGTGTAGCAGAACACACGAGACAAATGAGAGCTGCTGAAAAACTTAAAGCTAAAGTAAAGGCTACCGGCGAGGTCATAGATGTTGAACCGTCAGGTACTATGCAGGTTTTATGCGGTTCATTCATAACGAAAGACGGTCGAAGAATGCCCGGAACAGCACTTGAATTTGAAAAAGCCATAGACTGGGAACAACGCAGATACGAGATTGCGAAAGAGATAATGAAAGGATTTTCAGCCAATTCACATAATCAGTGTGTGGATGCAAGTAGCGAAACGTTAGCCCAGTGGAGCATTAGCGGTGCTGATGCTCTTATTGCAGAATTGAAGAAAGGAGGTAAAGGATGAAAGTAATAGTTTCATTCAGTGGTGGCAAAGATAGTCTTGCATCACTTCTTTGGGTGCGTAATAACCTAACAAAAGATTTTATTACAGTATTTTGTGATACAGGTTGGGAACACCCATTGACCTATAAATATATCGAAGAAGTACAGGAACAACTTGGCTTAAATCTCATTACCGTCAAGTCAAAGAAGTTTAACGGTATGGTAGATTTGACAAAAAAGAAATCACGCTGGCCATCCTCGCAACGGAGATTCTGCACATCTGAATTGAAAACCATTCCGATGATTGACTACATACTCGATGAAGTAAACGATGATGTTCTGATTATACAAGGAATACGTGCTGCCGAGAGTGCCAAGCGTGCCGAAATGTCCAAGCAATGTACGTACTTCAAGTATTATGTGCAGCCATACGGTAAGGATAAGAATGGTAAGGACAAGTACCACACCTATCGTCGTAAAGATGTATTGGCATTTCGAAAGAAATATGCTGATGACCTATTGCGTCCGGTATTCGATTGGTCGGCACAACAAGTGATTGACTATATACTTGAAAATGGAATACAGCCTAATCCTCTCTACCGAATGGGCTACAAACGTGTTGGTTGCTTTCCTTGCGTGATGGCTTCACAACAAGACATTTACAATATCAGCGTACAAGAGCCAGAAAGGATAAGCTACATTGCAGGTCTCGAACAACAGTTCAACAGCAGTTTTTTCGGTCCTGATAAAATTTCATCTAAGTATTATAAGGGTGAATATCCTCTAATCAGCGATGTTGTTCGTTATGTACAAAGTAAACGTGCAGGTGGTTCTCTGTTCGACGATGATGTGGCAACAAGTTGTATGAGCTACTATGGGCTTTGTGAATAAAAAAGGAATGGTATGGCAAATATAAAAGACAATAAAAAAGGATTCAAGGTAATCCAAATAAGTAGGAAAGAACTTGTAGAGGAATTAGGACAATATGGTGCAATAGGAATTTGTGACTACTGCAACGAAACTGCATCTACAGGCTATTACATAGCTGTGCTAAATCAATGGTTTTGCCCGAAATGCTATCAAGCATGGTATCATCGCGCTACTTATTATCCGGAAGATGCAAAGGTAGAAAACAGAAATTTTGAATTTTACAAAAATATTTTTGGATTATGACAAAAATAAAACTGAATTGGGCATACGCCAAAGGCGAATTAGATACTGATACATTGAAACTTATTTGCCTACCAGCACGAGGCAAACGCTTATTTGGTGCGGATGAATTGGATGCGGAACTTTGTATAAAGGACGGTATGAATTACCAAATAGCAGAAATCCACTTGGGTGATGTGGAAAGCTCAAATATTCTTTGTGAAGAGATCGCAAGGCGTTGGAATGAGCATGAAGAATGGCACGAATGCAAAGAGGACACGGAAGACGTGCCACCAATTGGAACATATTGCATTTTAAGGGTAGAATATCTATGCTGTAGTAACAAATGGAAAGTAGATTACTTGACAGCTTATTACAATAAATACGGGTGGACGGAAGATTATTTAGACCAAATAACCTGCAACTACAAGGACTACAAGATAACCCATTGGAAACCGATAAACAAACCGAAAGGAGTTGAAGAATGAAAAAAAACATCAAGGAGGCTATAAAGGAACATCTTTATGCAAATGAGTTTGCAGCAGACCCGAACAATCCGGGGTTTGTGGATAGATTTATTGAACACACTAAAGCTGCGGAATGGGGTGCAAACTGGCGCATCAATAGCGTGTGGCATGATGCAAAAGAATGTCCGGAAAGGAAAAGAAATTATCTTGCTCAATGCAAAAATGGTAGATTTAACGTAATCCCTGATTCGATGAATTGGGATAACTTTTACAAAAAAGCAGAAATTATCCGTTGGGCATACATCGAAGATTTACTACCTAATATGGAGGATTAAATCATGAAACCTATATTGAACACTGAAGACATTAGGAAATTAAAGACTGATGAACGCTTAATTGAATGTTCTTGCGGCAAAGTGAATTATTATAGATTCCTATGTTTCCACCCACGAAACACGAATTATGTAATTCTATTGAATCATTGCGAAGAGCCTGAAAGGTTTTTTATTCAAAACCTTATAGACCGGTTCTATACAAATTATACAAGTCGTGATATAATCACTTATCGTAGAGATTACGCCATTAAGAAACTCAAAGAGTTTGAACAAGCGTTGTCTGAATTAGGAGATAAAGATGAGTTATGAGATATGCACTTAGAAATCAAGATAAGATTGCTGCTGCATATAGTTCCGAATACTTGAAAGAGCATATAATCGGAAGCCTTGACAGTTATTTCAATGTTCCAAGAAGTCAAGAAGAGGTTGAGGATTTTATTTACAGTTCGTGTGTTTGTTATAGCACAAATCAAGGTAACTACCCAATCATGCAAATTAATGACATTGCAGACGATAATGCCATGTTGGAATTTGCATGGATAGGAACTCAATATGATGTGATTAAACTTGCCTTTTTAGGCAGAATGAAAGGATAAACCAATGAAAAATGTAACGAAACTCGCTAAAAAGTCCGCAGGGCTTAGCCAAAAATGTTCGATTTGTCCACTTATGCAAAGATGCACTTTAGAAATCCATAGAGCTTGTTTTGACAGCTTTGTAGAGGGTTTCAAGAAAGGGACCAGAGCTGCTGAAAAAGAAATAAACAAGAAATTAAAATCGGAACAAATATGAATAAAAAAGAAGTTATACGAACCGCCAAAGCCTTTAAGAAGATTCTGAAAAAAGGTATTCCTCAAACAGTATGGAAATCCAGCTATTGGGATATTCATGGAAAAAGATACACCGCCTATGAAATAGCTGCACGCTTTTTACGGATGAAAGGCTATAACGTGCGAATTGAGATAGGTGATAATACAGAGAATCCCTCTTATTGTTTCGGATACATACGGTTCTATAGGTATGTGGCAATCAGTTTTAACTAATAACAAAAATAAGAGCAATGGAATTTAAATCGCAAATATGTACTACCCATGAGCAGTCAAAAAGATTGCTCGCTTTGGGACTAAAGCCGGAAACGGCTGATATGGTATATCATCATACAAAGAGTAAGGTACCAGCTTTAGAGTGGGAGTTACAAACCAAGCCGCCTACATTGAGAGGTAAGTTTTGGACTCCTCAAAGAATAGCCAAACTTGCATTTCCTTTTCACAAGCATCCTGACGGATCGCCAATGGCCGGAGAAGAAGTATTTGATAGATTGTGGGGTGAGGATGTCCCTGCATGGAGTTTGTGTAGGCTGTTGGAGTTACTTCCGACCGAAATCAGAATAGGAACCAGTGAGAATGTTTTTGGCTTGCATCACGAAACAAGCGATGCTTGGTTACTCTCTTATCCCTATGTGAAATCCTTTGAAACCGCATCACCTGTCGAATCTTGTGTATTGGCTATTGATTGGCTGATTGCCAACGGACACTTTAATAAAGAATACTACAATGAAGAAAATAATGTTCAATGATAAATTTGGCTTAACTCAAGCTGTATTGGAAGGGCGGAAGACTATGACGAGAAGAATAATCAAATGTCCAAGAACTTTTAGGGGAGAATGGGTCGCAGGATTCAATATACACAGACGCCATTCTGACAAAAAGATTGTTGATTGGCCTTGTATGTACGATGCTGATGAAAGAGAGTTTGATATGGGCGAGATATTGCCGAAATATGAACTTGGAGAAGTTGTTGCCATTGCGCAAAGTTATATGGATGTTGACCGATTTCATAGAAAAGGGAAAAATGCAGCTTACTTAGAATACTTGGATTCTATATTGCCTGAACTGAAATTACATCCCGGTTGGACTAATAAAATGTTTGTGAAAGCCGACCTAATGCCCCGCCATATTGAATTTACAGATCGTAAGGTTGAACGCTTACAGGACATTAGCGATGAAGATTGCTTGAAAGAAGGGATATATGAAGATTCGGGTGATGATGAGTTTCCGCCATCTATATTTTATGAATTTGAGGGAAACAAAGACAATGGATTTGATACTCCACGTGAAGCCTTTGCCGCCCTCATAGATAAAGTCTCCGGTAAAGGCACTTGGGAAAGCAATCCCTATGTTTGGGCGTATGAATTTGAATTAATGAAATAATCATGAGCATTGCAGAAGATATTATAGACGGTTGGTGTTGCCAACTTTGTGGTGTGTACTTTGAAGAAGGACACGGTTACCCTGTTGTTTGCGAAAGCTGCTACAACGAACTATCAGAAGAAGAAAAGAAAGATTATCAATTAGCAACCCATAAAGAATTTTAATGTATTTATCATATGGATGCAAAAACATTCTTTACCAAGGTAGTTCTGATGCGCAAAGCACAGAAAGACTATTTCAAGTGTCGCACCCAACAAAACTTGCGGAAATGCAAGGCACTTGAAACGGAAATTGACGGAGAAATTGAACGTGTAAATAGTATTACCGGAGTTTCTTCCGTTTCCAAAGAACCCCGACAGACAAATTTATTCACTGATTAAATCATACAATATGAACTCAACTGTATTAAAAGAAATCATGGCATTCCTTTTCGGGCGCAAATATTATGCCAACATTGTAGCAACAAAAGGAACAACAAAGCAAGAAATCTGTTCTTACATTTTTGCAACAAAAGAAGCCGCCAACCGGCATCGACTGGAAATCGAAACAACTCTGTCATTCCGGTTTGTCGAAACAGTTTCTTTCCGTTCACGCCGGATATATTTCGATTCGTCTGTAAAAAGTTAAACCATAATAATCTGTGAATCATTCTATTTTCGTATTATGATTATCAAAAAACTAAAAACATGGTGGCAGTCACGTAACTACTATGTGATTGCCGATGGTAACGACAATTCAATCACGCTATCCAAACGCTTGTTTCTCCATATCAAAGGTAAGGCGAAAAAGGGCGATGCAGCCCAAGTGTTTGTTTTCAGAATTGCCGGACAAGATTCTTTCGGCTTCACCGTCAATCCAAATATCGGACAACCGACTCAACTATGCGATATTCAATATAATGACAAGTATAAGTGCATAGGCTTTGAAAGTCTGTGCCCGTCGGTCGGTCTTATGCTTTATGAGCATGGGTTACCCGGTGATAGTATAGTCAAACTGTCTGTGTCTATACATCATACAAGCAAAGGTCTCATCTATTATCAAATTGAAAAGCCCAATGGAAAGTATATTAGGAAATACAAGAAAGGCTGATATAGTATTCTATTCTTCGGGAAGAATAGACATTACATCTCATATAGCCAAGCAACTTCATCTCTCGCGAGGTGATGTCCTGGATATTATGAGTGAGAACGGAGAATTATATCTTTATGTCAGATACCGCTCACCAACCGGCGGTCGGCATGAAGCATGTGTGTTTCCATCCAATAGGCAAGGGAAACATTTCAGAGCCTCATCTAAAAGGCTGTGCTCCGCCATACTTGATGTGTCGGGTGTAACAGACAAGGCGAGATTATGCGTTGGAGAGCCTAAGGAAAGCCAATATCATGGCACATTGCTACCAATCATTACCAAACTCCTTTTGTAAGAAAGATATGATTAAAGAAATAAAATACAACGGGTATTCTGCCAACCCATCGGACTATGAGTGCGCCGATGGGGACTTGGCAACATCGATAGGTGTTATTCCCGAAAACGGTGCACTTAAACCCATATTGCCGCCATCCGAAGTATTACAATTCAAAGGTGGTGATTCGGTTATGTATATTCATAAATCGGCTAACTTCAAGCACTATATCATCTTTAACAACAATTCTATCAGTTGGTGGAATGGTTCTGACGCACATCAGCCTGTTTTTCTTCGTTCATTTAACGAGGTATATCAGGTAACAGCTATTGGCAATACGCTTCTCATCTTGTCAACTGACGGTATGCATTATTTTCTATGGAAAGGAAATAATGACGGATATTTATATCTTGGTACAAAAATACCTGAATGCCCACTTTCATTTGGGTTGCAGGGTGAAATGGTTCGGACAGATGAATTTTCAATATCATTTGATGCTATTAGTGAAGGCAGCATTTGGAATGAATTCTCTGATAACAATAAAACGCGAATTACAGACCAAGTACTTGCCCATATCAATAAATTTATTGCTGAAAGGTCTACAAATAAGGGCAAATTCATTTTTCCTTTCTTTGTAAGATACGCCTATCGGCTATACGATGGAACATTGACAATGCACTCGGCTCCGATTCTGATGATTGCTTCATCAGACCTTGCACCGCAAGTTTTTTGGACACACCTGACGGGAAAGGGAAAGTATACAGATGCGCAACTTCGAATATGTGGAATGATACACGACCTTGATTGTGCCGTTGTTCTTCAGTCTCGCCTTGATATGCTTAAAAATTGGAAAGATATAGTTCGATCTGTTGATGTGTTTGTTTCAAAACCTATTTATACTTATGACCAAAACGGAAAATGTACAAGATTTGCACAATCGGAAAACTATAATTCTTATTGTGTATGCAAACATATAAATCAAGCAGCTTCTACCTCCAAATTTCCAATTCGTTATCAACATCATACATTCAATAAACTATATGCCTTTACATTTGACCCCAACGGACTGACTTATCCAAGTGGACGTTTGATGATTCCTCGTAGAAGTATTGATGATGTAAAAGAGGATATTCGTTCAACATCGCAATTCTACCTGCTTGAAAGTCTCCGTATTGAACAACTTTCCACTACACGTACAAAACTGGTAATCGAAGAAGATTATCTACAGTCATTGGTAACACGAGAAGTTATGACAGATGATTATGACAGTCATGATAAATTGCTTCCACATTATTCGTTTGTTTATAATTCAAGACTTAACATCGCAAACATTCAAAAAGAATTATATAACTTGTATAACACAGGAGCGATGATTACATATACCAACGGATATGTTGCTAATTTTGATGGAATGTCCCCTACTTATTTTGATGGAACAATGCCTGTTTCTGTATACTTCTATATCAAGCAGGATGGTCGGGACATAGTGGTCAATGGAGAATCTTATCAAGCGTCAATATTGGATCCGCCATTGCTGTTTTTGTTCTACCCTAATATAAACGCATACAAAGCAGTTATTGTGACGCATTATGGATTACCACAATATTATGAAGTGCCACTTGAACAGCACAAATTCCTTAACGGAGCTTTTTATTTTGCCGGTTGGGAAAATCCTCCGACAGGACTTAGTGATTATCCTACAGCAAGTCCCCGTGAACAGCGAATAATTGATTTACCGAACAAAATATACACATCGGAAATCAATAATCCATTTCACTTTCCGGTTCTCGGTATCAATACAATAGGTACTGGCACTATTCTTGGTATATCTTCAGCTGTAAAAGCTTTATCAGAGGGACAGTTCGGTCAGTTTCCACTTTATGCTTTTACATCAGAAGGTGTATGGGCCTTAGAAGTATCAAATACGGGATCATACTCAGCACGGCAACCTGTAACACGGGAGGTTTGTATAAATACGAACAGTATCACACAAATTGATAATGCAGTGCTGTTTGCCACCAATAGAGGTATTATGCTGATAAGTGGTTCTACTGTGCAGTGCATATCAGAAAGTTTAAATGCGGAAGATTTGTTTTCTATTTCTGATTTGCCAAGATCGGATAAACTTCTATCAGTTTATAATGGAAAAGCAAGCGAAAATGAACGAACGGCTCTTGACGATATTGCTATGATTCCGTTTTTTGATTTTCTTGCCGCTTGCCGGATGATATATGATTATACCAATCAGCATATCATTGTGTATAACCCGGCTGTACGCTATGCTTATGTGTTTTCGTTGAAGTCAAAGCTTTGGGGAATGATGCTGTCAGACATAGTGAACAATGTCAATTCGTATCCGGAAGCATTAGCAATGGCTGACGGAAACAGACTTGTGGATTTTTCTACATCATCTGCTGAAAACATAACGGCATTAGTGGTTACCCGCCCTTTCAAAATGGATGAGCCAGATGTGTTCAAGACGATAGATACCATCATTCAACGTGGATATTTTAAGTCGGGACATGTAGTACAAGTACTGTACGGTTCGAATGATTTGTTTAATTGGCATACTGTATGGAGCAGTACAGACAAATATATGCGTGGTTTCAGAGGAACACCGTACAAAGCATTTAGAATTGCACTCATTTGTACACTTGACAAATCCGAAAGCCTGTTAGGATTTAGTGTCCAGTTCAATCCCCGTATGCTCAACAGACTACGATAAATGAAACATATAGGTCAGTTATTTTTAAGGTTATCAGATTGTTTATAAGGAGAAAGAGCCGGTATGCGTGATGCACCCCGGCTCTTGTCTATTCTTAAAACGGTTTTAGTTTTCGTCTTATCTTGCCTTTTCGTGAAACAAGGGAAGTCTGTATCTTGATTCGGATATTTCGGGCTTTATCTTCCCAGTTGGCTTGGCTGCCTGGATTTGTTATGCTCATCCAGTCGGCAAGGACCTTGCAGACCATATATTCGTGTATCAGATGTTTCAGCAACTTCACGGTAGACAATGAAAATTCCACAGGCAAAACAAGGGTTATGAGGTATTCTTCCGGCACGGTCATAACATTATCAAGGGGTTCCTGCTTATCGGAAATTTCTTCTTTCGTATAAGGAAACAACATTTCCACGCATTCAGAATGTACGAGGTTAAGTATTCTCGTAACTCTGTCCACATTACCGTCCTGACCGATGTCGAATACTTGATGTCTGGCGTGTTCATCTTCCGCTTGCATAATGTCGCCCTCTACAAAAGAATAATTCTCCGCATCGTAAAGCAGTTCTTCCCTTTTAAACACAAGTGTTACCGCTTTTGTTTTAGACTGGCTGTTTTGACAATATACCATAGGCTTGAACATCAATTAATCATAAGTCGGTCTTTCCGGACGGCTGCGTTTGTAGAGTGCACGCTTCACGTTTTCAAGACTCACCCCGGAGTGTTGTATATACGCATTGGCATCTTCCGGACTGGTTATGGCAAACCACTCTCCAAGTGCCATATCTACAAGATATGAATGTATGCCATTTCCCAGTGCGTCCGCCGAAGCGTTGTTATAGTTAGACGGAAGCAAAAACTCCAATGAAAGTTTACCGTTATTATCTATCTCTTCATCCATCAGGTTATCGCTTGTTGTATTATCCTCATTGAGATACTCTCCAAGCAGACTTTTTAAAGAGGAAAAGGCATTGGCCAACGAACGACGTATCTGATAGCTGTTTTCATCGTCATCACTTGCTTGCATATTGGATGCGACTTGATAGCTCTTGCCGGCCGCTTCTCGTGCCTGTCCCGTCAAATACGCTTTGTTCTGAATATCATAGACAAGTTCTTTGACCTGTTGTGTCACGGTTAATGTTTTCTTATTTTCTGCCATAATATTTTGAATTAATGATTATTCGTATGTCGGACGCATGGGCTTTCTTTTGAAAAATGCCTTACGCATTATATCCTCCATATAGGTAGCAGCTTCCGTTGCATATCCGGCAGCTTCTTCCTTATTGGTAAACGTGTACCACTTTGCAGTGACATTCATCACGAAGAATGAAAACAAGCTACGCTGCATACTTTCTTTTAGAGCTTCATCGAATGAATTCGACAGCCCCAACGAAAGCCTGTATTCACTGTCAGCTTCCGTTTCGTCAAGAAGCATTTTCTTTAAACTGTTGCATATGGTATTCTTACTCTCGCACCAAAAACGTTCAAGCATGCTTTTATCCTCATCCGTCGTAAATATACGATCGTAGGCAAGCTCATCATCCATTTTCGCACCGGTGTACGATGTGGTCTTTGCTACCTCTTCATATACTTTTTCCTTATTGACCGTTAATATAATATCTATCATAATCAGAAATCAAACAAATTATACGATAAACCTACACTAAGACATGGAGAAAATTGCGGCGTTTCTCTCAGTGTTATTCCATATCCTACCTGTAGACTGATACTGAACTTTTTCTTCTTGGGTTTGGGATAATTACCTGTTACGGTCATTATATCACGCCCGGCAAAAAGTATCAGGCTGTCAAGTTGTGGATGAAAGCCACTTACATAAGCCCGATATGTGTCTGTTTCATACATCTTCTGCGTAATGGGGATTTCAACCTCAACACTGTCTTTGTCTTTATTTGGAGGTTTAGTCGTATCTGCTACGTCCGGAGTCTGTTTCGTACTATCCGGTTTTGCAGTAGGAAGAATCTGCGTGATGTATTTAATAACGGTACTATCCTTGGGTACAGGCTTGTAATAGGGTATGGTATCGAAAACAGTTATTCTTGTGGTATCATTTATAGGTAACTTTTTATTCGATATGCAAAAACGCACATTAAAAAACAGTGATGTGAAAAATAATACCACAAACAATATTGCTACAATATCTTTAAACCATTTTACCATACTTCTGAATATATCTGGTTATTGCCTCTACATGGGTTTTAACAATAGCTTGTTTGCCTTCTTCGGAACAAAGGTACAGGACATCATCCTTGTTATCCTGAAAAAAGTTTTCCGTAAGTACAGCCGGGCATTTTGTCTTACTCAAAATATAGAAGTTTTCTTCCCAGTCAGGATCGTCGTCAGAATTATCTTTGCGTATTCTTTGACTGATAAAGTTTTTTTCAGCTTCTTCATACAAGAAAGTTGCCAGTTTATCAGCCTTTGTCTTGCCTTTCGATGTATAAGCGCTCCATCCTCTTGCGTTCATCCATTCTGCACCGTTTCCGGCAGCATTGCAGTGGATAGAAACAAGAACTACATTGGCCGTTCCGTATCGTCCGCAAACTTCGTTTACACGCCTTGCACGTTCTGATAGTGGAACATCTACTGTTTCCCGAACAATGCGTTCGGCATCATAACCTCTTGCGGAAAGTTCATGTGCTATTCTATCTGCAATTTCACGTGCATAAGCATATTCACGCAACGAACCGTCAGGACTACGTTTTCCGGGAGTGTTTTCACCATGCCCGTTATCAATCAATATCTTCATACTTATTTATTTGGTTAATATTCACTTGGTGGGACGCGGTCTGCACAACCATGTTTATTGCATTTCCGGAATTCCAGTGCTTGATTCTGAACGGCAAGCTCGCTGTTCTTTTCGCTTAGCTCGCGGATAGCGTCACGATACTTGGTTATCTCGGCGTAAAGGTGGTCAATTTTGGCGTCCAGTTCGACAACTCGCTTTTCCTTCTTCTCGTACAATTCTTTCCATTCAGCAGCATAAGCTGTGATGTTATCTGCTTCGGTTTTTTCAGCCTCGGCATCTGCCTTTTTCTTTTTGCTTCTAAGCAATAACAAGGGCAATATAACTAATGTGATGAGCGAACCGACAACTTGGATAATCGTGCTTAGTTGTTCCATATTAAAGTTCCTTCTATTAGTTGTCCTATCATTGCTCCGGCTACTGTAAGACCAAAGTCAATCCAATCCCATCTACCGCCATGCACCTTGTCTTTATATTCCAAAGCACCTGCTGTCAAAACTCCGGCATACATTGCGGTAAACCAACCAAATGCAAAAATGCCGATAATCAGTCCTCCTATGAGGTGTTTCCACCTGTTACTCATTCCGAGCCATTCAATCAACTTTTTCATCGTTATTACTTTTTAAATTAAATACCGTCCAATCCACTTCATCCTTTTCTTTCCACCCTTCCTGAACAGTCTTTATCACATAGGCGCACGCTGCTTGGGAGAACGCAATAAAATCATCTGCATTCTCGAAAGTATGATAGATGGGCGTACCATCTTCCTGTTCATTGATTTTTAGAATAAGCGGATAAGGAATCTTTTCACTACGTTCTATAGCGGAAAAGTTTAATTGGTTTTCGGGTGAAAGATATACTGCTTTCCCGTTCCAGACAAAGCCGTTTATAATCTTTTCCTCCGTAGCCGTGTTTATAGCGGACACAACAAGTTCCTTGACTTCGGAAAGTGTGGGTTTATGGTCGAATGTATGCCGGTACTCCCAGCCATTCTCACTATTCTCATCATCTTTCCCGAAGCCATAAAACAGTATCCACTTGGAGCGTCCTGTACGTACAAGACAATCCTGCCGCTTCTTTGTGCCGTAAATCTTTTCCATTGCATGAATTTTGATTTACGACAAAAGTAGCGGATACCGAGCGGATTAGTATGTTATCTTTTTCCCGTCAGGTAAAATTGTATTTTCGTTTGCCTCCGTCAAACATTTCACATTTGAGAACTGTTTCAAATGGAAAGCCGTCCTCAATATCGCTGATTTGGTCAAGAATACCTTTCATCTCAACCGATGCAGTAAAGAACTTTCCCCATTCTTGAGTCCTGGGATTGCGGAACGATACCAGATAACGGTCTTCCCCCTCTTTGGTGTCTATTCCTGTTTCAAAATCATGTATCTCAATTGGAATATTTACGATGTCGCTCAAACGCATAACCTTGCCGGGAAAGCGTTTTTTTCCATCTGCTGGAGTGTACGTAACACCCATTTCGGAAAATTTCTTCATGTTGTTCTTGGTAAGTATATAAAATAAATGTTTGCAATCTGCATGGCAGGCCATACCCTTGAATGAACCGATTATTTGCTGTCTCCGTTTCCGTGATTTAATCTTGGAAAGTTTTCGGGCTGCATTTACTTTTGTCCGTTTTCGTAGCAATGTATAGTCGCCGTAGTTGACAAAGCCAAGGGCATCCATACCGGAGGATATGGGAGCCACTTTTTCGCTTGGTTTTATTGTCAGCCCTATTTGAGCTGCTTCATAGTGTAGTTTGTCCCGCAATTTCCACAAATCACGTTTACTCTCACCGAGAATAAAGATGTCATCACAAAAACGGAAGTAATGTTTTGCACCATATTCATCAATCATCCGGTGATCAATATCATTATGGTAAAGGTTTCCAAAGAATTGTGAGGAACGCAGTCCTTTGCTTATGCCATGCTTCCCGTTGGGATATAGTGCTTTGACAAAATTTTCAAGAATAGGCAATAAGACAGGGTCTCCGACATATCGCCTGATTGTGGAGATTAATATATCATGGTCAATACTGTCATAATATCCTTTATAATCGCTTTGATAATAATAGTGTATATTGGGGTTCTCTGCCAATGTATCCTGCACCTGATGGAACAGACCATGCGGTCCGCGTCCTTGTATGGATGCAGCCGTTGTTTCTATCAATAGGGGTGAAAGATGCTTTTCCAACGGCTCCATAATCGCATTGCTTCCAATACGCTCTATGACTGACGGGGCTTGCACAATTCTTACTTTCGGTCCGTCATCCACAGTAAACGACTTGAGGTTCTTTATACGGAATGTGCCGTTACCTATCTGTTCTTTCAGCGCATCAAGTATCTTATGCTTGTTTTTTACATAACGGGCCATTCTTGGTGAACATTCAATGCCATCTATTACAGCTATCTCTCTTTGCCGATTTCCGCTTCGGGTATCTGCACTTCTCAGATTTGCCATGACACGCTTGAATGACCTTTCCAAATTCTCATCGGATATAATCTCCGGTATGAGATTATATAACGGATAACAGACCGCAGTTGCAGCTACGGCCGGTTGGAATAAATCGTATATATCGCTGACCGCCTTCCGGTCTCGTGGGGAGTGGTCCAACCTCTCCCCACATGTGGTTAAAGATATGTTCCGGCTTTCCATTAATAAATATATATTATCATGCTGTTGCCGAGGCTCGAATCCCTCGGAGAATGGCGGTTGTAATCTCGTACCTGTGCAGGGTCTCCGATTAATTTAACCAACAGAATTTCAGACGCGCCCCGTAGTTCGTGTTCGAGTTCGATGAAGCGTTGTTCGCGTTCGCATAAGCGAGACCGCTGTGCGCATTCGAGTTGTTGCCGGACCGCAAAACACAACGGCGCGAGGGATTGTCCGCCTTTTATTTTTTTAAAGAGTTATGCTTCCTAAACCGGAAATACTCAAAGACGCCTTCATACCCATGGCCTTAAACACTCGCGCAATGGTGGAAAGGGTCAGATTACGTCCGCTTTCTATCTTGGATACTTGTGAACGCTGTACACCGATTTTTTGTGCCAATTCCTCTTGGGTCATGTTTTGGGATTTACGGGCTTTTTTTATGGCTTCCCCAATCAAAAATGATTGCAATTCAGCTTCATACTTATCCCTGTGCGGTGTACCGACCTCACCTATATGTTTATCCTTAACTTCATCAAGGGTATAAAATTTAATTGCTTCCATATACTTATTTTTTTGAGTTGAAATATAATATTCTGACGGCTTCCGCCTTGTTTATCTCTTTGCGTGGGGTCTTTTGTGTTTTCTTCACAAATCCATGCGTGGCAATGACCAACGTTTCCGCGTCGGTGTCCCAAAAAGCCAACAGACGATATTGAATACCTTTATACAGGGTGCGAAACTCCCAAATGTCAGTATCATCTAATTTCTTGAATAAATCTTTGTCCATATAACCATTGGCTACCTTATCTACATTATAGATAATTTTATCCTTAACGTCTTGGCGCAGAGTGTCAAGAAATGCATCGGCTTCACTCGACATTATTACTTTGAATCTCGTTTTCAATTCCATATCTTATATCATTCACAATGCAAATATAGTGAAAATGTTCTATATATGGAACGTTTTACAGACAAAAATACAACCACATAAAAATTAGTTTCAAAAATCGACTCGCTTACGCGAGAAAAAGAAAGAGGGAGCAGCCTACGGCTCTCCCTCCAACGCTTTTTTCGAAATCGCGAGGTCCGCTCTATTCAATTATAACGAATTTTCCGCGGAAGGCCAGACGCGCCCCGCAGTACGCGTGCGAGTGCGATGAAGCGTGGCTCGCGTACGCATAAGCGAGACCGCTGTGCGCAGACGAGCTGTTGCCGGACCGCAAAACACAACGGCCTCGGCTTCCACTTATCCAAAATCCTGCTGCATAATGTGTTACATACATACTTGTATCTCCCTTGTGTACTCTGCTGGGCAATACATCGCACTTGGCACCATGTACTATGCGCACGACACAATTTCCATTGGAAGCGTCAACTGTTTTAACAGTCCGTTCGGTTTTGTTTACGGGGTCATAAATATGCGCTGTATAATCTATTGGATATGAACTGTCGTTCTCCGTGCATTTTGCCTTGTAGAACGCTTCATAGCTCGGCACATTAAAAGCGATATAGTCCATCCATTCTGAATCACAACCCACATAATGCTTCAATCCAAGTATGGAGTTGAGCGTATTGCCGGTATTATTGCTGTCAGCCATGCCAATGGAATCCAGTTTATTCAGAATGCTGTCATGTCCGCCATTGCCCACAACCGACTGTTCGTTGGTTGTTCCGCTCAAAGCCCACCATAGATTGCTAATCTCTTTATGCTGTTCGTAATCCTGCAACTGATAGCCAACTCCACGTAAGCGGCAGATGTTTTGGAAATCCTTTGCCGTGTAATTCAAACCGCCGATAGGCATCTCAATAGGATTACCCTCACTGTCGTATTTCCATTCGTTAGATGTAACGGACGTCCCGTTGCCTTTCTTCGAACGTATATCACCGGAAAGGCTGCGTGGCATCTTCAAACCGTCAACGGTAATAGGATATACACCGACCAGACTGTCGTTGTCGCCAACCGTGTGTTCGGTCCATTCAGGTTCTATGGCTTCAATACTGCTGCTGTCTACAACAAGGCACTCTATGTCGCCAATGTCACGGAAAGAAGTGAAATAAAACCATTTTGCACCGTTAGGTATGTCACAGAACACATAATCACCGATGTTGAAGTCAAAATAGGTATGGCTTACAGACATGATGAACGTACTGAGCACACGGTTGTTTTCGTCAGTGAACACGCCTCCAAGCCGGGCATGGTTCAGACCGGGCCATCTTACCTGCTTCATTCCTCTCACATCCATCTTGTAGCTGTTCGTATTGGATGCGGTGGTTATGACATCCTCGCCTATGACTTCACCGACAACGGCATCAATCGCATACACTCCGGTATTTTCCATATATAGCAATTCCGACAACAGGGATTTTCTGCTATGCAATGCAGTTGAGAGCGGTTCGGTCTCTGTTATAGAAGGGAAAAAATACTTTACTTGGTTCTTGTAGTCGTTCACTCCCTTGTACCAATGGTGCGGAGCATGCCAGAATATATCAAAGCCCTCTCCGGCGGTGTCCGTTATGTCAAAGCTGCTGCCGTTTTTCAGGTAGTTGAAATCCGTATCGCTTAACTGCACGCCTTCCATCTGGTTTTTCTTCGTGTTGAATGAGCATTTATAGGCATGGCATCCTTTCTTGATGGCAAGGGTATGCCCGCTTGGAATATATGTGTTGCCATAATCCGCCCCCGTCTTATTTTCGGGATTGCTATACTTCTCACACGAATCATTGTCTACCGTATCGCTGATTTTCACAATAGAGAACTGCGAATTATGAAGTTCAAGTTGGGGAAAATACCGGACAAGCTCTTCGATTTCGTTCTGCTCTATCAGTTCGACCAATATCCATCGTCCGGTTATTCCGCTACACTGTCCTTTTTCATCGTACGCATTACCATTCGCATCCAATCCTATAGCCCCACCGTTTTTTATGGAACGAAGCATTTCAACACTCGCCGTAGCATTTACGTTGGGAATACGGACGGTTTTCAATTCACTTGCATTGACCACCTGTTCCAACAGAGTCATCGTATCAATATACGGACATTCATTCACGAATATTTTTGTAACCTTACTGACACCACCAAGAGAAAGCCCGCCGGGATAAGTCAGATTAGGCAGATTGTTCAATACAAGTTCAGTGATAGTACCGGGAAGGGCAAGCGTACTTATCGGAGAAGTTTCAGCAAACGTTATTGCAGACAAAGAAGTATTATCGGCATGCACACTCTCCATTCGTGGACACTTTGAGCAATTGACGGTTATAATTTCCGTGTTTCGAATATCCAATGTAGTGAGAAACGGCATGTCTCCTAAATCCAAATTGGTAAGAAATCCGGTGTTTCCGGGCGACATTTTCCATTCCTTATGATTTTCACTACCGAGATACAGTTCCTGTAGCAACGACATTTTTGAAAGGGTATTCCCGAATTGAGGGTCAATACTTACTTCACTTAAATCTATCATGCTCATGCGGTCTGCCTGATATATGTACAGCATGATGTTTTCCCCATGCTGGAAATCTGTGAATGTACCGCTTTCCCCTGCCTTCAGAAAGATTCCCTGTGTAATGTTTCCACTATCGTTACCGATACCGAAATACCCACTCTTGGCCGCTTTAAATCTGATGACTGCACCTTCTTTTGCACCGATACGTCCACCAATATAACCGCTTTCCGCCTTGAAATCCCCACAGCGGTAGTATCCGTCACGGATGCGCCAGCGTTGTTCTATAAAAGCGGGAAGAGATGTCAGCCCCAGCCCTTGCAATGCATAGAAATAGAGGTCGTTATATCCTGTATATTTGATATACTTCCGTTCTCCGTCATAACTTGAAACAACTTTAGGCCATTTTTTCATTATCTGTTTTACAAAATAATAGTCAGCCCCCTTGGGAGAAAACGGTCCGGCACCGATTCCAAGTGTATCGGGAAGCGAACGCATCGTATCTGCTATTGCAGGCAATGTAATTGTATTGGCATTTTGGTCTACATCCATAGTCTGCTGACCACGTATATCATTCCAAAGCACGCTTCCTCTTCCGGCGTATGCACTGTTTGTCAGGTCACCGGGGTCAACTTCCGGGTCAATGGTTTGCCCGCCGTCATTATCCTTACCGTTACAGGTATCACAGTCATAAACTTTATTAAGATACATTCTTCGTGCTTCCATACCGTTTGCTCCGCTATAAACACCGTCCTTGACGCTGCAGCCGTCTTCAAGGAAGAACATCGGTTGCATGTTTTTCGCCTGTTGGTCGACAGCGGCAAGATAATCGGTGAAAAGATAATAGGAAACCAATGAGTACGGATTGATGTATTTCCACATCTCTGTCTTCCAAATTTCCTGCCATTTCCCTGCGAGTTCTTCCTTGGCATAATCGCAACTATCACAGAATTTCAGGACTTGATAAAGGTCATAAGGAACTTTCCGTCCCATAGCCAAGTCTATCTGTAGCTGGTCATCGTCTATCATGCATTCAAAGTACCTTGTCCACATCGGATAAGTATCCTGTCCGAGTTTGAGTTTCGTTACCCACGAGGACTCTGCGGTAGTAGGTTCCATCATATCTTCAACGCTGCCAACCCCTTGCCACCAGTTCATTCCATCATATGTGAGCAATTCGTAACCGCTTACCGGATTAAGGACCTTGCCTGTAATCTTCCACTTGCCGTTTTCCTGCTTCATCTCTCCGGCTTGTCGCGTCCACTCTCCCCGTTCGTATGACATAAACCGGTAGTCCTGTCCGCAATATAGGGAAAGAAGATAAAGCTTTTCTTTATCGGTGGTAATATCATTCTTAAAACGTGTTTCTATCTGGTCGAGGCTTTCGCCATTTTGTCCGAAATATTCCACAAAATCTCCATAGTTCACGCAGCCTTTATTGTAACCGGGAGTATCTTTAAACCCAAGCGCAACCTGTTCTCCCTTATCCTCTTTCCAGTTTCCTTTTGCATGAAACCATGCGTCTGTCAAGCTTTCCTGTGTAGCACGGAATGCGGCAATGGGATGATTGGCTGTCGAGTGATTCATTTCCAATCCCTTTAATGATATGTCACTCTTTGCCCAAGTTCCATCGAATGAACGCTGAGCGGGAGTCAGGTAATTACTTCCGAGTGCACGAAATGTGGCATTCATCAAACCGCACACACCGCAGTCGTTGGCATTGGAGCTGTCGGAATAATCCACTTTCACCGTTATTATTTTTACCGGAATAGAATCTTCGCCTACACGGACATAACCTATTTTCATCAGTTTATATGATATTTGAGCATCTTCACTGTCATAATCCGGATAAATAGGAGTTACCTCCCAACCATCATTCTTTTGAAGATAGAAACGGTCGTTCTTGATAGGCCGTTTTGCCGAAGTGGTTCCCTGCCTGCGCCATTGCACATTGATAGCCTTAAAACTTCTCCACGGCATAGTCGGATGATAATAGAACAACGTACATTTGAACTTCTTGCTTGTATCAATATCACCGTCAAACGTGTCAAAGGTTTGCTGGTCTGACACGACCACATAATAAGGTATGCCTTTTGCGGAAAGGGCTTCTATTGTCGGACGATTCTGTGTATCAAGCACATTCTCCGCTTCATACTCCTGTATCATTGCTGAAGTATCAGTCAACTTGCACAAATAGTTTCTAAAAGCTTGCGCCCATTCATAATGACTGTTGTAGGCAAGTACATAATACAAATACAGGTCTCCTTCCGTTCCGTCAAATGTTATGGTTTTTGAATTAAGGATAGCACCGCTATTACTGATATATCCTATACAGCCGACCTCTTCACCATTCAAATACAGTTTGATACAGGAATAATTGCTTCCCCCACGTGATACATAAATGGTAGATGGTTCTACAACTACGGCCATGGTAATTTTTTCACCTTGTCGGAATGAGCGTTCCACCAAAGCCGGTTGTCCGGTCTTGCAGTATATCGCAGCTTTATTTCCACAGACATAGAAACCGGCTCCGCTATCAGGGTCATAGCATTCTATCAGCTTTGAATCAGCTTCCTTGATATTTTTGGTGGCAAAGGCAAATTGGATGGCACATCCGCTCGTAGTTTCCACTGATGCGTTTCCAAAAGGATGGTAATCCAATACTTCAGCTGTTACATTTTCTGCAATACGCAAAGAACGCTCCTTAAGAAAGTCTACAAATCCGTTGCTTGACCAGTTTGCACCTCGTACATCCATTGTCACTCCGTTATGTGTGATAGTATGATCGCTCTCACTGTTGCTACGTGTAGAAAAATCATATCCGAACAAAGCACCGTCCTTGATCGCTATATCAATGGCACTCCCTTTTATCGTAACCTTGATTTCATTGGTGGATACACCGCCACTTTCGGCATGTACGGTAATACTTTGGCTTCCGTCCGTACTATATCCGCTTATCTGCTTGTTCACTGTAACCGTTTCGGCAATCATAGCTTCCACAGCTGTAACTTTCTCCTCGCTGTAGAAAACATCTACATGCGTTTCAGTCTTGCCGGGAGTATACGCAGCCACCTCTACGGTAAGGTTGTCATATAAACGTAACGTGCCGTTGTTCTTGTCATTGAACCTGATGGCGACGATGGGAGTATTACTGTTTTCGTCCACACACATGATAGCGGAATAGATGGTGTTTCCCTTTACTCCGGATTTCTTCTCCGTACCGTATATTCGTACAGGATATGCGCCATGCGAAAGTCTTTCTCCGCCACCGAATACATTTGTTGGATTGACAGAGATGCCTTTGGTATAACTGTCGCTTACCGTTGCTTCACCAAGTTTCTTCCATTCTCCATTATAGAACATCTCCACTACTGCAAGAATGGATGAAGTGTTATTAGGGAATTTATAGAATTGTCCGATATTTTTTGCCGGACCACCTGCAACAAGGATAGTATCACTTGTGTAATTCAAAGCCATGGGTTGTTCTACGGTAATATCCACAGCCATAATGGTAATGGCTTTTTTCTTGGTATTTCCATCCGAATCTGTAGCTTGCACAAAGAAGCTTTTGCTGGCGGCACTGCTGAAATAACTTGTGAAGTCAAGTTCAAACTTGTAATCGGTCGCACTTGCAGAGCCTACAGTGTTCATATCCTCACTGGATAATGTCAGTCCGGTGCTTGCATCAATAATAGTGATGTTACGAATGACACCAAGCACCTCGTTACCATCAGGATAGCTGACACTACGCAAAGCTACATTGATTTTTATCTCTGAGCCGAATGCCATAATAGGAGCGGCTTCCTCGAAGTAGATAGACAATGTACTATCCTCACTGGAGCCGCCACCACCTCCATTTTTGGGTATTTTAAGCACAATATCCTCTATCTGTCCGCCATTCAGATTGGTGGCTTTGTAGTAAATGTAGTCTTCATCACTTTCTTCATCAAATCCGCCGATAGCTTTCTCCTGCATTATGTATGCCCCGCCTGTGGAAAGGGCATCTTTTCCTCCCTCTGCCGGTTTGTCGGATGTTTCCACCTTGCTTCCGCCACTGCCGAATGCTACCCACGGTTTCAGATCATCAGGGCTGATGTCACTCTTATCGCGTGTGAACTGATAGGCAAGCCATACAGGTGCGCCATTTTTATCACTTTCCGCAGTCTTGAATATAAGGACGATACCGCTTTTCAAATAAGAGAACCCGCTTTCTTTCTCAAGGTCAACAACAGCTTTTATGGCTGTTCCCAAAGTATATTCTCCATCTCCGCAAAGGTCGTTCACGTTGATGGTGTTGCCTACGTTTCCACCACCGGAAGTCCCGAAATCCGTCCAGTTGCTTTCTTTACTCCAATCAGAGGTATTTGTCCATTGTTTTGAAACCCATCCGGCTTCTGTAAGGAATATCAAGACAACACCCGGAATCTGCAAAGCAGAAGCATATTCAGAAGTCGCACACCTGTCAAGTGCTACGGAAAATGTTATCTCCCTATCTGAAAGGTCAAACAGATGATTGACATTCACAACGCTACGCGATACGACTTGTTTATTGAGTGAAAGTATTGCCTTCTTGTTTTCTTCGACCTGCTTCATATCTTCCTGTAACTTCGCACCTTCATCACCGGGGAATGCAGTAGAGCTTGTATGTCCGAGAGCAAGGTCGGAGCCAATTGAAGTCAGTTGCTTACCGCTCCAACGATAACTTTTTCCATCTTCTTCACATAGAAAGACTTTGCCGGAAGAGGGTATTCGCCCGTTTGTACTTGCCGTACCGAAAACATCTGCATCCAACCAGTTGTTATAATAAGTAGCAGTCTCGGATTCTCCGATTGTCGGAACGTATGCAAGCACAAAGCAACCATGTTCCTTATCATATACAACTTTACAACCCTCATCGTTGGAATTTTTGTCTATGGATTCATTTTTTACAGTAATGCCTACGGAAATGCCATAAAAATCTACCACGTCATCAATGTATCCGGGCAAATGTCGGCTCGGTACTTTCCCTTGTTCGTCAAGAGGGGCGATTCCTCCGTTTTCACCTTTTGATTCTTTGAAAGAGTTCAGTTGGCTTCCAACTTCATTCGCCTTGTTGTTTGCCTTGTTTGCAGTATCCTTGGTCGTGTTTACTTGGTCTTGCAACGAGTTGACACTATCACCAAGCGTGGTGAGGTTGGTGTCTTGCGCTTTGTTGCGGGCTTCTATATCCGTAATGTCGTCCTGCAGTTTGGTAATATCCTCTTGCAGTTTTTCTACGGCTTCGTTATACTGACCGCTGTCTATGGTCGGGTTGCCTCCACTCTGTCCGGTCGGAACCCATTCTCCGCCATCGCCCACATATATGGGAGCTGGTAAGGAAACACCCACAAGTGCCCACCATCCGTCATGTGGTAAAGGATAAGCCGCTTTCAGTTTTTCGATGGTCGTGAACAGTCCTTTGCTCACTCCCTTGATATTTTTTGCCTCAAGCCAGCCGTCCACCATTACGTTTCCTTTCAAGTGGGTCTTTCCCTGAACGGTCGCGTCACCACCTATCGCTGTATTGCGACCAACGGAGACATCACCGTCTATATGCTTTGATTCGTAACTCATATTAATACAGATTTAGCCAATTCGTTCAATGCGGCACTTTTTTCCGTATCGCCGAATGTCGTTAATACTAATGCAGCTATGGTATATATCACAGCATCATAACATTTCTCACAGATTTCTACCGCGCCATATTTGTCTATTTTCGGGTAAGGCAGATATACAGCACGGCTCACTTTCGCTTCTGTCGTTTTGCATGAATAAAATTCCATCACTCTTCCTTCCGGTCGTATGGATATGGCGCATACAGGCCGTTGACACGTTCCTCTTATGCCTTTAAATCGGGAAGACTGTTTTTCATATTCAGGGTCATCGGTGTTTATGGGATTAAATACCGCACGCTCCCAATCGTTCATTTGGAAAACGACAAAACGCATGAAATCTTCCGGCAGTAATATCCATCCGCTTTCATGCTCTTTCCAATATATGGCATCACCGAAGTTGTGTCCGCCGTCAAGCAAATAGGACGGTGCAGAGCTGTGCACACGCTTTACTGCTTCCAAAATCTTTGATGCAATGATGTCGTCAAGTGCAAGAGTGTCCACATCGCCTATAATCTTCAACGTATCGCTGTTCATGTTTTGGTCCAGGGCGGTGCGTACATCCTCCTGTATTTTGTTCTTCTGATATACAGCCATAAGCCCTTATCTTTATTCCAGACCTTCAAACTCAATTCCGTTTGCTGCTGCCTGCTCCATGATTGCCTTGGTCGAGCGCATGGAAGTGCGGCTGATACCGAAAGTGTCTGCAAGGTAATCTTTTGCACTTGCAATGTCGCTTACTTTGACTTTGCGAGATGTCGTATTGTTATCCCCTGCGTCTTCTTGCGGCATTTCGTCCTGTCTGCCGGTTTCGTTGGCAGGCGTGTCTTCACCATTGTGCGTACTTTCGGAATGAAGTTTTTCAGATGAACCGTTTTTAGACGCTTTTCCGGCTGTTTCTACTGTCTCGGATTGCCCGTGCACAGAATGAAGTTTGAACAGTTTGCCAAACTTGTAATGGTTCTCTACAGACTTCTGTATGTCCTCGTTGTCGGTAGTGAATACACTGCTTCCGTTTGACAATGGAACGAATGCGATATGCAGGTTCTTCTTGCTCGGAAGTACCACATTAATACTGATATTGGTATTCGCCTTGTAGGTTTTCGTAATCATATTCTTAAAAGTAAAAAGGGGACGGGACACCTTATCCCATCCCCGGTAATTAATAATTCTTTATGAACTCTTTATTATGCCGCATTTAAATCTTGGGCGGGTGCTTTAGCCAGTCTCATACGTGCATGTGCCTTTGCATAGCGCAGATACAGGCAGCTCACCTCTTGGATAACTACCGCATCGGTACGGCGGATACCGGCCTTTTGCAAGTCGAGTACGTTACGTGCCCAAGACACATGTGTTTTTTTGGAAAGATATTCCGGATCCATTGCAAAGCCGCAATCACTCATTCCGTTTACATCGAACAGTTCATGATGTATGGTCAATACTTCTCCGAAATCAGTATCCCAAGATTTGAATTTCAAGTTCCATACCTCCACGGTATCTTTCAAGCGGAATTTTTCGCTCTTTATCTTGGAGAATGCAGAGAGCATATCACTTCCACAAAATAAAATCTTACGCTTGTTACCGATGCCGGTACCAACAAAAAGGTCTTTGGTAATATCCACAAGGTTTTCATCGGTAATTATGGCGCATTTCTTGTCAGTATCCCATTCGCCCACCTCGATGTCCTTTCCGGCCATCCACCAGATACCACCTGTAAACCAAGTGTTCATGCCGTCCTTTGCAATGTGCTTGATAACCTGCTTCACACCGAACAGATAAGTATTTTCCATTGCGAGGCGCATATCATATACACCGTCTTCTTCAATGTCTGAGAAATTCCAGTTCACTTCTTTGGCGGCAATCTTGTCAAAAGTTGATTGCTCTACCTGAATCATGAAGTTCTGACAATACTGGGTTTCAGGCATAGGGATATTATTGAATCGTCCTGTCTGAACATCCAATTCCCCACATGCTTTTCCCATGCGTACAAGCGTTGTTCCTTGTGGAATTTCCGGAACAAGAATCGGCTGTTTGCTTGAATCATCCATTTTGCCATTTACGGCATACACTGTAGGAAGATTTGTTGAGCTGTCCTTTCCGCACACACAAAGCACGAGGTCCGGAACGTTGCTGTCATCTTCCGTATATTTCGTTCCGTCCGGTTTGGTGATGGCACTGACACCGACTACCCTAATGGTATCATCCAACGTGAACATATTCAAATCATCTACCGGCAACGACACGCTCGCACCGCTGAGCATAGCTTCCAGCTTTTTGTTGGTACTGCATTTGATTTCACGTGTACCCACGCTGTAATACTTCACTTCAAATGAATTGGTGGAGCTTGATTTTGCATAACGGCTGATTTGGTCAATTGGAGTAGCCATCGGACGGATTTTCACGATGCGTTTGTCCACATCACTCAAATAGAAATTTGGGTCACCGGTTTCACGCCCTCCTGTTTCAGTGGAAATACCGTCTGTTCCACCCGTACCGTCCGCACCGGCTGTTGTTTTACCCGCATCAGGCAGGTTCGATGCTTCTGCCATCATGACACCGCTTGATGCACCCGTCACAAACGCCAATATCATCAGCGTAATGCGACAAAAGAAACTCATTGTTTTCTTCATTGCTCGAAATTTTAAAAGTTAAAAATGTAATTGGTTTATATTTATCTGTTTATCGCCTTGCGTTTTTCACCGCCACGCTCCCAAATGTTCTGTGTACCATCATAACGCCCGATTGCACCGAGGTCAGGCATCTGTCGTGAACCGCCACTGCCACCACCGTTTTTACCGGCAAGGTCGGCTGTACCGTCATTTTTGCCTGCTTTGCGTAGTTTTTCTTCAATCTTGCTGTTGCGCCCCTTTACTTCACCCTCGTGTCCGGCAGCTTCCACATCGCTGTCGTGCCTGATTGCTTTTATGGCCATTTCTATACTTTCACGTGTAAACTTACCCATGATTCCGTCACGTACAATGCCTACAAGGAAATCCATTGCGCTGTCGATGTCCTCATCCGGCAATCCTTCTTCCTGTTGCATGGCTTCAAGGGTGGTCAGGGTTTCGTCGAGGTTCTTCTGATACTCTCCCTCGTACTCTTTCTCTTGGGCGATTCGTTCCGCAAATTCCTTGTTGGCGGCTGCAAGTGCCTCCTGCTTTTCGGGGTCTTCAAGTGCGGCCTTGAAATCATCCCCGAATTTGCGCACCATACCGATGATAGGGTCTTCGCCTTTTCTCCAGTCAGTAAGGAAAGCGGCACTTTGCGGGTTGCTTGCAAACAGGTCGGACAGCGCTTTTTCACGTTCCTTGTAACCGGACAATTCCTTGTCGTAACCATCGTAATCGTCATTGATTTGACCGAATAACGCTTCATCATCGGCAAATTCTCTGTCCGGATACTTTGCTTTCAATCGCTCTGTGTATCGCTCGCGATTGCTCTTAACTTCCGTATTATTAGGCATAATTCAAAAATTTAATTTATAGTCAGATTCTACAAGACAAAAATAGGCAGGGAAAGCAGAATGTCATGTTTATCTTTTTACGCTCCTATTGGTAACTTTGGTACTATAACGGGAAGAAAAATGAAGCATAAAGGAGCAGTTATGGAATACTCTATGGAGCGTATGAACGACTTGATGAGAGCATACGATGAATACATTTCATCGTGTGATTATATCCGTATGCCTGAAGTGTATAAAGTAATTGTAAACATGCCGTCCCGGAGGTTTTGGGTCAGCGATATTCGTGCAGCATTGGTCGTTTCCGTCATGATGAGGGGTGAGAACGATTTAAGCGGTATGCGGCCGTTGAAGAAAGAAATGTATGAGGAAATTCATACAAGGGTTGTCGCTCTCAAATCAGAATACCCGGAACTTACCATTTCTGAGCTGTGTGCTAAAGTGATTGCTCAACCCGCACCGAAATTCTACCTCACGCCGGGTAGTGCCAAGATGATGATATGCAAGGCTAAAAAACGATGGATGCAAGAAAAGTTGAGAAGATTACGGCTCTCCTGATTTCTGCCATGATTGTGTGTTTGTCATTTTCAGGAGAATGGGATTGGCAAACTGTCGGCATTTACGCTGGAAGTAATATGCCAGAACGCTTGCTGTATCCGTTTTTCCATACGAATATGTTTCATGCCTTGCTCAATTCATGGTGTTTATTATCGATTATTTTCATTTACGATATTGGGATAGGAAGATTGCTGTCAGCCTATATGATTGCTGTTACAGTTCCAGTTGATACCCTTGGATATTTCACGACAATGGATTCGCCAACGGTAGGATTGTCCGGATTGGTTTTCGCCCTGTTTGGTTCAATATCGTTTGAGGTATTACGTAAACGGTATTATCAGTTATGGATGCTGTTTTACCTTGTGGCAGGCTTCCTGTTTCCGGGCATAAATGCCGTATTGCATCTTTGGTGTTATGTATTGGGACTCATCATGGCTCTGCTAAACAAGCCTGTTAAAATCATGCACCATGAAAGATAAGGCCATCAAGGACATATTGACAGAGAATGAACGCCGCAATGCGATTGTATATGCAAAGTTCAATCCAATTACCGGAGAAGGTTCTGTCGGTAAACGTGTAAAGTGTACCATCAGTGACTTTCCTATACATACCCAGTGGTTACCGGAACGTATCATGAAAGTGCCGCTTGTACGCCAACTCATCGAAGCCGGTTCTATTTCCAAATTTCTCACGGACTACATGGGCGTGGAAGACAATCAGGATGATCGCTTGAAGGTCATAGAGCAGTTTGTACGAATACGCAGCCGCGAGGATTTTCCGTTTTGGGCGGCAACATTTGTCTATATCAAGGCCAAAGGCGGCGGTGAGGATGTCCTGTTTCGTCTGACAAGACCTCAACGGCGTTTTGTGGATCGGCTTGAGAAATTGCGTATTGCAGGGAAACCGATACGCATCATCCTGCTTAAAGCACGGCAATGGGGTGGTTCCACCACTTCACAGCTTTATATGGCATGGTTGCAGCTGCTTCACAAAACCGGCTTAAACTCACTTATCATTGCACATCAGGGCGCAGGCTCCGATGAAATCAAGGATATGTTCGACCGGATGATTAAAAGTTATCCTGTCGAAATGCTCTATAAAATTGATGAAGCCTACAATGAGAACGAGCCGAAGATTGTAGGAGTGGGAAAATCGGGAAGTATATCGCGTATTCCGCAGCGTAACTGCAAAATCAAGATTGGTACGGCTGAACGCCCGGATTCGTGTCGTGGCGGTGATTACAATCTTGTACATCTCTCCGAAGTGGGAATATGGAAGGCTACGGAGGGAAAGAAACCGGAAGACATTGTGCGCTCCGCCTGTTCGGGTATTCTCCTCAAGCCCTACACCATGATTGTTTATGAAAGCACAGCAAATGGCACCGGGAACTTCTTTCATCGCGAATATACTGCCGCAAAAGAAGGGAAATCCCAGTTCGAGGCAATGTTCGTTTCATGGTTCGACATCGAGCAATATACACTCGCTTTTGATTCGGACAAAGAAAAATGGGATTTTGCAGAATGGCTTTATCAGAATCGGGACAATGAAAATACAGATTCCGAACGTGAGGAATGCGGTAAGTATCTTTGGTCGCTGTGGGAAAAAGGTGCTACGCTCGAAGCTATCCATTGGTACATAGCCGAACGCAGGAAGTACAATGACCATGGGCAGATGGCTGCCGAATTTCCGTCTGATGATGTGGAAGCCTTCGTACATTCGGGAGCACGTGTGTTCGACAAATACAAGGTCGATGCAATGCGTAAGACCTGCAAGAAACCTAAATATGTCGGTGAAGTCTGTGCCGATGCGGATGAGGGCAAGAACGCTTTGCAGAACTTGCGTTTTGTGAAAGACAAACAGGGATTGTTGCATATTTGGGAGTTGCCGGAAACAGATGAAAAGGAAGTTGTTACAAATCGTTACCTCACGATTGTCGATGTGGGTGGACGCTCCAATAAAGCAGACTTCTCTGTTGTTCTTGTGCTTGACCGTCTGTTTATGATTGATGGTGGCAAGCCTGTCGTAGTGGCACAATGGTACGGACATTGCGACATCGACCAGCTTGCGTGGAAAGCGGCACAAATAGCGGCTTTTTATGACAATTCACTCTTGGTGATAGAAAGCAACACCTTGGAAACGCATGACAAGGAGCGGCAGGTAGATGGCGACCAGTCACAGTTCATCCTTAATCAAATCAAAGAGATTTACCCTAATCTCTATGCACGTGGTCAGTCCGAAGAAGCCGTACGCGAGGGATTGCCTACCAAATACGGCTTCCATACCAATGTCTCAACCAAACCAATGATTATATCAACCTTAGTCAAGGTTATTCGTGAGAATTTATACACAGAACGTGACGAACGTTGCCTGGACGAATATTTGTGTTACGAGAAAAAACCGAACGGAGCTTTCGGAGCGATTACCGGTAAACATGATGACTTGCTAATGACAAGAGCCATAGGCTTGCATATATGTTTCTTTGAAATGGAAATTCCAAAGATTGTGCTTCGTATCGGACGATTTGTTATCAAAAAGAAAAAAGCTGTTTCAGCAGCTACAATATAAGTTTAACTATAAAAACAAGGAACAATGAACATTTTCAGAAAAATCAGAGCTTCGCTTCGTTTACGTGAAGCAGTCAGACAGGCAGACGAAAAACACAAAGAAACTGGAGAACGTTACTACGTTATGCCTGCCGGTGGGAAAAAAGGTCAACTTATCATTATGGATAGAAAGAATTTCCGTAAGTTGAAACAGAAAGGCTACATCAATCATAATACGTTTGTGGGCGACCTTGAACGCGAATGCTTCTACTGCACGACTTATGGAAACGGTTCAGCTATGCTTCCTTCTGCTGTTATTGCATTGAAACGAAAACAGTATTTCTCATGGCTTGATTCATTTTCAAATACCAAAGAGAATGGGAAAGTACGGAAACATTGACGGTATAGCCACACTGACCAACGACCCGCTCGCACTTGACAATATCAATAAGTTCAAAGTTGGGGACCGGGTAATATGCAACGATAATGGTGTCATTGGTACGGTCAAGGAATTGGATATTCCGAATGAAGCCTGTGTTGTTGATTTCGACAATGGAGAGGAAGATGTCTGGATAGAGAAATTCCAACTGTCCAAAGAATAATAATAATTAGACATGAGGGTGTGCCAAATATCTTCAGTTGATACACCCTCATACTTTATCCGCTAAACATGGGCTTGTTTGATTCTTTTCTCGTTGCCTCTTGACCAAATATCATCTTCGGTTTGGCCATATGTCGCAAGTTGCTCTATTTCTCTCTTTTGTTGTTCCTGCCAAGGCTCAAACTCTATAATATCTCTCATAAGCCATGAATCCCACCGTCCTCTGAAACAGATACCCCGGTCATCAAGGTACACATCGGCTATGATTTTTCCGCTTGCATGTTCAGGTTGATTCGGGTTCTCGTTTATATGGTCGTATGAAATATTGTTTTCTTCCAACCACTTTTCTAATTTTTCAGTTTTCTTGCGTGTCGTAAATATGATGATAGTCCACCCGTTTTTCTTTAGGGTGGCTGTACCTGTATCTGCGTTCGGTATTATCTGCCCGAATACATCTTCACCCTGCCAACCTTTGCTGTAGTCATGTATGACACCGTCAAAGTCTATACAAATAGTTTTCTGTTCCATGATGTCGTTAAATTAAAATTATTACCTCATTGCATTGTTCAGTTTGTTCACGGCCTGCATATTCGCTCCTTGCTGCGCTTGCGCCATCAGTTCGGGAGAAAGACCGTCGGGCACTTTGCCCTGCTCCAACTGTTCCTTCTGTGATTTGATACTTTGCAACAATTCATCTGCAAACGGGAAATCTCCATGCTCAAGCAGCTGCTCTACACTGATTGCCTGAGACTGGTACAACTGCATAAGCATATCGTTAGCAAGATGCCTGTATGCCGGTGTTGAAGTGCTTTCGGTAATGCTTAAATCAAATTCTACATCACGTATTTTCTTCGGGTCATATTCGATTTGTGCACCACTCTTACCTGCAATATTGAAAACACGTTTGCTATCATAAAACTGCTGCATATTCTTCACATCCTTATATGCTCCGTCCACTACAAAACAACTGAAGCATTCAAGCAGGTCGAGCAATGACTTCGTGGCGTTTTCTGTCTGTTGGTTATAGTGCGATGCACTTTCACCGGAATACCCGGGCTTTCCTTGTAATGCGCCCGTAACTCCCGATATATCTTCAAAAAATTTGAGTTGCATATTAAGCAGTTCCGCAATGCCTATATTTGTGGAATTATTGGCCACCTGTTCCGGCACTTTTCCGCTTTTGCTCGGCTTGTATACGATGACACCGTTAAATTCTGTCCAGCTCTCTGCAATATCGTCAATGCTCACACCATCAGGCAAGCAATCTTCGGGCATCATCAGCACGCCTTTGGCACTCGCCCGCATTATCCAGTCATAGAGGGTTATCAATCGGTTGGTATATCGCTGTTGGTCGATTACATCAGCAACGAATGAATGGATTTCACCATCAATGAACGGATATGCCTTGAAAACATATGGATGGCTTCCATGCTCGTAAGGCGTTTCCCCCTCCCTCAATATGTCGCCAAAAGGAGAAAGGTAATAGAAATACCAATAATCGTCCACAAACCAAGTAGCTTTTATCAACGGAACCTCATCTTCCGGCATACCGGCTTCCTTGGCCATACGCATACGTTCTTCATTTTCAGTAAGCACCACTTGTGCGTAATCTTCTTCGTCTATTTTGAAAATATCGCCGTTTTGGTAGTCATGGCAACGGTATCTCGGTTTTTGCTCCTTGCGCCATATCTCTATCACACGGCATCGTCCTGGTTCGCTTGTGAATAGAAAATCGTAGTTTTCCAAGCGGCTATACCCGAAACGCTCCGCGTATGTGGCTATGTAATCTTTCCTTGCCGCCCACTTGTAAATGTCACGCAATTGTCTGTATTCCTGCGGACTTGATGCGAACTGTTCACACAACTGTCCGAAAGAAATGTCGTGAACTTCTCCAAGCACGGAAACATCCCAACCTCTGAAATCTCTCATGTTGTTGTCGATAAAGAAATTATTGGGTTGCACATAGTCCGTCCAACAATCCTCTTTTCCATTACGCCAACCGTACGATTTACGGTGAACGATAAAACCGCTTATCAGGAACTCTTCCATAGTTCGGGCATATACATCGTTCATTCGGTTAAGCTGCATGTTGCATTGAAGTATCGTACTCATCGTTTCACCAAGTTTCTGTTCATCCCGATCACGTGCGGTACAGGTCGGTTCTTTACTTTGGCTTCGATACACGCCAAGCACGCTTCGCACAAGCCTACGGATAAGGTTGTTTTTCAAAGGCACGTTGCCTTGACTTTTAATGTATTCTTCCTCGCTCATGGATTTTCCGTCCACACAAATCATATCGTCCCATTGGAAACCATAGGTATAGCGTTTGTTTCGCTCCCGGTCTTTCCGAAAGTCGTCCATCTGGCTCCAATAGTATTGTGCTTCCATAAGAATGTCAAATGCCCTGCGGTCACCATAACGTTTTGCAGAAACAACAGTATCTATCTCGGCGGCATCATTTCTTCCCGGAGCTATACGGCTCATTGGCAGCAATTTTCTTTCGCTTTTATTTATATGCATATTTTTATCATTTTAATGATTGCGCGGAACAAATATACTGCTCCGGGCAATCATCCTATGTTTAACTATTTACGGGTTTTGTTCATTTCTTCTATCATTTCCTTTTTGAGTTCATTCAATTCAGCCTCAATATTCTTACGTTCCTCATCATCAACTGTGTCATTCAGTTCATTATAGAGGTCGTCAATATCCCTACGATAATCCTCAAAAATTTCATACCGCTCGTATTCGGGTGAATTGTAAAGGAAATCAATCTTTTCCGCATAGTCAAATATGTCGTTGTCGGTATCTTCCTCATAGTGCTTTAATCGGGATTTCAATCGGTCATGCTCCTCTTTCAATCGGAAATACTCATTGTTCACAGCCCTGTACTCGGTGCGTTCGTCCCCGGCTTTGACCAGTCTGTTTGCCAACAAGAAGCTACGAGGGTCATACTCACGGTTGCCTGTAACGGTTTCTACTGTCTTGCTCAACTTGTCGATTGTTCCGAACACGCCACCGAAATAACCGTTCAGCATATATTCAATCTTGGCAGGATTGAAGTCGATAGCACCTTTTGTGTAAGAATCACCGCCAGTAGCTTCGTTCATGACATTTGCAAGCCCGACAATGTATTTGTTGGCACTCTTGTATGCTTTTGTCCATTCGGGCATATCCTTATTCCAAGGGGTGTCCTTGTACAAAGGCATACCCGTCCAGCTCTTTTCCGCAACGTAGGCTTCCCACAGGGGTTTATAGGCACTCGGCACAAAAGCGTTCAGTCCGCCTCCGCCCTCCAAGAGGTCAATCGGCAATATTTGTGTAACCTGTCCTGTTATGGATTCGGCTATTTCGCCACCTGTTAGATGTTCCTTCCCATTAAGGATGGAAATCATCAGTTCGCCCATGCCGTAAACTGCCCTGTATTCTACCGGAAGAGGAATGGATACCCAACTGTTTCCTGCACGGAAAAGAATATTGCTGCGCCTTACATATTCGGGAAGATTGTAGTATGCGTTCTTGTCATCATCGTCATCATCATCGCCACCCAAGTAGGCAACAATGGCACCAAGAAGGAACATCGCCGCAATGCCTGTAAAGGATTTGGCTGGATGGCGTTTCACCTGTCGCCCAAAGTTTGTCGTACCTTGAATGGCGGCATTCCAAAATACATAACCGCTACGACCAAGCCCAGATACCAATGCACTGGCGTTACCTGCCTTTGTCTGCCCTGTACTGTCATAGAATTTTGCTCCGCTGCCTTTCTTGTTGAAGTTCACGCTTATTTCCTTTGCATCATAAATGGACCTGTCAATGCTCCTGCCCATTTCACGTGATGTCATGAAAGCGGCAAAACGGGCGCAGTTCTCAACGGCTCGGTTGTACTCATCGAAACGTTCGCCCAACAAGTCCCATGCTTTTTTTACAGGAATCTTGCCGCTCGATTTTTTCAGTTCCCTGCGTATGTCGTTTTTATGCTGTTCAATGTCACGGATATTGGCGTAGCCTGTTTCTCCTCCGTTCATCATGAACTGATGAAACATCGCTTCCGTCTTGTTGCCCATGTCAAGTGTCCCTTTGCGGTGTTTTGCCAAGAGTTGCTTTATTCTTACAGGGTTGGCATACATATAATTGCGATGAAAACGCAGTGCGTAGTTCGGGCTTTCCCTTATCCAGGTCATGGTATTGGTGTATAACATATCTCGCATAAAGTTCGACACGATGAAGTCCGGGTTTCGTGTAGTATAGAACGCACTCAACTGTCGGTTGATATTTTCTCCTGCACGGAGAATAGCCCCGATTGCCCCCGACATGTCGTTATCGGGATTTGTCTGTCCGTTCAATGCCTGTGCCGCACGGGGATTGCCGTTAATGGTAATCACATAGTCCCTGCCGCCACGCTTCACAATAATTTGGTGCTGCCTCATATCCCTGCTTTCCACAATACGGTAAGGAATATTCACGGTATCTTTTCCATGCTTGTATCGGTCAGGGTATTGCTGTGCCAGCGATTTCATCTTTGTTTCAAAGTCCAGCATCTTCCGTTCTACTTCTTCGGGGGTGTCTGTACTGTCTATGTTGTCAGGAAACACAGGCTTCCATTCGTTGGTCACCGTATCGTATTCTACCCAAATGTCGCTCACACTGACAAGGTCGCTCGGATGGTTAAGTGCGAAATTAAGGAAACGCTGTTTTACCAATTTGTTCCGGTTGCCCTGCATGATAGCACCTTCTGCCATTGATTGCAGGTTGGCAAAAGGGTCATCCGCTTTCGACCTTCGTCCTTCCGCTTTCTTGATAGGAGCATTGAATGCACTTTGCTTGTGCGTCAGATATGCGTATGCTTCAGTACTGGTCTTTTCATCAAAACCACGTAACGGAATATAAAAATCATACATATCTGAAATCTTGTCAAAGGTCGCTTTGCTCATCATGCCACATTCGTATGACTTTGAAAGTATTGCTTTGCTCACAGCATTGACTTTTTTCCAAAGGTCGGCAGTGTCATGTGCCTGTTCGTAATCGTTAACCATTATCTGTGCTTCCGTTTCAGCATCGGTAACATTATCCATACCTGTAAGGGCTGTAAGTCCGGCATAGTCGGTTTGGTCTGCATTGGTTGCCCCATTATTGATTGCTTCATTACGCATATATGTATTGCGTTCAAGTCCGTGTTTCGCCATCATGTAATCGGTCAATTCCTCACGCTCTGCCTCAGTCCGGGCGAGTTTGGCAACTTCATCAAGCATGGGCTTGAACAGGGTGTGTGCAAATGCATCGGCTTCGGCTTTGTTCACGCTCGACAGACGATTTTCGCCCAAGTATGCGTTTTCAAATCCGTCCACATCCTCAATGTTTGTTCCTTGGCCAAGGATAGCCTGCATAGCTTCTTTAAGTCCGAGCATACTATCCTGCAATGCTTCCTGTGATTGGAACATTCCTGTCTTAACACGTCTTTCGTAGCGGTCTCGTGCCAACTCTCTTTCGTGCATTTCGGGGCTGCCGTCACGATAGAGCTCATCATTGCTATCTGCTGCAAAATTCGGGTTGCGGTTTGTATCCGAATAGTTACCAACCCCCAACTCGTATTGTTTTGCCACATCAGCAGCTTCACCCAAGATGCTCCTGTATCTGCCCGGCTCGGCAAGGTTCTCATAGCTTCTCCACAATATGTAGCGCAGTTCGTTGTCTGTCAGAGTAACCCCTCTGAAATCATCGAAGCCTATCTTATGGAGCATATTCAGGAAGAAATCCTTTATCTGCCGCCACCAGCTTGCATTGATGTTTTCAAATTCTGTTTGTTCGGCAAGCGAAGCAAGATATTCTTCGGTAGCCTTTCGGAAATTCCAACCGTTTTTTGCAGCCATATCTACAATGCGTTTGCGTATGTTCTCATCGGCATTGTTGAATACATTATCAAGGAATGTGTCAAAATGTTCTCCGAACAACTGGCGCAAACCATAGTGCGCCACAGCCTCATGTAGCAGCGTCTGCTCAACATCAAACGCACTTGTATGGTTGGGAATGACAATGGTTATCTTCCCTGTACTCTTCGAATAGAAGCCTTTTGCACGCTGTTTCTTTCCATCCAAGACGGAAGCATCAGTAACAATCTCCACATTGTCAAGATGCAGCTTCTCGGCAAGGATTTCCACACGTTCTGCCATTCTTTGGCGTTCGCGCTGTGCAAATTCCCTCCGTTGCTTTGCCGTTCTTCTTGACTGACCGAGCAGTTTTGCTACTGGGTCATTCTCATAACTGACTTCATCATCGGTGTAGGCACCACCACCTTCGCGTTTTAATTCATCATCTTCTTCCGAGGCGGAAATATTATTTGCCGTTTCCACGCTTGCATCCATTTCAGCGTATTTGGCTTCCTTTTCCTCCAACTCTTTCTTCATCAGTTCGGCATATTCCTCTAACTGTGCTTTCGCCTGTGCCAATTCTTCTTCATACTCGAATGGCTTGCCCTCTCTTGACAGGAGTTCTTTCAATTCGGCTTCATTATGTTTTTTGCTTCGCTCTCCGGCACTCAATCTCTCTGCAAAATCCTTTCCTGTAATCACATTGTCTGTAATATCCTCAACGGCATTGCGAAGCAGGTTTTGGCGTACCGGCACATCTTCAATGCCGAGTTCAAGACAAGAGTAGGTCATTCTACGCTCAACATCATTGAAAAGTGTTGCACCGTCACTCATGGTTTTCCTTGTCAGTTTTGTTGTGACCACAAATGAAAAATCGCCTATCTGTATAATCAGTTCCCGTTTCTGTTCTCCTGAAATCTCACCGTCTTTCATCTGCTTCATTTCGGCAAGGACACTCTTGTTGTGTTCCTTGAAAAAATCATCCATTGTATCAACAGAAGTAAAGCGATGTTTCCCGGTTACAATCTCCTTGAATTGTCCATCGGGGAATGACGAGCGTACAGCCTCCAAGCACCTGCCGTTGTCCTCAATGCGCTTTTCCGCATCCTTGATAAAGGCTTTCAGTCTTGGCTTGGCATTATGGATATAGGTTTGGTCTGTTTCCCATTGCTTTTTGCGGCTTGCATATTTACGCACGTTCTTTTCCGCATTGTTTTTCAGCATGGCATACTCACTGCCGGAGAGCTGCGCAACGGTATCGCCAAACACATCTTCTTCCTCTTCAAGCACACGGTTGGTCATGCTGTTGTTCATCATCTGCTTGCCGTTCATGATACTGTCGGCAATCGCTCCCTTTGTTTTCAATCGTTGGTAGGCGGTAACATCCAAACTGTCCTCAACTCCGAAACGCAAGATGCGTACAGGCTTGTTCATGTCCTTATGCAAATTTCCCTGTCGCAAAATGCGTCCGTTGCGCTGGGTATAGTCCATAGGACGGTTGGGTGCATCCAAATGTATCAGCGTGTGCAGTCGTTCCTGAATGTTCACGCCCGTACCGAGCGTAAAGGTAGAACCGAGAATCACGCGAACTTCACCACGATTTACCTTTTCAAAGATTTCAAGTTTCTTCTTGACGGTCATTCCCGACCTCATTACTACAATCTCATCAGCAGGAACACCCTCTGCAATCAGTTTATTTCTGATGTCATCATAAAGATTGAATCCGCTCTGCTTATTTTGATAATTGTCGGCAAAAATGGCAACCGTACCTTTGTAGTCGGCTGTTTCTTTCAGTGAGCGCAAAGTTTGGCGCACGGCTTCATTGGTCTTGCTGTTTTGGTCGTCCTCTGCATCTGACTGCACCAATCGGGCATCCACGGCAGCAGCTTTGGCAATACCATACATCGTGAGCGGAATATGACTGTTCTCTTTCTTCTCTTTGCCGCTCATCTGCTCATAATGTTCAAGTTCGCTCTTTACGAACTTCATGATACTACGCAATGCACGTGTCTGTGGCAGATAGAGGTCTTGTGCCTTTCCTCCCTCCATTTCAGGTATTTTGTCCTTTACGCCACCGGCTTCTTTGGTAAGGACAGTATCGGACACTCCAGACCATATACGCACCAGTTCGGGCAGGTTCACGTATCCGGCAAAGCGATTGTTCTCCTTGAACTTTCCGCTTGTGGTGAATTCCAACATTTGCTGAATGTTACCGAAGTTGCGTACAAAGTCATCAAAGTAATAGATACCGTATTCTTTCATTGTATCGGCAGGCATGAGATAGCGCATGAACGTCCAAATCTCTGCAGCGGTATTGCTGATAGGCGTACCTGTGGCAAAGATTACGTTTCGTCCGTTGTTCTTTTCTAAAACAGCCTGTGTTTTCAAGAATACGCCTTGTGATTTTTTGCTGTATGACGGGTCCACACCTTTCACTCCACGCTGCATGGCAGTGGCAAATCCAAGGTGCTTGTATTCGTGGGCTTCATCCACAAGCAGGGCATCAATGCCCATGTCGTCAAAGTTCTCCACATCGTCAGTACGGCGGTCAAGCATTTCCATTGCCTTGACTTCTGCATTCTGCAAGGCTACGGCACGTTTTTTCTCATCGTTGGCGGTGCGTTTCTTTGAAGCATTGTCTGCAAGTCCGGCAAGCTGTTCCTCCAACAATTCGATTTCACGTTCGGCTTGCCGGGTAATCATGTTCTTTCCGTCCGGGTCTTCCTCTTTCATCTGTTCAAGAATGAGCATCTTCTCCTCAATCTTGTCCTGCACGAAAGCCATTTCCCTTTCCTCGCTGTCGGGAATAAATTCAAAGGTTGATTGCGGAACGACAATCATGTCCCAGTCGTTGTAGCGTATCTTGGCATAGAAGTTCTTTCTACCATCTGCGCTACGGTCTGCCTCTTCGAGTGTCAGTATCTTGGCATTCGGGTACAGTTCCTTTGCACTTGCAACAAATTGACCTACCGTGGCATTCTGTACAACAATCATCGGTTTGCGGGCAGTACCTAAACGGCGCATTTCCATTGCTGTGGAAATAAGGGTAAAGGTTTTTCCTGTTCCTACCTCATGGGCAAGCAACAACGGTTGCTGTGTGCCTCTCACGATGGCTCTGCCTTGATGAGGACGCATCTTGAATTTATGTGAAGCACCTCCAAAATACTCCGGCACAAACTCGTCCGGTATGCTCATAGGCACAAAGTTGTTGAACATATCGTTATAGATACGTTCCATACGTTCCGACATTTCCGGGTCGCTCTGCATCTTCTGCCTTGCCCAGTCCTTGAAGTCCTGACGGATTTCATCAATCTTGGCAGCACAAGCTTGTGTAGCCTCCTTGTCGGTTATTGTTTCTGTTGTGCCGTCATAATGTTTCTTGGTGGTGGAAACTGTAATGCTTCTGTTCTGAATGGCAGCTTCTATGAGAGTGTGCCCCATAATGGTTCTGCCGAGCATTTCACTGGTCACGCCCATGGCACGGTTCTTTTCGTAGTTGGTAAAGTATGGTTCTTTCATAAACCAAGTACCGCCTACTGCTGTAAACCGGACATTTACCTCCGTTCGTTCCTTTACGAAATCTTCATACAATTTCGGGTCAATCCAAGAACTGCCGAGGGTAAAGTCTATCAGATGTGCGGGGATTTCCATTGGCATGACTTCCTGCAATGCCTTGATGTTGCGGTCAAATTCCCCATTCTCGTTGTTTTCCTCTGCCTGACGCAGTTTTTCACGGATATTTCCACTCAAATACTGATACGATGCTTCCATCTGTCGGCTTACTGGGTCCTCGAAACCGTAGCCGCTCTCGATGATTTCTTTCTTCACATCTTCGATGCCTGTGCCAAGTTGTTCGGCGATATATGGTATGTCCACACGACCGAATTTGAAGATACTTGCAATGATACCGTCCTTGACATTGGCCGGGGTGGGTTCTTTATCTTTTTCAACGACACGTTTGCTGAATACATCGGTCTTTTCAAATTTCTGTATCCGGTTTCCTTTTTCATCTGCCGTTTCCTCAAACTTTTCAAGAGCGAATACATTGGCATAGTCCACATCATTGCGGAGAAACGCAATGGCGGTGTTCTTGTTGAAGTGTCCGTATGTGCTGACAAAATCATCGTATGCCTTGTTGAGTTTGTCAAGCAAGGGTTTCAGCCCCTCATCGCTTTCATTCTCGGTCTGATAGGAAAGGACTTCTGCAAGGGCTTTCTTGATAGCGGTGTACGCCTCGAAACATTCCACTTTCGTATGCCCCTTTACCTTATTAGCATTTACTTCGAGGGGTTGTGCGCTTGCTGTCGAGTTGATGTACAGCTTTCCGTCTTTAACAAACACTTCGCCAATCTTCTTGCCTGGCATTACATCAGTGATAACTTCTGTGTTACGCTCACCAAATTCCTCCGCACGGAACGAACGGACAAATTCAGCCAACATTTCTTCCTGCTTCTTATCCTGTTTAGGGTATAAGCCTTTGCTTGTCGGGCGGAAAGTGTCACCTTTCTCAAATGCAAAATGCATTTCACCTGCCATGTTTTCAGGGTGTTCAATGAAATAGCGGTTGTAGTCCATCGAAAGCTGTTTGATGACCGGCGTTTCCTTGCCTTTGACCTTGCGTGTTTCCCCGGTGTCATATTCTGCCATGCGCTCTCCGCTCACATCGCTTACATCAATGGCGTGGACTGACTTCTGCCCGTTCACACGCTTGCGGATAACAACGATGTCGGAGGTTACCCCGGCGCCTCCGAAAGTCTTGTTGTGCATACGGAAAGCACCCACGAAATCTGCACCTCCCTCGTTCACAATCCAATCACGGAGCTTCTTGCTGTTGTCAAGCGTGCCGTTGGATGTGATGAAGATACCCAAACCGCCCTCACGCAGTTTGCGCACATTCTTTGCTATACAGAAATCATGTATGTTGTGGAATTTCTTCGACAGGTCTTTATCGCCGGTGGTATCGTTCACACGGAGTCCTGTAACGAACGGAACATTGGTAATAGCCAAATCCACGCTGCCATTCGGTATGCGTGTCTGCTCGAAGCCCTGTATTTCCACTTTGGCATCAGGATAGAGGAGCGAGAGGATGCCTCCCGAAGTTCCGTCAATCTCTATGGCATGGATGTCACTACGCTCACTGATGTTTGTAGGCATCTGTCCCAAGATATTGCCGATACCGGCAGAACCTTCAAGAATGTTTCCACCATTGAAGCCCATTTGTTCGGCAATGTCCCAAAGCGTATCCACAACGTATGCCGGAGTGTAATAGGCACTATTTGCACTCATTACGGCCTCTTGATATGCCTTTTCACCAAGCAACTCACGGAGCTTCTTTGCAATGGGATTAGGAGCATACGATGTACCTTCGTTGAAAGCCTTGCCCAAGCCACCCCAGCCACTGAACTTGCGAAGAGTCTGCATCTGTTTTTCTGTAGCCCGTTCGCCGCTTTCAAGCAACTGTTTTGCCAGTTCGATAGCCTTGATATTGGCTTCGATACGGGCATCTACTGATGTCGGAGCGTGGTCTTTACCACGTTCCGAATGGTTGTTATGGGTATTCTTCTTCTCAGTTATGGCATCTGAAAGTCGAGGTCGCACAATCCTATTGACTGCATCGCTTGTTCTTTCTCCTTCGTTGTCAGTTCCTCTACCTGCTTGTTGTTCGCTTTCGCTACCTGTTTCAGTGCCTCTTGATAATCCTTGTCCGTGTCGATTACCGTTGGCTGACAATCCTTCGGAGCGTTCTGCATCAGTTCTCTGTAATCCATGTTCGTTGTTTTTATTGTTATCAATCAGATCGTCAAACAAGCCCAGTTCATTTGACTGCTGTGAATTTACTGCTTTTTTCTCATTCTTCTTACGTGCAGGGCGACTTTTTTTGATGCGTTCCTGTGCAATCTCTGCCTCTTGCTCCACCTCGGTCTCTCTTGTTACGGTTTCGGCGGTAGCAAGCGCATCAATACTTTTCTTATCGAAATTCGCCACATCGAATTGTTGTACCTCATCGTATGGAGTCATGTCTGCATCCAGTCCGTTCTCTGCCACCTCCGGCAAATCTCTCGCACCATTGTAAAATGCTTTAAGGTAAGGGCGTATGGCATCGCCCAAGTCTGCAATCATGGCCGTTGCATACTCGGCAAACTTACGTGAACCTTTCTCCAAATGGTAAACAGCCATCTCTGTTCCAATGGCAAGAATCTCAGGGTCTATACCTATATTCATTTGACCGAGCAACTTCTTACGCATACGCTCACGAAGTTCTGCATAACGCTCATCAGTAACAAGACGGTTACCACTCGCTTCAGTCTTTTTCTGCGAATTGTCTTGTTGTTGCTCACTCCGCATATCGTTGATAAGAGTTCGGACTTCATTAGCAAACTTATCTGCACTATCTTTAGTCAGGAAAATAATATTTCCTTCATGATAAACGTCTCCACCACGCTTCTCTCCTAAATCCATCACAGCCTGTTTTTCCGCATCAATCATCTTCATCAAAGTACGAACAGAATATCTGTTATCCATTTCCTTGTCAACAACGAAATCTGTCCTTTTGTCACGAATTTCATCCTTTGCCTTGCGATCAAGTTCTCGGGTCTTAATTTTATTTTCGAGCGAAATGCCAACTGCATCCAAAACTTCTTGCATACCGTTCTGAGGATTGCGAAGAATGTCTAACATTTCCTCTGGGCTGTTGGTTGTCTGACGAAAACGTGCATCACCAATAGGTATGGGACCGCTCACATCATCACGACTTAATGTAGTTTCCCCTGTTTCTTTATCAACAAAAACAGAGTATTGCCATATAGGAGTATATTCCTGCTTTTCCTCCTGCTTCGTGGCTTTCTGTTGTTGAGGTTCTGAAAACTGCACATTGCCGTCATTTACTTCTGACAAATCAGACAAAGACAAAGGTGGTTGTGATTGTGCATCGGTTGCATATTCTGCCAAGCGTTCAGCATCTTCCTTGCTCCGCATCATGAAGCCTTGCTTTTCCTTGTCCCACCAGCCTTTCAGTTGTTTGGCAAACATTGTGGTGTGCTTCCGAACAGTATCTCTTAATTTATTATTGAACTTCACAAGGTGCATATCCAACACCTTACCCCTTTTGGTGGTATATTGTGCCTGAGTAATGGTGTATGCAGCATCAGTCGGTGTTGTCGTTTCTTCATTGGAATTGTTTTGTTCCAATTTCCGCTGTTCAGTAAAGAGGTCGTTTATTTCGGAAATAATGCGGGCTTCCTCAAATATATCACTCTGACCATGTGCGGCTTCTTGTTCCTTGTGCAGTTCTTCAATGCGTGATTTGATTTCAGAAAGTCTGTCGACTTGTGTACTTGAACTCTGTTCCTCAACACTTTTGACTGATTTGTATTCAGCAAACGCTTTAGTCTTACGGTGGCTACTATCTATCCACTTCTTGAAATCCTCCAAGTTTACGGCAGTTACCACTGTCTTGTGATTATTTGCCCAGTCGCTGTCATAATTCGCGAAGTAAGCTGCCTCGGCATCGTCAGTCTCATTGAAACCAAGCATTACCTTATGCTCATCAAAGCTGCCATCCTCATTATACTGGTCCACCACGAACACCCTGCGTCCGTTCCACCCGTCAATATCGTCAGAGAGGAACACGTCTATGTGGTCTCCATCCACGCCCTCCGTGCCACGAATATAGCCGTAGGTGTTCTGCATGATCGTTTCCCACTTGTTGCCCTCTGTGTCTATTCCACTACGAACGGATCCTTTCGGGTTCTCAATGGTGATATTGAATGTACCAACCTGCACATGACCTTTCTTATAATTGCCTGCTTCTTTCTGTTTCTCCGTAGGAGTAGTATCGGTTTCTTTCTCTGCCACTGCAACAGCATTGGCTAAAGACAAAGATGCATCAATATAATTAAGAACATCCAATAAATCTCCGAATGTTTGACCGTCATACTCATAAGCGCTACCTATATAATTACCTTTCGTATCAGGTGCATCAACTTTTATAACTTTATGAGTACCATCAACAATAATTGTCTGTTTATAAGTATCGCCATACTTTCCGCTTTCAATCCAATCATCTTCTTGAACTTCAATACGTCTTGCTATTTTTGCACTAAGTTGATTGTCAGTATCATCAGAAAACAGCATTTCTTCTTGTGATAAAGAAGATTCTATTTCGCTTTGTCCACCAATGCTTTCAGTTCTTCCTGTATCATCAGTTGTCCCATTTCTGTTCTCAACTCGTTCTCTTGGCGCAAGAGTTCCATTGCTTCCTTGCTGCCCTCGTTGGCTTGTTGCAGTATCGCCAACCAATACATTGCTTCGTTGTTGTCCATTGTAATCTAAATTAAATGTTTCTTTAATAGCCTGTACGAGCGTCCGAGGGGTATTGTCCGGTTGTTCGAACAGAGTTTCTTCCTGTGTACCTTGTATAAGGTCATAAATCTTGCCGAATGTATTTTGAATGAAGCTTTGGCTTTCACCTTTATACATTGCGGCCAAATGCAGGACAAAGTTACTGAAATTATCAGCAGGGAGATAACTTTCCCCAGTGACATCATCCATTTGATACTGGCGTTTCCAACTTTCTACGGCAGTACGTGCTTCCTTGAAGTTCTTTGCCTCTGCAAACATTTTATCTTGGGACAAAGCATAGTAAGCACGAACGGAATTCTGTATCTCATCTACCATTCGTTCACTGTTCGGACTATCATAATCACGAAAAGCAGTGGCAAGAATAGCTTTTTGTGCTTTTACCGGTAATACGTTGAACATTTCCTCCAACCGTGTACTACCGTCCTTGAATATGCTTTGATACATGATACCACGCAAATCATTCTTGGATTCGGGAGTCAAGTTACCCTTGCTGTCAAACGCACTCTTGTATTGTGTGGGAGTAATGAAACCTCTTTGGCTCATCCATTTCAAAACATTAGCACCATTGGAATCCACAAGTCCGGCAAATGACATTTCATCATCCGAAGTCCTAAGCAGCAAGTTGGCAAACGAACGCATTTCGGCTCCCATGCGCTGCAAGGCGTTTTTAGGTTTGATGCGTTCAACACCTCCACTTTCTGTGTCCTGTGCCACATACTGGCCAAGACGGATAGCCTCTGCATCGTCCACATCAACCATGTTCACAAGGACAGGATGCTCCATAGCCTCAATGTCTTCTGCTTGTAATCCAAATTCTTCCGCATGGTCTTTCAGATACTGCTTGTAAAGAGCCGCCTGTTCCGGATGGTTCTCCCACATGATACGAAGTGCGTCACTTCGGTTATTGCCCTGTATGGCTTCGCCCCGTGCGTTCACGGTAGGTGCGCCTGTATAGGCGGTAACAGAAGATGTGATTTCTTCGGGGCGTATGTTTCCGGCAATCTTTCGTGCAGACAATACACTTGCCTCGTCATTCCGTTCTTTTGGCTGCGCTTCGTCAATAAAGTGCAGAGGGTTGCGCACGCCTTGAATATGGCTCGGTTGCAACAAGTTTACATCAATCACGGCTACACGACCACCTACAATGGCATCATCACTGAATTTTACGGATACCTCCTTTCCCTGCAATGCCTGTACAGGCTCTTGTCTGTCTATCTTATGACCGTTCATGCGTCTGTAACCTCTTGCCCGTGCATCCTGCGGCTTGTCGTCCACCATGTCCGGCACTCCGTTCAGGGCTTCACGCTCGATGCGTTCCGCTTCCTCACGTTCGGCACGTAACTTTTCTTCTTCTGCCTTTCGCAATGCGGCTGCTTCATCGGCAATACGTCTGCGTTCATCATCCGCTTCCATTTTTCTGCGTTTGGCGGTACCGGCTATCTTCTGCCAAACGAGCAATTCCTGTTTGGCTGCATCAATCGCCGCTTTGCGTTCTTTCTCGGAAGCAATCTTTTCGGCAATGGAGTTGCCACCTTTCGATTTGGCTTTCTCCAACTTCTTCAAGGCTTCTTCCTTGTCGGCAACCATTCCATCGACTACGGTCTGTGCCATATCCTCATCACCCTCAGTCTGCTCCACAATGGCATCCCAAGCTGTGTCGCTGTCGGCCTGCTCATATAGTGGATTTCCCTGCTCATCCTTTGGTATTCTCTGCATGGCAGGAATATTTTGAGGGGCATTGTTATCATTTTCGGGAATATTTTCCGCACCATTGTTGCTCTCATTCTCGACAGGGCGTTCAAACGCTACTCCGTTATGCTCCAACAACATATTGTCAAGTTCATCACGGGTAAACAGGTTCACACGCTTGCCGTTGATAGGGGCTTCGGTAAATACCTCATACTTGCCGTCCGCATCAGCATCTGCTGTGATATTGCCACGGACGGTAACGCCGTTCTCATCGGTAAGCGAAACAATGTCATTGAGGGCGTATTGTGGTCTTTCAGCCTCTTGCATCTCCTGTTTCCGTTCGGCATTCTCAATGGTTCTCTGCTGCTCGAACTGCGCCACACGTGCCAAATTTGCCGCATCAGCCTGTTGCTGTATGGTTTCTTTTGCCAACGGGAAGATGTTCACGCCGTCCGAAACGTTAACTGTGCCGTCCCCATTATCCACAATACCGTCCTCGTTGGCTATAATCTGTACTTGCATCTGTGAACCATCCTGTCCGGTAATAGTATAGGCATCACCCGGATTGAATGTAACCTTACCGTCTATCTTATCAGCCGCTTCACGTGCGAACTGCTCCACAATGGCTTGTTCTGCCAATTCTTTTTGCTCGTTAGGGTCTTGCGATTCATCAAGAGACAATACTGCATCAGGTGATACTTGTTCAAGTGCGCCGGTTTCCGAATCGCGAATGATGATGCTGTTGTCCGAATCAGTTACGCTCACACCGCTACCATCGTCATATGGTACAAGCTTGCCACTGATTACATACACCTTCCGCTCATCCTGCTTCATCGTTGCCCCCTGTATCATGCCGGTATTACGGTTCACACGTGCATCTATCATTGAGTTGCTCTGCTCGATACGACCGTCTATATCATCACGTACACGTTGTATCATGCCGTTATACACCTGCTTGGCATTAATATAATCGATTACGGAAACCTTATCTTCATCATTCCATTGTTCGTTGCCATTCACAAACTCTAATGCGGCAATCGGATTTTCTTCAATCATTGCAAACATGCTCTCATCCACGAGGTCTGCAACCCTTGCACGCTGATACTCATACATGTTCTTTGCATCGTTCATCTCCTGCGAAGAAATGATATTATACCCGTCGAGATAACTGTCATTTGCTTGTTGTACACTTTCGTTTCGGTTGCCGCCACGTGATTGAGCCATAGAAGCAAGGTTAAATCCTCGCAAATTCAACGAGCGTTCCATATAATCCAGAACGGCAGCTTTCTCATTGATGGTAAAATCTTTATCACCGGCAATAAGTTCCGCAACTTCACCGATATTCTCATTGGTAGTAAGGTCAAGCGTCTCCTTTAATGGCTCCCATACCTCTTTGCCGAGTAATTCATTCACTTTTGCGTCCGCTTTATTTACACCATGCTTCATGGAAGTATAATTTGCAGCAGACAAAGTATGTTTTCCTGCGCCCATCAATCCCATAGAGAGTGCCATGCCTCCCCAAATGTCACCATGAAATTGGCCACTGGCAAACAAATTGGTACGTGTACCGTCCGGATTCTGTTGATAGGCATCATCAAGATTGAGCATGGTGCGCCACAGTTGTCCATAGTATTCTTCCGAAACCTCACCGACATAATCACTCATACCCATTTTGTTGAACATCTGATGAGTTTGTCCCATGATACCGTTCAACGCACTTGCGTCAGCCTTTGAAAGCACTGTACCGATACGTTTTGCACCTACAACATTGGCGAGTTTGCTCATATTCCCAAGAGTAAAGACCGGATCAAGATGTGCACCGAACATTTCCGAATAATTCTCAATGATGGCATTGGCTTCACTTTGCCAAATGGCATCCCCCCAAGTCTTGTCGTTGGAAAAATCATAGTTGCCGTTCTCATCAACAACCACATCACCCAGTTTACGGTCAATAATGTCAGCAGTAGTTTTCCCTGCCTGTACTGTATTGGCCATAAGTGGAGCGCGTACAAGCAAATCATCTGCAGTTGTACCGAGTGCTTTGATGGTCCAGTCGGTTGCATACCGTCCCAAACCTTTGGCTCCATTTTCTTTGATATAGGACTTGAAACCCTGCTGAGCCATTTTTTCAGCCGTTTCTTTGCTTATAACCTTTGTTGCAAGTCTGGTACTTCCTTTGGAGAAAGAGGACAATCCGTTAAATCCTCCACCTGTCAATACGAAATCCAGCATGAAGGACGGCATATAGCCTGTCATTACACCTGCTCTGTTCCAAAAATCTGCATTTCCGCTGTATCTTTCCTCTGCTTGTTGCTTCTCATGGATTGCGCCCATCATTGCATCATGCGCTTCACGTTCACCCTCTGTGGCATTTTCTTTTTTCAGTTCATCGGCATTCATCATCGTAAATGCGTCACGCATATCACCCATACCGAAATCCCACGTGCGCACATCACCCATAGTGCGACCGAAACCACGCCAAAAACCTACATCTACACCGTTTTCACGGTCTTTCTGTTCTTCAAGGTTCTTAATCAGTTCCTCTGTTTCACGAATGGCTACGGATAACGCACGGTTTTCCTTGTCAGATTGTTGGCGGGGCGTATAAGTGGCAGCTCCCAGTATGGCAGCGAGAGGGGCTTTGTTGTTTTCTGTCTCTTCTGCCCATTCCTTGTGTACTTCTGATGCTCTTTCCTCTTGCTTGGCTTTCAACTCCTGCAACCGGAGGTTTGCCTTGCGCAACTGTCCGCCTATGGACATATCGGCAGCTTGGCGGTACTGAAAGCTTTCCATGTCAGCCAATGACTTGCTGTAATAACGATTTCCGGCAGGAGTGAGGAACGTTTTCTCCAACTTCCCACTTTCAGGATTGAATATCATCTTTCCCTCTTTGGTCTGCAAGCCGGGATTTATCCCATATTCCTGCATATTGTCTATGCGTTCGTTGAATGTTTGTGTATGGGATTTCACATCGTTCATAATACGGTCGGTTTCGGTCAACATCGCTACTTTCTCCTTTTCTGTAGGTTGCCATGTCTGTTCATTAGCAGGTGAAATGGGTTCTTCAACCGTTCCGGAAGCACTGTTTCCCGATTGTTGCGATGAGGTTCGTTCCTTTCCAAACCCTATATTGCTTTCAAATTCTTCAAACGGCTCCATATCATAACCATCTTTTACAAGAGCGTCGTAAGCCGCTTTACGTTTGGTTGAATCTAACAGGTTCTTGCGAAAATCTTCTTCGCTCTCCATGTCGTAACCATCAGAAACAAACGTATCATACAGTTTTTTTATCTTATCCTTTTCTTCAGGCATAGTATTTTATTTATGATGTTGGACTTTTCTTTTTATTATCGGCCGTTGGACTTTTTTTCTGTGGCTTAGAAGAATGTCCTTTACCGGGCTTTGTCGTTTCAGATGTCTTGACGGTTTTCCCTCTTCCACTTTTGACCTCGGTGGTCGAAGCCTGAGTTTCTTCGTTCCATGTTCCATTGTCTATGGCGTTCTGACGCATGGCTTCATACGAGTGTGCAAAATGCTTGTTACCATCGCTGTCATACCACGGATATTCTCCGGCCTTTCCACTGCCACCACCTCGGTTGTAATATTCTGCTCTGGCATTGGATGCGGAAGCGGAAGCCTTTGAAGCACCAGCTTTAGCCTTTTCGGTTTCAAGCCTTGCCTTTTCAAGTTCTTCTGCATATTTTGCTTCAATTCCTTTGCGTTTGGCTTCAGCTTCGGATGCGGATATTTTATTGCCTTGCAGTTGGAGATTCAATTCAAACATCTGCCTGTCGCGTTCCTCTTTGGCATCGTTCCGTATGCGGTTATAATCGTCAAGACCAAGCTGCCTTTGCCACTTACGTTCACGGTCATCCCTTTCTTCATCAGCGATTCTTGCCCTCATCAGCCCCTCATAATATTCTTTCTCCTTGCCTTCACGTTCTTTCATCAGCTTGTCATATCTCACTTTGGTACGTTCTGACATGGTATTCTTACCGGTATACATATTTGGAGCGTACTGCGTGGTGAAGAACAAGTTCGAGAGTGCCGATATACCATCACCAATGGCTGCGAATATCTGTTCACGTTTCTGCTTCTTCTTTTCTTTAGCAAGTTCCTCGTCCGTTGGCGGTTTATAGGGATTGAGTTTTTTGTACAATTCAGCGTATGAGAGACTGCCACCGTTCACATCGGCTTGTTTGGCCGGAGGTGCAGCGACCGTTTCAGATTGGGAGCCGGTAACGGCAGGAGCCGCAGCTGCTTGTTGTTCCGTCCATTTCTGTGTACCCTTTGCCGGGGATGATACGGAAGGAGCGTCTTGCTGCTGTTCGTGCCATTCCTTAGAGCCTTTGGGCGGAGGCGTACCACCTCCGTTTCCTAAAATATCATCCATTGTTGCCATATTGAAATAGTTTAGAAAGGCATTTGACTTACCGCGTTAGTTACTCCTTGTACAGCTCCCGATATGGCATTGGCCTTGCCTTGCTCAATGGCGTTAAGCTGTTCCACTAAAGCATTGTCGTTTTGCATATAAGTGGCTTCGATATTGTCCTTACGTGCTTCTGCATCAGCGGCAATCTGTGATGTTGCATCGGCAAGAGCCTTGTTGTTCGCTTCTTTGGCCGCTGCCACACTTTCATCAGTACCGCCCATGACGGCTGCACTACCGGCAGCGGCTTTGTTACGTTGTTTTATACTCTCTTCAGTTTGCGTAAGGATGCGTTGTGCATCAGCCCGCTGAGTGGCATCCTCGTTGTACCGCCTGTCGTACCAGTCCTGATTCTTTTGCCGTTGAGCCTCAACATTACGTTTTGCTTTCTTCATGGCCTTGGATGCCTTGATCCCACCGAAAATGCTGCCTGCAGCACCTATGGCACTTCCTATTAAACCCATAAGACTTTATTTGATTATTAAAAGTTATACCTTGCGTGCGAAAGTAAGCCGTTATCTTCGCATCATCATTTTATCTTTTTACATACAAATCATTATGGCAATAGGAAAAAAGACCGGAGGGCGGCAAAAAGGTACGCCCAACAAAATAACGGCACTGGCAAAAGGGATGATTGAGAAATGGCTTGAAGCGCACAACACTATACCCGAAGGAGATGTGACGCCACTAATAATGCAGGACTTCATGGAACTTGACCCCAAAGACAGGGTGAAAGTGTCGACAGAGTTCATTAAAATCATCATGCCTAAGAATATCAGCATAGACGATGGCGAGGTCAAACTCACCATTGAGGACAAGCTTGTCAAACTTGCCGGAGAAGAAGACGAGGAAGAATAATCTATTACCCTCTACTTTAGATTGTCTTCATGCCAAGGGAACCCCAACCCGAAAAGGGGATGATTTTACTGATTTGCTTTGAAGCGATGTTCGAGAGAATGTCGCTTTTTTCATGTCCGGACCGTAAAATTTCTTCGGAAGAAAAGGGTATTTCTTCGGAAGAAATAGCAATAAATGTACAATTATACCCCATTTCTTCGGATTTCTTCGGAAGATATTGCCTTAATTGTACAGGAAAGGGGTATTTCTTCGGAAAAAACACGCATAAATGTACATTCTTGTACAGATTGAATTTTTTATGCGAAAATCAGCTCAAAAGCACCTCAAAAATCTTCTGAAATGGCTGAAATGAGCTATTTTTTGACATAATTTCAGAAGATATTACATTTATTTCTTCAGAAGAAATAACCATAAATGTACAGAAAAGGGGTATTTCTTCGGAGGAAACAGCCATAAATGTACATTTCTTCGGAAGAAAAGGGTATTTCTTCGGAAGAAATAGCAATAAATGTACAATTATACCCCATTTCTTCGGAAGATATACCATAAAATAAATATATATATCTACTACTACATCTACCGTGCGTGCGCACGTGAAGAAATTTTCGATTTTAGGGCAAGAATAAAAATTGAATAAAAAAGAAAGCCTACAAAGAAAAATACCTTGCAGGCTTATATCATTTCGTGAAGTCACAAAAAAAATCAGAATCCTTTCCCTTTCTGCCGTTGGTACACCACCGTCTGGTCTTTGTCGAGGTTGACGATTTTGAACATCACCATTGAACGGTTCGGAATATCATCCGGCAGCATAGTTACGAGCCGGGCAATCACCTCGTCCACATTGTTGAAGCCTACATCGGTCAGTTCCGCCACCTTTTGCCCGTTGTGGTATGCAGCCGCATTCACCATATAGCGGTATGACAAGCGGAAATGCACATCCTCCTGTTTCTGCTCACGTACAGAAGCCTTACCGGAGAAGAAAATGAAATCAATTACTTTCTCGTTCAGTTCCCAAGCAGGGGAGAAGTCAATCTTGATATACCCTCGTGTTACGTTGTGTCCATTGCTATGGTTCATGCCAAACGCCACTTCCGAGATAGAGGCACGTACATCATTCTGAGCTACTGTTCCCCATGTATGCCGGAACGTGTAAGCCGAATACCACTCTTCCTTTGGCATTCCCATAGCCTTGCATAATTGCCTTATCCCACTGTTGACATTGGCGCAAAAACTGTCCGATGTAGTCATGCGCTGATAGAAATTGAACAAACGCTCATCATCTTTTGCCGTGTTCATGTACTTTTCAAATAGCGGCTGGATGATTGCTGGCACCCGCATTTCCATATACGCACCATCCGCACGGAACTTCTTCGTTTTGGCCCGTTGGTAATGGATAATTCCGTTCCGGTAATCCTGCTTTCTTAGATTGTACAGGTCAATCGTGTTGATTCCTGCAAGGCAAAGCACCATCATAGCAACATCACGCCCGAACTCCGTCTGTGGATATTTCATCTTACTTTCCGGCAGAGGGAATGAAAAGAACTCCCGACATGCTTCGGGGGTAATGGCAAGCTTCTCCGCACGATCAGCCGTTGGTATTTCCACTTTCACCCATGGGTTGACTTTGATACGGATTATACCGTTATCGTAATCGTTGTACTCCAACATGGCGGCTTTAAATACCTGACGCATACAGATTGGATACATTTCCTTTGCCCTATGTGTCTGTTCAAGCGACTTTATCCATTTGTTCACCTGCGTAGAGGTCAACTGAGCGAACATCACTTGGTTGGTTCCGATGAACCGTTCCAGATGTTGTAGGGCAAGCTTGTAGTTCTTGGCATTCCTTTCCTGCCCACGGTCAATCATTCTGTCGATATGCACTCTCGCATAATCCGAAAAACAAATATCGTCATTGCCGTTCGTAAGAAAATCCACCACTTCCTTGACCGTCCAATGTTCAATGTCTTTTTTGTTGAGCCGCTCGTTATATTCCACTATCCGCCCGGCACAATACTGAAGCACGTAGGGGTCTTCGATTTCTTTCGCTCTGGAAAGTTCTTTCTTCGTGACCATCTTGTCGGTCTTCATGAATTGTGTCCCCCTATGGTGGGTAACTCTGATATAAACCGGATAAAATCCGTCCTTGCGTTCTTTTTGAACACACGCTTTAAATGTTGCCATATCGTTCTATGTCTTTATTATATTATTATTTAAATTTATTCCAAACAGCTTCCAATGTCTTAACTTTCTGTCATATCATCAATTACGGCTCTAAACACGCTCTAAACACCCAACGAAAAGCACAACAACATTCTCTAAACATTTGCGTTTATTACGCTCATTTTCCGTGCGGAATGAACGTACCTTTTAAAAATACAATAGGCGGTAAGCCTTTGTAAATGAAAAGCATACCGCCTATTTTATTGAGTATCAGCTATATCGTGCTATTCCTCGATTGCAGCCTGCGCCGCTGCCAATCTTGCAATAGGCACTCGGAACGGCGAACAACTTA
>ERZ791901.151-NODE-151-length-65163-cov-25.365040_pt1 | contig 65163 bp, 64 predicted proteins | sample MGYA00510150_ERZ791901 | MGnify/ENA primary metagenome ERZ791901 (study PRJEB30046, sample SAMN00792058) | human gut metagenome | study: EMG produced TPA metagenomics assembly of the A metagenome-wide association study of gut microbiota in type 2...
TTTTGTTGCTCAGGTACTTAAAAAAATATTTTATAATAGTGTTGCGGAATTAAGGTTCTAATTCTTTTTGGCACAATGCATGATAACAATCTACAGCTTCTAAGCCTTTTTGGAAAAATATATCTGATATAAGTCGTTTTATTCTCCCTTGTGATTGTATAATATAAGGATCAAGCATACCATGTGGAGAACAAACTATAGGTCTGTTTTTATTTTGCTTTTTCCAATCGACCATCCAGCGATGTGGGCAACGCCATAATGCTTCCATATGTAAAATATCTGCTTTTGTAGAAAGGAGAGTTTTTTTGGCTTCTGCTGAATATAACATAAATCCAGGTGTAAATAATTTTATGGGTAAGTTATTCCATGCAGAAAGATCTTCATCGCAATATTCATCTTGATAAGATATTATCTTTAATTCTTCCTGCTTGAAAGCAGTATTTGTGAATAATTCGCGTACAGCATCAAAAACACCGCCAGCTGTGCGTGTAACACTATAAGTAAAAATGAGGATATTCATAATATAAATTAACGTCCGCCAGTTGTTAGATAGTAAAATTTGCTATATTTATGCTTTAATATTTTGCCGATTGTAATTAAGAAATATAATACTAAAGGTGGGATAATTAAGTAGTTTATTCCATAAGCTAAAGTTGAATTATCTATCACATTTGTAGTAACTCTTTGTAGCGCAGTTAATATAAAAAAATGATTTGCATAGATGAAGAAAGAATAAGTATAAGCATCTCTTGTCTTTAATTTTTCATAATTGATTATATAATCTAACAATATCCATATCCCTAAAGGAGAAACATATCTATATATAAAAAAAGTATATGAATTACGAATGAGACAAAGTGCAAACAAACTTAATGCAAATATAGAAATACTTACTATAAAATTTTTTTTTCCTGTGAAGATTGTAGTCATTATTTTCTCAGAATAATGATGACCTATATAAGCTCCTGTTAAATAGATTGGCAACCAGTATTCAATACTTTCATATGGGAAATTTATAAAAAATAAATTAGTAGAAAGGGTTATTATAATAATAATTAAACCTATGATTCTGTTTTTTATGAGGTAATAAATGCAAGGTGATAATATAACGTAGATGATTAAATCTCTTACAAACCATAATGGTGTATAGTCTGACATAATTATTCCTATTATATTGTTAATAAGATTAAATTCTGTTGTACTATTTGTATTATTGTGTATAATTGGAATATAGAAACAAATGACGAATAATATGCAATAAAATAAGTTCCATATAAGGTAAGGTAAGCATAAAGATTTAAATCGGCGTTTAAGTTTTAATATATATTGAGATAATGAGAAGTTTCTATAAAATAAGAAAGCTGATAGTGCGAAAAAAGTAGGAACAGCGCAATACCCAAAATTTGTGACAAAATTTGACAGATAATAAAAAATATCTTTATATTCGTAGGACATTGCTTTTATACAATTTGAATGATAAATTAAGATAGTAACACTTAGTATAAAATTAAGTATAACTATTTTTTTTCGGATATTATTTTCGGAAGTTTTTGTTAAGTATTTCATGTCTTAAATATATTTTTTTTATGTACTTGCACAATAATAATAAAGGAATTACAAGAATAAATAAAAATTCGACTCTGGCTACCATCAATTGGATGCCGTGTGTCATTATTATAGCAGAACTATTTAATAAAAATAAATATAAGAATAGATAGAAGCTGGAGAATTGTGCTAAATAAAAACTTCTACCGTAAAAAAAACCAATTATAAAATAAAGAATAAATCCAAAGTAAGAAAAAGCGCTGAAAGCATCATAATATCCTGTCATACAGGTAACTCCTTTGCATAACTTATTTTTAAGTTCAATATTTTCAAGGTCAGACATTAATTCATTCTTTGTCTCTTCTCCTACAATTCGGCGAGGAACATAATTGAATACAAATCCATTCCATAGGAATAGTCCAAAATTGTACTGATCATTTTTAAAACAATAATCAATACCTTCTGCAGCATTTCCCAAATCCATTCCTACTGGTGTATATGAGTTGGTGAAAGCATTTTTAAAGTTGGAAAAATAGTCTATCTCAGCAATAGACTTAAAACTATCATTACCATGAACTACTTGATGACGTATATCTATAATACTTAAACTAGCAATACCTCCTAAAAGGAATGCTCCCATAAATAGTTGGGCAATCATTTTTCTGCTTTCTTTCTTCTTTAAAGCCCAATACAACAACCACATTACGAGTAAGAGAAATGTGTTATTGCGAGAACCTTTGATGACAAATGCAAAAATAGCAATAGGGATGCTTGCTACAACAAGTGATACATAAAGAAGTTTTGATGTATGTCCTTTATATGCTTTTACTAATCCAAGGGATAACCCTATAATACCTAATGCTTCAAATTGTGTGGCAACAACCCAGTCTGCATTGTTTATTTTACCCATATACATAAATGTAGCAAAAAATCCAAACAGGCTTAATATAAATATGGGAATATCCATTTTCTCTATTTTTAAGTCCCAAATAGGTTTAGAAGGTATTCTTTTATTTTTCCCATATTCGTATCCAAGCATTAAGGCAATATTGCATGAACACATTACGAATAATAAGTTATATAAAATATTTTTGTCGTAATGAGGATGGAAATAGATAGTCGTTAATTGTGGTAATAATTGTGTGAGAGACATGACCGCAACAAACATACACGGAGAAAATATCTCTATCCCTTTTCGATAATATCTAATAATAATATAGATATTTAAAATGACAAACAATAAAATACCAATAATAATCATTTACTTATAATCTTAAAGATTGTAGAGGCCATTGCTTCGATTGTATAATTTTGAATTTGCCTCAAATTATGCTCAGAAATTGCATGTCTTTCAGACGGATTATCTAATACATAATTAATAGATTTCCCTAAATCAATATAATTTTCTGCAGGTACAATTAACTTTTTATTTGATATAAGTTCTATCCCTGCTATACATTTATTTGTCGTAATGACGGGAATTCCTTGTGCCATTGCTTCATTAATAACCAATCCCCAAATATCTTCTCGTGTAGGGAGAACAAAAAGATCAGATGCTTTATAGTATTCATTTAGTTCATCTTTAGATAGAAATGGGCGAAATATTATATTGGTTAGGTTGTTCTTTTTTATAATAGAATTATATTCATCAGTTGGTGTACCTCCAATAAGGCATAGTGTTACGTTTGTATGTATTGATTTCATTGCTTCTAATAGAACATCAAAACCTTTACGGTGAATAAATTGTCCTACAGATAGAATAAAATAAGTTTTATTATGTATTCCAAGTTTCTTTCTGATTGATTCTTTCTGCTCATCTGTTAAGATTTCTTTTATAACATCGCTGGATCTTATAGAAGTGAAAGGATAGCGGTAGATATTATTTGGTAAAGCGCTATAGTGTATGAGGTAATCATCCGTGCATTTACTGGGGCTTAAATAGAATGAAGCTCCGCCTATTAGTCTTTTTTTTAAGAGGTATTTAATTATATTTTCATGTTTAGGAATTATCCCTCCATCTGTTTCAAATATATATTTCTTTCCTAGGAGCTTTAATAGAAGAATAAGTAAACTTTGAGTACGGGTATGATAACAGCCTATAACTATTTTATCATATTTGTTTTGTAATATTTTAAATAAAATTTTCCATTTGATTTTTTGCTCATTTAACCATTCCTCAGCAAAATAATATTTGAAGTTAAAAAGTTTTTCGTCTATCCAGTTGAATTTTTGTTGTTTAAATCTTTTTCCCTCAAATATGACGGTTAAATGACAATATTGAGAAAATGCATTATAGAAGTCTACTCGATAGGGGGTTGGTAGATTGGTGAGGAATAAGATCCTTTCTAATTGTTCTTGCATAAATCCAATAAATTAATTTATATTATAATATAGATTGAATAATATATTAACCATTTCTAATCGATAATTCTATTGCTTAATATTTTATCCAATGAAAGATTATAGATGTTTTTTATAATCTCATTATCCATTTCGTGTTCAATTTGTTGAATAAAAAACTGATAAAATATGTTAGCAATAAAAAAATGGCAATATATATATAACTATTTTTAATTGGATAATAAGTAAGAACTACTGGAACAACCCACAAGTGAACTAAATATATTTCATATGATATTTTTCCAGTAAAGCTTAAAAAGCTATTATTTAGTATTTTCTTTACATATTGTAATCCGAAAATAACACTTAAAGCTAATGATGTTTTTAAACAAAGTTGTATGAAATGAAATAATATTTTGTTATCAAAACTTTCTCGTATGATAGGTATTTGTTTTATCCCTAAAGAAAAAATTGCCAATATAGCCATTAAAATGATAAGTATAGACATTTTTTTGGGGGGAAATGCCATAATAACAGATAAATGGCGTGATATCATGATTCCAAGTATGAAAGTTATACTTTGTTCTGCCTGTAAATCTCCACCAAAGAAGAATATGCATAATGCAGCTAAGGCATAAATAAGGTATTCATATCTTTTTATTAAGTCAAATCTATGAATGATATAGAAAATAACGTACCATAAAAGTTGATATTGAAGATACCAAGGGATAGGTTTTATTAAAGTAATGTTCCCTAATATTGTAGGGATGTCTAATTGGGTAAAATCATATTGAAAAATAAAAAATATTAATATCCAAGGAAAAAAAACATGAAGAAACTTCTTTTTCCAATATTGTGATAGCCCCTTTTTTTTATAAGATTCAGATAACCCAAATCCGCTAATTATCAGAAATATTGCAACTCCTCCGCCCCCTAATGGCGTGAAGAAACGAGAACCTAATCCTCCCATGGTATGCTGTAAATAAACCATTAAGATTGCAATGCCACGTAATACTGTTGTATAACCGACTGATAATAATTTTTCAGCGTTTTCAGATTGCTTTTTTATGAGGCTATATGTGACAATCATGAAGGCTATGACTAAGATTTCAAATAATACCCAATTGTTCATTTTAATAGATTTTTAAAATTCTAAGTAGTTTGTTATAGCTTTGCCCAAATAAGACCAAGGGTTTAAATTTAATTTTGTCGGTTAATTTGAAAAAATACTTTCTGAAAGGAGGGTACTTGACTGAGTTAATAAAACTAGGGTTGAAACGTAAAGCATCTTCATAATTGACTAAAGTCTTATCAATTTTTGTTTTAGAAAGAAAAATCTTAGCTTGAGTTGTGTTTACTGTAAGGCAAGAAACTCCATCTTTATCGAAAAGTTGTGGATAGGTTTCTTTGATTCCCCAAAAGTCTCCTAATGTCATATCACTGCCACTACTGAAGCCTTTGTTCTTACAAGTATAACAGCTTGGCCTTAAATAAAGATCATGTATAAAGCCTCGTAAATAGGGATTCTTATGTAATGTTTCACTGATAATTTTAGTTGGCATTTCCGTAGAAGGCAAGTGAGAACTTTCATCATTATTTTTATCACATTTTGGGGAATTTAGTTGGAGAGTTAAGCTATATGTTTCCCAGCTCACTTTTTTATTCCTGAACTGAATGTCTTGAATATAAGATTTTAATTCAGACTCTGACAAATGAAAACTAGAAGATAAGTGCTGATTTTTTATCGTACAAATAATACTTTCTTTTAAATATTTCTGCCAAATCTTTCTACTTGGTACACCATGACAAACAAAATCTACAGTAAGTAAATTTGTATATTCTTTTTTTAAGAAGAGTTTTAGTCCATGAATTTGACAAGGCGTACCTACAAATAAAACTATTCTATTTGCCTTTAGAAAGGCTTGGGCTTCTTTATATGAATTACTTATTCTACTTTGGACATATTTGCTCATTCGTAGTTCGTCTAATTGCTCAATATGTTCAATGTATTTATGAACGACATTCCAATGTTTGTCAAATGCAGCTCCAAAAATAACACCATTATTTTTTAATACATATTCGGCGAGTAATGAAAATGCTCCTCCAGAGGAGGATTTTAATTGAATTTGTTTTGAATAGTGCTTGACTGCATAACATGATAATGGTATTTTAGTAGGTAATTCATTAAGTTGAGGGCATACTGATTCACAAATACCACAATTGATGCATGAAATTTTGTCGATTTGCGGATATTCAAATCCTTCAGAATCTTCAATCATGCTAATGCAATTTTTAGGACATCGTTGGACGCATGAGTAACACCCACAACAATCCTCTGATTTTTTTATATCAATCATTTGATAATGCTTTATTTAGATAATCAAGAGAAAAATTACGCATTAGTTGTAACTTTTCTTCTACAAATGTCCAATCGATTGGATTAGCCTCGCTGATAGATCCCTTTTTTATTAATCTATTTTCTAAGCCGAAAAGCGAAAGTAAAGAATTGATTCTTGTATTGCCTCCAAAATCATTTTTCATAACATAAAAGTCTTTATGAAATAGAATTGAAAAAACACATCCATGGAAGGAGTCTGTAATAATTATATCACTATTATAAATAGAAGAAAGCCAATCTTGTATTGTTAAATCTGATTTTAGATATCTTTTTAGTGGATTTCTTTCAACTTTTGCATATAATACTTCTGAATTTGTTGGAAGTAGTGCTTTTACAGTTTTTTGATTTTTTATATCTTCGTAATCCAATAAATAAACGAAACAATGCTTATTCGTACTCTTAAAAGGGGACTTTTTTATGAGATTGGAATAATTGTTCTCTGTTAATAGCATGGTAGGATCTAAAACTAGGCAAGCATCTTCTCTTTCTAAATATTTGAAGCATAGGGGTAATCCTGATTGTTCTCTAACAGAGACAGCAGCAAAATCCTTAACTAATTTTTTTATTAAGTTATTCTCACTTTCAGTGAGATCTAAGTAATCTATACCAAATGAAGCTGCATATGCTATTTTTCTTATCTTGCCATTACCTATTGTATTTAAGAAATATCTACTTATATTTACTTCCCTTTCCGCTTCTGTACCAGGCCAAAACCTCCATACTTGATCACTTCCAACAATAAGTGCGTCATATTTTTTTAAGTGAAGTTCACTCAATCTGAATGGTTCATTCAGATTATCAAATTTAATATATTTATTTACAAATTGTGAGATATCTGATCGGTTATATAAGATTGCTTTAATATAGGTTTTTATGCTTTTTATTGAAGGTTTCAATATGAATGATGTGTGACCTAATTCTTTAAGTACTTCTTGTAATGCGTAAGCTTGTAATATGCCGCCATAATTAAAATGTAAAGGCAGTGTTACTATTCCTATTTTCATTTTTTAGTTAAAAAAAGTTTTAATTTTTCTGCATATTTTTTATGATAAATATCCCAAGTATATTGTAAGGCAGATTCTCTTGCTTTTATCGACATCTGAGGAATAATATCTCTATGATTTAAATACCATGAAATTGAGGATTTTAAATCTTCTTCAGAAAGCCCATTATATACTAATCCATTTTTATAATTTTCAATAGCATCATTTCCACCTGTAAAATTTGATACAAGTACTGGAGTGCCTGTGCTTAGAGCCTCAAGAATTACCATTGCCATTCCTTCTCCCAGTGAAGGTAAAATAAATATATCAGCTTCTTGATAAGCTTTTGCTAATATATCTCGTGTTACAAATCCTAAAAATGTTATATTAGTAACATCTTTGTATTGTTGATATAACTCATCTGTTTGATTAAAAGCACCAGCAAGTATTAATTCTATATCTGCGGAATTATACTCTTTTATAACTTTTAGTAAGTGGTGAAGCCCTTTACGATAAGATATTTGACCAACATATATAATTTTAAGTGGTTTATTAGTCTTATATTGTTTCTGTACAAAAGAAAATTTGTCAGGGTCTACACCATATGGAACGATATCAATTTTGTTTCTATCTACTCCACAATAAAGAAGACTCTCTATAACTATTTGTGAAGGAGCAAAAAAATGATCAACAAATTTTAATTCATTCATGATGATTCTTTCATATTTTTTATTCCATAGATATGCTTCTTTTCGATAAAAACCATCATGATGGTATTTTATCATATCACGCTCAAAATTATTTTTTAGAAAGGGACGCATGGAAATTGAAACGTCCATAATAGTTTTTATTTGAGGGGCTGTTTTTTTTATAATTTCTAAGCCTTTTTGAGTGATACCATCATAAACAATAATTGCGTCTACATTATTTTTAATTGCAATCTTTGCCGCTTTTGTTGCGAAATGGTTTGAAAGAGATATGTTTAAGTGAAAATATAGTTTTGATAAAAAAGAAAATCTAGATAAAAGGAGTACTAATAATCCCCACCATTCGTATAGCTGTATCACTTCATTGTCGTTTAAGTAAGGACATTTTCTTGTATTTGCTTTCTTTAAATTTTTACCTTTTAAGAATTTTTTTAATTTCTCTGTTAGAGAATTTTCTTTGTCATAGACTGTTGTCACATATTTATAAAATACTCCTGCATCTTTTAAAGCTTTAACAGTTTCAAAGGAATGTTGTTTCCCTGGATGTACTAATAGAACTTTCATATTATGTTATTTTAGGCTGTTTTACATTAAATATTAGAAAAATGGGATTGGAAATTTTTTTTGCATATATGAAAAACAAACTTTGATTTATGAATTAATGTCAAATATTTTATATGATTATTTATTGTCATATTAGATTGATAGTAATATATTTTAAGGCATTTTGTAATGCCTTACAAGGATAGCTTTAGCAATATTAAATATTTTTATTAATGGTGTATATGTAATTTGATCGTTATTATATTTTATGTTAGAGAAGAGAATATAAACCTACTTTTTTTTAATTTTCCAAATATTGATAGCTATATTATGTATTTGTAATTTTTCATTAGCTGATAATCCTACTAAATAAATGATTATGAGCCAAAAAATACTATTAACGAATAAAATGATAAGTAAACTCTTAAAATTTTGATCGACTAAAGAGGATATGCAGAAACAAATAAATGCACATAAAATAGCTACTTTGATGCATGGGAATAAGATTTCATTTATTATACCTTTTACTGTGATAAAAGATACTTTTGTTGCATAATAGATTCTTACGATCAGTATAAGTATCTCACAAGAATGTACCATCTGGATGAAAAATGTAGGATTATGAGTGTATTTACCTACCCAAAAGCATAGTGGTAAAGTTAAAATATTTATAGCCTCAGGAATTAGCATAAATTTACTTATCCTGTTGGTTGCAATTACAGCTGTTCTTATGGGCTCAAAAGCGGCATATATGAGACTTACAAAAGCCATGTTTTGTGCGAATATTACTAGATGTTCTGGTACTTCTCCTAGCCAAATTTTTAAAATATATTCTGTACGGAATAGAAATGGTATCATAATAAGATAGATAAAATAAATTTCCATTTTACTACCACTGTAAACTAGTTTCTTATGAATTTCCATTTCGCCATTAGCATAAGTTTTAGTAATTTGTGGTGAGATAGCTTTTAGTATATTTAATGAGAAAGATAATATTGCATTCTTTAGTTGTAAAGCGATAGTGTATACAGCATTAATAGTAACACCAAATGTTAAGTTAATGATAAATACAATACCTTGTGACGAAATAACTTGTAATCCACCAGATGCCGTAGATACTCCCGTAAATTTTCCAATTTGTTTTACTGTAGTCCAATCTATATTGAAGTGATAGCGAGCTTCTGAAAATTTATGATGGCAATAGATCTGATAGAGTAATCTGATAAGAATACTAACGGAAGCTAGTAGAATGGCATAAATAAGCAATCGATTGTCGGCAAATAAAGATATACAGTATGCAGCTAAAAAGTTAAGCACAACTTGTACAATGGAAATTATAGCAAAAGCGTCCATTTTCTCATGAGCTATAATTAATGCATTATAAGGAATACTTATGGTGTTCACAATACAAGTGAGAACTGATAGTTGAAAAACCCAAAAAGAAGCAGTACGGCTTGTCTCTGGTATATTAACTTTGTGATATAGCATCCATTGTCCTCCAATTTCTAATAAAAGTAACATTAAAGCTGAAAGAATGAAAATAACGTTAAGTGAAGAACAAAATACTTTATTAGGCTGTCCATTTTTTAATCCTAGTTCAAAAGTAATGAATCGTTGTACAGCACTTGTTATACCGCTTGTAAATACTGTAAATAAGCTAACTATGCTACCAACTACGCCATAAACACCCATATCTTCTACTCCTAAATTCTGAAGAACTAATCGTGTGGCATATAAGTTTATCCACATCGTAAAAAGCATTCTTACATAGAGTAATAATGAGTTCTTTAATATTCTATTTTTATTGAAATTATCTGGCATGTATATTGAATATTGAAAATTATATAACCTTATATTTGTTTAATTTTTGGAGTTCTTTTTTTATTTCATTCAAATTTTCGTCTTTATCATTTAATGTTTCTCCTTCTCCAAAGTATTGTATTTCGAAAGTCATACGACATTCTGGAGTCAGAGTAGGCAACAGGGTATGTATACAGTCGCGTACTTTGGTCTCAATGCTCTGTAATTCAGTAGAAGAATACATATCTCTCAGTAATAAGCTGAAGTGGTTCCAGGTGTAGTTTTCCACCTGTTCCAGACTCAGCGTACTGATTACAAGCAGGATTTCTCGCAGCAGTTTTTGCAGGAAAGGGTGGTACACAGCAGTCGGGATATCTTCATGCAAACAGTCCAGCCGGTAGTACAGGATACCACAGTAGTAGGAGACACCCTTAGCTAAAAGCTGAGTCTTGTCAAAATAGTCTTGTACTTGAAATAAGGTGGTGCTTAACTCTTTAATCATCTTTATTTGCCGTAACCATAACCGTAACCATAGCCATATTTTTTACCATAACCATATTTGCCATATTTGCCATATTTGCCGTAGCCATAGTAGTAGCCATTCTTGCGCTGATCCATATCAATACCGTTGATCAGGGTACAGAGATTCGGCAATTTGTTTTCTTGCTTCAGATCATTGATCAGCTCGTAGTCGCTCTTATGCGTATAATCGGCACGGCAGACATAGACACTCAAATCTGCTACACGGGCAATCAACTGGGTATCGGTCACCATACCGATGGGGGCAGTGTCCAGCAGGACATAGTCAAAGGACTGTTTCAATTGCTCAATGGCTTCATCCAGTGTTTTCCGTGCCACCAGTTCCGTAGGATTAGGGGGAACGGTTCCGCCCGGCAGAATGAAGAGGTTGGGGGAGATGGCAGAGGGCTGGCAGAGGCTCAGCAGATCGGTATGCTTCGGATCGGCCAGGTATTGGGTAATCCCCCTTTCCTTATGAGAAATCTCGAAGACTTTGTTCAGTCCCGGTTTGCGGATATCCAGTCCGACAATCACCACCTTCTTGCCCATAAAGGCAAAACTGCAGGCCAGATTTCCGGCATTGAAACTCTTGCCTTCGCCGGAAGTGGTGGAGGTAAAGAGGATCACTTTTTGCCCTTCTCCCAGCATATATTGTACATTTGTACGGACGGAACGGAACACTTCTTCCATCAGGCCATTACGGTTTTCCTGTACGACAATGGGATGCCCTTCCGTATCGGTCAAAGGAATATCACCAATGACTGGAATATTAGTAATTTTCTCTACATCAGTCCGACTCTCAATCTTGAAGCGGAGCAGATTGCGTAGGTAAAAAAATGCTATAGGTAATCCTAATCCCAGAACTAAAGCGATGAAGTAAAACATTTTTCCCTTAGGACTAACTATATCTCCAGCTAATGGCTCTTCTACCATACGACCATTGTTTGCTGTAGCTGCTAAGGTTATTGCATTTTCCTCCCGCTTTTGAAGCAACATCAGGTACAGACTGGCCTTGATTTCCTGCTGGCGGGAGATGCTGAGCAGTTCTTTTTCCTGTTGGGGGGCATTGCTGATCCGGTTCGCAAACTGGGCGGCCTCACGGTTCAGATCGTTGCGGGTAATTTCCAGTCCTTTCAGCACGCTTGCTACGGAGGTCTGGATATTCTTTCGGGTAGCTTCCAGGGAAGTATCCAGATTGACCACGGCCGGGTTGCTTTCGCTGGAAGTGCGGAGCAACCGTTTGCGCTCGGTCAGCATCTCGTTATACTGTCCGATCAGGGTGGACAGCCCGTTGTCGCTCAGTCCGATATTGGCCGGAATAATTTCCATCCGGTTCTCGGGACGTTCGATGTATTCTTTCAGGAATTCTACAAGGCGGAGCTGGGTGGCATTCTCAGCCCGTTTCTGCTCATATTCGGCATTGCCTTGCAGAGCCAGCTGTGCATCACTGGTCAGGTCGGTCAGTCCCGCCTTCTGCTTATACTGGGCCAGCTCGCTTTCCGTGGTGCCCAGTTCGTGATTGATAATACTGATGCGTTCGTCAATAAATTCGGCTGTCCGGCTGGCTACCTCGTTCTTGTCATCGTTGGCATCGGCATTATACAGCGCTACCAGCGTATTCAGGAAATCCAGACCCCGGCCTACATGGGTATCGTTGTAGTTCAGTCGTACAATGGTGGTCTGTTCGCTAGTTGGATAGGTAGATAAATTTCCCTGACACATCTTGGCCGCCAAGGTCGGAGAAATAATCTGTACCTGAATAGTACGTTCTTCCTGAATCTTTGTACTATCTTTCGCGTTCAGCGTCAGGGTTCCCACGGGAGTGACAAGTACACCGGGCAGACGGTCAAATGTCTTTTCTGTCGTGCCTTCCTTTCCATACTTTGCGGTTGCCTTGACTTTCCCGTCAGGCGTGCAGTCCAGCTGTAAATTCAGGGAACCTGCCAGCTTTTCCGCTTCTTCCGGAGTCATCCAGACCTTGATAGGAGTGTCGTTTTTATAAAGCGGAAGGGCATAGCCGAAGCCGCGGGGTTCTGCATAGCGGATGTTCAGCCCCAGGGTATTGACTACTTTTTTAATTAAAGTACGGGAACGGAGAATTTCCATTTCATTGTCGAAATTGCTGGCCATGCTCAGCATGCCGAGATCCTGCATGGTGGCAAGCGGACTGTTGGCGCTGCCTTTTCCTTTGTCATCCTGCTTGATCAGCACCGTCGCATTCACATTGTAAACCGGAGTCTGATAGCGCAGGTAGCCCCAGGCTCCGATCAGGCAGAGAATGAGGCAGGCCACAAACCAGGGCCAGTACATCAGGTATTCAAACAGAATCGCTTTATAGTCAATCGGCTTTTCGTCTTCAGCCGTAAAAAGGTCGTCGTATTTTTCGTTACTCATGATAATTTTACTTAAAGATGGTGACTAACAGGCTGGCCAGAGAAACCAGAATAGAGGTGGCAGAAATGGCAATGGTAGTGGTGTTACCAATGTCGGAGTTGCGGGATTTGGTCTTGTTGGGAGTGACATAGAGAATGTCATTCTGCTGGAGATAGAAATAGGGAGAACGGATCAGATTGGCATCGTTCAGGTCCAGTTCCTGAATGTCGCGTCCTCCGTCTGCCGTTTCACGGACCAGCTTCACATTGTCACGCAGGCCGTAAATCGTCATATCGCCAGCCATGGCCAGGGCTTCCAGTACATTCACTTTTTCGTTGCTGACCGTAAAAGTGCCGGGGTTTTTGACTTCACCCAATACGGAGATCTTATAGTTCACCATGCGGACATTCACAATCGGGGTTTCCTTCAGGTAGGGGGCCAGCCGGTCACGGAGCATGGCTTCGCATTCATTCTTGGTCATACCGCTGATCTTTAATTTTCCCAGTACCGGGAAGTCAATTTCTCCCTCGTTGTTTACCAGATACTGCTGCAAGGTGGGCTGGGAAGTCAGACTGGTGGAATTTTGGGACACGGTAGTGGGGATTGTCAGGTTAAAGGGAACACTGGCCTGGGGATCGGTGGTGCTGACGGTAATGGTCAGCAGATCCTTGGGCATGATCCGGGCGTCGTAGAGCGGAATTTCTCCGGCCGGTACATTGACTGTCGCAGAATTCTGCAAATAGGGCACCTTCTTATAAGAGGTACAGCCCGACAACAGGAAGGCTGCTGTCAGGAAGCAGAGAATGTTTGATTTGAATGTCATAATGATTTTAGGTTTCCTTTGATGTTACTAAGCCGTCGCGATTCCGGGGGCCGGAATCTGACTGACTTTCCGATTTTTGCTGAATAGATTCATTGTTGACCACCACGCCCCGGGGGCCGGAACCGTGGTCACTTCCTCGTCCGGGGGCCAGAGCGAAAGGAAGCTACGTTTGGGGTGCGCTTCGCGGTTACCTCTCCCAACCGGGGACCGGGAAGAAGGGATAAAACCGGAATTTTTTGGCTTCAGATGCAATTGTTATTCACAATTGCGAGACAAAGATAAATATTTCATATTAATTTAAAACAAAATTTCCAATATTTTTCAAAAACAACTATTAATTTTGTGTTGGACTTCTTAAGAAAAAGAATTTCAAGGAGATTTTATGAGAATTTCAATTCGATTTCGTTCTCGATTTTAACGAGTTTAAAGAATCTTAAAACCGGACATTTTTTTTCATTTGGCCGGTAAAATATATTCACCCATGAGACAAAAAGAAGTAAAAACAGAAAAACGGGAGCAAAAGACAGAGAGTGAGAAACCGAAAAGATGGCTGCGCCACACACCCGAAGGGTATCAGTTTACGGAGGCCGAGTATGCACTGAATGCACTGGGGAATTTCCTGACCCTGATTGCCTGCGGGAAGATCAAGCTGAGCTGGTCGGACGAGATGCAGCTCAAGCGGCTGACCAAATATCTGGTCCGGATGCTCTTCAAGGGGCCCTGGAGAAGCGTACGGAAGAAGATCCTGGAAGATTAGGGCTCCGCGGACAGGCCGGAAATACCTGCCCGGAAAATAAAAAAAGGCTTCGGCGTTTCCATGCAAACGCCGAAGCCTTTTGACTGAAACGCCGAAACGTTTTCAGGGTCCACCTGGGTCCACTTTTTCTATATGGACCCTATTCCGTGGAATGTACCTTGCGGTAGATGCCGTTGTCGTATGCTACCAGGTTCTGTTTCAGCATCTTCTTGAGCCATCGCTTGGCCGTGGAACGGGAGATGTCCATGGCAGCCGTCGCGGTGAGATATTCCATGTAAGTGAAGCTTTCGGGCAGCTTCTTGTAGCACTCCAGCACGCGGTGGAAACAGGTCATCTGCGAGCGTTTCCGTTCCGTTCCGGGCAGGATGGTGGAGAGGGAGAGGCTGTGTTCCAGCAGCACCTTGACCAGCTCGATGGTGATGCTGAAATCCTCGTCGCTGCAGGTGACGTCCTTCATGTTCCAGCCGGCTTCCCACTTGCGCAGGGCGGTGAGCACCATGGCGATGCGCATCGTCAGCAGTCCGTGACGTCCCACAATGGCCTCGTTGCCTTCTCCGTCCTCCAGCGAGACATTCTGCATCATGTGACCGAACAGCTTGTTGTGGATCTTCCACTGTTCGCGGGTGAAATGGACGGAGGTGGGGGAGTTGAGCAGGAAATGGTAGGCCTGAAGCACATCATCTGCCAGATTCTCAAAGAGTTCGTCGCCGTCGATCCATTCGTCGTCCGAATCGGGAGCCGCTGAAATCCAGCCGCTTTCACCCTTTCCCGTGAGCAGGGCCAGACGGCTGTACATACCGTCTTCCTTCGATGAGACGAAGTTGACCAGCTGTTGCAGGGTACCGGCCATGCAGATGGCCATGCGGGGGCGCTGGATGAGAATGGGATGGCCGTCGATCTTGTAGTTCTGTCCCACGGCTTCGTGGTGGTAGATCATACGCAGTTCGGAGGCATGCTTGCCGTAGTCCGTTCCCAGGGCAGCGGTGAAGGAGTCGATCTCGGTGGTGTTGCAGATGATTCCGATCTCGCCGGAGTTGTAGAGGTCGGTCATCAGCTGGCTCTTGGAGGTGTTGGGCGGTACGTTCAGCACGTGCCACCGGGGCTCTTCGGGCTTGAGACCGATGTCGGGCTTGCGTTTCTCGCGGAAGGCCCGTTTCTGTTCGGCCTCCCATTCCAGCATCTTCTGCTCGTATTCCTTGCGCTCCCGGCGGTTGTTTTCCTCCATTTCGCGGTGAATCTTGCTGCCGAGCAGGGCTGACAGGGCTACCACACCCTTGCCGGAACCTGCGGGGGCGACGGCTGCGAAGAAGAAATGGGGAGAGTAGAGACGGTGGGCATAGAGGGTGCGCACCAGCGGAACGCATCCGCTGAGGTTGGTGAGTATGGACATGAGGAGCATGTCGCGCTGGCGGCCGGAGCGGGCGGCTATGATACCGCGCCGGATCAGAGGCGGGAGCTTGTCGTAAATCCATTCGGGAAACAGGGGTGCATGACTCATCAGATCATCCTCGTCGGATTCTTTTCTCACGGTGGAGGGTCCATTAGGGTCCATGTGGACCCATGGACCCAAATCGGCATGGTTGTAGCCCCAGTCCATCGCGCTGCAATATTCGCTGTAAGGGAGCTGGCCCATCATGCGGAAGGCACTGTGTTTCAGCCGTTCAAAGTCGTACGGATTGAACCTCCGCCAGCGGATGTTGCGTCCCAGACGGAGCAGAACATTGTGCCGCTGGCCCTCCTGAAACTTGTTTTTCCGGAAAAAATTCGCCAGAAAAGCTTCGGGGTCACGGAGGGGTACATAACGGCAGTCGTCGTTGGGATCTTCGGGGATTCCGAAGGGCCTGAAACCGGCGTTTCCGGAAGCATAATCAGCCGGATTCCCTGCGGTTCTGCCGTTGAACCGGTAATCCTCGGAAGAGTCGGTTCCCGTGGCCGGCTGATACAGGAGCGGATTGTTTCCTTCCTCGTAGGGAAAGGTGAGGGGTTCCGGTGCCAGATAAGCTTCGGGGTCATAAGACGCGAGCGTGAGGCGGCAGAGATCCTTGCACTGCATGTCGCAGGGATGTCCGGCAACCTGTTCAAGGGCATGCGCCACGATCTCATAGGCCCGGCGGTAGACATCGGGATGTACCACACCGATGCAGACGAAGATGCGGAGGCCGGTTCCGGAGACAGTGACATGACAGGCTGCCACCCAGGGAACTTCCTTCAGCCGGGCAAAAGCGTTCCGGAGCACGTCGGGCGGCATCTTGTCCATGTCGAACATGGCATAGCCGGTGCGGTTGGTGAGACACTTGGGATAACGTCCGCGCAGGCAGTTTCCGGCAGGTACGAGGGCAGGCAGCTGTTCTTTGACGGAGGCAGCTTCCTGTTTCTTTCCTTCGGCCATCAACCTGCGGTAGTTTTCCACTTCATTTTTCCATTGTCCGTTGCGGACATTTTCGATCCAGGCAGACAGTTCCACGAGGGAGTCTCCCTGCGTGTGGAAGATGCGCGTGAATACGGTCATCAGATTGTTTTCCATCTTTCCAAATTTAAGGTTGAATGAAAAAAGTAAATAATATTTGTTTTACAGAAGCAAAGTTAAGGCAACCATCCGCAAAGGTAAAATGTTAAAACAAAGAAGTGGAATTTATGTATTTATAATATGTTGAAAAATAGGGTTTATAAGCATATTTTTAAAGTAAAGCATGAAGTTGATTCAGAGGGAATTTTGGGAATGTGATCAATGAATTATAATTTTTACGGGTGTTTTATGTAAAACAATTTGGAAATACATGTGAGGATACATGAGGATCCCGGGGAGGGATAAATTGTCTGATAAAAATAGTATCAGCTTAATTTATAAGTTAAGTTTTGATATTTGAAATAATAATTCTATATTTGTATCAGAATTAACTTTTATGTTAAGATGCAGCAAAAATATCATATCGAATTAGTTGAAGAGCATGATGCCGTAAATTTTTATAGCATTCATCTGAGAATTAGTTGGTAATTTAAATTTTGCAAGAGATGAAAAAGAGTAGCATAATCGAGAAAAGACGCGAGAAGGTTAATCCTGAAGTTAAGCGTATGGTTGATTTGTCTTTTAAGATTGTGGATAGAATACACGAAATTCTGAAAGATAAGGGCCTTAAGCAAAAAGACCTTGCCCTGCGTCTTGGGAAAAAAGAGTCTGAAATAAGTCGGTGGATGCGTGGAACTCATAACTTCACTATTGATACACTGATTTCTATTGAAGATGTACTTGGAGAACCTATTATTGAAATATGTCATTCGCAAGTGTTTCATGCACAGATGAAATAGCTGACATGAGAGGATGTCTTGCTGGTGAAGCAGGCACCCTCTCATGTTGATTTTCCCCCTTTTTGATTATCTTTCCAGTTCCCCCTTTTCGTTGCGGGCCATCAGTTCCTCCACTTCGGAAACCTTGACCATGTTGTAGTCGCCGGAGATGGTGTGGTGTTCGGAGTTCATCACGTTGCGCAGGGCGATGTAGATGTAGCGGCACTGGGGCACTTCCCGGGCGATCTCCCGGCAGAATGTTTCGTAGGCTGCGGTGTCATACCGGTCGGCTGCGCTTGTGGCCTTGAATCCCGGAGCCTTGAGTCCGAAGAGCATGGCATATTCGCCTTCGCTGCCGAATCGGTGAACGGGTAGGAGTCGGTAAAGCTCAGATTTCTAAGATAGAGAGAGGAAAAGGGCTTACGATAAAGACAGTTACAAAAGTGCTTGATGCCCTTGGCATGTCGGCATCTGTCGTTTTAAAAGGTGAGCAGGAAATTGACAAAAATGTAATTGCATATATTGTTGCTGCCATTAGTGAGTTTGCTGAAATCCATCATCTTTCCGATTTTTATTGATGGCGTAGTTTTCGTCCATAAACCAAAAAGCACCAAATTCAAGAGCTAAATGCTTGATTATTTTAGTGCGGACAGAAACCTCAATCGTTTGGATGGCAGTAAACAGTAAAGGCCTGATGTGTATATCTGACTCCCATAAATAAAAATGTCCCGCTGGGTACGCTAATCTTACGGGAAGCGGGCGGGATTTGTTGATGCAAAGGTAATAGATATTTTTGATAAAACCTAGAATTAGCATAAAAAAGAGTACTTTTTCTGCTGCATGGCATTGATCTGTAATAATGACAGTTAAACAAAAAAATATTTTCCCTTTAAGTCTACACAACCCTGCAAATGTCTACATGGCGGGGGAAGGGGTGTCGTATCTTTGTTTTGTCAAATTAAAACAAGTACTAACCTTTTAAACAAATTGTGTATGGAGAAAGCAGTGACTTATTCAGTAGTGGGAAGAAAGAATCCGGGCGACAAAGGGGCTCCGGTGAAGTATTATGCACAGGCGCAGGCGCGCGGGGTGATGGGAATCCGTGAGATTGCGGAGCGCATCCAGCGGGAATGTACGGTGACGAGGGCGGACACCATGGCGGTGCTGACAGCCCTGGAAGACGTGGTGAGCGAGGGGCTGCAGAGCGGTGAAATCGTACGTCTGGGTGAACTGGGATCGCTCCAGCTGGGACTGAGCGGCAAGGGAGCGGAAGTGGAAGAGGAATACCATGTCGGGCTGATCGAGAGGGCGCGCATCAACTTCCGTCCGGGACTGACCCTGCAGGATGCGCTGGCGAACCTGTCGTATGAGCGTGTGCCGGTTAAGAAGACGGCTGAAGCCGGGGAAGAAGAGGAAGGAGGCGGAATGGGTGTCTGACCGTAAAATGATGGAAGTATGAAAGCAGTAAAAGTAATTGTCCGGATTCTGAGATGCCTGCTTTGCATCCTGACCGGGAAATGGAAGGAAAGGAGTGGAGAATGAGAAAGATTGACCTGATTGTCATTCATTGTACGGCCACGAGAGAGGACAAGTCCCTCTCTCCGGCTGAACTGGACCGGATGCACCGGCAGCGGGGATTCAACGGGTGCGGGTATCATTATTACGTGCGGCGTGACGGAGAGATCTGTTCCATGCGTCCGGTGGGGCAGGCGGGCGCACATGCGAAAGGGTATAACGCGAACAGCATCGGCATTGCGTATGAAGGGGGACTGGATGCGGGAGGGAATCCGGCAGACACCCGGACCGAGGAACAGAAACGGTCGATCCGCGTACTGGTGAGGGTGCTCTGTGAGGACTACAGAATCCGGAAGGTGGTGGGCCACAGGGATCTGAGCCCGGACAGGGACGGCGACGGAGTGGTGGAACCGGAAGAGTGGATCAAGCTCTGTCCCTGCTATGACGTGGAGAGTGACCTGGCAGAACAGAAATGCCGGGGACGGTGCAGGCTGTTCGGATAATCCCCCGGAATTTTTCCTGAAAAATATCCCGGAGCACTTGGCGTTCCGGGATATTTTTTGTATCTTTATAGGTAGTAAGAAACCTGATAAACTGAAGAAAAATGAACCTCAATGAACGATCCTGTGTGGCAGAAGAGACCGGGGAATTCCGGCTGCGGATCTACCACAAAAGTGAACTGGCCCGGATGTATTTCCCGCAAAGCCGGCAGAAAACGGCTTCACAGAACCTGAGCCGCTGGATACAGGGGTGTCCGGAACTGTGGGAGGGACTCTGCCGCATGGGTTATGAGAAGACACGGAAATATTACCTGAAACCGGAGGTGGAACTGATCGTAAAATGTCTGGGCGAGCCTTAGCGGGGAAAGAAGTGCGAAAAATAGGCGGAAGGTTTGGGCATGTAAAAAACATGTATTACCTTTGTGCGAAGAAAAAAACAAGATTGAAGATATGTTCAGAAATCATACATGCGGCGAACTGAGAATCGCTGATGCAGGAAAGAGCGTGACGCTGGCCGGATGGGTACAGCGTGTACGCAAGATGGGAGGTATGACTTTTGTTGACCTCCGCGACCGTTACGGTATCACCCAGCTGGTGTTTAACACGGACGTGAACGCAGAACTTTGCGAACGGGCCAGCCACCTGGGCCGTGAGTATGTCATTCAGGTAAAGGGTACGGTGAACGAACGTTCCAGCAAGAATCCCAACCTGCCTACGGGTGAGGTGGAAATCACGGTGGAAGAGCTGACCGTGCTGAATTCGGCACAGACTCCTCCGTTTACCATCGAGGACAATACCGACGGCGGGGATGACCTGCGTATGAAATACCGTTATCTGGACCTGCGCCGTACGGCTGTGCGCAAGAACCTGGAACTGCGTCACCGCATGACCATGGAAGTACGCCGTTATCTGGACGGACTGGGATTCCTGGAAGTGGAAACTCCGATGCTGATCGGTTCTACTCCGGAAGGTGCCCGTGACTTCGTGGTTCCTTCACGTATGAATCCGGGACAGTTCTATGCGCTTCCGCAGTCTCCGCAGACGCTGAAGCAGCTGCTGATGGTATCAGGATTCGACCGCTACTTCCAGATCGTGAAGTGTTTCCGCGATGAAGACCTGCGTGCTGACCGTCAGCCGGAGTTCACGCAGATTGACTGCGAAATGAGCTTCGTGGAACAGGAAGACATTATCGAGACTTTTGAAGGTATGGCCAAGCACCTGTTTAAGGAACTGCGCGGCGTGGAACTGACTGAACCGTTCCTGCGCATGCCCTGGGCAGATGCCATGAAATATTACGGCAGCGACAAACCGGACCTGCGTTTCGGCATGAAGTTCGTGGAACTGATGGACATCCTGAAGGGATACGGATTCTCTGTATTCGACAATGCAGCCTATATCGGCGGTATCTGTGCCGAAGGTGCTGCCCACTACACCCGCAAGCAGCTGGACCAGCTGACCGAATTTGTGAAACGTCCGCAGATCGGAGCCAAGGGACTGGTTTACGCCCGTGTGGAAGCTGACGGCAACGTGAAGTCAAGCGTGGACAAGTTCTATTCACAGGAAGTATTGCAGCAGATGAAGGAGGCCTTCGGTGCCAAACCGGGTGACCTGATCCTGATTCTGAGCGGTGACGATGCGATGAAGACCCGCAAGCAGCTGTGTGAACTGCGTCTGGAAATGGGTAACCAGCTGGGACTGCGCGACAAGAACAAGTTTGCCTGTCTGTGGGTGGTTGACTTCCCGATGTTCGAATGGAGCGAAGAGGAAGGCCGTCTGATGGCTATGCATCATCCGTTTACTCATCCGAAAGATGAGGATATTCCTTTACTGGATACTGATCCGGCAGCTGTACGTGCAGATGCTTACGATATGGTGGTCAATGGTGTGGAAGTAGGTGGAGGATCTATCCGTATCCATGACTCACAGCTTCAGGCCAAGATGTTTGAGATTCTGGGCTTTACACCCGAGAAGGCTCAGGAGCAGTTCGGCTTCCTGATGAACGCCTTCAAGTTCGGTGCTCCTCCTCACGGAGGTCTGGCATACGGACTCGACCGCTGGGTATCTCTGTTCGCAGGACTGGATTCCATCCGCGACTGTATCGCATTCCCGAAGAACAATTCAGGACGCGACGTGATGCTGGATGCTCCGGGATTCCTCGACCAGAAGCAGCTTGATGAACTGAATTTGAGGATCGTAGATAAAGATTAATTTTTTATCGAAGTTTTTTTGAAAATTTTTCATAGGAAGGACATGGGATGTGATATTTCGTGTCCTTCATTTTGTGAAAAACCTGTTTGTGACAATCCCTGTTTGTGACAATTCCTATTGTGAAAACCCTGAAAACTTGGTGAATGAAAGAACGTGTACGAATTCTGCGCTTTACGATAATCGGAACGCTTAATGCGCTCATTGCGGCCTTTGTGGTCTGGCTGATGATGCACATCAGGAAGGAGGATTATATGCTGGCCAATGTGACGGCGTATGTGGTGTCGCAGATTCATAACTTTATCTGGTGCAAGTACTGGATTTTCCCGCTGGACAAGGAAAACAAGAAGAATACGGTGTGGCATCAGATGCTGTTCTTTGCGGGGGCTTTCGCGCTGGCTTACAGTGCGCAGTTTGTGTTCCTGCTGGTGCTGGTGGAACTTCTGCACTGCAATGAGTATCTGGCTCAGTTCCTGGGGCTCTTTATTTACGGGGCCGTGAATTTCTCCTGCAACAAATTTCTGACTTTCCGCTGAGAGCATGCGGACTTTCTGCGGGGCTTTCACGGAATAACCGCCTGTTATTTGTGGATTCTTGCTGAAGAAGATTTTTCCGGACAGATGGGGCAGCCTGTCTCCGGAACCTTATATGAAAATCCTCCTGTTTTCCGGCCTGGACTTGTCTGAGGCTGAAGACAGGAGGATTTTCATATAAAGTTGTTTCAGATGATTCAGATGGCAGTGAGTGCCTGCTCGTCGATGTAGTTCATCCGGTGGGTCAGGATGACATTGCGTGCCAGATCGTTGTTGTCGGTACGGAACACCAGAATACCTTTTCCTCCGAGCAGGAAGGAATAGAGGTAGGAGATGCCGATTCCGGCTTCACTGAAACGGCGGACCGCATTGGCTGCCTGTCCCGGGGTATTGTCGAGGGTGATGGCAAAGACTTCGGACATGCTGACGGAAATGCCGGCCTGCTTCAGGGTGTCATACGCCCGCTGCGGTTCGGAACAGATGATGCGGTAGATTCCATATTCCACCGTATCGGAAATGGTGGAAGCGATGAGCTGGATGCCGGCTTCCTTGAAGAGTTCGAGCACCTGAAGCAAGGTTCCCGACTTGTTTTCCACGAAAACGGATAATTGATGAATGGTCATAAGTTTGTTTCTTGTTTTGAAAGTTCATTAAATCAATGTCTTGCGCAGGTCTTTTACGCGGACTGCCTTGCCTTCCTGCTTGGGCAGGCTGCCTTTGGGCACGAGTTTCACACGCGGAGTGATGAGGATTTCGTCCTTCAGCTGGCGGGTGATTTCCTTGGTCAGGCGCTGGAGGAAGCCGTAGTCGTCGGTAAACTCGTTGAGTTCCACCTCGACGGTCATTTCGTCGTTGGCTTCGAGGTTGGTCAGCGTGATGAGGTAATCGGTGCCCAGTTCGCGGAACTGCATGAGGATGTTTTCGATCTGGATCGGGAAGATGTTGACTCCCTTGAGGATCATCATATCGTCGCTTCGTCCCTTCATGCGGTCCAGACGTTTGTGGTGACGGCCGCAGGGGCATTCTCCGGGAAGGATGCGGGTCAGGTCGCGGGTGCGGTAGCGCAGCAGAGGCATGGCTTCGCGGTTGATGGTTGTCAGCACGAGTTCGCCCACTTCACCGTCGGGTACCGGCTCGAGGGTCTGGGGATCGACGATCTCCACGATGTAATAGTCTTCCCAGATGTGGAGTCCGTTCTGTTCGGGGCACTCAAAAGCCACACCGGGACCGCACATTTCGGACATTCCGAAGGAGTTGTAGGCCTTGACGCCCAGCATCTGCTCGATGCGGCGGCGCTGTTCGTCGGAATGGGGTTCGGCTCCGATGATCAGGGTACGCAGGCGGGTATCCCGGCGGGGATCGATGCCCATTTCTTCCATCACTTCATACAGGCGTCCGGCATAGCTCGGAATGGCATGCAGGGCCGTTGTGCCGAAATCGGTGATGAACTTGATCTGCCGTTTGGTGTTTCCGGCAGCAGCAGGAACGGTGAGCATGCCCAGGCGTTCGGCACCGTACTGAAAGCCCAGACCGCCGGTGAACATGCCGTAGCCGGAAGAGTTCTGGAAGATGTCTCCCTTGCGCAGTCCGACCATATAGAGGCAGCGGGCTACGGCGTTGGCCCATTCGTCAAGGTCGTGCTGTGTGTGCAGGATGACGGTGGGAGTGCCGGTGGTACCGCTGGAAGAATGGAGGCGTACGACCTCTTCCAAAGGAACGGCAGAGAGTCCGAAGGGATAGTTGTCGCGCAGATCCTGCTTGGTGGTAAACGGGAGTTCCCGTACGTCGTCGAGGGTTCGGATATCTTCAGGCCGGAGTCCGCAGGCAGCGAACCGTTGTTTATAGAAGGGAATGCGCATACAGCGGGCAAGGGTCTGCTGCAGTCTTTCCATCTGCAGCTTCTCCAGTCGGGAGCGGGAGAGCGTCTCCAACTCGGGGTGTAAGTACAAATTGTCGTTTTTCATAAGTTTTCATTAGTATTTGCCCGCAAATATAGCAAGAAGTCGGAAATATCCGCAATTTTTCTTTCATAATTTCCGAATGTTGTACAATCTTTTCCTATTTGGCAGCGTTCTGTAAATTAAGACAGGGGAGAAGGCAAAGGGAGGGGAAATATTGCTAACGAATATGTCGAAATGTTACAGAAATGTAATATAAATTGTTCATTTGAAAGTGTTTTCTTGATGTTCGTCAATAAATGACGCATTTCTGTGTTTTTATCTGTTAATTACTTTTCTGTTTGATTTCCGGTGCTTACCTTTGCGAAGGTAAAAGAAAGTTTTTAAGGTAACAAGATTCTTATTTTAAGGTTTTTAATTCAGGTATTAATTAAATTTTTAAGGTAAAAGATGAAAAGAACAGGATTAACATTGGTAGCCGCATTGGCTTTTTCCGCATCTGTATTTGCGGGAGGAACTCAGGGAAATGAAACGAAGTCAGCTGCACGTTGGGACGCCAGCATCAATAAGGTGAAGCTGAGCCGTTATTTGCAGTTGACTTCTGACCAACACACAGAAGTAGAGAACATCTGCGACTATTTCCAGGGCGAGATGAGCCGTGCCTTGCGTGCGAAGAAAAACAGCGATGAGAAAGTGCGCAACGCTGTTTACGGAAACCTGAAACTGATGAAGCAAACGCTGAACGAGAAGCAATATGCTGACTATGTGCGTCTGATGGCTGTTACTCTGCGGAATAAAGGCATTGATGTTGCACAGAAGTGATTTAGATTAGTTCTGCCGGACAATCCTGTCCGGCGGTGTTGTTTTTTGGCCCGTGCAAATGCATGGGCATTTTTGTTTTCATTTCTCCCGTGGCAATGAGAGATCCGCAAAATTATCCTATATTTGCAGGAAACATAAATGACTGTCATATGAAAACACTGAAAACTGGAAGAAAATGGGTTGCCTGCCTGCTGATGCTGGGCGGCGTCGGGGGAATGAATGCACAGAATGAATGGATCGAACCGCCTGTAATGGGGTGGAGTTCCTGGAATACATATCGGGTGAACATTGATGAAGCACTGATCCGGAAGCAGGCTGATGCCATGGTGGAACTGGGACTGAAGGAGTCCGGATACCGCTATGTGAACATTGACGACGGATTTTTCGGCTACCGGGACGAGAAAGGACGGCTGCATACGCATCCGCAACGTTTCCCGAACGGGCTGAAGGGCGTGGCTGCCTATATTCACTCACTCGGACTCCAGGCCGGAATCTATTCGGAGGCCGGGGCCAATACCTGCGGATCGATCTGGGATGCCGACAAGCATGGCATCGGGGTAGGGCTGTACGGCTTTGAACGCCAGGATGCAGACCTGTTTTTCAATGAATGGGGATTCGACTTTATCAAGATAGACTATTGCGGGGCCGGCCAGCAGCTGGAACTGGACGAACAGGAGCGCTATACGGAGATCGTACGGGCGATCCGGGAAGTCTGTCCCCGGAATATCTCCCTGAATATCTGCCGCTGGGCTTATCCGGGGACCTGGGTACGGAATCTGGCCCGTTCCTGGAGAATCAGTCCTGACATCGCTCCGAACTGGGCAGCCGTGAAACGCTGCATTGATATGAACCTGTATCTCTCGGCATATGCGGGAGGCGGGCATTACAACGATATGGACATGCTGGAGATCGGACGCGGTCTGAAACCGGAAGAGGAAGAGACGCATTTCGGCATGTGGTGCATCATGAGTTCGCCGCTGCTGATCGGATGTGACCTGACCCGGATTCCGGAGGAGTCGCTGAAACTGCTCCGCAACGAGGAACTGATTGCCCTGAACCAGGATCCGCTGGGGCTGCAGGCATACATCGTGCAGCATGAAGGAGGCGGTTATGTGCTGGTGAAAGATATCGAACAGAAACGGGGCAAGGTGCGTGCCGTGGCCTTGTATAATCCCTCGGATTCGGTCTGCTCCTTCCGGGTGCCTCTGGAGATTCTGGAGCTGGCCGGCAAGACACGGGTGCGTGATCTGGTGAAGCGGAAAGACGAAGGACGGGTGACGGGCAGTTTCCAGTATGACGTGCCGGCCCACGGAGTCAAAATCCTTCGCGTGGAAGGCGAGGAACGGCTGGAGCCGGTGCGCTACGAAGCAGAACAGGCTTATCTGCATCAGTTTGACAACCTGGCCAAGCGTCCGCGGGGAGTGGCATATCTGCCTTATGAGGGGGCTTCCGGAGACATGCTTGTCACCAATCTGGGCGGTCACCGGGACAATTACGCCCGTTGGAACGAGGTGTTCAGCGAAGAGGGCGGCCGTTACAGGATGACCGTCTGTTATGTGCCGGCAGCCAAGCGGGAACGCGAAATCAATGACCGGAGACTGGAAGTGACGGTCAACGGAACCCGGGTAAGCCTGACGGAGCTGGAAACGGACCGTTCGAAAGGAGTCTGCCGCGCGGAACTGACCGTTGACCTGCAAAAAGGATACAACACGGTGAGTATCGGAAGCCGTCTGACCTGGACACCGGATCTGGACTGCTTCGTGCTGGAAAAACTCTGACCGGTCCGTTTGCTATTCGCTTGTCTGCTATCCGTTCTTCTGTTTGAGAATCTCTTCGAGCCGGATCAGTTCGTCGCGGTACTGGGCAGCTTCGATGAAGTCCAGTTTCCTGGCTGCTTCCTGCATCAGCTTGCGGGTGCGGTCGACACTGCGTTTGAGCTGATCCTTCGACATGTATTCCACAATCGGGTCGGCAGCCATCATGAGGCCGTCCGGCATGTCGGCATATTCTTTTGCCTTCTTTCCCTGTCCTGTCTTTGCCTCCTGGTTTTCCAGCAGGATGTTGGTGTGACTGCGCCTGATCTGGCGGGGAGTGATTCCGTTGGCTTCGTTGTAGGCCAGCTGCTTCTCCCGCCGGCGGTTGGTCTCGTCGATGGTCTGGCGCATGCTGTCCGTGATCTTGTCCGCATACATGATCACCTTTCCGTTGACATTCCGGGCAGCACGTCCGGCAGTCTGTGTCAGGGAACGGTGAGAGCGCAGGAATCCTTCCTTGTCGGCATCCAGGATGGCTACGAGGGACACTTCCGGCAAATCGAGTCCCTCACGCAGCAGGTTGACACCGATCAGGACGTCGAAAATACCCTGACGCAGTTCTTCCATGATCTTCACCCGCTCCAGGGTTTCCACATCGCTGTGGATATAGGTACAGCGGATGCCGTGGCGTGACAGATAGTCCGTCAGTTCCTCTGCCATACGCTTGGTCAGTGTGGTGACGAGCACCCTTTCCTGAGCCTCGATGCGCTGCTGGATTTCTTCCATCAGGTCGTCGATCTGGTTCAGGCTGGGGCGTACTTCGATGACCGGATCCAGCAGTCCGGTGGGGCGGATCACCTGTTCCACGACTACCCCTTCACTTTCCTGCAATTCATATTCGGCAGGAGTGGCACTGACATAGATGACCTGACGCGCCATTTCCCGGAACTCGTCGAAGGTCAGCGGCCGGTTGTCCATGGCAGCGGGGAGGCGGAAACCATATTCCACCAGGTTGGTCTTGCGGGCCCGGTCGCCTCCGTACATGGCCCGGATCTGCGGTACGCTGACATGGCTCTCGTCGATGACAATCAGGAAATCCTTCGGGAAGAAATCCAGCAGACAGTAGGGCCTTGTACCCGCTTCGCGTCCGTCGAAGTAGCGGGAATAGTTCTCGATGCCCGAGCAGTGTCCCAGTTCGCGGAGCATTTCCATATCGTAAGTGACCCGTTCCTTCAGGCGCTTTGCCTCGTAGAACTTGCCGGTCTCCTCAAAATGCTGTACCTGCAGGGTCAGATCGTCCTCAATCTGATGGATCGCTCTCAGGGTGCTTTCCCTGGTCGTCATGAAAAGATTGGCCGGATAAATCTTGTATTCATCGAAGGTGGAGATACGGGCTCCCGTGTCCGGATCGACTTCCTCAATGCCGTCAATTTCGTCATCCCAGAACATGATGCGCAGGATGTGATCCGTATAAGCCAGGAAGATATCCACCGTATCTCCCTTGACCCGGAAATTCCCGCGGTTCAGTTCGGCATCGTTGCGGGTGTAGAGACTGTCCACCAGCTGGCGGAGCAGGACGTTGCGGTCCATGCGCTTGCCCCGTCTGACTTCGATCACATTATTATAAAAGTCGGCCGGATTTCCCATACCGTAGATGCACGATACGGACGAAACCACGATGACATCCTTCCGGCCTGAAAGCAGGGCAGAGGTGGCCGCCAGCCGGAGCTTGTCGATTTCTTCGTTGATGGCCAGGTCTTTTTCAATGTATGTATCCGTGGAAGGCAGGTATGCCTCCGGCTGGTAATAGTCGTAGTAGGAAACGTAATATTCCACCGCATTGTTGGGGAAGAACGCCTTGAACTCCCCGTAGAGCTGGGCGGCCAGCGTCTTGTTGTGGCTCAGGATCAGCGTCGGTTTGTTGACGTTGCGGATCACGTTGGCGATGGTAAAAGTCTTTCCGGAGCCTGTCACTCCCAGCAGTGTCTGGGCGGGCAGGCCGTTCAGTACTCCGTCAGTCAGTTGTGCGATAGCCTCCGGCTGGTCGCCGGTGGGCTGATAGTCGGATTTCAGTTCAAAGTTCATAATCAGTGAAATTGTGATCAAAAGTGAGTGTAAAGGTACGTATTTCTGTCGGAAAAGCCACGGAAGCGGACCTTTTTTGCCCCGAAGAAAGCGAAAATAATATTAAAATATCCGCGGGTATTGATTTATTCACTGGAAAAGAGTAATTTTGCACAACTATATTGATTGACATGAAAAAGTACATAGCAATGGCCCTCCTTTCCGCGGGAGTCTTAACTTCGTGCGGAGAGTACAACAAGGTGCTGAAAAGCACGGATTATGAATACAAATACGAAGCAGCAAAAGAGTATTTTGCCAAGGGGCAGAACACCAAGGCCGCTACACTTCTGGAAGAACTGGTCAATATCCTGAAAGGTATGATGAACGGGGAAGAAGCCCTGTATATGCAGGCTATGACCTATTTCAATCAGGGTGACTACGTGACGGCTTCGCATTATTTCAATACCTATTATACAACCTATCCGCGCGGAACCTATACGGAACTGGCCCGCTTCAACTGCGGACGCGCGCTGTATCTGGATACTCCCGAACCGCGTCTGGACCAGAGCAGTACTTACAAGGCTATTGAGGAACTGCAGATGTTCATCGAATATTTCCCGATGAGTTCACGGAAGGATCAGGCTCAGAGCATGATCTTCGAACTGCAGGACAAGCTCGTGGAGAAGGAGTATATGTCGGCCAAGCTGTATTATGATCTGGGCTCTTATACGGGTAACGCCGTGTACAGCAGTACCGGTAACAACTATCTGGCAGCCGTGATCACTGCCCAGAACATCCTGAAGGAATATCCTTATACCAAGATGCGTGAAGATCTTTCGATCCTGATCCTGCGTGCAAAGTATGGCATGGCCAGGGAAAGTGTGCTGGAAAAGAAGGAAGACCGTATGCGCGACACCATCGACGAATATTATGCCTTCATCAATGAATTCCCCGAAAGCAAGTACCGCAAGGAGGTGGAATCCATTTTCAAGGAAGCGAACAAGTATGTGAACCCGGATGAGGACACAACAACAACTGAAGAATAATTAATCACATTAAATGTATAATTAACAATAAGTTATGGATTACAAAAAAACAAATGCCCCTACTAACACCGTTACCCGTGACATGATGGAACTGTGCGAAGATACAGGCAATGTATACGAAACCGTAGCAATTATCGGCAAACGTGCCAACCAGATTGCTGTGGAAATGAAGAACGATCTTTCCAAGAAGCTGCAGGAATTTGCTTCATACAGCGACAACCTGGAAGAAGTCTTTGAAAACAGAGAACAGATTGAGATTTCCCGTTACTACGAAAAACTTCCGAAGCCGACTCTGATCGCTACTCAGGAATACATCGAAGGAAAGGTGTATTACAGAAATCCGGCCAAGGAAAAGGAAAGACTGCAATAAGCCGGAACTATGATACAGCGCATTCAGACCGTTTATCTGCTGGTTGTAGCCATTCTGGCAGTAGTAATGATCTCACTGCCGGTAGGAAGTTTCGTTACGCCGGATTATCACATGAGTGAACTGACCAATCTGGCGCTCGTGTCTGAAGAAGGAGTGTCAGACTATGCTCCGTGGGCCTTGTTTGCCTTGCAGACCGTTTCTGCCATCCTTGCTCTGGTGACGATCTTCCTCTACAAGAAGCGCATGCTTCAAATCCGTCTGACTCTGTTCAACATGCTGGTGCTGGTGGGCTATTATGTCACACTGGTCATTTTCGTGCTGAACCTGAAAGGAGATGCCTCTTTCGTTCCGTCATGGACTGTATGTCTGCCACTGATTTCGATCATTCTTTCGTGGCTGGCTATCCGTGCCATCGGCAAGGACGAAATGCTGGTAAAAGCATACGAGAGACTGAGATAAGCCGGAAGGGCTGGTCTGAGTCTTGCATATATTGAAAAAACACTTCGGCGTGCAACCCTGAATATCGAAGCATTTCAGGTTGCACGCCGAAGTGTTTTGTTTCTCCCCGTTCTAGATTTTCTTGTTCTTCCAGCTTCCTTTCCGCAGGTAAAGATAGCTGACGATACCGATGCAGGAAGCATACAGATGCTCAGCAGTCCAGCAGAAGGCAACGTCTGCTTTCAGCCCCTGAATGACAATGGTAATATAGACCAGATAAATCACCAGCGCACCCAGTTCAAGGATAAAGGCAGCCTGTGTATTTCCGGTGCCTGAAACGGACTGAAAATAGATGTTTCCCGGAATCATGACCAGGTATGAGGAACACAGTACCCAGAGGGTTGGAACACTGGCTTCCACCAGCTCCGGAATGTCTGTATAGATGCGGAGTACCGGATGGGGAAACAGGGCAATCAGCGCAATGACCGGCAATACGATGCAGGAGCACAGACGGATATGACGGCCGATAAGCGAGCGGACCTGAGCGGTATCACCCCGTCCGATGGCATTGCTGACCAGGGCACTGCATGTCGATGCAAAAGCCATGATGGTCATGAACGGCAGACTGGAAACGCTGCGGATGATGTTTGATATGGCCAGAGGGCGTTCACCGAGATGTTCCACGAAGATGAAGAACAGGAACCAGGTAGACAGGGAAATGAAATTCTGTACCATGGTCCACAGGGAAACGTTCATGATCTGTGTAAGCGAACGGGTACGGAAAGCCGGAATCCGGTTGAGCCCGTATTTTCGGTAATCTATCCGGCGCCAGGTATAGATCACGAAGAAGATTACAGATACCAGTTCGGCAAGGGAGGAACCGATGGCTGCTCCGGCAATACCCAGAGCGGGAAAACCGAATTTTCCGAAGATCAGGGTATAGTTGAATATCACATTGGCCAGTACCATTACGATGGAGTTCAGCGTCAGGGTACGGGTCTGGGTAGTTCCTACGAAGAATGCACGGAACATGGCGCCGATGAAAGAGAAGAAAAAGCCGTACACCCGCCAGTGGATATAGCTGGAGGCTGCTCCGGCAATCTTGTCGGAAGTGACGAGCAGTCCGAGTATCTCCTCAGAATAGACCTGGGAGACGGTAAAGATCACTGCACTCATCAGCAGGAGGAAATAAATTCCCTGATAGAAGATGCCTCCGATTGCTTTGTAGTTGCCTTCTCCGTTACGGCGGGCCATCAGAATCTGCGAACCGACCGTGAAGCCGAAACCGATCATGAAAATGGCCAGATAGTATACTCCGGCAATGGCTGAAGCACCCAGTTCCACTTCACCGACCCTTCCCAGAAAGGCGGTATCGGTGATTCCGATCATCTGTTCCATAATCAGACTGATCAGAATGGGGTAGGCCATCAGCCAGATACTGCGGTAAGAATAATCAACGGCTTTCTGTTCCATGGGCACCGGCAGTGAATATCGGGTTAGTTTTGGCACTGATCTCTTCGATATCCAGACGAACGATTTCTGTGCGCAGGAAATTCTTTTCGGCATATCCCATGCCTGCTATCTTATGGCCGGGACAATACCTGGCAATCAGCAGGGAAAGAGCTGACATGCGTTCTGCTTCATGCAGGGTGCGATAGGCTGAACAGCGCAGAACGACACTTTCGTATGCGGTTGTAAACTGATCAGGGCGCACTTCCGTATGTCCTACTACGCAGAAGGAGACCTTGTTGCAGGCGTCCATGCAGCGCAGTTTCCGTCCCACGGGGGCACAGTGTATATAAATGGAATTTCCGTGATCCCAAACATAATTGACTGGGATTCCGTAAGCTCCTTCTCCATTTTCATCCTGCATGGAGAGGATGCCGTATGTACCTTCCTTCAAAAGCTGGAAAGCTTTCTTTTCGTCCAATAGCCGGTCCTGCCGACGTAACTGTGAATTGTTGAATTGCATGACTGTCGGATTTTTTTTGGTTAGCGGACCAAAGGTATAAAAATTTTTGAAGACACGGAGACAGCCGGCTGACAATTCTACAGCCGGCAGAACAGAGATACAAAAAACGGAACGCTCATGTCGATCAGGATGCCGTGGAAAATGGCGACAGGCATCATGTCTTTGCCTGAATAGCGCGTGATCAACGGAAGAACCACGTCCATGGAGTTTACTCCCGCTGCTGAAATAGGTGCCAGTTTCCCGAAATATTTGCAAAGTAAGGGAGTGCCCAGAAGTGCCATCATTTCGCGGAAGATGTTTGCCAGCAGAGCAATGGTACCCAGTTCCGTTGCCAGTTGCAGTCCGATGGAGGGTTCCTTGAACTGTGTAATCAGGATGGACGAGAGCGAATAGTAGGCAAATCCGCTTCCTACCGCCATGCAGTCGAAGATGCTCCAACGTGAGAGCAGCAGGCTGGCCAGTGCGGAGAAGAGAAGTGTGCCACATACGGTTCCCAGCGGAATCAGCAGGTACTTCGGACGCAGGCTTCCCACGATGAACTTCAGGTCCTTGCTGGAACCGATGCTCAGTCCCACCTGCAGCATCAGCGCATAAAGCATGTATAAGGTGAGGTTACTGCCTTCCGGATTGAACGGAAGCCATCCCATTACTCCCAACAGACATCCTGCCGCAAAGAAGAGCAGGACAATGATACTGCCTTTCATTGTTCACCTCCTTTCCTGAAAAAGAATCTCAGTACCATCCAGGAAGCCAGGATGCTGCCGCATGTAGCCGAAAGAGCCAGTATGGCGGCCTGTCCTCCGAAGGTGGCCAGATTGTTGACGATTAGCTGATTGGAGCCTACTGAGGTTCCCAGAAGGAACAGCAGGAGGATGATGGTCAGTGAAATGCTTTTTTCTGTCTTTTGCAGCCAGGCAATATTTCTGAACAGGTATCCTAATGTGATACCCGTCAACATAAATCCGATAATGGTAAACATATAAAACGTAATTATGAGGTTGGATAAACTGATTTCTGATCTCGTATCAGGCCGCCGGACGCGGCAAAACCTCATTGGAACCCGCTGAACCAATGGATATGCACGATCCGGTGGCTGCCACAGGCAATTTTGTGCGGCAGACAGGAAGTCGGGATATGTATCATTCTTTCTTTCATTGGTTCTTGTAATTTGACGGTGCAAAGGTAAGTATGATTTGAATATTTTTCAAATCTTTATGCAAAATAATTATTCAGACGGTATTGCAGAAGGGGTTACACAGGTCTGCCTGCAAGGATTTCCGGAGGGCTGTCTGCCCATCTTACAGCTGCTTGAAACAGGCTGAATCCGGAGAGACCGGAACGAGAAAGCGGGAAGGGAAGCTGTTCACTTGCGAAACATTTACTATCTTTGCATACGGATCATGGAAACGACAATTTATATAAAGAATATGGTATGCCGCCGGTGTATAATGACCGTTACGGACATTTTCCGGAAAGAAAGCATTTTGCCGCTGAAAGTGGAACTGGGTATGGTCACACTTGCCGCTCCCTTGTCTCCTGAACAGTTCCAGCGCATTCGGGAACAGCTGGAGGCGGTCGGTTTTGAGGTGATCGACGACCGGCGGATGCGGATGGTGGAACAGATCCGTCTGGAAGTGATCGGGTATGTGCGCGATCCGGATTTGCAGGACCGGCAGAACCTGTCCGAATATTTGCAGGACAAGTGTCACCGCGAATATAGTTTTCTCAGCAAGCTGTTCACCGAGCTTCAGGGAATCAGTATTGAAAAATATTCCATTCAGCAGCGGATCGAACGGGTGAAAGAACTGCTCTTCTATGATGAACTGAGTGTCAGTGAGATTGCTGACCGGATGCATTATTCGAGCGTAGCCCATCTGAGTGCCCAGTTCAAGTCGCTGACGGGATTGTCGCCTACCCAGTTCAGGCGGATGAAGGAACACCGGCTGAAGCCGCTGGATGAAATCTGAAATTTCTATTGACAAACTCCAATTATGATAAAAGCATTATTTTTTGACATTGACGGGACACTGGTCAGCTTCCAGACCCATCAGATACCGGTTTCGGCCGTACGTGCCATTGAGCAGGCCAAGGAACGGGGAATCCAGGTATATATTTCTACAGGCAGGCCGTTTGCACTCATCAACAATCTGGGGGATATCCGGCATCTGATCGACGGATACATCACCGTCAACGGAGCCTATTGCTTTATGGACGGGCAGGTCATTTCCTGCAGCCCGATTCCCCGCAAGGATGTGCAGACCCTGATTCGTCTGGCTGACGAAATGAATTTCTCCTGCATGGTGGTGGGCGAGAAGGATCTGGCAATGTACAATGCCAATGAGAAGTCCGACTTTATCTTCCGGCAGATGCTGAATGTCCGGGATCTGAAAGAAGTGGATTCTCTGGATTTCCTTCAGGGACAGGAAGTGCTCCAGCTGACACCGGTCATCACTGAGGAAGAAGAGAAAATCGTTCTGCCCCAGTTGTCCCAATGCTGTTCGGGACGCTGGTATCCGGACTTTGCCGACATTACGGCCCGGGATACCGACAAGGGGAAGGGGCTTCGGGCTGTCATGGCCTGGAAGGGACTGAAGCGTGAAGAAACCATGGCTTTCGGAGACGGAGGCAACGATATCCCCATCATCCGGGAAGCCGGAATCGGAGTGGCCATGGGCAATGCCAACGGGTCTCTGAAGGCTGTGGCCGATTATGTGACCTCGTCCGTTGAAGAAGACGGTATCAGCCAGGCACTGAAGCACTGGGTGCTGGATGCTGCTTCCATCTGAAATCCGTCACCGCAGGGAGGATTCTCCGTTTTTCTTCGGATATTCCGGAGATTTTTGTTAACTTTGTGCTTTCAATTTTCAAACTACGTATGAAATCGGATATAGAAATCGCACGCAGCATCGAGCTGGTAAAAATCAAACAAATTGCACGGGACTATGACATCCCCGTAGAAGAAATCTCTAATTACGGACGCTATATTGCCAAGGTGTCCGAGTCACTCATTGATGAAGAAAAGGTGAAACGCAGCAACCTGATCCTGGTGACTGCCATCACTCCGACCAAGGCCGGTATCGGTAAGACCACTGTTTCCATCGGTCTGGCACTGGGACTGAACAAGATCGGCAAGAAAGCCATCTGTGCTCTTCGTGAGCCTTCACTCGGCCCCTGTTTCGGCATGAAGGGTGGAGCTGCCGGAGGAGGATATGCACAGGTACTTCCGATGGAGAAGATCAACCTCCACTTTACGGGTGACTTCCACGCCATCACTTCGGCACACAACATGATCGCCGCTTTGCTGGATAATTATATGTATCAGAACCAGGACAACGGATTTGCCCTGAAGGAAGTGCTCTGGAACCGCGTACTTGACGTGAACGACCGTGGTCTGCGTTACATTGTAACCGGGCTGGGAGGCAAGACCAACGGAATTACCCGCGAATCAAGCTTCGACATCACTCCGGCTTCGGAAATCATGGCTATCCTGTGTCTGGCTACGGATGAAGACGACCTGCGTCGCCGTATCGAAAATATTCTGCTGGGCTTCACCATTGACAACAAGCCTTTCACGGTGAAAGATCTGGGTGTGGCCGGAGCCATCACTGTATTGCTGAAGGATGCCATTTCGCCGAACCTGGTGCAGACCACTGAGCATACGCCTGCCTTCATCCACGGAGGTCCGTTTGCCAATATCGCTCACGGATGTAACTCTATCCTGGCTACCAAGCTGGCGATGACTTTCGGTGACTATGCCATTACGGAAGCCGGATTCGGTGCGGATCTGGGTGCCGAGAAATTCTATGATATCAAATGCCGCAAGGGCGGACTCCAGCCCAAGCTGACCGTGCTGGTAGCTACTGCACAGGGCTTGAAGATGCACGGAGGTGTGGCTCCCGAACTGATCAAGGAACCGAACATGGAAGGTCTGAAAGAGGGTATCAGGAACCTTGACAAGCATATCGAAAACCTTCAGTCGTTCGGTCAGACGGTTGTCGTTGCGTTCAACCGCTATGCCAACGATACGGATGAGGAACTGGATTTCGTACGCCGTCATTGCGAAGAAATCGGAGTGGGCTTTGCCATCAACAACGCCTTCATGGAAGGTGGTGACGGTGCCGTAGAGCTGGCTCAGCTGGTAGTTGACACCATCGAAAAGCAGCCTTCTCAGCCATTGAGCTTTGCTTATGATGAAACGGATTCTGTTGAAGAAAAAGTAACTAAGGTAGCCTGCGAACTGTATGGAGCCAAACAGGTACTGTTCGGTCCGGCTGCCCGCAAGAAACTGAAGATGATTCAGGAGCTGGGTTACACCCGTTTCCCGATCTGTATTGCCAAGACTCAGTATTCATTCTCAACCGACCCGAAGCTGTATGGTGTGGCAAGTGGATTCAACTTTGCCGTGCGCGACATCGTGATCAATGCCGGTGCGGAAATGCTGGTCATTGTAGCCGGTGAGATCATGCGTATGCCGGGACTTCCCAAAGAACCGCAGGCACTGCACATCGATATTGTCAACGGAGAAATCGAAGGTCTGTCCTGATATATCAAAGGTATTTGTCCCTGCTGCATATCTGTAGCGGGGAATTTATAAAAAACGTTTCGACGTAATGGATGAAACAACGAAACAAATTCATCCGGACGCCGAAACGTTTTTTTATAGCCGGAGCGGTCCGGCTTTCTCAGTTATGGTCGTAGCGCTGGGCTTTGATGATCATATAGATGGTTCCTGGCACAAGGATCAGTACGGAGACCAGGCTGATGATCATGTCACTGGTGAAAGGCTGAAGGAGGAGAGACACAAGCAGGATGGCAATTCCCATGACGCAGAATGCACGGCACATGAATGTCTTGAGCCGTTTGATGTCCACTTTCTTCTGTTGCTCTGGAGTCATGGTGTTGTATCCGGCAATAAGTTTGGGGAATTTCAAGACCAGCAGGCCTATAAGGACCAACATGGCTGCAGTGATGATGGAAGATGTCATATCTGAATGTTGTTAGAGAGTTTCGATTTTGATGTCCTGAATATTCCGGATCTCGTCACTGAAGTTGACACCGATCCTGTAGACCGTACGTTTGTCCTTGGCAAAAGGCTCTGCGTAGCCTTTTGCCCGGATCTGTGCCAGCGCTTCTTCCGCACTTCCGTTCAGTTTGAATTCCATGATGTACACGTAGTCCTGTGTCTGGAGCACCAGATCAATCCGTCCCCGGTTCGTATGGTATTCCACCTGCACATAGAAACCCATCAGTTTGAAAATGATGTAAAGAATATTCTGATAGTGTACTTCCCTGTCACGAGCCAGTTCGTAGGGAATGTCGGCAAACATCGTTTTCAGACGCTCAAAGAAATCGTCCACCTTTCCCGCCATGATTTCTTCCACAAAACACTGGATCTGGTAGGGCGACTTGCTGACGCTCACCGAAGCATAATTTGGCAGGAGGAATTTGAAGAATCCCTGTTCCACCTCCCGGTTGGGGAAGCCCAGCGTATAGTTTTCGAACATCCTGTTGTAACCCTTGATGGTCAGGTAACCGCTCTGATAGATGACGGGGATGGGATCGGTGGAAGCCGTGTCGATGCTGTCCAGTACCGGCTGGCTGGTCACGATGTGTTCCAGATCTTCAATCGGAAAATGGTGCAATTTCAGCAGTTCAACCAGGTAAGTCGGAGTCCCTGTTTCAAACCAGTAGCTGCCGAAGCGCCGGTTGGCGAAGGTATTCAGCAGGCTGAACGGGTTGTACATGCCGATCGCGTTTTCTGTGAAATGATAGCCGTCGTAATTGGTTTTCAATTCCTTGCAGGTCTCTTCGTAACTCATCCCGGTAGCTGCAGCCAGTTCATGGATATCTTCCTCAAACCAGGTATGGATTTCCTTCTCACTGATACCGCAAATCTCTGCATACTGGTCAATCATGGAAATATCCCGCAGGTTGTTCAGGTCACTGAACACACTGACTTTGCCGAACTTGGTCACACCTGTCAGCAGGGCAAAGCGGATGCATCCGTCCATGGATTTCAGAGCCCCGTAAAAAGCCTTCAGGGTACTGCGGTATTCATTCTGCAAAGCTTCGTTGCCGATAGCCTGCAGCATGGGCTTGTCGTATTCGTCAATGAGGATCACTACCCGGCGTCCGGTCTGTTCGCAGGCACGGCGGATAATGCCCTGGAAACGGAGAGAGAGGCTTGTCTCACTTTCACGTGCGCCATATCTGTTTTCCCAGGTGCACAGGTTATCATTCAGAATGCTGGTCAGTGATTCGGGAGTATCGTATTTCTGTGTGTTTAAATCCAGATGCAGTACCGGATATACGGTCCAGTCTTTTTCCAGTTTTTCCAGCGCCAGTCCCTTGAAAAGATCTTTCTTTCCCAGTGCGTATGCTTCAATTGTCGACAGAAGCAGACTCTTGCCGAAACGCCGCGGACGGCTCAGGAAGTAGTATTTGTTTGTGTTAAACAGTTCATACACCTGTGCCGTTTTGTCTACATACACATAACCGTCGTGTATCAGACCTTCAAAATTCTGTACTCCAACCGGATATAACTTGCTCATAACAACTGGATTTTGATTCTACTGCGAATTTAGCAATTAAAACCGAATATTCAAGTTGTATGCATGAAAACCAGGACTGAAATTTGAGAACTTTTTTACATTCACAGAAACTTTATGCTTTTGCGGATGGATCAGTGATTGAGAAATTCTGAGATAGCCGTATCAGGACTGAACTTCAGACGAAGAATTGTGATAACACCGAAAGATTTTTTATATTTGTCACATCTAAAAATGTATAGACAAATGATGAGGAAAATTCTTGTCTTATCCTGTCTGTTTGCCTCCTTGAACGTACAGGCACAGCATGCTGATGCACGTATCAGCCAGCTGATGAACGAAAGCCGCTGGTTTGATCTGGCACAGGAATTGAAAACCACTCCGGCTGATTCGGTTACACCATGGGTCCGTCAGATGGGAGTGGCTATGACACACTATTTCTTTAACCGTCCGGATTCGGCCTGTATGGTACTGACGGATTTGCTGGGCAAGCATCAGCAGGAGCTGGGCGACCATACACTGAACATGGTAGTTTTGCTGGCTGTCAATCTGGGACGGACAGAACAGTATGTCGATGCTGCCGGACTGATCCGGAATCTTTGTGACCAGCTTGGTGCCCTGGGAATGGACAGCACGCAGACTGCTCCGTATCGTATGATGGCCAGTCAGTATGGCCTTCTGGCTTCCTGCGGGCCTGTCTGTCAACCGCTGCACAAGGCAGGAGAATACCGTTTCCCGATGGTGACGGAGCATGAAACGGATCAGCACTTTATTGAAATGGACGGAAGCATAAACGGACAGGCGGGCCGTATGGTACTCGATACGGGAGCGGGCAGCAACATGGTCACTCCGGAGCAAGCAGAAAAGTATGGCTTGCGGCGGCTGGGTATGGATGTTACCGTCGGAGGGATTGGAGGCATGAAGCAGGGATATTATGCGATGGCAGATACCCTGCGCATTGGTGGAATGGCTTGGATAAATGTACCTTTTTATGTGGTAGATCTCCAGACGGGACATGCCGAAGCTGACAGATTGGGCAAGGATCTTCAGCTTCCGCCTGTCGTTGGTCTTCCCATCCTGCTTCGTATGCAGGAAATCCAGCTGGACTTTGCCCGTCGGGAGTTTGTCATACCGGCTGTTCCTACGCCCAGTCCGCTCAGGGAAAGCAATATGATCCGCACAGACTCGGAATGCTTGCAGGTAAAGGTGGCGGACGAGACAGGTGCTCCACTTTATTTCCATTTTGATACGGGTTCCTATTACACCAATATGCAGCCGGCCTGGTATGGACGTCACCGGAAAGAAGTGGAAGCCGTGGGCATTCCGGATTCGCTCCGTCAGGCGGGAATAGGAGGGGTGAGCATTACCCGCAGTTACATTCTGCCGCAGAAGAAGTTCCGTATAGGAAGCGGTACGGCAGTGCTGGATTCGGTCGGTGTCAATACCGGAATTGACCTGCATACGGGACAACTGGACAAGGCGGCCTTCTCGAACGGACAGGAAGACGGTTTTCTCGGCCTGAACCTTCTGGAGAAATTCTCGAAAGTGATTATCAATCTGAAAGACATGTATCTGGAGGCTATACCATATACAGATAAATAACAGCTTATCAACTAAATATGATATAAATCGTACCATGAAAAATTTAATGAAAACGGCAGCAGCATTCTTACTGGGCATTCAGGTCTGTGCCTGTAGCCAGGTAGAAAACAAGGTATCACCTGCCATACCTTCTGATCCTGAGATTGAAGCCAACATCCGTCAGTGGCTGAAAAAAATGACACTCGAAGAAAAGATCGGACAAATGTGTGAAATCACGATTGATGTGGTGACGGACTTTGAAGCCAGCAAGAAAAACGGTTTTACGCTCAGCGAGGCAAAACTGGACACGGTGATCGGGAAATATAAAGTGGGATCTTTGCTGAATGTCCCGATGGGAATAGCCCAGAAGAAAGAGAAATGGGCGGAAGCCATCCGGATTATCCAGGACAAATCGATGAAGGAGATCGGAATACCTTGCATTTACGGGGTTGACCAGATTCACGGAACCACCTATACACTGGACGGGACCATGTTTCCGCAAGGAATCAACATGGCAGCATCTTTCAACCGGGAACTGACACGAAAAGGTGCTGAAATCTCGGCATACGAGACCAGAGCCTGTTGCATCCCCTGGACGTATGCTCCTGTGGTTGACCTGGGACGTGATCCCCGCTGGCCACGAATGTGGGAAAATTATGGAGAAGACTGTTATGTCAATGCCGAAATGGGTAAGGCTGCAGTAGCCGGTTTCCAGGGAAATGATCCCAATCACATCGGAGAATATAACATTGCTGCCTGCATGAAGCATTACATGGGATATGGAGTTCCGGTGTCGGGAAAAGACCGTACGCCGTCTTCCATTTCACGCACAGAGATGCGGGAAAAACATTTTGCTCCTTTCATGGAAGCCGTACGCAACGGAGCATTGAGCGTGATGGTCAATTCGGGAGTGAATGAAGGTATGCCTTTCCATGCCAACCGCGAACTGCTGACCGGATGGCTGAAGGAGGAACTGAACTGGGACGGAATGATCGTTACAGACTGGGCAGACATCAACAACCTGTGTACACGTGATCATATTGCAGCTTCGAAGAAAGAAGCGATCAAGATTGCCATCAATGCGGGAATTGATATGTCGATGGTTCCCTATGAGGTGAGTTTCTGCACCTGTCTGAAAGAACTGGTGGAAGAGGGAGAGGTACCGATGAGCCGGATTGATGATGCAGTTGCCCGCGTGTTGCGTCTGAAATACCGTCTCGGCCTTTTTGAGAACCCTTATTGGGATATCCGGAAATATGACAAGTTCGGCTCGGAAGAGTTTGCCAAAGTTGCTCTTCAGGCAGCAGAGGAGTCTGAGATCCTGCTCAAGAATGAGAACAATGTCCTTCCCCTTGTTCCGGGAAAGAAAATTCTGCTGACAGGACCCAATGCCAACTCCATGCGTTGTCTTAACGGAGGCTGGTCGTATTCCTGGCAGGGAGATCAGGCAGACAATTGTGCAGGTGCGTATAATACGATCTATGAATCTCTGTGCAACAAGTATGGAAAGGAAAATATCATTTATGAGCCGGGTGTGACGTATGCTGCTTCCGGCAACTGGTGGGAAGAAAACACTCCTGAAATAAGCAAGGCAGTAGCTGCTGCTTCCCGTGCAGATGTCATAGTGGCCTGTATCGGTGAGAACTCTTACTGTGAGACACCCGGTAACCTTACGGATCTGACGCTTTCTGCCAACCAGCGCAATCTGGTGAAGGCATTGTCTCAGACAGGCAAACCGGTCATTCTGGTTCTGAACCAGGGCCGTCCGCGTATCATCAGTGACATAGAGCCGCTGGCCGAAGGGATTATCAACATCATGCTTCCGGGTAATTACGGAGGAGATGCACTGGCTAATCTGATGGCGGGCGATGCGAATTTCAGTGCCAGAATGCCGTTTACTTATCCGAAATATGCCAATGCACTGGCTACTTACGATTATAAACCTTGTGAAAGCATGGGGCAGATGAATGGCAATTACAATTATGATTCGGTGATGGACGTGCAGTGGCCCTTCGGATATGGCTTGAGCTATACTGCTTATCAGTATGCAAATCTGAAAGTCGACAAGCCGACATTTACCGCCTCTGACGAAATTACCGTATCAGTGGATGTCACGAATGTGGGCAAGATGGCAGGCAAGGAGCCCGTATTGCTGTATTCCCAGGATCTGGTGGCAAGTACCACTCCTGACAATATCCGCCTGCGTAACTTTGAGAAAGTGACTCTGCAACCCAATGAGACCCGGACTGTGACCATGACGATCCGGGGAAGTGATCTGGCTTTTGTGGGATACGACGGCAAGTGGCGTCTGGAAGCAGGAGATTTCAAATTGAGATGCGGAGATCAGTCGGCAGACCTGAAATGCAGTGAAACGAAGGTTTGGGAAACTCCCAACAGATAAAATCAGGGACTGTTCCTGAAAATATAAGAGGGTGATGCTTAAGTTTTAAACCTTATGGCACACCCTCTTATTTTTATGATGAAATAAATAATGCGACCCGTGTTAAATACAAAGTCTTTTAAATATTATTTCCGGACAGATCAGTCAAAGCTGCCGTAGCGGGTAGGAAGAAGTTTGCGGTCACCCAGCGTATTGTCTACACGGGCTACATTGATCCAGAACTTGTTCCAGCGGACGCTTTCAATGGGGTATGCAGCCTTTTCGCGGCTGTAGCCATGATTCCACTGGTTGCCTACCACTTCGTATTCAGGATGCGGTGCATTGACCAGCACATTGTCTTCACGGGCAGCGTCTCCATTTTTCACTTCTTCAATTTCCTTCCAGATAGCCTGCATCGTATCAACAAAATTATCCAGTTCCGCCAGGCTTTCACTTTCGGTTGGTTCCACCATCAGTGTGCCATGTACGGGGAATGACAGGGTAGGAGCATGGTAGCCGTAATCCATCAGTCGCTTGGCAATGTCGTTTTCCGAAATACCGCTTTCTTCGTGGATCTTGCGGCATTCCAGAATCATCTCGTGACCGACGAAACCATTCTTTCCATGGTAGACAATGCCATAGGTATCCTTGAGACAGGCTGCCAGATAGTTGGCGTTCAGAATCGCAGCTTTCGTTGCACGGGCCAGTCCGTCAGCTCCCATCATGCAGATATAGGCATAAGTGATGGGAAGAATGCCGGCACTTCCGTAAGGAGCCGCAGATACTTCATTGGCATCGTTGCCGAACAGGGCATGTCCGGGCAGGAACGGAACCAGGTGTTCGGCTACGCATACAGGACCTACACCGGGACCGCCTCCTCCGTGAGGACTGGCAAAGGTCTTGTGCAGATTCAGGTGGCAGACATCAGCTCCGATGGTTCCGGGATTGGTCAGGCCTACCTGGGCATTCATGTTGGCCCCGTCCATATAGACCTGGGCACCGCATGCATGGATAATCTGGCAGATTTCTGCAATTTCTTCTTCAAAGATTCCATGGGTAGACGGATAAGTGATCATAAGGGCAGCCAGATTGTCGCGGTTGGCTTCTGCTTTTTCGCGCAGGTCATTCAGATCCACGTTTCCATGTTCGTCGCAGGCGCAGGTCAGCGGCTGGTAGCCGGCCTGTACAGCCGAAGCAGGATTTGTTCCGTGAGCCGAAGCCGGAATCAGCACGAGGTTACGGTGTCCCTGTCCGATACTTTCCAGATAACTTCGGATGATACGCAGACCGGTATATTCTCCGGCAGCTCCGGAGTTGGGCTGTAAAGTTACTCCTGCAAATCCGGTAATGGTCTTCAGCTGTTCGGAAAGATTGGCAATCAGCGTGCGGTAGCCCTGTGCCTGGTCTTCCGGAACCAATGGATGCATACCCATCCAGGCCATGTTGCTGAGTGGCAGCATTTCGGATGCGGCATTCAGTTTCATGGTGCAGGAACCCAGTGAGATCATGGAGTGGGCAAGGGAAATATCTTTCCGTTCCAGCCGCTTGATGTAGCGCATCATTTCTGTTTCCGTATGATAGCGGTTGAAGACTTCGTGCGACAGGAAACCGCTTGTTCGTTTCAGGTCGCCGGTGAAAGCCGGGGCATCGGGGATTTCGGCAACGTCAGGAACCGGTTCTTCTGCTGCAATGCCGAAGACGGTCATCAGCAGATTGGCATCGGCCACGGTAGTTGCCTCGTCAATGCTCAGTCCTACTTCTCCATTGTCAAAATAGCGGAGGTTGATTTCCTTGCTCAGGGCGATGGTACGCAACTTGGGAACAGAAACATGATCCGGCAACTGCAGGCGCAAGGTATCAAAGAAAACTTCATTCAGCTGCTTGTATCCCAGTCTGGTCAGCTGTTTGCTCATCCAAACCGCGATGCTGTGAATTCGTCCGGCAATTTCTTTCAGGCCTTCCGGTCCGTGATAAACGGCATAGAAACCGCTCATGGTTGCAAGAAGGGCCTGTGCGGTACAGATATTGGAAGTCGCTTTTTCACGCTTGATATGCTGCTCGCGGGTCTGAAGTGCCATGCGGTAACACAAGTGTCCGTATTTGTCTTTTGAGAGACCGATGATACGTCCCGGCATATTCCGTTTGTATTCGTCGCGGGTAGCGAAGTAGGCTGCCGACGGTCCGCCATAGAACATCGGGATACCCAGCCGCTGGGTGCTTCCGAAAACGATGTCAGCTCCCCATTCACCCGGGGGAGTCAGCAGTACGAGTGCCATGATATCGGCATCAACGGCTACTTTGCAGCCGGCTGCATGAGCCTGTTCGGTGAAGGCGCGGTAGTCTTCCACACTTCCGCTGTTGTTCGGATACTGAACGATGCAGCCGAAGATATCGGGGGTAAATTCCAAAGTCTTGTAATTGCCTGTCCGGATTTTCATGCCTTGCGGAATGGCACGTGTGCGGATCACTGCCAGTACTTGCGGGAAGACCTCTTCGTCTACGAAAAGTGTATCGGCTCCAGCTTTCTGCTGGGCACGTGAGCGCAGGCCGAACATCATGGTAGCTGCTTCGGCAGCAGCTGTTGCTTCATCCAGCAGGGAGCAGTTGGCCAACGGCATGGCGGTGAGGTCACTCACCACTGTCTGGAAGTTCAGCAGGGCTTCCAGTCGTCCCTGTGAGATTTCAGCCTGGTAAGGCGTATAGGAGGTGTACCATACGGGGTTTTCAAAGACATTACGCTGGATGACGGCCGGTGTAACGCTGTCATACCATCCGGCCCCGATGTACGTTTTGTAAAGTTTGTTTTGTGATGCGAGTTCCGCAATGTGCATGGCAAATTCCCGTTCTGTCATAGCCGGAGCAAGCGGCAGCGGCTGTTTCAGACGTATCTGTGACGGAATGGTCTTATCAATCAGCTCATCAAGTGTTTTTACACCTATTTTCCCCAGCATTTGAGGAAGATCTTTCTCCTCAATGCCAATGTGTCGGTTCGCAAATTTTGTTGTTTCCATGATACGTATAAGGTTTATTTCGTTAAAAAGATTTATCTGAAAAACGGATTGGTCATTTTTTCCGCTCCGATGCTTGTCGGTTCTCCATGGCCCGGATAGACAACGGTTTCAGCCGGAAGCGAAAACAGGTTGCTGCAGATGTGTTCTCTCAATGTTTCAAAATCGCCGCCTTCCAGGTCTGTACGTCCGATGCTTCCCTTGAAGAGAGCATCTCCGCTGAACAGACAGTTGGCTGCCCGGCAGTAGAAGACCAGGCTGCCCGGGGAGTGGCCGGGTACATGGATGGCTTCCAGATTCGTATTCCCAAAGCGGATCACATCGCCGTCACAGATATATCCTCCCAGAGGAGCCGGTGATTCGTTGATCTGAAAGCCGAACATACGGCAGTGGCCGGCAGCCTTGGCCAGCCAGAATTCATCTTCCTGATTGGCCTCAGGCTTTATACCGAATTCCCGTTCCATGAATGCATTGCCGAAAATGTGATCCAGGTGAAGATGGGTATTCAGCAGATGTTTCAGCTGAAGGCCGTTATTGACCAGAAAATCCTTGAGACGCTGTTGTTCTTCCGGGTAATAACATCCGGCATCGATGACTACAGCTTCTTTGGTGTCGTCCCACAACACGTAACAGTTGACGGGAAACATATTGAATTCAAAACGTTTTATATTCATAGCGGTAGAGTTTTAAAGTCTGATTCATTGTCCGTTGATGGTCACGTAGACCACTTTCTTGGTTTCGAAGAATTCTTCTGTGAAGTCTTCCTTGAGATCGTGGATCAGCGTCTGGTGCTTGACGGGGAATACTTCTTTTTCCAGTTCTCCTCCCTTCAGGCAAATCAGTCCGTTGGGAAGGGCATTCCGCTGTTCCTTGCTGATATTCTTACGGATGATCTTCAGCAGATCGGTCAGAGGCATGACTGCCCGGCTCACCACAAAGTCAAAGCGCTGTTTCTCTTCCTCAGCCCGGCAGTGACGGGTCGTGACATTTTTCAGTCCGACGGCAGCAGCGATTTCCGTAGCTACGCGAACCTTCTTGCCGATACTGTCCACCAGATGAAAGTGGGTATCGGGGAAAAGTATAGCCAGAGGAATACCGGGGAAACCGCCTCCTGTTCCCAGATCCATCACCTCTGTACCGGGCTTGAAGTTAATCACCTTGGCGATGCCCAGGGAATGCAGCACGTGATGTTCATAAAGATTGGTTATGTCCTTGCGCGAAATGACATTGATCTTGCTGTTCCAGTCTGTATAAAGATCATAGAGGGCAGCAAACTGTGCCTTTTGCGTATCGGTCAGGTTAGGAAAATATTTCAGTATAATATCCATATCTTTTTCTTTGTTTCGGTTTTATTTTTTCAGTAAGCAGTTTTCTATCTCGGCATAAGGTACGGTAAGCTGGAAATCTCCCATAGTGTAGGGAGCAATGTCATAACGGTTGTAGAGGAAAGTCACTCCATCCTTACCCAGCTTGAAGTTGTCGGGAACGAACAGGTCTCCTTCCAGCAAAGCTCCGACGGAACGAAGTCCTTCGATGGAACTAATCGTGTCTGTTTCAAGACGTTTATTCGCTTCGTTCAATAATTGCTTTAAGATCATTTCGCAGATGGCCTGATCGGTGTTGGGGAGGAAAACATCCTTGCGTGTCAGTAGCTTTCCGGTGGCAGCATCAATGTTGACCCATTTTCCGCGGGTGTTGGGATGTGCACCTCCGGTATCTTCAAAAATGGATACCTGATAATTCCATACGCTGTCGCGTCCCATTTCCAGGGTGGAGGTAATCTCATACTCGTTGTTATACCAGGCAGGGATATCTTCTTGCTTGACTCCGTTGTGCAGATCTGCGTCGTAGAATTTCTGAAGATTTTTTCTGTATCCGTCGATGTAGCCCTCTTTCATGGAATTGACAAAGGCTTCCGGAGTCAGTGAACCTGCACCTGCCGTCTTCTCTGAAACGGTCTCATAGAATATCCGGTTGACAGCTTCCGAAACGGAATCTGTGGGAGAAGCCGGCTTCAGATACATAAAATCAATGGAAATGCGGCAGTCCGGTGAAGTTTCCACTTCCGGTTTCAGCAAAACGGTCGTGTCTGCCTGAATACTGGCAATTTCGGGGAAGGCAGGAGCGTGCTGCTGGATGCATCCCTGCATGAAAAAACATCCGGTAACGGCCAGTACAGTGGCGGTAAGTAAAATAATTCTTCTGTTCATATATTCATTTTTTTTGTCATGGACACCGGAAGCAAAAGTTCCGATAGGACAAATATAGCATAAGTTCCCGAAACGACCATTTAAAAAAAGTAACTAATTTCTTGCTATATGTTAAAGAAATGTGCTTATTTTGCACGAGTAATTCATTAACAGACTGATATGGAAATAGAAAACTGGGGAGTAATCTCGTATCCGGAAGCCTGGCAGCGCCAGACAGAACTGTTCGACGAACTGGTAAACGCCAAACAGGAGGGACGTCCGTACGTCAATCGCATCGTGTTTTGCCAGCATCCGCATGTATACACCTTAGGCCGCCACGGCAAGGCAGCCAATATGTTGCTGAGTGAAGAGCAGCTGGAGCGCATCGGAGCTTCCCTGTTTCATATTGACCGCGGAGGGGACATTACTTATCATGGTCCCGGACAGCTGGTGTGTTATCCGATTCTGAACCTGGAAGATTTTCATCTGGGACTGAAGGAATATCTGCATCTGCTGGAAGAAGCGGTCATCAGGGTCTGTGCGTCTTACGGCATTGAAGCGGGAAGGGTGGACGGAGCCACCGGAGTGTGGCTGGAAACGGGAACTCCCCGGGAACGCAAGATTTGTGCCATGGGAGTGAGAAGCAGTCATTTTGTTACCATGCACGGGCTGGCGCTGAATGTCAATACGGATCTCCGTTACTTCAGCTACATTCATCCTTGTGGCTTTATAGATAGAGGAGTCACCTCCATAGCCCGTGAAACAGGGCATGAAATATCAGTGGAAGAAGTGACGGAACGTCTGCAACGGGAACTGGAAACGTTGCTGGCCGGAAGATGAATGAAGGTGTAGACTGGCGGATCATAACGCACGTAATCAAGATTAGAAAAGGATAACAAAAACAGCAGTAGAATGAGAAAAACGATGATGGCTGCAGTCGCAGTGGCGATTGCAGGGATGGCTTGTGCAGAAAAAGTACAGGCAGGTGAAAAAGTGGAAGCAAGTGTAGGGGCTGATCTGGTAAGCCGGTATGTCTGGAGAGGACAGGATCTGGGAGGTGTCAGTGTCCAGCCAACCATCGAACTGGGATGGAACGGGCTTTCACTGAGTGCATGGGGTTCTGTCGGCTTTACCCGTGAGGATACGGAAGAAATAGATCTGACTCTCGGCTATGAGCGGGGCGGATTCAGTGTGTCCGTTACGGATTACTGGACCAATGAAGGACCTGGGTATTTTCATTACGGAGCGCACAGCACCAGTCATGTCTTCGAGGCACAGGTCGGTTATGATTTCGGCTGGGCAGCTCTTAACTGGTATACAAATTTCGCCGGTGGTGACGGACAGACGGAAAGCGGGAAGCGGGCCTATTCTTCTTTCCTGTCAGTGAATGTTCCCTTTGCTTTGGCAGGGATCGACTGGAATGTGGAAGCCGGTGCTGTTCCCTGGGCAACCGACTACTATAATGCAACCGATGAAGAAAGTTCCGGAGCCAATGGATTTGAAGTAACGGAAGTCAGTCTGCAGGCTACGAAAGAATTGCCGGTGACGACTTCATTCACATTACCCGTTTTTGCCCGTGTAACATGGAATCCGGCTACGGAAGGAGCGTATTTTGTCTTCGGCCTCAGCCTGGGCTTCTGAGGCTTTTCAGGAGAAACAGTTCCCTTTTATGACAGTATCGAGGACTTTCCGTACAAATTTCTGTCCGTTTTTTCGTTAGTTCCCGAATATTCTCTATATTTGTTCGGGCAAAAAGCCTGAACTTAACTAACAAAAAACTGAAAAACCATGAACATTAAAGCCCGACTGATTTTGATGAACTTCCTGCAGTTTGCCGTGTGGGGGGCCTATCTGACATCGATGGGGACTTATCTGGCCGGAATCGGTTTGGGTAATCACATCGGAATTTTTTATGCCATGCAAGGAATCGTTTCCTTGTTTATGCCCGCCATTATGGGAATTATAGCCGACCGCTGGGTGCCGGCACAACGTCTGTTGGGCATCTGTCACTTATTGGCCGCCCTGTTTATGGGAGGGGCGGGATATTATGGAACGGTTTCCGGAAATGCAGTATCTTTTGAGGTCCTGTTTGCCTTCTATTCCGTCAGTGTTGCATTCTATATGCCGACACTGGCTCTTTCCAATTCCGTTGCATATTCGGCTCTTGACCAGGCCGGTCTGGATACCATCAAAGCTTTCCCGCCGATCCGGACTTTTGGAACCATTGGTTTTATCTGTTCCATGTGGCTGGTTGATTTACTGGGATTCCAGGCTACCCCCAACCAGTTCTTCACCTGTGCTGCCTGGGGAGTTCTGCTGGCTCTTTATGCCAATACGCTGCCGGAATGTCCGACAAGCGGAGGTGGCCAGGAGAAAAAATCTTTTGTTGAAGCCCTGGGCCTGAAAGCCTTCCTGCTGTTCAAGCAGCGGAAGATGGCCGTTTTCTTTATCTTCTCCATGCTGCTGGGAGTTTCCCTGCAGATTACCAACGGATTCGCCAATCCTTTCATCACCAGCTTCAGCGTGATTCCTGAATATGCGAATACATTTGGCGTACAGCATGCCAATCTGCTGATTTCCCTCTCTCAGATCAGTGAAACCTGCTGCATTCTGCTGATTCCGTTCTTCCTGGGACGTTTCGGAATCAAGCGGGTCATGCTGATTGCCATGGGAGCCTGGGTACTTCGCTTCGCCTTGTTCGGTGCCGGTAATCCGGGAAACGGAGTCTGGATGTTTATTCTGTCCATGCTGGTCTATGGCGTTGCCTTTGACTTCTTCAATGTCTCCGGTTCCTTGTTTGTTGACAAGGAAACTGATATTTCCATCCGTTCCAGCGCACAGGGACTGTTTATCATCATGACGAATGGTATTGGAGCTACAGTCGGTACGCTGAGTGCCCAATGGGTGGTCAACCGCTTTGTTGATTTCAACAGTACAGCTCCCCAGATTGAAGGCTGGAGCTGTGCCTGGTACATATTTGCCGGATACGCCTTGATCGTAGCTGTCGTTTTTGCCTTTGTCTTTAAATATAAACACGTAAGGAAATGAGAATGATTGAAATGTTTTTCGGTGATATGTCAACGGTGTTGAAACCGTCTGATTCCTATGCAATGGTACTGACAGAGGCTGAAGGAGGAAAGGACAGAAAACTGGCGGTGATTATCGGGGCTCCGGAAGCCCAGGCCATCAAAATGGCCCAGATCGGTTACCGGACACCGCGTCCATTTACCCATGAACTGCTGATGAACCTGATCTACGAAGGAGGAATGGATTTCATTCAGGCAGTGATTTATGATGTCAAGGATGGAATCTATTATACGCATTTGTACATGGAGCGTCCGGATGGTTCGGAATATGAAGCGGATGCACGTACGACAGACGTCGTGGCTTTGTCCATGCGTGCTCATTTCCCGATCTATATCGAAGAAGAGTTGCTGGAACGTGAGCGTCTGAGAAATATCTCTCCGGACGGATCTGTCTATACGCTGACGGTCAATGCTGTCAGCACTGATATGCTGGAACAGGCCCTGGCAGAGGCTGTCAAACAGGAAGATTATGAGCGTGCATCGCAGTTGCGCGATGAAATCAAGCGCCGGAAAGAAGAGAAAGAAACAGAGGAACCCAATCCTCTTCATTTATAAGACAAGGAACAATATGCATGTATTTTATACTCCGGACATTGCTGTCAGCAATGAGCTCCCGGAAGAAGAAGCCGGACATTGTCTGCGGGTGCTCCGCCTGGGTATGGGCGATGAAGTTATGCTGACCGATGGAAAAGGCTGTTTCTACAAGGCTGTCATCAGTGCGGCTACGAACAAACGCTGTCAGGTGAAAATTCTGGAAACCATTCCGCAGGAACCTTTCTGGAAAGGACATCTGCATCTGGCTTTGGCACCTACCAAGAATATGGACCGCATTGAATGGCTGGCTGAAAAAGCGACGGAAATCGGTTTTGATGAATTGAGTTTTCTGAACTGCCGTTTCTCGGAGCGCAAGGTTATCAAGACGGAACGGGTGGAAAAGATTGTTGTTTCTGCGGTAAAACAGTCGCTCAAGGCCCGGAAACCTGTCGTCAACGAGATGACGGATTTCATGAAATTTATGGAGCGCGATTTTCCGGGACAGAAATTCATTGCTCACTGCTATGAGGGCGAGAAACCCCTGCTGAAGGATGTGCTGGTTCCGGGCGAAGACGCCCTGGTGCTGATCGGACCGGAAGGGGACTTTAGTCCGGAAGAAGTGGCCAGAGCCGAAGAAAAAGGCTTCCATGCCGTCAGCCTCGGCAAATCCCGCCTGCGTACGGAGACGGCTGCACTGGTTGCCGTACATACCATGAACCTGATAAACAGCTGACCATGCATGTCATTGAACTCCAACAGGTCCTGCCGGAAGTATTTGCCGGTAATGACCGCATCACTTCGGATGTCTGGCATCGTCAGCTGGCCTTCCAGAAAGGACAGAAATATCTGGTAGAAGCTGCTTCGGGTACCGGAAAATCTTCTCTGTGCAGTTTTATTTATGGATACCGGAAAGACTATCAGGGCATCCTGTCCTTTGATGGAGAAAATATCCGGAACATTTCCGTATCCCGCTGGGTAGAAATCCGGAAACGTTCCCTGAGTATGCTGTTTCAGGAACTCCGTCTGTTTGAGGAACTCACAGCCTGGGAGAATGTGCAGCTGAAAAACAGCCTGACCGGTTACAAGAAACGTTCGGAGATCCGGCAGTGGTTTGAAGAACTGGGCATTGCCGATAAATGGGACCGCAAGGTGGGGCAGATGTCGTTCGGACAGCAACAGCGTGTGGCATTTATCCGCTCCTTGTGCCAGCCTTTCGACTTTATTTTTCTGGACGAACCGATCAGTCACCTGGATGACGGGAACGGACGTTGCATGGCCCGTATTCTGACAGAAGAAGCCGCCAGACAGGGAGCCGGAATCATTGTAACCTCCATCGGGAAACATCTGGAACTGGCGTATGACCGGGTACTTTCGCTGTAATACATTAATTTGAAATCGGATGAAGATATGGTTTGGAAATTATTAAGGCAGCATCTGAGCGTGTCGCAACTGACCGGGTTCTTTCTGGCAAACCTCTGCGGTATGGTTATTGTCCTGCTCAGTGTTCAGCTCTATAAGGATGTGCTTCCGGTATTTACACAGGGAGACAGCTTTTTGAAAAAGGATTACCTGATTATAAATAAAGAAGTCAGTACACTCGGTTCGCTGGTCGGACGGGACGGCACTTTTTCGGATGCGGAAATGGCCAAACTGGAAAAGCAGCCTTTTACGGAGAGCGTGGGGGCTTTTCAGCCAGCCCGTTTCAAAGTGTCTGCCGGTATGGGAATGCAGGGCATGCAGCTTTCTACGGCCATGTTTTTTGAATCGGTTCCCGACCGTTTTGTCGATGTGAAGGTAGATGACTGGACTTATCGTCCGGGACAGGAAGAAATACCAATCATTATTCCCCGGAATTATCTGAACCTCTATAATTTCGGTTTTGCCCAGAGCCGCAATCTTCCCCAGCTTTCGGAAAGTGTCATGGGAATGATGACGCTGGATATCCGGATGTCCGGACGCGGACAGGTGAAGACACTGAAGGGACGTATCGTGGGATTCTCGAACCGGCTGAATACGATTCTGGTTCCCGAAGATTTCATGAACTGGGCCAACAGTACTTACGGAGAAGAAAAAGAGAAGAGTCCGTCGCGCCTGATTCTGGAAGTGAACAATCCGGCTGATGAACGGATTGCCCAATACTTTCAGCAGCAGGGATACACCACTGAAAGTGACAAACTGGATGCCGGGAAAACAACCTGGTTCCTGCGAATGACGGTCGGACTGGTACTCTCGGTCGGGCTGGTGATCAGTTTCCTGTCATTTGCCCTCCTGATGCTCAGCATTTATTTACTTTTGCAGAAGAATACGGTCAAGCTTGAAACCTTGCTGCTGATCGGCTATAGTCCGGTCCGGGTTTCACTCCCTTATCAGATGTTGGCCGTTCTGCTGAATGCAGCCGTCCTGCTGATCGGTATGGCTCTTGTATTGCCAGTCCGTTCTGCCTATCTGGGAACTCTGGAACATCTGCTTCCGGGCATGGAGGCAGGGAGTCTGCTCGCAGCCTGGATAACCGGTCTTTTCCTCTTTATTCTCGTCTCGGCAGCCAATGTTCTGGCCATCCGCCGGAAGGTTCAGGCCATCTGGTTAAAGAAAAAATGAGAAATCTGAACATTTCGCTTTTGCACAAAAAACGGCTTTCTGTGTACTCCAGAGCCGTTTTTTTATTTTTCTCCGTGTGAACAAATGTTTAGAAACCTTTTGTTCTATAAATACACTTGTTCTATATCCCTTGATTTATGTCTGATAACATAGTTTTAGGGCTAAAAAATGTTACATACGATAACACCTTAGTGATTTTATTCAGTAAATTTGCGTAACCGAAACAAACGGAAAGGCACTTTCTGAAAAAGGAAAAAACCAGACGTTTGAAGAACAAAATCGGAGATACTTTTAATTTAAAAAGAATTGCTTATGTCAAAAATCGTTGGACACATTTCGCAGGTAATCGGACCGGTGGTCGATGTGCACTTCAATCTGGAAGGGCAAGATGCGGACATTGCGTTACCTAGTATCCACGATGCGCTGACAATTGTGCGTAAAGATGGCCGTACACTGGTCGTTGAAGTACAGCAGCACATCGGAGAAGATACGGTGCGTACCGTAGCTATGGACAGTACCGACGGATTGCAGCGCGGAATGGAGGTCGTCCCGACCGGACAATCTATCACGATGCCGGTAGGAAACCAGATCAAGGGACGTGTGATGAATGTAGTCGGTGAAACCATCGACGGAATGAAGGAACTCGATCGTACGGACGGTTTCCCCATTCACCGCGAACCGCCTAAGTTTGAAGATCTGGCTACGACCCAGGAAGTCCTTTTCACAGGTATTAAGGTAATTGATCTGCTGGAACCTTATTTGAAAGGTGGTAAGATCGGATTGTTTGGAGGTGCCGGAGTAGGTAAGACGGTCCTCATCAAGGAATTAATCAACAACATTGCCAAGAAGCACAACGGATTCTCCGTATTCGCCGGTGTCGGTGAACGTACACGTGAAGGTAACGACCTGTTGCGTGAAATGATTGAATCCGGAGTTATCCGCTACGGAGACGAGTTCCTGAAGAGCATGGAAGAAGGCAACTGGGACTTGTCAAAGGTAGACTACAACGAAGTTGAGAAGTCTCAGGTAGCGATGGTGTTCGGACAGATGAACGAACCTCCCGGCGCCCGTCAGTCTGTGGCTCTTTCCGGACTGACCCTGGCAGAATCCTTCCGTGACCGCAAGACCGGTGACAACGGTCCGCGTGATATCCTGTTCTTCATTGACAACATCTTCCGTTTCACCCAGGCCGGTTCAGAAGTTTCAGCCTTGCTGGGACGTATGCCTTCGGCCGTAGGTTACCAGCCGACACTGGCTACGGAAATGGGACAGATGCAGGAACGAATCACTTCTACGAAGAACGGTTCTATTACTTCAGTACAGGCTGTCTATGTGCCTGCCGATGACTTGACAGACCCGGCACCGGCAACCACCTTTACTCACCTGGATGCCACAACCGTGCTGAGCCGTAAAATCACCGAGCTGGGTATCTATCCGGCTGTTGATCCGCTGGAATCAACCTCTCGTATTCTGGATCCGCTGATCGTGGGCAAGGAACACTACGAGACTGCACAGCGTGTGAAACAGATTCTGCAGCGTAACAAGGAACTTCAGGATATCATCTCCATCCTGGGTATGGACGAACTTTCTGACGAAGACCGTCTGACAGTCAACCGTGCCCGCCGTGTACAGCGTTTCCTTTCACAGCCGTTTGCCGTGGCCGAACAGTTTACCGGCGTTTCGGGTGTGATGGTTTCCATTGAAGAAACAATCAAAGGTTTCAAGATGATTCTGGACGGTGAAGTCGATTATCTGCCTGAACAGGCCTTCCTGAATGTAGGTACGATTGAAGACGCCATCGAAAAGGGTAAGAAACTGCTGGAGGCAGCAAAGGGATAAGCGTATGGATACGAAAGAATTACATCTGACAGTCGTTTCACCTGAACGGACCGTATATGACGGAAAGGTACTTTCGGTGACATTGCCCGGTGAAGTGGGTAGCTTCCAGATTCTTCCGGGACATGCTCCGCTGATTTCTTCATTAGGGGCCGGAGAGTTGAAATATACTGTCGGACAGGAAACACAAGGCCTGCAGATTGCAGGAGGATTCGTGGAAGTGAGAGACAATTCGGTTTCCGCATGCGTGGAACTTTGAAAAGTCATTTTTCCATCAAATAGGCATTTGTTGAACATAAATTTTTGGCAGCTTTTCTGAAAAACTGCACGATACTATGTTTTTGTTAACCGTAAGAAAAAAGTTTATCAAGGAACTCACCGTCATCGGTGTAGTGTTGACAGGTCTGGTGGCCATAGTGTATCACCTATTTATACCGGAAAGGTATTTCCTCTGGTTCCCTGCCATTCCGATATTCTTTTATCTGTTCGGTTTGCTTTACATAGCATTCTTTTCGTTCAGCTATCGCCTGGGTCTGGAAAAACTGGCCATGACCTATCTGGTCTGTAAAGTGCTGAAATTTATATTAAGCGCTTTCGTCCTGATTTTCTACGGATTCGTAATCAGGCATGAAGTGGTGGCTTTCATTGCTACATTCATGTTCTTCTACTTTGCGTTTCTGATTTTTGAAACTCGTTTTTTCCTTCGCTTTGAGGAGAAACTGAAACTAAGACAAAAGAATAAAAAATGAAAAAATTACGGTACATAGTCCTAATGCTTTCCCTGCTGCTGGCAACGTCGGCCAGTGTTCAGGCACAGGAGGCGTCTGCAACGGAAGCCGGGGAAGTAAATGTGAATGAACTGGTATTCGGACACATCGGTGACGCTTACGAGTGGCACATCGCCACCATCGGGGGCAAGACGCTGAGTATTCCGCTTCCGGTCATCGTGCATAGCAGTACCGGCTGGCATGTCTTTTCTTCTTCCCGTCTGGAAGAAGGGGAATATGAAGGCCTTTACATCGCCAGGGGAGGTGCTTACGACGGAAAGATCGTGGAGCGCAACGCTGCCGGCGAGGAAGTAAGACCGCTGGATATTTCCATCACGAAGAATGTGCTGGGACTCTTCATCAACAGTGCCGTGCTGCTCATTATCCTGATGAGCTGTGTCCGCTGGTACAAGAAGCATCCGGTAGAACAGGGAGCACCGAAAGGTGGAGTCGGCATGATTGAAGCTCTGGTGCTGATGATCTACGAAGATGTCATCAAAGGCTGTATCGGTGAAGACTACAAGCGTTATGCTCCTTATTTGCTGACCGCCTTTTTCTTTGTGCTGGTCAACAACCTGATGGGACTGATTCCTATCTTTCCCGGAGGAGCCAACGTAACCGGTAATATTGCGATCACACTGGTGCTGGCATTCTGTACATTCGTGCTGACCAACCTTTACGGTTCAAAGGAATACTGGAAGGAAATCTTCTGGCCCGATGTTCCGACCTGGCTGAAAGCTCCGGTACCCATGATGCCGCTGATCGAGTTCTTCGGAATATTCACCAAGCCGTTCGCCCTGATGATCCGTCTTTTTGCCAATATCATGGCAGGCCACGCAGCCATTCTGAGTCTGATCGCTATCATTTTCATCACCGTAAAGGCCGGACCGGTCATCAACGGTTCCATGACCTTCGTTGCCGTGGTATTCGGTATCTTTATGGATGCGCTTGAAATTCTGGTAGCTTTCATCCAGGCTTATGTATTTACGATGTTGTCAGCCGTATTCATCGGACTGTCACGCGTGAAAGGTCACGCAAAAGAAAACTAAAAGAGATAAAAACAGAAAAAGTATAACCATTTAAATTTGAAGAATTATGTTAATGTCAATTTTATTGCAGGCAGCTGCAGGTGTTGGAATCAGTAAGTTAGGCGCAGCAATCGGCGCAGGTATCGCAGTTTTGGGTGCAGGTATCGGTATCGGTAAGATCGGTAGCTCAGCCATGGAAGGTATTGCCCGCCAGCCGGAAGCTTCAGGCGATTTGCGTATGAACATGATTATCGCAGCAGCGCTGGTAGAAGGTGTCGCTTTGATTGCGATCGTTGTTTGTCTGCTGACATTGTTCTTATAATTTCACCGTCCAACTTAAACAGGTAAAAGATTATGGGATTATTAACTCCGGATCCGGGGCTGCTCTTCTGGATGATTATCGTTTTTGGAGTCGTATTTTTCATCTTGGCAAAATATGGCTTCCCGGTAATCATCCGGATGGTAGAGGACCGGAAAGCATACATTGACCAGTCGCTGAAGGCGGCACGTGAAGCCAACGAAAAGCTGGCCAGCGTGAAGCAGGAGGGTGAAAGAATCCTGGCACAGGCCAATGAAGAACAAGTCCGTATTCTGAATGAAGCAGCTGCCACTCGTGACCGCATCATCAACGAAGCCAAGGAACGGGCCCGTCTTGAAGGCGACCGTCTGATGGAAGAAATGAAGAAGCAGATCGAGACCGAAAAGGAAAGCGCCATTCGTGACATCCGCCGTCAGGTAGCCGTATTGTCTGTAGGAATTGCCGAAAAGGTAATGCGCAGCAAGCTGGCTGACGAAAAAGAGCAGATGGAACTGATCGACAGAATGCTGGACGAAATGATAGAAACTTCTAAGAAATAACAGGTCTTATGAATACAGGAGTCGTATCAATGCGTTACGCAAAGGCACTGCTGGCCTATGCCGATGCACAGGGAAAGGAAGACCAGGTCTATGAGGAAGTCAAGACTTTAGCCGACCATTATGTGACTGTTCCCGGATTGAGGCGTGCCGTAGAGAATCCTGTACTGGATATCGAAACGAAGCTGCAACTGCTTCAGGAAGCGGCAGGCGGTAAGGATGTCAGTGAGGAGTTGAAACGCTTCTTCCGGCTGGTGCTGGAAGCCAAGCGGGAGAAATTTCTCCAGTTTATGACATGGTCATACATCGATCTTTACCGGGAAGAGAAGCATATCCTGATCGGAAAGCTTACTACTGCTGTTCCTTCGGAAAGACTGGTGCAGCATCTGGTGGAACTGATTGGTGCCCGGACGCATGAAAATGTGGAACTGGATGCACGGATTGATCCGAACATTATCGGAGGATACATCATTGAATTGTCCGGTTTCCGGCTTGATGCCAGTGTTGCCAATCAGCTGAAGCGGGTGAAACAGCAGTTTATCGCCAGAAACAGAAGAATTGTTTAATCCAAATCGATTAATTATGCCAGAAAATGCAATCAAACCCAGCGAAGTCTCTGAAGTGCTCCTTCGCCAGTTGCAAGGAATCGACACCTCCCTTAAATTCGACGAGGTAGGTACCGTCCTGCAGGTGAGCGATGGTGTGGCACGTATCTATGGCTTGCGCAATGCAGAAGCCAACGAACTTCTGCAATTTGAAAACGGTATAATGGGTACCGTGATGAATCTGGAAGAGGATAATGTCGGAGCTGTGCTGCTCGGTCCTACTGACCAGATCAAGGAGGGCATGATCGTTAAACGTACCCGGAGAATTGCTTCCATCAATGTGGGAGAAGGAATGCTGGGACGTGTCATCGACCCTCTGGGTGTACCGATGGACGGACGCGGCGAAATCAGCGGCGAACGTTTTGAAATGCCGCTGGAACGCAAGGCTCCGGGAGTTATTTTCCGTCAGCCGGTAACAGAACCTCTTCAGACCGGTCTGAAGGCGATCGATGCCATGATTCCTATCGGACGCGGACAGCGTGAGCTGATCATCGGTGACCGCCAGACTGGAAAGACGGCTATTGCCATCGATACCATCATCAACCAGCGTTCCAATTACGAAGCCGGTAATCCGGTGTACTGTATCTACGTTGCAATCGGACAGAAGGGTTCAACCGTTGCCAGCATCGTAAGTGCACTCCGTGAAAAGGGAGCCATGGATTATACAGTGGTTGTGGCTGCTACGGCTTCCGATCCGGCTGCCATGCAGTATTTCGCACCGTTTGCCGGTGCAGCCATCGGTGAATACTTCCGTGATACCGGCCGTCATGCCCTGGTAGTTTATGATGACCTGTCCAAGCAGGCGGTAGCCTATCGTGAGGTATCTCTGATTCTGCGCCGTCCGTCAGGACGTGAAGCTTATCCGGGCGATATCTTCTATCTGCATTCCCGTCTGCTGGAACGTGCAGCGAAGATCATCAGCCAGCAGGAAGTAGCCGAGCAGATGAATGACCTGCCGCCCAGTCTGAAGGGAAAGGTAAAAGCCGGCGGTTCACTGACCGCACTGCCGATCATCGAAACCCAGGCAGGCGACGTTTCCGCTTACATTCCTACCAATGTGATCTCCATTACCGACGGACAGATATTCCTGGAAAGTGACCTCTTCAACCAGGGCTTCCGTCCGGCTATCAATGTCGGAATCTCTGTATCCCGTGTCGGTGGTAGTGCGCAGATCAAGAGTATGAAGAAAGTGGCCGGAACCCTGAAGATCGACCAGGCACAGTATCGTGAACTGGAAGCATTCTCCAAGTTCAGCAGCGATATGGACCCGGTTACTGCCATGGCGATCGACCGCGGACGTAAGAACAACCAGCTGCTGATTCAGCCTCAGTACTCACCGATGCCCGTAGGCGAACAGGTTGCCATCTTGTATTGCGGAACTCATGGTCTGATGCGTGAGGTACCTCTGAGCAAAGTACGTGCTTTCCAGGATACCTTCCTCACAACCTTGCGTGCCAACCACAAGGAAGATGTGCTTGATGTGCTGGCATCCGGTAAGATCAACGACGAAGTAACAGCAATCATTGAAAAAGTAGCGGCCGCAACGGCTTTACAGTATAAACAATAAGCATCATGGCATCACTGAAAGAAGTAAAGGGAAGAATCAACTCGATAAACGGGACGCTGAAGATCACTTCGGCCATGAAGATGGTGGCCTCTTCCAAGCTCCACAAGGCGCAGGAGGCCATCGAGAACATGCTTCCTTACGAACGAAGACTTCACCGCATGCTGACAAACTTTCTGAGTGCGGAGCAGAGTGTGGAGTCACCTTTCATTGTGAAGCGTGAGGTCAAGAAAATAGCAATAGTCGTATTTGCATCCAACAGCAGTCTCTGCGGGGGATTCAACATGAATGTCATCCGCCATCTGAATGAGATGATTGCTGAATATGAAGCCAAAGTGGGAAAGGAGAACTTGCTGGTCTATCCGGTCGGCCGTAAAGTGGCCGATGCGGTAAAGAAACAGGGGATCGATCCGATGGGAGATTTCCAGCACATGAGCGGCAAACCGAACTATAAGGAAGCATCTGATCTGGCAACCGATCTGATCAACCGTTTCCTGAGCGGAGAAATACAGCAGGTAGAACTGCTGTACAATCATTTCAAGTCGACTTCCACACAGGTGCTGACGCGTGAGACTTATCTGCCTTTCGACCTTTCGGCTGAAGCTGCCGGCAAAGACAAGGGAGAAGGAGCGGACATGCAAGCCGATTACATCGTGGAGCCTTCATCGGCAAAGGTGTTGCAGGATCTGCTTCCTAAGGTACTGCGGATGAAGATCTACACCGTTCTGCTCGACTCGAATGCAGCCGAACATGCGGCACGTACGATGGCCATGCAGATTGCGACCGACAATGGCAATGAACTGATACAAGAACTGACCCTGATTTACAACAAGAGCCGTCAGCAGGCCATTACCAATGAACTGCTGGATATCATCGGTGGTACGATGGCATAAGGCGTTGTAAACATCCATAAGGATACATCCTCACTCCTTCGGGGGCGGGGATGTATTTTTTTTGCACGCTATTCTGCTTGTCCGTCTGTTTTTCTTACCTTTGCAGACGGTGCCGTTTCAACGTGCAGCCGATGCGTCTGAATCGTGCGGTCATTGCGGTCAGATCGACCGCTCGTTGCGGCCGAATCGTGCAGTCGTTGCAGGCTCATCGACCGCACGATTGATATAATTGTACAATTTATAAATTACCAAACAAAGAAATACACATGAAATATTTAATAGCATCATTTACTCTATTGCTTTTTTTTTTCAAATTGTTCTAATAAGAAAAACAATTTTGAGACAACTATTCTTTCTGATTACAATATATACAAAGTAGAAGTATCGACAAATAAAAATTACTACGACTCTATTATTAACTTGATATCAGACACTGCATTTGTAATCCTTAAAGAAAAGGAAAATATTATGTTCTCTTATGCTAATAAGATAATAGAGCATAATAATAAATATTTCATTTTAGATAAAAATTCATTTCGTTCTATCGTTTCATTTAAAAAAGACGGAAATCCTATAACAAAATACGGGCGAATTGGACAAGGTCCAGGAGAATATGTTTCTCCATGGGACTTTGATATAGATACAACAGGTCTATATATCTTAGACACAAAATCAAAAAAAGTCATCCATTATAGTGAAGAGGGTTCTTTCCTGGAAGAAAGAAAAATTCCTTTTTTTGCAGATGCTATAAAACGACTTAAAAATGGTAATTTCGTTTTCAATACAACACCTGATGGAACACAGCAACCAAGCCTGATCTATACAGATTCTGAAATGAATATTGTTGGTAAATCGTTAAATTATAGAAGCAATTATATTGGAGGATATACAACAAATAATATTATAAGAGAGAATAAAACAGGATTAAATTTTTATCGGGCACCCTCAGATTCCCTAACAATATTGGATAAAGATGGGAAAATTAAAGCGTTTATAGTTTTTGATTTTTTAAACAAATCAGTTCCTCAAATTGCAAAGACTGATTACATCTCATTTAGCCAAAAAGAACAATCTGCCGATTTCTTGCATTTTGTCAACAATCCAATCTGTATTTCTGACAGCATTTGGATAGGACTTATAGAAGATGGGAACAGTCAATACACAGCTATTTTTAATCCATTTACCAATGATTTTGGATATAAGAAGTTTACAAGGGAATCTTCTGTATATGACATTATAGAACCTATGTTTTCTGATAACAATGGAGCTATAATTAGTCTTATCAGCCCAGAATTGAACGACATGTGCAAAAATTATAACATGTTACCTGACTCTATAACAGACGCATTAAATGAAGGAAATAGAGTTTTATTAATCAATAGTTTCAAACGAAAATAAGTGATAATATCATAAGGCTTGTGCAGGTACACCGGATAATACACAAGTCCGATTATACAATGCTTCATGAGGGTTCTGTCGTAATATCGTCAAGCTATCGTAAAATAAGAAACATTGTGAGCCATATTGAGGAACATCACTTTGAGGTGCTTAAGGTGAAGCATGCCGACGGCAGGATTGAAAGCATGTTCCTTCCCATGAAAGACGACTCCCGGACCGGCATCTACAATGAGATAGTACCGGGTACAAGCATTACGGCAAACATGCTCTCGTATCTTACGTTCAACCGCTTCCAGATGTCGACACCCGCATACAGGGAGGCTAAGAACCGCCTGTCGGATATGGAGCATCTCTGCTGTCTGGCTCATGCAAGGGCTAAGTTCAAGTATGCCTACGACCAGCGAAGCCTGCAGGCAAGAATCTTCCTTGAGCTGATAGCAAAGTTATACGGCATGGAAGATACTTACCGCCGGGAAAAACTTACTGCAGACGAGATTTACAGTAGAAGAAACAGTAAGGAAACGACGGAAATCATCGAAAAGATAAGGACGGAACTTTATGATCTGCTTGCAAATCCGAATGAAAACCGAAGCGAACTTATGAGCAAGGCCCTTAACTATCTGAAGAACTTCTGGAATCAGATCTTCGCCTACAGGAATGACGGTGAATACTCCATAGACAATATGGCGTAAGCTTCCAAAATTGGCGTATTGACTAGCATGTCTCTTTCCCATACCTTCGTGCTAAACTTAAAACTTGAAAGATTATGTTTAGCGAAAAAGATTTTGAAAGACTGTGGTTCCTCTACAAGACCGAGGGTGAGCCCAAAGGAGTTTCCATCAACTCATTCTGCATTAGCAACAATATTCCATACACGGCATTCTATGACTGGTTCAAGAAGACACAAAAGAAGGTTGTACCTGTAGAAGTTGAAGGAATTCCGGAAGAGTTGATTCGGACAGGCAATGAAGAACGGCAGGAGGTTGCTAAAGACAAGCCCAAACGTACAACTCCCCATAAAGGAAGCATTATGGTGACGATAAGAACCCGTGAGGGCTTGTGCATACAGAAGAAAGGCTTAGACTATCAGGGGCTGAAAACAC
>ERZ791901.153-NODE-153-length-64629-cov-26.595131_pt1 | contig 64629 bp, 58 predicted proteins | sample MGYA00510150_ERZ791901 | MGnify/ENA primary metagenome ERZ791901 (study PRJEB30046, sample SAMN00792058) | human gut metagenome | study: EMG produced TPA metagenomics assembly of the A metagenome-wide association study of gut microbiota in type 2...
TTTATACCCTAATAAGCTGCCGGAAAGTGAACGGGTATGCTCCGGAATATGTAAGCAAATACTTTTTTAATGAATTCTGCTGTATATGAACGTCGTTTACCTAATGCTTTACCTATGTTCCAACCCAAATGCATAACATCTATAGTTTTCAATTTTGGATCTACTTTTATAGGAATAATATCGATAGCAGTTTTATCCTGAAAGAAATCTGAAATATAAGCACAGAGGCGCTGCAGATTTTCTTGGCTTGTATAAGCAGCCATCGTTTGATGGATGTATATATGTACTAACTCTAGCTTTTTATCGTTCGTACGTTTCTGTTCTATAATAGTATTCGAACGGAGTTTTTCATATTCCATAAATGCTTGTTCTAGTGCAATCACAGAATCATTAAGATGTTCATGGATAGACAAAGATTTGCTATGATGACATAAATATATAATTATCTCATATAATGCAATTTGCATTGATATATATAATCCTGTAGATATTATAAAGACCGATATAAAAATAATATTTGAGCTGAACTGATCAAAGCCTGCATTGATTGCTTCAATGCGTATAGCAAGTGCCATAAGAAGTAATGTTCCAGCTACACTAGAATCTAAAATAAAATATTCAAATTTCTTCAAATACATAAGCCATTTGTTTAACTGTTCGTAAGCAAAGGTAATGTTTACTGATTATGTATTATCAGAAAATGGCAAGAGTGACATCAGACTTCATCAAACGTCACTAATTGTCATAAATAGTTTGATTATTATTGGAAAGTAAGAAGTGTTCAGATGGAATAGGGGCGGATTAATTTATGTGATTGAATATAATTATAACTTATCATATAATAAACAAAAGTGGTATTCTTTCTATATTATATGATAAGTTATGCTATAATTCCAATAATCGTTCCGCTAATGGCGCATAATATTTTTGTACTTCTTCAGCTGTTGGAGTATGACCGCCAGGAAAGTGGTATGAATATTTATAATGCATTAAAAATAAAGGCTCAAAGTGTGCCAGATGGTCATTCTTACCAAATATCCCCCATATATTTTCTTGGTTAGCTATCTGACAATTGTCCCATTGATGTTGTTGAAGTTCTGAGAATTCATCAATCAATGTTTGGTTAATGACAAGCCGTTGGTTTCCGTTAGCTCGTGGTGATTTGTATTCATGCGGACCAATACGTTCCATCAGGAAGCGTGTCATTTCGAAATGGGGATTTCCGAGTAAAGCAGGGATATTGTTTTTAGATGCTACTATCTGTGCCAAAAACGAGCCATTACTGTTTCCTACCAATATATCAGGTTGTTCTTGGTTGCACAATCTTTGGATAAAGTCGATAGCTTCCTGTGGATGCAGGGGTAAGTCTGGACTCAAGACTGTTGCCTTACCGCTGAAATATTCTTTCAAGGCAAGAGCTGGGATACATGTACCTGATGCAAAGAAACCATGAAGGAAAAGAATTTTCTGTGCCATAATCAACAACCGCTTCCGTCAATATTACATGTTGCTCCTTCATTAATAGGACGTGAACGTAATCCGGCATCTTCTGGATTCAAAGTAACCGTACCGTCTTCCAATACAAAGCAAGGAATTCCAACGGCTCCAACACTTTTGGCTTCATCAAAGGCCGGATGATGATCCCGTAATCTCAAGAATGCTTTCAAATCTCTTACGTGTTGACCAATATCGATGACCTCATATTGGTTATTACCTTTTACTTGCTCTTCTACATACGTACAATCCGGACAAGTTTCCATTCCATATATTTTTATCATAGCTGTAGTTATTCATTTAAAGACTCAATTTTCTTCAAAGATAGCGATTCTGTCAGATAAAGCAAACATAAAAACAGGTCATATCCGATAGATTTATCAGATATAACCTGTTATAGATAAGATAAGAGTTATATTATTTCAACGAAATCTTATTCGCTGTCTCTCGTTTTTTCGAATTGACCAAATCAGCATAAATCTGTGTGGTCGAAACATTTTTGTGAGTAAGCATTTTCGATACTGTATAAATATCTGTGCCTAAAGAGATTTGTATGACGGCGTACGAATGACGGAAGCAGTGGAAGGTTATGTGTTTTTTGATTCCGGCTTCCGAAATCCATTGCTTGAGAGGCTGATTCGTCATAGCTCTGGTCAATCCTTTGAATACGCGGCCTGAACCAGGGATACCACATAGTTCCAATGCTTCGTTACTAATGGGGAGAGTGGCTTCAGTTTCTGTCTTTTCCGTACAAATTCTGATGTAATAACCATTGTCAGGACCGACTTCAATATTATCCCATGTAAGCTGTAAAATATCGCTGATACGAAGACCGGTCATACAGGAGAATAATGAAGCTTGTTTCAGTACAGGAATCTTGCATGGTGTAGCGGCCAGTTTCTTAACTTCTGCTAATGTGAGATACTGCTTTTTGACTTCTTTCCATTCAATCTTGTCTATGAAGTCATTCAGATTTTCACGTAGCATCTTCTCTTGATAAGCTATTTTCAGTAATGCACGGAAAGTTGAAAAATATCCAGCTGCCGAATTTCTCGAAACGCTGATATTAGGGTGACGGATCTGTTTACAGTTCAGTAGATACTGCCTGAACTTCTGACAAAGCTCTACCGTTACATCACCGAAAGTGCAATAGCCGTTTACAAACTTTTCAAAATGCTGGTAAACGCAGTCCCATTTGTGATACTTCAGTTTTGCTTTTTCACGAAAATAGGCAAGGAAGTCAGCTTTCATTTTGTGCTTGTCAAGAAATCCAAATTCTTCATTGACGATTGCCTGTACTCTGATACAACGAATGGCTTCAGCCTTACTCAGCATCTCATTGTTGAAATCACGTTCAATCTCATTTTTAGGACGGGCATAGATATAAATGCCAAGATATTCCCTGCGACTCATTTTCATTGTGTACGGATTGCGAATAGCCGGATAATAGTCCAGGTAGAGAGAAATTCTGCCGTTACTGATAACTCTTTGTCTCAATGTTACGTTAGTACATGTAAGTGCCATAAGATTAATGTTTTTGGTTGATAAATTATTATTATCGGTACAAATTAAACTGGTGTTTTCTTGGTGAATACTCACACCGGGAAATAACTTATACCGGGATTATTCAATGATAGGATCTTCAAACAAATTATCGAGCTCAGGTTTGGATATAAGAGTATATTTCCCCTTTTTAATCTTGGGAATTTGATGATACTTGGTATAATGGTATAGCTGATCTCTTGTTATTTTGAATTTTTCCATCGCTTCTTGAACTGTGTAGTATTTGGGTTCTTCAGCCTGACGTATTCCCTTTGCTATATCGAAGTGCTTTTTTGAATAATATACTGTAATACCAACCTTCTTTTTCGGAATGGCATTTTTATAAACAAAAGAATATATAGCGTTAAGGCTCATTTGAAATTTGTCCTGTACTTCTTGCACACTATACCATTCTGTAATGTCTGCATCTGGAGCCTTCGAGGAAAAATAAGCATCAACATGCTTTTTACTCCAGTAAGTCTTACCACGATTGAACGTTTTGGGAATTTTATTTTTCCTAGCCATCACAAATATCCATGATTCGCTAACATTGAATTTTTCTATAATTTCAGCTGTAGTATAAAATTCTGTGATTGCTTGTTTTTCCTTAGGTGGCAACTTAAAATCTGCAGGATGATTAAACATATTGTTTATGTCATCTTTGCTTAAAAGAAATTTAGTTCCTATACGTGTTGCTTTTAGATCGCCTCGTTTAAGGTAACCATATATTGTTGGTCTTGTTACTCCAAGATAAATTGCAGTTTCTGTAATAGTCAGAAAAGGTTTGTCTTTAATCTTCTCAATAGGTTTTTCTGTAACAATTTTTTTAGTTAAATTATTATTGGCAATTATTGCTGCATCACGCTTACGTTTCTTATATAATGCGTTTCCACACTTATGGGAACAACAATTTGTCGTCGTTTTGTAGGCAATAAATTCTTTACCGCACCAGGCACAAATTCTTTTAATTTCAATTCTGCTTTTCATTTTATTTCGCTTTATTTCACCCAATAATCTGTATAATCCCGTAAAATTCTGTAAAATGGCGTAAACTCACTCCACAATCTGTCCAGCGTAAAATGCCAGAATTTTGCTTCGTGGTACAAAAACGGTACAAAAAGATGATGTGCAAAGCTTATAAATGACTAATATTGACAGTAGAGCAACAAAAAAGGCGCCCCGTAAAGAGCGCCATATCAATCGATTGTAATCAATTTAACTCGTTGATAATCAGATAGTTACTTTCCGATGCAAAAATGCTTAAAAATATTCCCCAAAACCTCGTCCGTCTCAATTGTTCCGCCTACGATTTCTCCCAGGTGGTAAAGACATTCACGAAGATCCTGGCTTACCAGATCCCCGGAGAGCTGCATAGCCAGTCCGTCCTGTACACGGTGGATAGCTTCCAGTGCACGGCTCAGAGCCTCGTAATGGCGGATGTTGCTTACCACCACATCATTCTGCGACAGGTCGGGCAGGGCAGCGAAGTCCACCAGTTGTTTCTGGAGCATAGCAAGTCCTTCTTTCTGCTTGGCTGAAAGGGAAAGCACACAGGCATCCTCAGGCAAATCGGGGAGAGTCGCTTTCAGCTGCGCAATCCGTGCATCGGTCGGTTCCGCAGCCTCTGTGATTTTACCGGAAGAGTCTGCCGGCGAAAGCAAATCCACCTTGTTGAGTACGATGACCAGATGTTTGCCTTCGCACCGTGGCAGGATTTTGTCGGCCAGCTGATGATATTGTTCTTCGGCACAGGTTGCGTCGATGACCCAGAGTACGATATCAGCCTGATCCAGTTTTTGGAAGCTCCGTTCGATACCTAAACTTTCGATGGTATCAGTCGTTTCGCGGATACCGGCAGTATCGATGAAGCGGAAAGTGATACCTCCCAGATTCATGGTGTCCTCAATGACATCGCGTGTGGTGCCGTGGATGTCGCTCACGATGGCGCGTTCCTCGTTCAGGAGGGCATTCAGCAGGGTTGATTTTCCGGCGTTTGTTTCGCCCACGATGGCCACGGGCACTCCGTTTTTGAGGGCATTGCCCACGCTGAATGTATCAACCAGATGATGGATGACCTGCTCAATCTGACGGGCGATGGCTTCCAGTTCCGAACGGTCAGCAAACTCCAGTTCCTCGTGGTCGCTGAAGTCGAGTTCCAGTTCCATGAGGGAGGTGAGATGGAGCAGCTTGTCGCGCAGAACGGCCAGTTCACGGCTGAATCCGCCACGCATCTGGTTCATGGCCATGCGGTGAGTAGCGGCAGAAGTGGAAGCAATGAGGTCGGCCACAGCTTCGGCCTGGCTCAGATCCATCTTGCCGTTCAGGAAGGCGCGCTGGGTATATTCACCCGGTCCGGCGGCACGGCATCCTTGCCGGATGAGAAGCTGCATCACTTGCTGGAGAATGTAGCTTGAACCGTGGCAGGAGATTTCCGTAGAGTCCTGTCCCGTATAGGAATGAGGCGCACGGAATAGGCTGACCAGCACTTCATCGATGATTTCTCCTTCGGGGGTAAGAATGTGACCGAAGGTGAGGGTATAGGGTGTGCGTTCTGCCAGCGGTTTGCCGGATACGGGTTTAAAGATGCGGTCGGTGAGGGTAATGGCTTCCGGACCCGACACGCGGATGGTGCCGATAGCTCCACCTTGGGCGGTGGCGATGGCACAGATAGTATCTTCAGTTTGTAATATGTTCACGTGCGTAGTTCTTTTTAAAATCCTTGCAAAGATACGGTTTTCGGGTTATATCCGGAAGCGGAGCCGGCAGATTTATGCGTGGGCATAGAGGGTTTTCACCAGCAGGTCAACAACCTTTTCGAGGTATTCGCGGTCGGTTTCGTCGAATGTGGCCAGTTGGTCACTGTCGATGTCAAGTACACCCCGCACTTCTCCGGCAGCTATTATCGGTACAACGATTTCGGAGCGGGAGAGGGAACTGCAGGCGATATGGCCGGGGAACTGGTCTACGTCGGGCACGAGCTGGGTGCGGGCTTCAGCCCAGGCGGTGCCGCATACGCCACGTCCTTTTCTGATGCGGTAGCAGGCCACGCTGCCCTGGAACGGACCGAGGTGAAGTTCGCCTTCGTGTACGAGATAGAAGCCTACCCAGAAGAATCCGAATGCTTCTTTCAGGGCGGCACTGGTATTGGCCAGTACGCTGATTTCGTTTTTCTCGCCTTCAATCAGTGGGGCGAACTGTTCAAGAAACTGGAGGTAGCGCTGACGCTTGTCGGTAAGGTTGGATTTGAAACTTGCTTCCATGTGTGTGAGTTTTCAGACATAAAAACAGGTTCTCCTCCGTAGAGGGGAACCTGTTGGTTGATAATAAGTTTGTTAAATTCTGTCGAGTACGACTTTGATCAGGTCGTCAATCTTGTTCTTGTATCCGGTATTGGCTTCCTTTGCTACCCGGTTGGCTATGACCATGCATACGGTAGTAGCCTTGTGGCCTTGCAGACGGGCCAGACCGGCCAGGGCAGAGCTTTCCATTTCGAAGTTGGTGATGCGGTGTCCCTGATACTCGAAGCTTTCGATTTTTTCGTTCTGGTGCGGATCGGCCAGCGGAATACGGAGCTGACGTCCCTGCGGACCGAAGAAACCGCCGCAGGCTACTGTTACGCCGCGCACCATGTCCGTACCGGCAATGCGGTCTACCAGCTCTTCATTGGCATGGATCACGTAGGGAGCCGGCGCACAGAGATTGCCTGCCCATCCCAGGTGGTTGAGCAGGGCGCGTTCCATGGGCAGGTCGCATACGGCGTTACGTCCTTCGTAGAAGTTCAGGAGTCCGTCAAATCCTACGGAGATGGCGGAGCAGATGTAAGTTCCTACGGGAGTATAAGGCTGCAGACCGCCGCAGGTACCGATACGCACGATTTCCAGCTGGCGGAAGGTATCATTCTCTTCGCGGGTCTGGAAATTGATGTTGGCCAGTGCGTCGAGTTCATTCATTACAATGTCTACATTGTCACATCCGATACCGGTGGAGGTTACCGTGATGCGTTTTCCCTGGTAAGTTCCGGTGATGGTACGGAATTCACGGCTTTCTACTTCACATTCTTTAGTGTCGAAATGGGAGGCCACGAGTGCCACACGTCCGGGATCGCCCACCAGAATGACTTTATCCGCCAGATACTCCGGTTTTACGTGAAGATGGAACACTGAGCCGTCTTCATTGATAATCAGTTCTGAGGGTGGAAAATACTTTTTCATATAAATTGCTTTTTAGTCGTTAAGTAGTATGTAAAGTTATTGTTGTTGTCATATCATTTGCCGATGGGATCATGGCTGGCGGGATGGGAATCCGGCCGGGCAATGCTGCTTCGCATGTCGGTGTCAGCCTGGATGTTTTTCATCCGGTAGTAGTCCATGATACCGAGGTTGCCGCTGCGGAAGGCTTCGGCCATGGCCTTGGGTACTTCGGCTTCTGCCTGGATCACGTTGGCACGGGCTTCTTCGGCTTTGGCTTTCATTTCCTGTTCCAGGGCTACAGCCATGGCACGGCGCTCTTCTGCCTTGGCCTGGGCAATGTTCTTGTCGGCATTGGCCTGGTCCATCTGAAGGGCTGCACCGATGTTGCGGCCGATATCGATGTCGGCAATATCAATGGAGAGAATCTCAAAGGCAGTACCGGCATCCAGTCCCTTGCGCAATACGAGTTTGGAGATGGAGTCGGGGTTCTCAAGTACTGACTTGTGGTTCTCGGAAGAACCGATAGAGGATACGATACCTTCGCCTACACGGGCCAGTACCGTGTCTTCACCGGCACCGCCCACCAGCTGGCGGATATTGGCACGTACGGTGACGCGGGCCTTGGCGATCAGCTGGATACCGTCCTTGGCTACGGCTGTCACAGGAGGTGTGTCAATGACTTTCGGATTGACCGACATCTGTACCGCTTCGAACACGTCACGTCCGGCCAGGTCAATGGCTGTTGCCATCTGGAAAGGCAGGTCAATGTTTGCTTTGGAGGCCGAAACCAGGGCGTGAACCACTTTTTCCACATGTCCTCCGGCCAGAAAGTGAGCCTCCAGACCGTCGCGGGTAATGTTGCTCAGGCCGGCTTTGTGAGCCTCGATCAGTCCGGGTACGATGACATAGGGCGGTACGTTACGTATACGCATCAGAAAAAGCTGTACCAGCGAAATGTTGACGCCTGATACTTTGGCCGAGAGCCAGAGGAAGAAAGGTACATAGTGGAAGAAGATGACCAGCAGGATGATACCGCCACCGGCCATGACAAACGGAAGATAACTCGGGTCAATCATAATTCAGATCAGTTTAAAAGGTATATAATTCAGTTGGTTCTCAGACACGTTGCACATATACGACACCGTTGTCGATGCGGGAAATCCGGATTGCGGTCTTTTCTTCGATGAAGCCGTCGGCAGACTGCACTTCAATGCGCTGGCCTTTGATTTCGGCGTTGCCGATCAGGGTCAGGCGGGTGGTGGTAACTCCCGTATCACCTACCTGAAGATCCAGTCCTTTCAGCGGGTTCAGCTTGAAGTTCAGAGTCTGGTTCAGAGCCAGCCGGTCCACGGTTTTTGACCGCATGAACCATAGGGTGACTCCTGCGATTCCGACAACGGAAGCGCCCAGAGTGATGAAGCCGGCCTGGGTACCCAGCGAACTGAATGCGTAGTAGATCGCATACAGAATGCTTGCCCCCGAGGCAATCCCTGCCAGACTGATGCCCGGAATCAGGAATACCTCCACGGCAAAAAGCAGCAGTCCGGCAATGATCAGTGTAATGATAATCAGTGTTCCCATAAGTATAGGTTTTAGTGTGAAATCGTATTATTTCCGGTTCAGGGCTTTCAATTCCGTGTTGCGGATGTTGACCGTCAGACTGGCGATTTCTTCCCGCAGCTGCTTGATGCGCTGTTCCTTGTCCAGAATGGCCGGTGTGAGCCGGTCTTTTCCTGCCTTGTTGGACTGTCCGTACAGTTCCCGCTGTTTGCCGAGCGTTTCAGACAGATTGTCCAGGTCTTTCTGTTTCTGCGACAGGGTCTGGTACTGTTTGCGTGCTTCAGCCGAGCGGAAGTCGGCCAGTGTATGATAGACCACATTGTCGTCCACGACGAAGCGGAAGTCTCCTTTTTTCTTTTGCTCGTCCTGTCCGTACATCACTTTGGCCAGTTGCTGACGGGCGAGACGCACCTTGGCTGCATCAGTCTGTGTCTTCTGGATGCATTGCAGGGAAGCGGCTGCCTGAAGCATTTCGGGACTGGTTGATTCGTAGTCGTAAACCTGTTTGGACTCGTTCGGAACGAATACATAAACGCAGACCTTGTCTTCCGGCTGGTAGCGGTCGGAAGCAAACCATCCCAGGTTGTTGAAGTCGTCGATGGCGTACATGTAGTCATTGGCAACTGAGTTGAACGGGAATCCCAGATTGTCCGGCCGGAGATAGGCATTGTCATCCGAGTCATAGCGGGTAATGAAGATATCGTATCCGCCCAGACTTTCTTCCCCCTGCGCGGCATAATAGAGGGTGATACCGTCCGAATCCAGGAAAGGATAGTTCAGGTTGGTTCCTCCCTCTTCCAGTCCTTTCAGCGGTTCCGGATCACTCCACTTGTCGATCATTTTCACGCTGCCGTACAGGCTGGTTGCTCCGTCTGCATTGGGACGTGCCAGAATCTTCTTGTCACCCATTTCGTTGGTGAATTCCGTGCATCCGCCTTCTCCGGTTACCTTGATCTCACCGGATTCCCGGCTGAGCTTATAGGCACTGAGAAAGTCCCGCTTGCTGACCGTGAAACTGTCGATTACAGCCACTTTTTCCACTCCCCGGATCATGCGGGCTCCCATCCGGTAGCGTTCCATCAGGGTTTCAGCTTCCGAAGTGTCCCGTTTTTTCCGTTCCAGCCAGTAGATGTGATCCTCCAGATTCTGGATGGCTTCGTCGAAGCGGTACAGATCATAATAGGCTTTGCTCAAATAGAGAAAACCGTTGATCACTTTGCGCTCTGCACTTTTCTCCAGATAGGGAACCGCTTTGCTCAGTTCTCCCGTTTCATAGCAGCAGGCACCATACCAGAAGTTATAGTTGGCATTCGAAGGAGCCTGTCTCACCAGCTTCTCGAATACGGGCTTGGCTTCGGCAAACTTGCCTTCCGTAAACCATTTCTGGGCCTGGCTTAAAGTCTGTGAGAAAGCATTGCCGGTAAAACACAATGCCAAAAGGGGAAATATGTATTTCTTTTTCATTGTCTCTGTCATTTAAAAGTTTCTCAAATATAGGCATATTCTCCGAATTATGCCATTTTCATTCCTTCATTTTTTATTTTTAAGTTCCTTCCTGCTCCGGGAGATCTGTTTCCCCGGAACAGGGAGACCGGCCCTGTCTTTTCCGGAGGCCGTTTCTGAACCGGTTGGATCTTATTGCGAAATTAGCAAATTCTGTGACACAATCAAAACATATTTTTCGTAATTTCGTCGCCGTTTTAACAAGATACGAAACATGGGAAAAATGACGGAAGAAGACCGCCTGATGCGCCGCATCAACCAGCGGTTCATGAAAGGAGTGATGAATTACAGGCTGATAGAAGAAGGCGACCGCATTCTGGTGGGGCTTTCGGGAGGAAAGGATTCGCTGGCCTTGCTGGAGCTACTGGCCCGGCGTTCGCGTATCTACAAGCCGAAGTTTTCGGTAGTGGCTGCGCATGTGGTGATGAAGAACATTGCCTACGAGTCCGACCAGACCTACCTGCGCGAATATGCCGAAAGTCTGGGAGTACCCTATGTGTGTTACGAAACGGAGTTTGATCCGTCGACCGACACGCGGAAGTCGCCGTGTTTCCTTTGTTCGTGGAACCGCCGCAAGGCACTTTTCACCGTGGCCAAGGAACAGGGATGCAATAAGATCGCACTGGGTCACCACATGGATGACATTCTGGAAACCCTGCTGATGAACATGACCTTCCAGGGAGCGTTCAGTACCATGCCGCCGCGCCTGGTGATGCGCAAGTTCGACATGACCATTATCCGCCCCATGTGTCTGGTGCATGAAGCCGATCTGAAGGAAATGGCCGCTCTCCGTGGTTTCCGCAAGCAGGTAAAGAACTGTCCGTATGAAAAGGATTCCCACCGTTCGGACATGAAGGAAGTGCTGGCCCGGCTGGAAGCCATGAATCCGGAAGCCCGGTATAGTCTGTGGGGAAGCATGAGCAACATTCAGAGTGACATGCTTCCGGTAGAGGAAGACGGTCCGCTCGGGTGAGATTCAGCCGGCAGTGTGCAGGATCACCTGTTTGCCCGACATGGTGACTTTTCCTTCCGCAATCAGTTCTGCCAGGGCACGGGCCAGTGACGGACGTGCCACTCCCAGAATAAAGGCCACTTCCTGCTGGTTGTGGATGCCCCCGTGCATCTTCAGGTAATTCAGCAGACGTGATTTCAGGCTCTGCAGGGCAAATTCATTCAGCTTGCGGCTCAGAAACAGGCTGCGGTCGGAAATGATGGCAATGAAATTCCGCATCACGGCCGGCTGGGCATGCATGAAATTCTCAAAACGTTTCCGGTCCATGACAAGCACCTCGCAGAGTTCCGTTGCTTCCACATTCACCGGGAAGCGGTTCTCCGAGGCATAGATAAAAGCCGGTGCCAGAATATCGGGTGCCTTGATCCGGTCGATGGTGAGCTGCTTGCCTTCGGCGTTCTCCATTTGTGTTCTGACATTTCCCTTCATCAGAATAAACAGGGAACGGCACACGTCACCCTGACGGGCTATGAATTCTCCTTCCTTATACGTGCGCAGGCTGTTCGGGGCTTCGCGCAGCAACTGGCTGAGCGCTTCCGGATCACACCCTTCAAACAGGCTCATCCGGTTCAAAACTTCGGTATGCATTTTTCTTTTAACTTTTCTTTGGGTTGCGTGTCACATAAGTTACAGAAATCCTCTCCGGGATTCCGGATCTTTGCGCAAACTTAATGAAAAATCAACAATAACCCAAGAAGGAATATGGAAGGAAATATGTTTTGTTACCAGTGTCAGGAAGCTGCCAAGGGCACTGGATGTGTGTTGAAAGGAGTGTGCGGAAAGAAAGATACCACCGCACGCTACATGGATTTGCTGCTCTTCGTGGTGCGGGGAGTGTCGGTAGCTGCCGATGCCTTGCGTACGGAAGGATGCCAGGTGGATGCCGATACGAATGCCTTTGTCACCGATGCACTTTTCGCGACGATTACCAATGCCAACTTTGACGATGAAAGCATCCTGGCCCGTGTACGCAAGGGATTCCTTTTGCGCGACCGGCTGAAAGCCCGTGCCGTGGATGCAGGCATCACTTTGCCGGAGGTGGATGAACTGACCTGGTGCGGAGAGGAAGAAGAATACCTGGCCAAATCAGCTTCTGTCGGCGTATTGAGAGAACCGGACGAAGATCTGCGTTCGCTGAAGGAACTGCTGATGTACGGACTGAAGGGAATGGCTGCCTACCACGAGCATGCCATGCGTCTGGGATTTACGGAAGATGCCATTCATGCCTTTATGCAGTCGGCTCTGGCACGTATCACCGTGCAGGCAATGAGTGCAGACGAACTGGTGGCACTGGTGCTTGAAGCCGGACAATACGGGGTACAGGTGATGGCTTTGCTGGATCAGGCCAATACCACCCGATACGGTCATCCGGAACTGACGAAAGTGAACATCGGAGCAGGGAAGAATCCGGGCATCCTGATCAGCGGACACGACTTGCACGATCTGGAGGAACTTCTGCGTCAGACCGAAGGTACGGGAGTGGATGTATATACGCATAGCGAAATGCTTCCGGGACACTATTATCCGGCTTTCAAGCAGTACAAGCATTTTGTGGGCAACTATGGAAATGCCTGGTGGAAACAGCGCGAAGAGTTTACAGCGTTCAACGGCCCGATTGTCTTTACGACCAACTGTATTGTTCCGCCGCTGGAGAATGCCACTTATAAGGAACGGATGTTCACGGCCAATTCGACAGGCTATCCCGGATGCAGACACATTGCTGCAGATGCCGATGGTCATAAGGATTTCTCGGAAGTTATTGCCCTGGCCAAACAGTGCCAGCCGCCCGTGGAACTGGAGCAGGGAGAGATTGTCGGCGGATTTGCCCACAATCAGGTGATGCAACTGGCCGACAAGGTAGTTGAGGCTGTAAAGAGTGGTGCCATCCGTAAGTTTGTGGTCATGGCCGGATGCGACGGACGCATGAAGAGCCGTGACTACTATGCCGACTTTGCCCGGGCCCTTCCGGAAGATACGGTCATCCTGACGGCCGGTTGCGCAAAGTACCGTTACAACAAACTTCCGCTGGGCGACATTCAGGGAATCCCCCGTGTGCTCGATGCCGGACAATGCAACGACAGCTACTCACTGGCCGTCATTGCCCTGAAACTGAAGGAAGTTTTCCAGTTGAATGATATCAACGAACTGCCCATCGTGTACAACATTGCCTGGTACGAGCAGAAAGCCGTTATTGTCCTGCTGGCCTTGCTGAGTCTGGGCGTAAAGCATATTCACCTGGGGCCCACCTTGCCGGCTTTCCTTTCACCCAATGTGGCCAAAGTGCTGGTTGAGCAGTTCGGCATCGGCGGCATTACTTCCCCTGACGAAGATCTGAAACGGTTCGGAATCCTGTAAGTGATCATTTTCTGTTGCAATAGGATGCAATTATCTCATCACTTCCCCTTATCTTTGCATCATGAATTATCTGGAACTGTTTGGAACCCTCGTAGGGTTAGTCTATTTGTGGCTTGAATACCGGGCCAGTATTTATCTGTGGCTGGCATGTATCATAATGCCGGCCATCTATCTGGTAGTCTATTACCAGGCCGGACTCTATGCCGATTTCGGAATCAATGTCTATTACCTGATTGCTTCGGTCTACGGCTGGATTGTCTGGAGCAGAGGACGGAAAAAGCATGATGCACAGCAGGAGGAAAAGGAAATCCCTATCACCCGCATGCCGTTCAGGAAGTATTTTCCTTTGACGGTGGTCTTTGTCCTGTGCTGGGTGTTCATAGCGTGGATACTGATTAAGTGGACAGACAGCAGCGTGCCCTGGACGGACAGTTTCACGACGGCCCTCAGCGTGATAGCCATGTGGATGCTGGCCCGCAAATATGTGGAGCAGTGGTGGGCCTGGATGATTGTGGACTGGGTATGTTGTGCCCTCTATATCTACAAGGAGCTGTATTTCACTTCAGCTTTGTATGGAGTGTATGCGATCGTCGCTTTCTTCGGATGGAGAAAATGGCTTTCATTGATGAGAACCGGATCACGAACTGAAAACGAATAATCAGCTGGCAATATGGAGAAGAATAAATCAGGGATATATCTTGCTATACCCGAAGCCGTAGTTGTAGGGAACGGAGAGTTTCCATCGCATCCGTTTCCTCTGTCCGTTCTGGATCAGGCTCCTTGCGTGGTGTGTTGCGATGGAGGGGCGAATGCGCTGGTAGAAAGCGGACGTCTGCCTGACTGGATTGTAGGCGACGGAGACTCTCTCTCGGAAGAAAACCGGATTCGTTTTCAGGACCGCATTCATCGCATTCCGGATCAGGAAACGAACGACCAGACGAAGGCTGTTTCTTTTCTGGCTTCGCAGGGCATACGCCGGATTGCCATTTTGGGAGCAACAGGTAAACGGGAAGATCATACGCTGGGCAATATCAGTCTGCTTATGGAGTATCAGCAGATGGGGCTGGAAGTGGTGATGCTGACGGATTACGGTTTCTTTACTCCGGCTGCAGATACACAGACCTTTGCCGGATTCCCGCACCAGCAGGTGTCCGTCTTCAATTTTGATGCCGTGCAGTTGCGGAGTGAAGGATTGAAATATCCGATCTATGATTTCCGGTATTGGTGGCAGGGAACTCTGAATGAGGTGGAAGGCGAATCGTTCCGGATTATGGCGAAAGGGCATTATCTGGTGTATCGCACTTATGAGGCGAAGGGGTAATCATTGTTGCTACATGGATTTGTCGGGTTGGCAAAACAGTTTTATTGAATTCTACCATCATTAATTTATTATATATTTAAAGATAATAGTATATTTGTCAGGCATAATGTAATGGTTATGGAACGCAAGCCTTGGAATCATATTAAAGTTATTTTGTGATGAAAAAGTAAAGCTGATAAATACTCCACGCCTCGATGTGGAATGTTGATACAGATGGCTTAATAAAGCTTGGACGTAAAGATTGATGATTTACTAAGAATCGAGTAATTATGGAAAAAGAGACTGGTTATGTATATATATTGACAAATCCGAGTTTTAGAGAAGATTGGGTTAAGATCGGTAAAAGTTCACGTCCTGTGGACGTTAGAAGCAAAGAACTTGACAATACAGCCGTACCTTTGCCTTTTGAGATTTATGCGACTCTCAAGACCTCTAAATATGCTAAGGTTGAGAAACAAATACATAAGCAAATTGATCGCCTGACAGATCTGCGTATAAGGCAGAATCGTGAATTTTTTAATATAGCCCCGTCTGTTGCTTTGGACATTATGCGGGATATAGCTGATTTACTTGATGACGCCGAGCTATATGTGTATGTTGATGGAAAGCCTGTTGTCAGCAAAAGTAAAGATGAGGATAAGAAGATAGAAGCAGAATCTAAAGAAAAACAACGCAAAACTCAAAAGCCTCCGTTTAAGTTTCATATGATAGGCTTGAATGTGGGAGATACAATCATTTTTGATGCACTTCAGATTCCTGTCAGAATAGCCAGTGATGATAAGATTGAGTATGATGGTCGTCTGTATAGTCTCTCTGCATTTACAGCTAATTTTCTGCCAGAAGAAAAGCAAAACGCATCGGGAGCATACCAAGGTCCTAAATATTTCAGTTATAATGGTAAGGTATTGAGTGATTTGAGAAAGGAAAAGGAACAGCATTAAAAAGTAAATTATATATGATAAATATACGAAAACTTGAAGCGGAACTTTGGGAATCGGCTGACCTATTGAGACAAGGCAGCAAACAGACAAGTAACCAGTATTGCATGCCCGTCTTAGCATTGCTGTTTCTTCGTTATGCTTATAGCAGGTATAAATTGGTGGAAGCAGAAAACGCGACTTCCTTTCTATGAATTTATATTTGGCGAACATATCCAGAATGTCCGTATAGAGATAGATGCTTACATGAAATCGTAGGATGCTGACCTAATAAAACCTGTATCTGACCCGATAAATATACTTCCTGACCCGATAACGGAGCGTTTGTATCAGACGGTTCAAGAGAAAGGCAATTTAAATGACTCCGAATATAGAGGGTTATTAGGTGTATCAGAAGTTACGTCAAATGCCGTTTGGAGGAGCTGTGAACAGCAGGATGATTGTGCGTGTGGCAGTTATAAGACTAGATATTGGGAAGTGTTAAGGTTATGTAAATAACTTACAGGAAGATCATGGATAGAGTTTTGTTGCAATTAATCTGATAGAACAAGGTGGTTTTATGTTGCTTTGATTCGATGCTGGGGGAGAGGAAATTGACTATATTTTATGTAAAAACGATTGATATAAGCATATCCTTGGGGAAAATACTAAATTCCATTGGCTTTTTATATCTGAATTATTTATATTTGCATTAAACTATAAGTTTTTATGTTTATGAATCTCTTTAGCAGGATAAAGTATTGATAGAATAAAAATAGCTAGATGGTTATCAGAACAGATCAGGAAAAAGTGTCTATTTTGTATCATGTTGGTATACCAATAGTTTATAACCTGATTTTGGGAATGCTATTTTTGTATAGCTAAGATTTTTAATGTTGATGTGAGGGAGTTGATTTATGTTGAGAAAAACAAGACCAATTCGTTATAAATGTGGATAGTTTAACCGGATGGCAGTATGAGCAACAGTTTTATAACCAATAAAGAAAAATTCTTATCAGATATTATTAATGGCATCTTGCCAAAAACAAATGCTGTAGATATATTAGTCGGCTATTTTTATTATTCTGGATATATTCAGTTATCTGAAAATCTAAAAGATAAGCAGATAAGAATATTGGTCGGATTGGATGTTGATTTGCAAATATCCAAACATATTCGTGAGGTTGAAGCTATTAGGAATGGGTTGGTTTCACGAAATATTATTAAAGAAGAGTACTATAAACAGTTTGTTAGTATATTTAATGATTCAGATTTTTTAGATACAGCTGAGAAATTAGAACAGTTCAAAATGTTCTATGGAAAGATATTGGATGGAACGCTTGAAATTCGTAAAACGCTTGAGCCTTGCCATTCCAAAATGTATTTGTTTGCTTACAATGATTTAGTGAATGAAGGAGGCGAATTACCTGGTGTTTTAATCACAGGATCCAGCAATCTTTCATATCAAGGGTTGAAAGGTCGGTTGGAACTTAATGCCCGATTCAATGATAAACAGGATTATGATGAAGGTAAGAAGCTTTTCGATGAATTGTGGGATAGTTCTGTTGTAATTGTAAGTAAAGAAAATTTGGATGAATGGAACAATAAAGTGATGACCCGTATATGGTATGATAAGATTTACTCTCCTTATCTTATGTATATTAGGGTTCTTAAAGAATATTTCAATATCCCAACCTCCAACAATATATTGACTCCCCATGATATAACAGAGGGACGATATGCCAATTTAAAATACCAGACTGATGCGGTACAGATGGCTTTGAATGCATTGAATAATCACAATGGGGCCATTGTAGCCGATGTAGTCGGCTTGGGTAAAAGTGTGATAGCTTCTACTATCGCACGCAATTTGAGGTTACGAACTATAATCGTGTGTCCTCCACATTTGTACAAACAGTGGGAAGGATATCGTGACGAATTTGGATTCACGGCTACTGTATTTAGTGCAGGAAAAATTGAAGATGCCGTTTTGCATTATCAGGAGTTAGTTAAAGATGAAGAGCAGTTTCTGATTATTATAGACGAAGCGCATCGTTTCCGTAATGAATATACTCAAGATTATGCCCTGTTGCATAATTTATGTTTCGGCAACAAAGTTTTATTGCTTACAGCAACACCATTTAACAATCAGCCAGCAGATATTTATGCTCTTATAAAATTGTTCCAAATTCCTACTCACTCTACCCTTAAAACGGTTGAGAATTTGGGAGCGGCATTCAAAGACTTAATAGATAAATACAAAACTTTGCGAGAAGTACAAAAAGCAGGCAAAGCATCTGAAGAAGAAATAAAGAAGGAAGTCAATAACATAGCTAAGAAGATCAGGTCTATTATCAGTCCGCTTGTTGTGCGTCGTTCCCGTCTTGATTTACAAGGTATTCCAGAATATGCCAATGACTTAAAACAACAAAATATTCAATTGGTATTACCCAATGATCCGGTAGAACTGGAATATGATTTGAGTGAATTGAAAGATTTATATCTTTCTACTCTTGATCGGATCAATAAATCTGAAGGAAACAGTGATGCGGTTTACCGTTTCAAGGCAGCCCGTTATTCTCCAGTCTTATATATACACCAAGAATTAAGAGATAAACTGGCAAAGGAACTCGAAGATAAGACGGGTGTCAAATTTAATCTTCTGCTTGGTCGGCAGACAAATATATCGAGTTTTATGCGCCATTTGCTGGTAGCTCGTTTTGAAAGTTCAGTTGCTGCTTTCCAAGCCTCATTGGGATATATGATTCAGTCGTCCGAACATATGCTCAGATGGATTGAGAAACGTCACAAAATTCCTGTATTTAAGAAAGGAAATTTGCCAGATGTAAAAGCCTTTTATGAGTCTAGCGATGATGGCATGGAGGAAGTTGAAGAACTTTTCGAAAAGTATGAATCTCGAGGGTTCTTTGAAATAGACATGAAATATGTCAAGGATGATTTTGTAACTGATGTAGAAGCTGATATTCAGCTTTTAAAGAATTTACGTGAACAATGGTTCGGTAAAGACAACACTGTCAAATCGGATCCCAAGTTGGATTCGTTTATTCGTATAATTAGACAACAAATGAAAGTCGAGCCAAATCGAAAACTAATCGTGTTTTCTGAATTTGCTGATACAGTGAATTATTTGGGTGAATCACTTGTCAATGCTGGGCTTCCTGCCATGAAATATACTTCGACTGATGCTTCTCCGGCTAACAAAGACCGCATTCGTGCTAACTTTGATGCCGGTTTGAAACCAGCTTTACAACAGAATGATTTTCATATTTTGGTGGCAACAGATGCTATATCCGAGGGCTATAACTTGCACCGGGCGGGAGCCATATTCAATTACGATATACCCTATAATCCAACGCGCGTCATTCAGCGTATTGGCCGTATTAACCGTATTAATAAAAAGGTTTTTGACGAACTTTATATATATAATTATTTCCCGACTGATGTAGGGGAGGCCGAGACTAGAACGAAAGAAATTTCTACCCTTAAAATGGCGATGATTCATGCCATCATGGGTGAAGATACGAAGGCACTTACTAAGGAAGAGGATCTTCAAGCCTATTTCAAAGATCGTTACCGCAAGGAATTTGCTTCTAGTGAAGAAACTTCGTGGGATACTCCTTACCGTAAGTTGCTGAATAGTTTGAAAGGTACAGAAGTATATGACCAAGTCATAGAAGTACCGCATCGGGCAAGGACGGCCCGTAACATCGATAAGTCGAAAAAAGGTGTATTGATGTTTGGCCGTAAGGGTGATGATTTTGTATTTAAGATAGGAGATAAAAAGACAACTCCAGTTATGATTCCGGCCGAAGAAGCTATTGCGCTTTTTGAGGCTGAAAAGTCTGAAAAGCCAGTTGATCTGAGTCATGATTTTGATATGGTATACCAAAAAGTGAAAGCATCTTTATTCAGTAGTGATGTGCCTGAACGAAATGAAAAAGACCTGATAAATGCTTTAGCTAAAATAAAGATTCTGATGAAAAATCAGTTGTTGCCCAAAGATTATCTGGCTGATTTATTTCAGGTCATAAAAGCTGATGCTTTGTCGGGTTACGAGATAAGATCCATAAATCAACTGGCTCCCAAAGATGCTGCGAAATTGCCGTTGCAAATTTCTACCGAATATTTGGCACGCATTATCAATAGCCAGAATAAGGTTGATGAGAATGAGGAAACATTGATTTTAAGCGAAGAATTACAATAAAAAAGATAATATGGAATTTAATAAAGCATATAATCGACAAGAATTTGTCAACTTCCTCCAAAACAGTTTTCTGCCGGACGATTTTATTCCCATGGAAACCAATGTGGAGTTTCGTACCAAACTAAACTATACCACACAGGCTGTAAAATTGGGCTCGTCAGATTCTCTTGATTTGGTCGTATACGAGGTAAGGCATAATTCAAAAAATGATGCAAGAGTCTCGCTTTCGAAAGAAGTTTTTCGTTTGTTGGCCGATGAAATGGAGGACCGGGCCTTGGTGATCTTTGTCCCCGAAGATAATAGTGATAATTACCGTTTTTCTTTAATCGAGATTACGCTTGAAGCCAAGGACGATTCATCGCGAGTCACACGCATTTACAGTAATCCGCGCCGATACAGTTATTTCTTAGGAGAGGGAATTGCATACTATACTCCTAACAAATACTTGAATGAAAAGGGACGTGTAGTTAATCCTGATGATTTACGTAGCCGCTTCTCGGTAGAAGTCTTAACCAAAGAATTCTATCAAGAGTTGAGTGATTGGTATGCGTGGGCCATTAAGATTATACGTTTCCCTAATGACCTTAATGATAAGACTGATGATGACAAGTTTAACAACGAGAGTGCCATCCGTTTGATAACCCGTCTTATTTTTGTATGGTTTCTTAAACAACGACATCTTATCCCAAACGAATTTTTCGATGAACAATACATTGCAGCTAATTTGATAGAGGGCTTTAATCCTCATGCCATGGTTGATTTGTTTAGCAAATCCAGTGAAAGCAAATATTATAAAGCCATTTTACAGAACCTGTTCTTTGCTATGTTAAATAGCCCTATTACTTCTGAAGGTAGTAAGGTCCTGTCGGAGCGCCATTTTAGGAATGCACATAGCGATTATGATAACAACAAACTGATGCGTTACGAGTCTTATTTTAAGAATCCGCAGCTATTTGTTGATTTGGCTAATAATACTGTTCCTTTCCTTAATGGTGGTTTGTTCGACTGTCTTGACGAAAAAGACAAGGATTTGTATTATGATGGCTTCAGTGATCGTGAAGCCGTAAAGAAAGCATTGATTGTACCCGATTATCTCTTCTTTGGCGAGGAGGTGGGCAAAAATATAGACCTGTCGGAGTGGTATGGCGATAAGAAAAAGAAAAAAGTTTCCGCTCGAGGTATTATTGACATCCTAAAACGCTACAACTTCACTGTCGAAGAGAATACACCGTTCGATCAGGAGGTGTCGCTTGACCCAGAGCTGCTGGGTAAAGTCTTCGAGAACTTGTTAGCTTCCTACAACCCCGAGACGCAGACTACGGCTCGTAAACAGACTGGTTCGTTCTATACGCCACGTGAGATTGTGCAATACATGGTCGATGAGAGTCTGGTTGCCCATCTTAAACGTACAGTGGGTGATGATCTTGAAGGACAATATCGCCAGTTGATGCGCTATACCGACGAGGAGATTTCCTTGACCGATGAGCAGCGCAAACGGATTATGCTGTCGCTCTATCGCTGTAAGGTTCTCGACCCAGCTTGTGGTTCGGGAGCCTTTCCCATGGGTATATTACAACAGATGGTGCATATCCTCAACCGCATTGATCCCGATAACGTAATGTGGAAGGCGATGATGCGTCAAGCAACCTTGTGCAAACAAAATCTTGAACAGGAAGAGATTCGAGAAGTTGAGGATGACTTGAACCGTAACTTCAACGATGACTTCAATCGTCCTGATTATGCTCGTAAACTCTATCTCATAGAAAATTGCATCTACGGAGTTGACATTCAGCCTATCGCTATCCAGATAAGTAAATTGCGCTTCTTTATATCGTTGGTGGTCGATCAGAAAGCCAACGATAATCCGGTTGAAAATTTTGGTATCCGTCCGCTTCCGAACCTTGAAGCAAAGTTTGTGGCCGCCAATACACTGATTGGACTGGACAAGAAAGACTCCACGATGTTCGATACACCGGAGATCCTTGACAAAAAGGAGGAACTGAAGATTGCTAAACATAAGATGTTCGGAGCTAAAACAGTGAAAACCAAACGAAAATATAAGGATGCGGTTAATCGCATCCGGCAAGAGATTGCCGAATTACTCCACTCAATGGGAGCTATTGGGGAAAGCGAAGCTGCGGTGCTAGCCTCTTGGGATATGTTCGATCAAAATACCTCTTCGCTTTTCTTTGATCCTGAGTGGATGTTCGATATAAAGGATGGATTTGATATTGTGATTGGGAATCCGCCTTATATTTCTTATTATGGTAATACGGGTAGTCAATTATCTATTGCTGAACGAAAATTATATGTTTCACAATACAAGAGTGTAATAAAAGAAAATGATCGTATAAATAGCATGAATCTTATGATAGAAAAAGGATTGTCACTATTATGTCCAAATGGAAATCTATCATATATTGTCAACAAAACTTTATCTGTTCTACCATCATATATTAATGTTAGGACCTACATCGTGGATAATTATAAAATAAATTATATTGTTCAGGATCTTTCTCCTTTTGATGCTGTTGTAGACTGTATCGTTATTGACATCATAAATGAGCTTAATAAAGAATATAAAGTGAAGCATATAAGTTCGGATTTAAAAACTAATAAATATACTCCGATTCATTTGATAAAAGCAAATAGATTAAAAGAATTTATTGTGTCTGATAATATTGAAATTATAAAGAAAATAGAAAAACGACCTTTAAAACTATGTGATATTTTAGTTATCAATAGAGGTATGAATATTGGTGGATGTTTTTCTTTGTTCCTTTCAAATATACGAAAAAACGCATTATACCGTCGTTACCTTCCTGGTACTGCTAATATTTCTAGTTATGGATATAGATGGAGTGAATCAGATGGTTGGGCTAAATTTGATCAAGAGTTGGAACGAAATTTAAAAATGTCTGGAAAAACTTTAGCATTAGGAGACCCTATTCGTTATGACAAACCAAGATTATTTATTCCAGAATCTAGTCAAACGTTAGTTGCAACTTATTGCGATGAAGAATATTATTCCGGTTATGGACTCATGGTAGGAACTTCAATTAATGCTAACACAAGAAATTTGAAATATGCGTGTGCGTTATTAAATTCTAAACTATTGACATTCTATGCTCTTAAAAAAGAAATTCTTCGTAAGGGAAATAAGGCTACTCCACATGTTGGTGTTAAAGGTCTTTCTTCTATACCCATTCCCAATGTCTCTAATGAACAATTAGATACAATAATTAGAGTTGTAGATAAAATTATAGATGTTAAAAATATTGATAATGAAGCTGATATTTCTATATACTTGTCTCAGATAGATAGTATTATATATAAACTTTATGGACTTACTTACGATGATGTATTGATAGTCGATCCTCAAACCCCGATCACTCGTGAAGAATATGAAAAAGAAGAAATATAGTAAACAGATATGGAACCTCTAGAGTTTGGTAAATTTATAGTTCAACTTATAACTCAGTTCTGGGACAGATGTATTATTTTTACTGAGTGCAATCAGGGTCAAGCTGTCATTAGAAAACGCTTTGGACGCCCTATAAAGTGGCGGACTAAGCCGAAATGGTATTGGAAATGGCCGTTTATTGATATGTTTGATAAGGTAGACATGAGAAAGCAGTATGCGTTTCTTAATGCCCATTCTTTTTATTTCAATGGAATGGTAAATGATACGATTATCCCATATAACATATTGATTGACTTTCAGGTTGAGTATCAGGTTATCAATCCGTTAGTAATATATGAAGCTTCAGGATACAAGGAAGGAGAAGACGCTTCATCATCGTATGTTAACAATATTATTCATCATCGATTGTCTGAGTTAATCCAAGAGAGTGTTGAAGATTTGTCATATAGTCAGATATTAACCTATGTCAACCAGATTGTGCAGGAATTACATATTGATCCAATTCCACAAAAAAATGAAGATCAATATCAATTACCGGAACGAGGAACCAAGGAAATTGACTTAAAGGATTATATCTCTATCAATGAAATTATAGTCACCTCATTTGACAAAAATATATCTCTACGAACTACTATATGATAGAAGTATGAATAAGAGAATAATAGAAGAATCTGCTATAATATGTGGTAATGTTGCTAATGCAATTAATCAAAGAAACAAAGGTAGAATACCCTGCCAAACATATTGTCCGGGAGAAAACGCTCTGATTGATATATTAAATAAGTTGGCATTGGAAATAAAGGACATCGAACCAGAATGTTTTATACGTTTGAATAAAGAACTTCAATCTATGAGGACTCCTAATTGTGTAAATCCATTCTCTTTTGGTGCTGTTTTAGCAATTGTTAGCGTACTAAAAATGAAATATATTGATAATTCTAATTGTAAGAAAAAATTTTTTATCAGTCATTCTACTAAAGATAAAGATATTGTCAATAGTTTTATTAAGGAGATATTGAAAATAGGGTGTGGGTTCAAAGATGAAGATATTTTTTGTACTTTAGATCCTACTGTAATACGTACTGGAGATGATTTTCGAGATAAAATTATTGAAAATATGAAGCAGTGCGATTACATACTTTTATTCATATCTGAAAGTTATAATAAAAGTGATGTTTGTAAAAATGAGATGGGTGCAGCATGGGCTTTAGAAGATAAGCGAATATTACCGTTTGTTCTTCCTGATATTTCATTTGATCAAATGGGATTCTTGAATGTGGTAAAGCAAGGTGCCTCTATTTTGGAGAAACGAAAACTGGATGAATTTTATGATGAAATATGTAATAATTATGGGTTAAACTCCAATTGGCTGGCTTTCAACAAGGCAAAAGAGGATTTTATTAATTCAGTGGGAAAATAGTATATGGTATAGGGTAAGTTATGGATTATATAGTCATCATTCTGATACTGGGTTGTATAGCAATTTCATATTTGCATCATCGGCAATATGTTCCGTCTCTTCTCCCAATAGAGGTACGAGAGTAGAACACAGACTGATAATTAAAATACTGAGGCGAGAAGTACATCCCAAAGCTATATTTCATGACCTTTACCTACAAAAAGAAATAGAAAGTTTTCGCAGGTAGATATTGTGGTTGTTATTTAGAGAAAAGCAGTTAGGCAACCACAATCTATCATGAGTTGTGGTCACTGACTTTTGGAAATTAACTGGTGAGGAATAATATTAGGGATTTTATATACAAGTCTATTGTAGAGTGTCTTCGTCCTTGTTGCGTCACGGGAGTTCGTTTTGTGAATAATCTTTTATTGACCAATATTGGGATAGGGCCAAAAAAGATTGTCCAATCCCCCGAAACAAAATTCTGCCAGATTTTGGATCTCAGATCAGCCTCAGTTTTTTCGCTTTGTCACATTTTATTTGTACTTTTGCGCCAGTTTTTAAATAAAGGAAAAAAGATATGTTGACAAATGGTATTTATTCGATTGTTTTGCTGATTTTTTCGAATATCTTCATGACTTTTGCCTGGTACGGACATCTGAAGATGCGTGAAGAGTTCAGCTGGTTTGCTGCATTGCCGCTGATTGGAGTTGTTGCCTTCAGCTGGGCGATTGCTTTCTTTGAATATTGTCTGCAGGTTCCGGCCAACCGTCTGGGATTCCGCGACAGTGGGGGACCTTTCGACATCATGCAGCTGAAGGTCATTCAGGAAGTGATTACGCTGGCAGTCTTCACGGTGTTCTCAATGATTGCTTTCAAGATGGAGTTGCGCTGGAATCACCTGGCAGCCTTTGTCTGTCTGATCCTGGCGGTCTACTTTGTCTTCCGCAAATAAAATACAGTGCGTATAGCCGCTCGGGCTTTTTGAAAAACGCTTCGGCGTGCAGTTGAAAACATTTAGACGTTTCATCCTGCACGCCGAAGCGTTTTTTCTGACCGGACCGGTGATGCTCCGTCTCAGTGTTCGCGCTCCTTCAGGTATTGGCGGGTTTTCTCCACATCGTCCTTGCGGATGCGCAGTTTTTCCGAATGGAACATTTCCTGATAGAACAGGGAGTCCTGTGCTTTCTTTTCGCGGATATAGTCGTAGAGTTCATCCATGTTCTTCGGCTCTTCTTCTTTCTTTTTTTCGGGCCGCGGAGCGGGAGCCGGACGTTCCGGAATGACAATTCCCCGATGGTTTGCCTGATGACCGGGCAAGGTGGCGGGCAGGGTGTCTGCCGGAAGGGGAGAGGACTGCACCGTGCTGAGGCTGTCAGCTACGCTGTCCGTCACGAGAGGCATGAAAGCCAGGCTGTTCCGGCGGAGGTAGTTGGGGAACTTCAGACTGTCTTCCCGGGTCGGCTTGTAGTCCTTGTAGGTCTTCCAGGCATTTGCATATTTGCGGTTGTGCCTGAGGGTGCGTCCGTGCTTGTTGAAGGTCTCGTAGAGGGTCATGATGAAGTCCAGGTTGTTGATGCAGATCGCAGGGCCTACCGGGGATGTATTCATCTGATACATGCTTCCGGTGGAGGGAGTGGGACTCCAGTCATCGTTGTAGTAGGAACGGTAGGGGTTGAAGGTCCAGTAGATCTTCTGTTCCTTGGGGCGGCCTTCCACCGTGCGGTCGTACACGGGTTCTTCGCCATATTTCGTCCAGATACTGTATGGGGCGAGCCGGATGTATCCGGTGGGTTTTCTCACTCTGGTGGTGTCGATGAGGCTTCTCGGCAGGGAGAGGTCGGCTTTGAATTCCATCCATTTCTTGTCGAGAGGGGCTTCCTTAGGCTGGTTCATCTTGCTGAGGTCGGGGGTGAAGTCAAACTGGATCAGCTTGACGGCATCGGTGTTCAGCCTGAGTTCCGTGGTGTCTTGAGGATTCGATGGTTTCCCGTCCGGATCCTGTGCAGCGGCGGGCAGGAAGCCCAGTGTGCAGAGGGAGAGCAGGAGGGTAAATGTGAGATGGTCGGGATGTTTCATTGCCTGTTGTGTTTGTGGATGGTTGTTGTCAGATGCCTTTCACCCGTCCGCCCTGCATCCAGCAGCGGCGGTAGTAGTCTTCTTCCAGCCGGCTGACAATGACTCCCCGGCTGGTACTGGCGTGTACGAACCGTCCGTCTTTCAGGTAGATGCCCACATGAGTGGCTTTCCGTTTCTTGCGTCCGTTGTGGAAGAACACCAGATCGCCTTCCTTGAGGTTGCGTTTGGCTACTTTCCGGCAGTTTTTGGTGCGCTGTTCTTCGGAGCTGCGTTTCAGTTTGTGGCGATACACTTTCTTGTAGACGGCCGAGGTGAAACCTGAACAGTCGGTTCCCTTGCGGGTGGTTCCTCCGTGACGATAGGGGGTACCGATCCAGTCGGCCACCTCGATGTAGAGGCGGTGGTTGTCCTTGGCGTCGATGTCCATGTCAAGTCGGACGGCAGCTTTTGCCAGCTGACGGTAGTCGTAGCGGGGAGCCCGTGTGCCGCACGAAGCAAGCAGAAGGGCAAGCAGCATGACCAGCATGCCGGCCGGAAAACGGAGGTGTAAGCGTCTGTACATATCAATTGTTTTGAACAAATGTACGTAATATCCGGGTTGTGTGTACCTGGACTTAGGGTATTTTATGACCTGTTTAAGTTTCTTTTATCTTCCCGGAAGGAGAGGTCTGCAGACTGTTCAGCCCCGCTCGCAGCAGGTCCGGCAGGACTTATACTGGGAATGGGGCTGAATCATATGGTCATTGCGGCCGGATCGTGCGGTCGTTTTTTTTGCATTGACCAGTCAATGCGAAGTTATCGTGCGGTCGTTCGGGCCTGATCGTGCGGTCAGTTTTCTTCCTTCACTTCGAAGTAGTCTTCCAGTTCTTTTCCGGCGGCTCCGTCGGTGTTGTCGAGGTCACGGATGAGCGATCCTTTTTCCATCAGGGCGATGCGCGTACTGAGGTCTATGGTGTGGCTCAGGTTGTGACTTGATACGAGGATCAGGGCTTTGTGTTCTTCGCCGTAGTGTTGCAGCATGTGTTTCAGCAGCGACTGCGAAGTGGGGTCGAGGAAGTTGAAGGGTTCGTCGAGGATGACGATCTGCGGATTCTGGAGCAGGGCATTGACGATTCCGATTTTTTGTTTGTTACCGGCCGAGAGGTTCCGGATGAATTTCTTTTCTTCCAGGATTTCCGGGCCCAGGAAGCGTTCATAGCGCCGGATGCGCTCGTTGACGGTGTTCCGGTCCAGTCCGCACATGCGGCCGTTGAACTGGAAGTATTCATCGGGAGTGAGGTAGTCGATCAGGAAACTTTCGTCCATATAGGCTCCCGTGAAGGTTTTCCATTCTTCGCTGCGGGCCACGTCGGTGCCGTTCATGCAGACGGTTCCGCTGTCGGCCTGCAGGAGGTCGAGCATCAGGCGGAAGAGGGTAGTCTTTCCGGCTCCGTTGTTTCCCACCAGTCCCAGGATTTCTCCTTCGTGGAGGGTGAAGTCGGGTATGTCTACGGCAGTCTTGCTGCCATATCGTTTGATCAGGTTGTTTATCTTGATTTCCATAATTCTGTCTGTTTGCAGGAGGTTGTAAGTATTAGCGTGTGTCGCGCAGGTTCGTCAGGATGTCATATTTCTTCCGGATGACCTGACGGTACAGGTATCGCATCCACAGGGGCTGTGCGGCTATTCCGGCCATTCCCAGCAGGGTGCATACCAGATAAGCCATGTTTTCGCTGAGCATCAGGAAAAGCAGGTTGCTGAACAGGATGGGGAAGAAGAAGGCGAAGAACACGATTACCATCTGGTAAGGTGAGTTCCATTGTCCCTTACCCATTATGCTTGCGTCCAGCGGAGCTGTTTTCCGGTTGATCCATGCCAGTTGCATGATGAGGGGCAGGATGATGCCCGCTGTAAGAAACAGCTGGCTGACTACCAGTCCGGCCGGAAGTCCGCTCCAGATAATGGACGGGAGAAGGAGAACCAGCGGGAAAACCAGCAGCAGGCAGTGGAAGTAATATTTGGCCCGGAACAGGCTGAGCAGGGATTCCCGGCGCACCATTAGTCCGTCCAGGTAATTGCCTTCGTACGCCATGATGCGGGTCAGGATCGAAACGGCAAATCCCGTGAAGCAGTAGATGGAATAGAGCTGGATGGAGTAGACGCTTTGGGTGGACTCCTGCGTGATGCCGAAGAGCATGGCTGCAAAAAGAACCAGGACAATGCACATCATCTGGAAGTTCTTGCGCGGTGTCTTGTTACGGAAGATCATGCGCAGTTCCAGCCGTATGTATTCACCGGTCATGCCGAAGCGTTCCAGATAGCCGTAGCGGCTGAAGTGTCTGACGCGGGAGTCTTCCTTCCGTCCCAGTTCGCTGTAGATGCAGGCGGTCTGCACACGGCAGTTGACCAGCAGGAGCAGGACGATGACTGCCAGTACGCCTGCATGGGCGAGAAGGTTCCAGCGGAGGAAGGCTTCGCCCAGCCACATGGAGAACTGGCTGACCATTCCCTGCGAGGGAACGAATTCCAGCAGGGCCAGCAGACCGTAGACTGCTGCGGGAAGCAGGAGCCAGAGCGTGTGCTGACGGGCCAGTGCGCGTACCAGTATGCTCCAGTAGGCGTTGGCTGTCATCAGCAGCCAGATACCCACCGCATAGCCGGTCACTCCTGCCACGCCGAAGTATCGGGCGGCCGTAAGGGCGGCAAAGGGTACGAACAGGAACAGCCAGAACAGGTTGTAGAGTTTGAGACCCACCTGTACGAGGAGGGTGTTGATCAGTCGCTGTCTGCTGACAGGCAGCAACAGATAGGGTTTGATCTCTTGCGCCGGAGTGGGGAAGAGAAAACGGATCAGAAAGTCAATCAGGAGGAAGAGGATCAGGACGCTGTTGAGTGCGTCATAGGGTTCCATGCCGGGGATATCCTCCTCAAAAGCAAAGGACAGCGAAACCCCGATCAGAACGAGGTACGCTGCCCAGAATGCTGTAAACAGATAAATCAGGAACTTGGCAAAGCGGTTCCTGTCGTACATGGGGTTCCGCTTTGCTGCAAGTTTCTGGTTTCTTCTTATTTCGGTCAGTAACATAGGCCGGTTGTCAGTTATTTGGTAGCCGGAGTACTCATGCTGACTTCAATGACATTGTTCTGTCCGATGAAAGCTTTGGCAAATGCTTTCAGATCATCGATCGTAACGCCATTTACGGTTGCTTCGTAGTCCTTGTTCATGTCCAGACCGGTCCAGTAGAACTCATTCAGAGCGCCCATCCAATAGCCGTTTTCCTTCTGGTTCTGCTGATAGGTCTTCAGCATGTATTCTTTCACCTTGTTGAGATCTTCGGTGGCCGGTCCGTTGGCGATGAAGTCCTGCAGACCCTGCTTGATCAGTCCTACCATCTGTTCGCGGCGGTTCGGATCTGTATCGAAGTAGATGTTCAGGGTTCCTTCTTCCTGCGGATACTTGCTGATGGAAGCCCAGCTGCTCACACCGTAGGTACCGCCTGCTTCTTCACGTACGGTACGGGTGTAGAGAATATCCAGCAACTGGTCGAACATGCTCATCATGATCTTGTTCTTCAGGGTATACGGGCAGTTGCCGCTGTACACCATCATGATGCTTGATTTGGCTGTTTCCATGTCGCGGATGAAGTTGTTTTCGTAATCACCCTTGCGGATATCCATCTTCGGATCGCGGAAGTTTTCCTTGCGGCTGATGGTCGGCAGTCCGCCCAGATACTGCTCAATCAGCGGAGTGGCAGTGGCCAGGTCAATGTTACCTACCAGCAGGAAGGTGAAGTCGCCTGCTTCTGCATAGCGGTTCTTGTAGAGTTCCATGATCTTGTTGTAGTCCACCTTGTCCATCATTTCAGCTTTCAGACGGAGAGCACGCGGATGATGGTTGTAGAGAGCTACGGCCAGTGAGTCGTTGAAGGTGCTCATCGGGTTGGCAGCCTGGTTGGCCAGGGCAGCCTTGCCACGCTGGATGTATGACTGGAAGGCTTCCTGATCCATACGCGGAGCCGTGAAGTTCAGGTAAACCAGCTGCAGCATGGTTTCCAGGTCTTTCGGAGAACAGCTGCCACCGAGTCCTTCGGTGAGGGTACTTACGGATGCATTGACAGAAGCCACTTTGCCGGCCAGTACTTTGCTCAGGTCTACGGCGCTGAAGTTACCCAGTCCGCCCAATGGAACGACTTCGTTCATGACGGAGAACTGAAGGACATCCTTGTCGTCGAAGAGAGAGTTTCCTCCGGGGCTGAATGCCTTCATGCGGATTTCGTCGGCCTTGAAGTCTGTCGGTTTCACGATCACGCGTACACCGTTGCTCAGGGTCAGGATGGTTGATCCGAAGGCTCCCTGTTCTGTCTTCACCACTTTGCCGGCCTGCGGTTTCTCCTTCAGCAGCGGCTCGTTGGATACCTTGTCCACGTAGGGTTCCAGTTTTTCAGCCTTCACCTTGTCGATCACGGCTTTCAGTTCAGCTTCTGTGGGGTATTTCATGCCTTCCTTTTCCGGACAGAATACGCTGAGGGCGATATTCTTTTCCTGGATCAGCTGTTTCATCACCTGGTTCACGGCTTCTACCGGAATGTTCGGAACGATCTGGTTCATGAGCGGATATTCGTTTTCGATACCCGGAATCGGTTCGTTGTCGATGAAGTGACGTACGTACTCTTTGACGTAGCTGTTTGTACGTTGTTTGTCGCGTTCATTATAGGCAACTTCCAGACTGCGGAGGTAGTCAGCTTTGGCACGTGCATATTCGCTGGCGGTAAATCCGAACTGGCGTACGCGTTCGATTTCGCCCATCAGGGCTTCCGTAGCGGTCAGGATGCCGTCTTCCTTGGCAGCGGCAATTCCCATGAAAGCACCTTTGGTTTTTGACAGCAGGTAGTCTCCGTCACCGGCAAAAGCCTGGATGAAGGGAGCATCAGCCTTCTGGGTCAGTTCTTCCAGACGGGTGTTGAGCATGCTTTCGATCATGGAAGTCAGGTAGCTGTAGACCATGTAGTCCATGTTGCCCTTTTCTTCCGGTTTGACAGCTTCATGCTTGTGGAAAAGGTAGATGATAGGAACGTTCTGTTCCTTGTCCTTGGCAACGGCAATCAGCGGTTCGTCGTTGTCGGGCACAGGGAAGTAAGTACGTTCAGCGGGGTTCTCCGGCATTTCGATGGGGGAGAACATTCTCTTGATCTTGTTTTCGATGGAGTCTACATTGATATCTCCCACGACAACGATTCCCTGCTGGTCGGGGCGGTACCATTTTTCATAATAGTCACGCAGTGCCTGATAGGGGAAGTTGTCCACCACTTCCATGGTTCCGATGGGGAGGCGGTATGCATACTTGCTGTCCTTGTAGAGAACAGGCAGTACGGTTTCATACATACGCATCATGGCTCCCATGCCTGTGCGCCATTCTTCGTGGATGACTCCGCGTTCCTTGTCGATTTCTTTCGGATCGAGGGTCAGGTCGTTGGCCCAGTCGTGAAGGATCAGCAGACAGGAGTCAACTACGCTTTCGCGGGTAACGGGGACGTTATTGATGTTATAGACCGTTTCGTCGATGGAAGTGTAGGCATTCAGGTTGGCTCCAAACTTCACTCCGATGCTTTCCAGCCATTCACGCAGGGTATTGTCGGGGAAATGGGTTGTTCCGTTGAAACACATGTGTTCCAGGAAGTGGGCCAGACCGCGCTGGTTGTCGTCTTCCAGAATGGAACCTACCTTTTGGGCAATATAGAAGTCAGCCTGTTTTTCCGGCAGAGCATTGTGACGGATGTAATAGGTGAGTCCATTGTCCAGTTTACCGATGCGTACGTTGGGATCAACCGGAATCGGAGGCATCTGTTGTTGGGCAAATGCCATTGTTGCTCCTCCCGTAAGCAGGATAGCAACAAATGTTTTTCTGATTAGTCTTTTCATAAATGTATGTGTTTGTAAAAAAAGTGTTCTTGTTTTCCAAACCTGTTCCTAAATAAAGGCAGGAAATCGCACAGGCCCGGGGTGCAGGGAAGGTCAGCCCTAGCCGTCAGTTCGGGCCTGTGTGTATGGGGGATTACAGCAGTCCGTTGGCCGACAGGTATCGTTCTGCTTCGATGGCAGCCTTGCATCCGCTTCCGGCAGCTGTGATAGCCTGGCGATAGTGCGGGTCGGCTACGTCACCGGCAGCGAATACTCCGGGCACACCGGTACGGGGAGTACCTTCTTCCGTAAGGATGTATCCGGTTTCGTCTGTCTTTACCCACGGCTTGAACAGCATGGAGTTAGGCTGGTGACCGATGGCCAGGAAGAATCCGTCGATGGCTACGTCGTAGCGTTCTTCGTCGGCTTCACCCATGCGTTTCACCACGTGCATGCCTTCTACTCCGTTGTCACCATACAGGCCGACTGCGTTGTGTTCGAACAGAACGGTGATGTTGGGGTGATTCAGTACGCGTTCCTGCATGATCTTCGAAGCGCGCAGGAAAGGCTTGCGTACCACCAGATAAACCTTGCTGGCCAGTCCGGCGAGGTAAATGGCCTCTTCGCAGGCGGTATCGCCTCCACCCACTACGGCTACCGTTTTCTTGCGGTAGAAGAATCCGTCGCAGGTTGCACAGGCGCTCACACCCATGCCGGCATATTTCTTTTCATCTTCCAGACCCAGGTATTTGGCTGTGGCACCGGTAGAGATGATGACCGTATCGGCTGTAATTTCCTTTTCTTCATCAATGATGAATTTGTAAGGGGCCTGGCTCAGGTCGGCCTTGGTTACGATTCCGTTGCGGATATCGGCACCGAAGCGTTCTGCCTGTTTGCGCAGGTCGTCCATCAATACAGGACCCGTCACACCTTCCGGATAACCGGGGAAGTTTTCCACTTCGGTGGTGATGGTCAGCTGGCCGCCCGGCTGCAGTCCTTCGTAGAGTACGGGAGCGATGTTGGCACGGCTGGTATAGATGGCAGCAGTGTAACCTGCCGGTCCTGATCCGATGATCAGGCATTTCACATGTTCAGTTGTCATATCGTTCAATTTTACTGTTTATAGAGTTTTTATAATTTGCTTAACTGGACCATCAGGTCGGTCAGTTGCTTCAGGGAATTTTCCTTGCTGTCGGTCAGGACAATTTCCACATGTCCGTTGTCGCCGTTGCTGCCGGCCGAGATGTAGGAGATCTTTCCGACCATCTGGAGGAAGGCTCCTGCCGGTGTCGTTGCCGCCATCTTGGCGATGGGGAGCTGCAGGGCTGCATCGACGTTGACCAGGCTGTACAGGCTGGTTCCCTTGCGGTTGTCCAGATAGGAGCTGCCTTTCAGGGAAGGAGATGATTCCTTGCCGATGGTCTTGTAGACCATTTCGTCGTTGGTTGCATAGAAGCGTCCGTCCTTGTATCCGTAGAACAGCGACATGTTGCGGAACAGTCTGGCTGCATTTTCGATCATGTATTCGTGGTCAGCCAGTTTCACGAGTTTTTGTGTGCGTTTCAGTCCCAGGCTGTCTTTCTTCTGGTAAAGGGCATCCAGGGCATCCGGACTCTTCATTTCGCCGTAGATGACGAAGGCCGGCATGCTGGTCAGGCTGAAGTTCAGCAGACCGGAAGTTACTTCACCGTTGACAGAACGTGCCAGGGCTTCCATCAGCTGGTTGTTGTCTGCTGATTTCAGCTGCTGCCGGTAGAAGCTGGTCAGTTCGCTGCCGTTCACGTTGGCACTGAAGTACATCAGTGTGGACGACGGGAACAGCTTGTCGAATTTGCCTTCAATCTTTCCGTAGGGTTTGACGGCAGCTTCCAGAAAGGCACGGCTTTCTTCGTCCAGGCCCAGAGGTTTGGCATCTACTACGATCTTGCCTTTTTCGAAACTGACGTTGCCGACGGTGACACACGAAGCGGGCAGGGCTGTCAGGGTGCTGGTGTAGGGATAAGGCAGCATTCTGCTGTAACCCGAAGTCTTGAATGCACTTTGCAGGGCGTTTGGAGCGGCCATGAAACGGATATCTCCTTTTTCGCTTTCCATGCTCTTGAAGGCTTCCTTGCCGGTGATGCTCTGGGCCTCTGTCTGATGGATCAGCCGTCCTGCCATGGCAATCAGGCTGTCTTCAGGCGTGCGGCGCTCGTTGGAGCAGATCAGCAGTGCATCCTCGGTATAGGCCAGGATGGACTTGTCCGAAAGCTGATAGGAGAAACCGTCTCCCTGGCTGATCGGATTCTTTTCGCCGTCGTTCATTTCAGTCAGGGTAGCAGTCCAGTCGGATGCATTGCTGAGCCGGGCTACGACTCCTATATTCATCGATGTGGAATTGGTAAAGATATAAATGTCCTTGCTGAAGTCGATGCCGGATTTGTCCGGTGAAGCCAGCAGATCTTTCAGGGGGGTGTCCTTACCCGATGAGAAAGCCTTCTGTAAGGATTCGTAAGCGGGAGTTCCGGAAGAAATGCCTGCTTTTTCAGTCAGGGACTGCAGGTTGACGGCCACGACAGAGGACGCATCCCCGGGAATCAGTTGCGTGTAACTGCTCTTTTCAGAACAGGCACTGAACAGGAGTACCAGGCAGCAGGCCGGCATTATGGTAGGGATCAGTCTTTTCATTTCCATAAGTATTCGTTTTTTAGTTAGACATTAAAGTTTCGCTAAGATAGCGAAAAAATAAAAGGTCGCGATAAAAAACGGAAAAAAGATTATCTCATGTCGATAATTTCGGCATCCGGGTATTTCTTTGAGTCGAACGTGAACTCCTTGTCACTGGCTGTCTGAAGGGCACGGTAAGTGCGGATCAGGATCTCCTGCTGCTGTCCGTTCTTCAGGTCGATGCGGATGTAGAGCGGCTCATAGCGGTTGTTGACAACGAAGCAGATGCTGCGGATGTCCTGTTGTGACGCACGGGGAGTCAGGATGACTTCCTGTCCCTGTTTGCCGCTGTGTGTCCGCACTCCGCTGTAACGGCTGTTGTAATGCTGGCTGTAATGGTCCAGCAGTACGTACGGGTTGATGCTCTGCAGTTCTTCCGGGGTGGGGGTGGAGACGTTGACTTCCTCGTTCTGTCTGAGGTAGCTCCACTGGGTTTTCCCGTCGAACCAGGTTTCTACGTCACCGGTGTTCAGGTGGAACTTGTTTCCTTTCAGCAGCAAAGTACCTTCCTGGGTACCGCCGAAGGTGATGCTGACCGCTTGTGCCTGTCGGAAGGCAGCAGCGGTCTTGTCCAGTATTTCACGGGCTTTCGCGTCTGACTGTGCCTGTAAAATACGCGGGCACAAAAATAAAAAACATAGAAGCGAAAGCAGAAAAACGTTTCGTCGTTTCATATAAAATGTAGTTTAGTTTTTCAGGGAACTCATTCGCATTTCCAGGTCGTTTTCGTCCATGCACAGCACTTCGCGCGCCTTGCTTCCGTTGGTCGGTCCGACGATACCTGCACGTTCCAGCTGGTCCATGATACGTCCGGCGCGGTTGTATCCGATGGAGAATTTACGCTGGATCAGAGACGTTGAACCCTGCTGGTGATAGATCAGCAGACGGGCTGCTTCTTCGAACAGCGGATCCAGACGGTTCATGTCCACGTCGGCTGCTGCACTGGGCTCGGCGTTTTCGTCCACGTATTCAGGCAGCATGAAGGCAGTCGGATAACCCTGCTGCTTGCTGATGTAGGAGGCGATCTTTTCCACTTCCGGAGTGTCGACAAAGGCACACTGCACACGGACGGGGTCGTTGCCTTGCAGGTAGAGCATATCTCCCTTACCGATCAGCTGCTGGGCTCCCGGACGGTCGAGGATGGTACGTGAGTCCATCATGGAAGCTACACGGAATGCCACACGGGCCGGGAAGTTGGCCTTGATGGTACCGGTGATGATGTTGGTGGTCGGTCGCTGGGTAGCGATGATGGCGTGGATACCGACAGCACGTGCCAGTTGGGCAATACGGCAGATCGGCAGTTCCACTTCCTTGCCGGCAGTCATGATCAGGTCGCCGAACTCATCGATAATGATGACGATGTACGGCATGAACCGGTGTCCCTTTTCCGGATTCAGCTGGCGGCTGATGAACTTCGCATTGTATTCCTTGATGTTACGGCAGCCTGCCTTGCGGAGCAGGTCGTAACGGGTATCCATTTCCACACAGAGCGAATTGAGGGTCTGTACAACCTTGGTCACGTCGGTGATGATGGCGTCTTCTCCGTCGGGCAGCTTGGCCAGGAAGTGACGTTCAATCGGCGCATAGATGGCGAATTCCACCTTCTTCGGGTCGATGATGACGAACTTCAGTTCGCTGGGGTGCTTCTTGTAGAGAAGGGAAGTCACGATGGCATTCAGACCGACAGACTTACCCTGTCCGGTTGCTCCGGCCACCAGCATGTGAGGCGCTTTGGCCAGATCCACCATAAACACTTCGTTGGTGATGGTCTTTCCGAGTGCTACGGGCAGGTCGAAAGTGGTTTCCTGGAACTTCTTGCTGGCCAGGATGGAGCTCATCGGAACGATGCGCGGGTTGGCGTTCGGTACTTCAATACCGATGGTTCCCTTGCCCGGGATCGGAGCGATGATACGGATTCCGAGGGCAGAAAGGCTCAGGGCAATGTCGTCTTCCAGGTTACGGATCTTGGAGATGCGGACACCTTCGGCAGGAGTGATCTCATAAAGCGTAATGGTCGGACCCACACTGGCCTTGATCGAACTGATCTCAATGCCGAAACTGCGGAGCACCTTGATGATGCGGTCCTTGTTGGCATTCTGTTCCTCCATGTCGATGGTCGGCTCGTTGTCGTTGTAAGTGTTCAGCAGATCCAGGGTCGGGAATTTGTAGTGTTCCAGATCCAGACGGGGATTGTAAGGCTGTGTCACGTCGCCGGTATAGGCTTCATCCTCTTCGCTGGTTTTCTCGTCGATCTCGAAAGCCGGTTCACCGCCGGAAGGAATCAGATCCGCTTTTTCTCCGGTTGCGATTTCCACCCGCATGTCGCTGGCCTTACTTTCCCTGACCGGAGTTTCGTCCAGGCTCAGTTCAATTTCGTGGGCCTTTGGCTGCGGCTCGTTCTTGTTGTTATCTTCCTCTTCTTCATATACTTCAGCCACTTTAGGTGAAGGAGTACTGGAAGAAGCAGCGTAAGTTTCTGATGTCTTCTTTGCCGGGATATCTTCCGTCTTTTCTTCCTGAATTTCCGGTTCCGGAGTTGTTGCAGTCGGTTCGGTCGGACGCGGTTCGTCGGGCTGTTCCGGATCGGCCGGCTGCGGATCGTTTCCTTTTCTGCGGAGGTTCGGACGGAGCGCCTTGCGTACGAAAGGCATTGTCTTGCTGGTCAGTGCCACACAGAAAAGAATGGCTGTTACCAGCAGGGCCAGAATCAGTCCCGGTGTTCCGATCTGGGAACAGAACCAGCGGCTGACATTATATCCGTGCAGACCGCCCGGATAGATGAATGAGTTTTCAAAAGGACCTTCGAAAATCAGTCCCAGAGTGATGGAGAACCAGATCATGACGGTCATGCAGCCTGCAAACCATTTCCGCAGGCTGAAATTATAGGCTTTCATCAGCTTCATGCCTGCAACGATGAGGAACACGATGATGCAGTAGGCCGGAATTCCGAAGCAGTCATTGATCAGGTATTGTGAAAGCTGGGCACCCCGTGTACCGGCATAGTTCTGGATGCGGTTGCCTGTTTCCAGCAGTTCTCCGGGGTTAGGATGTGCCAGAATGCTCTGGTCGTTGCCTCCCGTGAAAAAGAAAGAACTGAACGCCAGCAGCATGTAGACGCCGAATATGACGCACAACAGTCCGATGACGAAATGTGCCGTTTCACTTTTAAGAGCCGTAACAACTTTCTGGGTTGTAACTCGCTTCTGTTCTGTAGTCTTGGTATCTGTTTTTTTCTTCATTTGATGCTGTTTTTATCTGAATAACCCCGCAAATGTACGAATAAAACTAAAACTGAGAAATTTTTTTCGTACCTTTGCGAAGGTTAATGGACAAATGAATATGAAAAAGAATACACAAGCCATATTTGATAAAAATACAGTGGAGTTTGTCACGGTGGCTGCTGAATTCTGCGGTTTCCTGGAACGGGTTTCCGAGCAGAAACGCAGTCAGTTTGTTGATACGGCCCTGAAACTGCTGCCCTTGCTTTATCTGAAGGCATCGCTGCTTCCCGAATGTGAGCGGATGGAGGATTTTGATCCCGAAACCTTCGTGACCGAGAGCGATTATGAGCAGTTGCGCAGGGAAGTGGCGGCACTGATGGGCGACTGTGATGACTATCTGGAAGTGTTTCTCGATGATATGATGTATAGTGATACTCCGATTCATCAGGCCGTTTCCGAAGGACTGGCAGACATCTACCAGTCGGTGAAGGACTTTATCTGCGTGTTCCGTCTGGGACTGGAGCAGACCATGAACGATTCCCTGGTGATCTGCCGGGAACAGTTTGCCGAGTTCTGGGGACAGCGTCTGGTCAATCTGATGCGGGCCTTGCATGAAGTGAAATACAGCCGTCACGCAGCAGACGACGAGGAAGACGATTGCGGGTTTGAAGATGAAGGAGTGACCGAAGACGAACTGTACGAAGGTCTGGATATGGGAGAGGAATAGATTAAAAACAACCGATAGAAAACGAATGATTGTCATACCGAACAAAATAGACAAAAAAGTAATTGCCGAACTGCCGAAGGTGGTTTTCCCCGGACGGATTTATGTCATTTATACCGAAGCCGATGCACGCAAGGCTGTTGCATACCTGAATTCTCATGCACTGGTGGGAGTAGATACGGAAACCCGCCCTTCTTTTCGTAAGGGAATGGTGAATCAGGTGGCGTTGTTGCAGGTGGCTACGGCAGATGCTTGTTTCCTGTTTCGGCTGAACCATATCGGATTGCCCGATTTCCTGGAAGAGTTTCTCCAGAACGATGTGCTCAAGGTGGGACTTTCGCTGAAGGATGATTTCCGGATGCTGAGCCGCAGAAACCGGCAGGATCCCCGCACGGGAAACTGGGTGGAACTTCAGGATTATGTGCCTCATTTCGGCATTGAAGAGATGAGTCTGCAAAAGATTTATGCCTTGCTTTTCGGGGAGAAGATTTCGAAAACGCAACGGCTGTCCAACTGGGAAGCGGAAACGCTGACGGAAGCCCAGCAGTTGTATGCGGCCACCGATGCCTGGGCCTGCGTACGGATTTATGAATATCTGGAAGAGTTGCGCCGGACAGGTGACTACCGGATTGAAAAACAGTGATAACCTTTTTAATTATACAATAAACGTGTCTTATAAGAAAGTATATCTGAAACTCGGTAAGGAGGAATCGTTGAAGCGTTTCCATCCGTGGGTGTTTTCTGGGGCTATTGCCCGTGTGGAGGGAGAGCCCGAAGAAGGGGAAGTAGTAGATGTTTATACCTCGCAGAAAGAATTTATAGCTTGTGGTCATTTTCAGGTGGGAAGCATCGCGGTGCGTGTGCTTTCTTTCCGTCAGGAAACCATTGACCATGCGTTCTGGGTACGCCGTCTGGAGGTGGCCAAGGATTTGCGCCGTGCTCTGGGACTGATCGGTAATCCGCAGAACAATACTTATCGTCTGGTACACGGAGAAGGCGATAACCTGCCGGGACTGATCATTGACGTTTACGATCATACGGCGGTCATGCAGGCTCACTCTGCCGGCATGCATGTCTATCGCATGGAAATTGCCGATGCTCTGAGCGAAGTGATGGGGGATGTAATCCAGAACATTTACTACAAGTCGGAAACAACCCTGCCTTTCAAGGCGGATCTACTGGCTACCGAGAACGGTTTCATCAAGGGAGGCAGTCCGGAGAATATCGCCATGGAAAACGGACTGAAATTCCATGTGGACTGGCTCAAGGGACAGAAGACCGGTTTCTTTGTCGACCAGCGTGAGAACCGTCATCTGCTGGAACACTACGCTAAGGGACGGAACGTACTGAATATGTTCTGTTATACCGGCGGTTTCTCTTTCTATGCCATGCGCGGAGGAGCGAACCTGGTGCATTCCGTGGACAGCTCTGCCAAAGCGATCGATCTGACCAATGAGAATGTGGAACTCAATTTCCCCGGTGATGCACGTCACCAGGCTTTTGCGGAAGATGCGTTTAAGTTCCTTGACCGGATGGGTGACCAGTACGATCTGATTATTCTTGACCCGCCTGCTTTTGCCAAGCACCGGGATGCCTTGCGCAATGCCTTGAGAGGCTATACCAAACTGAATGCAAAGGCTTTCGAAAAGATTCGTCCGGGAGGCATCCTGTTCACTTTCTCCTGTTCACAGGTGGTCAACAAACAGGATTTCCGCAATGCGGTCTTTACGGCTGCTGCCCAGAGCGGACGCAGCGTGCGGATTCTCCATCAGCTGACTCAGCCGGGAGATCATCCGGTGAATATTTACCATCCAGAAGGCGAATACCTCAAGGGACTGGTACTTTACGTGGAATAATATAAAATCCCTCTATTTCATTTTTCTGGCTCAACTGAGTTCCAGAGTTGAAATAGAGGGATTTTTGTTTAGTTACGGTTCGCTTGTTTAACTGCGGCTCACTTCCAGACCTTTGTCTGACAGACTCATTTCTACGAAACGGGCCAGGCTGTTAGGCGGATTCTGCTGCAGGATCTGACGGATGCGTACGGCTGCTTCCGGATCCTTGGCTACCATGTAGAGATAACCGCCACCACCGGCTCCCGGCAGTTTGTAACCCAGACACAGATCGTCAATCTGACCGGTCAGTGCAGCTACGGCCGGCGGATTGGTTCCTGCATCCAGCAGCTGGTTCTGCTGCCAGGTCTTGCGGATCAGTCGTCCGGTAGCTTCGAAGTCGTTGCGCTGGATAGCGTCGTAGAGATCCAGAGCATGCTGTTTCATTTCACCCAGCAGTTGCAGGTGTGAAGTGGAATTCAGGAACATGCCGCGTACGATTTCTGCCAGAATGCCTTTGGCCGTACGGGTAATGCCGGTATAATAAAGCAGGTGACACTTGCTGTATTCCGGATCGGTAAACAGATGTTCCGGCAACCAGCGTACGGACGGATTCTGTGCCCATCCCGACTGTGTCTGAAGCAGTTTTACACCCTGCAGCACACCTCCGTACTGATCCTGCCATCCGCCGCCGGTAGTCAGCAGCTGTTCCAGAATCAGCGTGCGGTTGCATACTTCGTGCTTGTCCCAGTTCAGGCCGCAGAAATCGTTGACTGCTCCCAGTACCGTCGAAGCCAGGATGGAGCTTGTGCCCAGTCCTGAACCTGCCGGAATAGCCGACAGGAGAGTAACCTCGATACCTGCACCGAATGCTTTCAGCTGTTCTTCCAGAGATGCATAATGTTCCGTACTGAAATCCGGGTGGAAACCGGCCAGTACCAGTGCTGCCTTAGGAATGGAGAAGGGTGAACCTACTTTGTTGAATCCTGCCAGTTCTTCGTAAGTATGGATGATTTCAATGGCTCCCAGGTCGATGGAACGCAGTACCACCTGATACTCCTTGCTGGGTTTCACGTACACTTGCAACGGGGGCTGTCCGTTCAGTTCGATGGCCAGGTTCACCACGTTTCCACCTTCCATCAGACTGTAGGGCGGGGTGTCTGTCCATCCGCCTGCCAGGTCGATACGTACCGGGCTTCGTCCCCAGACAATCTGGTCGGCATAGACCGACATGCGGGGATGCTGGCGTTTGTTGACGGTAGCGGTCAGTCCTTCACGCATCAGACGGAATGCCAGATCTTCCTGTTCCTTGCCGTCCTGTCCTTTCAGAGTCAGGGTACGTGAACGGAACATTGCGTCACTGATGCGGGTCATCAGCGGAGCGGTTTCCGGCAGTGGAGCCGGCAGTTCCAGCCCTTCTGCAGCATACGCTTCCGCAGCTTCCTGCAGGTTCAGCTGATAGAACACACTCTGTTCCCAGTTGCGTGCCAGTGCGTTCCAGCTGTCTTTCCGGAATGCCTCACGCTGGGCAGTCAGCCGTCTCAGGTTGGCATAAGCAGAGATTTCGTCGGCCGATACCTTTCTGCCTTCTTCCCATACCTTCCGTCCGGCTTCCAGTTCCGGTTCCGAAGTCATCCATCGCAGGGCGAGACCCAGCTGTTCCGTGTCCTTGCATACCGGGAAGATCCGTGCTGCCTGCAGGTCGTGATTCTGTTCGATATCGGCCGCATTCAGCTGACGGGCTGCCAGCCATTCTCCGGCGGGACGTCCCTGATACATCACGTCCGGATTGTCGAGCGCTCCCTTGAAGGCATCGTTGAATCCGTACGGACGTGCCACGTAGTCACTCTCTCCGAAAGGAACGACGTCGATACAGACTCCCTCCGGCACGTTCAGTGTCCAGTCGTTCATCGGTACTCCCGTGATGATATTGCGGTTGTGAAGCGTCCATCTGGCTCCTACGCAGCTGTTTTCCACCCAGGTCTGTGAGTTCTCGGCCGTCAGCCGGTAGTTCAGCACAGCGTTCTGTACGAACATTTCCGGATGGGGTTTCACCTTCCGGTGCATGATGGCCCGCTGGTCGATGACCAGGTTCTGTACGGCCAGTGTCGATGACAGCATTTCGCGGCTGGTTCCGTAGTGGTAGAATTCTCCTTCCGGCAGAGGAAGAATGGCTACGCTCAGCTGGTTCAGCTCTTCGTCCACGATCCGCGGATGTTCACCCAGAGCCAGTCCGAATTCCGAATACATGTCGTAGAATCCCAGGCTGCCGTTCTTCATCGAACGTTTCACCATCAGGTCAATTGCGCGGTCGCTCAGCAGCCAGATACCGATATCCATCAGGAAAAGATAGTTCTGCATCAGGTCACCCAGCTGTTCTACGGAAGGCTTCTGCAACATGAAGTCCAGACGCTCCGGTGTGTTGCGTGAAGATACGAAGACTCCGTGATTTTTGGCCAGATTCGGGTCCACCCACAGTCCGTAGCATACGACGTCTGCTTCCGGAATGTCCTGCAGGGCTTTTCCGGCACGGATATAAACGTCTCCGCTGGCAATCAGCGTGTGGAGTGAATCCGGTGCTTTCTGCATGATCTGCTCGTAAAGCGGCAGCTGCAGGGACAGCAGGTTCTGGGTAAGCCGTTGTCCGCGTCCCCAGCGGAACACCGGTATCGGAGTCAGTATCTTTCCGGAAGGAGCATATCCCGGCAGACGGCGGCTCTGTCCTCCTGCATGCAGCAGGATACGTTTTTCCTTGGCCAGCCAGTCAGTCAGGGCTTCTTCGTTGTTTTCATTGGCTTTACAGGCTTGCAGCAGCCAGGCAGTTCCGCCTCCTGATCCCAGCTTGCTTCCGATGGGGTCAGAGGTGCAGAACCATTCTTTGCGGTCTGCTTTCTCGATGTCATAAAAGCATTCCACCAGGTTGGGTGGAAGTGAGAGTAGTTTCTTCATTGCTTATTCTTGCTTTTAGTTTGAATTCGTTTATTTTGCCGGGCTGTCTTCCGGTGTTGCTTCCACATATCCGACAGGCATTTCCACAGAAGCATATCCCAGCTGTTCGATGCGTACCATCACCTGTGATTTTCCGTCGATTTCCGTCAGTTCGCCGTCCAGTCCTGCCAGCGGTCCCTTGATGACCCGTATCTTTTGTCCCGGGGCGAGGGGAGTATTGATGAAGTGTACAGCTTCTTCCGAATAGTCCAGCATGAAGCGGAAACGCTGCATTTCCTCGTCGCGGATTACGGCCGGCCGGTGGGTGCAGCGGTCTATCAGACAGCCGCTCACGGATGGAATGTTTCTCATCACGGACAGTCGTACCTGTTCGGAAGCCCGGATGAAGATCATCATCGGGATGACCACCACTTGCAGCTTCTTGCGGCGGTCGCTCCATTGCCGGACAACTTCCTGTACCGGGAGATAATGTTCCACTCCCATTTGTCCCAGCTTTTCGGCCACCTTCTTTTCGTGGTGCATGCGCACATACATCGCATACCAGTTCTCTTTCTCCATATCTTTTTCTTCTGTTATACAGTTTGATGGTTGATGCAGATACCTTTCTGATACCATTCATAAAGGCGATGAATGCCTTCGTCTATTTCGATGCGGTGGTGCCATCCCAGGGCATGCAGACGGGTTACGTCCGTCAGTTTGCGCAGGGTTCCGTCCGGTTTGGAGCAGTCCCATCGCAGTTCTCCCCGGAAGCCCACTTCGCGGATGATCATTTCGGCAGCTTCGCGGATGCTGATCTCCTTGCCGGTACCAATGTTGATGTGGCAGTTGCGGATCTCTTCTCCTTTTCCGGTACAGATATCCTTGAAATCCACATTCAGCAGTACGTGGACACTGGCGTCTGCCATTTCCTCGCTCCACAGGAACTCCCGCATCGGTGTACCTGTTCCCCAGAGGGTTACCGCTTCCGGCGTGATACCGAATTTGGCCAGTTTTTCCAGAATCACCTGTTCCGTACAGCTTCCGTTCACCCCTTCCACCGGTCTCAGGTCGATATCCTTTCTGACAGCCTCCCAGTTGCCTTCATTCAGGCATTTGGCCAGATAGATCTTGCGCATCATGGCCGGCAGTACGTGACTGTTCTCCAGATGGAAGTTGTCATTCGGTCCGTACAGATTGGTCGGCATGACGGCGATGTAATTGGTGCCGTATTGCAGGTTGAAACTTTCACACATTTTCAGTCCCGCAATCTTTGCGATGGCATACGGTTCGTTGGTATATTCCAGCGGGGAGGTGAGGAGAGCCTCTTCCTTCATCGGCTGGGGAGCTTCCCGCGGATAGATGCAGGTACTTCCCAGAAACAGCAGTTTCCTGACACCGTGTCTGAAACTTTCCCCGATGACATTCTGCTGAATCTGCAGGTTCTGGTAGATGAAGTCTGCCCGATAGTGCAGGTTTGCCAGAATCCCGCCCACATGAGCGGCTGCCAGAACCACTGCCTCCGGCTGTTCCTCGTCGAAGAACCGCTTCACGGCTATCGGATCCAGCAGATCCAGTTCCTGATGCGTGCGTCCCGTCAGGTTGGTATATCCGCGCTGCTTCAGGTTGTTCCAGATGGCAGAACCCACCAGTCCCCGATGGCCTGCCACGAATATTTTTGCAGATTGTTCCAGCATGATATCTTATTAATCTAATTGAGCTTTCAGATGCAGTTTTTTCACGAAGCGCATATCGTGTTCCACCATGATGCGCACCAGTTCACTGAACGGAGTCTTGGTGGGGTTCCATCCCAGCAGTTCACGTGCCTTGGTCGGATCACCCAGCAGCTGTTCCACTTCGCAAGGACGGAAATACTTCGGATCCACTTCCACCAGCACTTTGCCGGTAGCCGTGTCGATTCCTTTCTCGTCCACGCCGCTGCCTTCCCATTTCAGTTCAATGCCCAGGTAGTGGAAAGCCAGCGTACAGAATTCCCGTACGGTATGCATTTCACCGGTGGCAATGACAAAATCTTCCGGAGTCTCGTGCTGCAGGATCAGCCACATACATTCCACGTAATCTTTGGCATATCCCCAGTCACGGCGGGCATCCAGATTTCCCAGGTACAGCTTGTCCTGGAATCCCTGTTTGATACGGGCTGCAGCCAGGGTGATTTTGCGGGTCACGAAAGTCTCTCCGCGCCGTTCACTCTCGTGGTTGAACAGGATACCGTTCACGGCAAACATCCCGTAGCTCTCGCGGTAATTCTTGGTAATCCAGAATCCGTACTGCTTGGCCACTCCGTACGGAGAACGCGGATAAAACGGTGTCGTTTCCTTCTGCGGAACTTCCTGCACCTTTCCGAACAGTTCCGAGGTAGAAGCCTGATATACCCGGCAAGTCTTTTCCAGACCGCAGATACGCACAGCCTCCAGCAGGCGGAGTGTTCCCACAGCATCTGCTTCAGCCGTATATTCCGGCACGTCGAATGACACCTTTACGTGGCTTTGTGCAGCCAGGTTGTAGATTTCCGTCGGATGAATGTCTCCGATGATTCGGATCAGTGAACTGGAGTCCGTCATGTCTCCCCAGTGCAGGTTCACCAGACGTTTCTGTTTCATGTCGCGCACCCATTCATCCAGATACAGATGTTCGATGCGTGCCGTGTTGAATGAAGACGAACGGCGGAGAATGCCGTGTACTTCATATCCTTTTTCAATTAGAAATTCAGCCAGATAGGAGCCGTCCTGTCCGGTGATCCCGGTGATCAGAGCCACTTTTCTCATGGTTTCATATTTTAGAGGTTATTCTTTTCTATTGTTTCTTCCGGGGATAAGTCACGGCATACAGCGTGATGTAAAGGAAACATCCCAGCGGTACGACAAATCCCAGCGCCATCGATGCGTGGTCGGCAATGTATCCCATGGCCAGCGGTGCGACAGCTCCACCTACGATCGACATGATCAGAAAGGAGGAAGCCCGTTTGGTATGGGTGCCTGTTCCCCGGATCGCCAGGGCAAAGATAGTAGGAAACATGATTGATTCACACAAAAAGCAGAAGAAAAATGCACCGATGGCCGACATTCCGCTGCCGAAGAGAATCAGAATCATGGTCACTGTTGCTCCCGCTCCGCAGAACACCAGCAGCCGTTCGGCCCGTATGAATCTCATGATCCAGCTTCCTCCCATGCGTCCGGCCATGAACATGCTCATTCCCCCGAACGACAGCCACAGCGAAGCTTCCCGTGCCGTGATGCCGGCATGCTCCGTCACGTAGTTGATGAAAAAGCTGTTGATACCCGTCTGGGCTGCCACGTAAAGAAACAGGGCGACCAGTCCCCACGTAAAGTTCCGGTGACTCCAGAGCGAGCCGGCAGCTTCTCCGCCGGTCTGTACCTCCGTTTCTGCCGGCTGGTTCATGCCGATCTCCGGCAACCGGATCCGGGAGAAGAAAAGAGCCACCAGCAGCACAATAATCCCGATGATGGCATAAGGAGTCGAGATGCTTCCGCTTTCCCCGTTTTCAGAAAACAGAAACAGACCGCCTGCCAGCGGTCCGCAGATCCATCCCAGTCCGTTGAACGACTGAGCCAGGTTGATGCGGCGTTCTGCCGACTCCGGTTCTCCCAGAACGGTCACATACGGATTGGCGGCAGTTTCCAGACAAGTCAGTCCGCAGCCGATAATAAAGAGAGAGAACAGGAAGAACTCAAAACTCATGATCCGTTCTCCCGGAATGAAGAGCAGGGCACCGATGCCGTACAGCAGCAGTCCTGTAAGCACTCCTGCCCGGTAGCCGTAGCGCCGGATAATGTTTCCGGCAGGCAGGGCCATCAGGAAATACCCTCCGTACACCACCGCCTGAATCAGGGCAGACCGTGTCCTGGTGATTCCCAGTGCATCTTGAAAATGCTTGTTCAGTACGTCCAGAATACTGTGGGCAAATCCCCACAGAAAGAACAGGGAAGTGATCAGAATAAACGGCAGCAGAAAGTTCTTGCCGTCCCGTGTCTGTACCAGCTTCACCTTTTCATTCGATTGTTTCATAATCAGATTTATTTTTTAGAAACGCTTCAGGGTCAGTGTCGCATAATCCGATTTCAGGATCAGTGATTTCCCGTCTGCCTTGATGACGTCGAAAGTCGTATCCGTACTGTCCAGTCCGAAGGGATGAAGCTCTTCCCGCGTAGCCGGACGTGAATTTTCCGGAGTTGCATAGGTACTCATTTCCTTCAGGGTGACGGTATTCGTCTCCTCGTCGTAGCGGTACCGTCCCCGGAACGAACCGGCTCCCAGATCTCCGCCACGTTCCGATACCTCTGCCACCCAAAGCTGGATGCTGTAATAGATACGGTTGCAGGGATGAGTTTCCCCGTCCGCCTCTGTGGTGAACTCCAGCAGTTGCCAGAATCCTTCTATGTTGCTGTTCATCGGAGCTTTCTTGCAGCCTGCCAGCAGACAGAGCAGCAGACAGACAAGCCCGTAGTGCATTGTTCTTTTTATCGTTGTCTTCATATCTTTCAGGTTTTTACATTCAGTGATCATTTGCCGGTCCGTTTCCGTTCCGCTTTAGAACTTTCCCGTCTTTCGCAGGGTGATCATTCCTCCGGTGGAATTGCCCAGGTAATTTCCCCGGTCCATTCCCAGAGCTACGGAAGCACTCCATCCCTTGAAACGTTCCGGAGCATATGTCACCTCCCACAGCGAACTGAACTGCTTGCGCTGCTTGTCCAGCGGGTTTTCATACGTACCCCAGTGACGGGCAAATGAAATCAGTACCCGCCAGTTCCATTCCTCAGCCGGCTGTCCGGTCAGTCCCAGATGATGCGCCCGTACCCGGTTGCTTCTGAATGTAATTTTTCCGTCATTGTAAGCCGGTCCCGGCAGGAGAGGATTTCCCATGCCCATGCCTGCATGCTGCCAGGCTCCGTACAGATAATGATAATAGTAACTGTCACAGGCGCTGATCTGATATTCCGGAAACTGTCCCCAGAAACTGTCAAATAGCATCGGACCGCTCTGATCCTTCGTACACAGCCCTTCCCAGACAGCCGTACTCAGCCAGCGGTTTTTCGGGAGAGTCACTTCCAGACCGATCAGACCGTCCTTCCAGCGTCCGTATTCCCAGAACATCTGCGACGTGTCCTCAAAATAATGCTCCAGATAAGCTCGCAGCGTCCAGTCACCCACATAGCCGTTCAGGGCGAAGTTCCAGCTTCCCAGCATGTTGCCTTCCACATTCACCTGTTCTCCCTCCGGAGTATCACTTCCTCCCGCCTGTGGGAAGAACGCTTTCCAGAAAGCTTTGGCGTTGCTGGGCATGTCCAGTGTCAGCTTGCCGCTTCCGTCAGCCTGCTTCTCATACTGATCCCCGCCGAACTGTGTGGCCATCAGCAGACCAAATTCAAACTCCACCGGCAGTTTCTCCCGGTTTCCCAGCCGGAGCAGCAGCGACTTGCTGTGATACAGCAGATCCTGAATATATTTGTTTCCCGCGGCAGTAAACTCCTTCTGCCACTTGTTGTCCGTAAAGGCACCGTATGCCAGATGGCCCTTGAAAGCCAGCCATCCGCCCGTACCCGGGACATTCAGATAATCCCTGATGTCAATCCGCACCTGGGGTACCGGACGCGCATTCGGTCCTTCCACCATGGCCCCACTGCTCAGAGATGTATTTCTTTCCAGAGGAAAAGCCCCCCGTTCCTTGCTTCCGATACTCAGCCGGAGCGCCTTCCATGTCAGATCCGCATAAGCCTGCTGCACCACAAAACCCATACCTCTGGTATCCGCTCCGTGGTTGACCGTGCCGGCCAGATCCAGGGCAGCATCAATCTGCCATCCTTTATTTAAAGTCTGATGATATCCGATTCCAGCCCGCAGATATCCGGAGTTCGGAGCTGTAGTACCCAGCCCGTAGCGGTTGGATGTGAACCACAGGGGAGCATACGTGCCCGTTCCCGCCGTGGCACCTGCCTCTATGCGATATTCCCATTCCGGCGATTGGCCGTGCGCCTGTCCGTAAGCCGTGCAAACCGTCATGCAGAGAATTCCTACATATTTCAGTTTCATTCCTTTATAGTTTGGTTAAGTTTTTACTTCAGAACCGCAGTTCCGTTACACAATTCTCCGCAAAGATGCAAAAGATTTCTTACTTTGCCAAACAATCCCATTCCTTTCCGGCTCCTCTGCCGTTCACTGGCTTTTTCCAGCCGCCCGTATGCGGCCTGTCAGAGGGTCATTCAGGAAAACAGTTTCCCCAGCAGCCCTTTGCGCTTTTTCCGGTCCTTTTCCCGTCCGGTATCATCCGCCAGACAGTCCGCTACCAGTTCGTTCAGACTGATTCGTTCCTTGACGATCCGGTAAATGATTCCCCAGTCCATCATTCCACCCAGGTTTCTGTCGTCAATGAACAGATCCGCCTTCAGCTTGCGCGAAAAATGATCATGTCCTGCCTTTTCCTCCGGATAGTTCCGGTTCACCGCATAAAATTCCAGTCCCCGGGCCTTGCAGAATTCTACTGCTTCGTCCAGCAGCCTGCCTTCCCGCACACTCCACAGAATCAGCCGGTGTCCTTCCCGCTGGAGCGTTTTCAGTGTCTCAATGGCGAACGGCAGCTCTCTGCCGATTTCCGGATACCGGTGTTCCACGATTGTTCCGTCAAAATCTACTGCAATAATCATAACTGTTTCAGGTTTGAAAGTTCCATGCCGATCAGAGCCGGCTCCGTTTTCAGGTTCTTGTCCGTCGGTCCGGTTTCTTCCGTCTCTTCCGGCTCATTCATCTCGTCAAGCGGATAATACTGCTGCCGGTACTCCGCCGGTGTACAGTGATACTGCCGCTGAAAAGCCCGGTAAAAAGTACAGCGCGATTCGATGCCGCACATCCGTGCAATCTCGTCCACCGGATAATTCATGTACTCCAGCAACAGGGAAGCTGCGTATTTCATCCGCATCCCTTCGATCAGCTTCTTGAGCGTCTTCTCCTTGGAGTATTTTCTTACGGCCATGCAAAGATACTTTTCGTTAGAATCCAGAATTTCCGACAGGCTTACACGGTTCAGCCCTTCCCGGGTGAAATTGTGGTTTTTCTGCAGGAATTCCAGCAGTTTCCGGTACGTATATTGCAGCAGAGCCGGACTTACCTTCAATTCTTTTTTTTCTTCCATAGTCAATACAGTTCTCGTTTTTATACAACCGGAGCCGGTCTGCCGGCTGGGCTGACCGGCTCCGGTATTTATTCAGGAAACTTCATCGGCTTATTCGCTCATGAAAATGATCATGGCAGCCGCCTGAGTCTTGTTCACATATCCCAGTTCCTCAGCAGAAGCCGTCAGGATACGTTTCCGGTCGATGCCGTACTTTTCAGTCAGCACTTTGGTGATCGCATCCACCCGTTTCTGTTTCAGTTCCTTTTCTAAAGCTACATCTGCCTGAGAGTCGGCAAACGGCACCACACTGATGCTGTTCGGATGATCCTGCATCCATACGCCGATGTCATCCAGCTTCGCAGCTTCCTGTTCGTTCAGGTAGTCGCCCATGGTGTCAAACTGAATGTTGACAGCCGGCATTTCACGCATCGGTTCCAGCACCACCTTCTTTCTGGCATCCACCACCTTCGATTTCTCCAGTTCGTCCTGCAGACCTTTGATCTGAGCTCTCATGTCGTTGATCTGCTGGTTCATCCGGTCAATTTCTGCACTGTTCACCGGTTTGGCAGCCACCTCTTTGGACTTACCTTTGCTGATGTTGTCAAACAGGTTGTTGAACGAGTAGGTGATTCCTGCGCTCAGATAAGCCGAAACAGTCAGCTTGTCCTTGTCGTTCACGTCATAATATTTCGGCTGCAGGGTGATTCCCGGTTCCACGTACACGCTCCATTTCGGAGTGATGTTATATACGGCCTGGATACCCAGATTTCCGGTCAGGATATTCATGTATGAATATTTCTGCAGGATATCGCCGAATTTATGGTGATAGAATCCCATGCCCAGCACGGCATTCAGGTTAAACGGTCTGTATTTCTTGCCTCCATACAGATGAGTCATGTAGGTCAGATGACCTCCGAACACCTGTCCCCGGCTGTCCGTCAGCAGGTGAGTGTTTCCGGCCACACCTTCCAGTTTCAGTCCTGCCCACGGATTGATCCAGAGACCGGCACCGATTTTTCCGGTAGCAGTGACATATCCGTCCGTGTTCATGAAAGCCTCCGTGTTTACGCCACCGGTCACGAACCAGTTGTATTTGTGGAATGTTTCCGTCTCTTGCGCGTTGGCACCCACGGTGATCAGGGCAGCGCAAGCTGCCAGTATCAAACTTTTCTTCATCATTTTCAGTCAATCATTAAAGTTAGTTACATGGGGATTACGTTCAGGGAAACCACCTGGCGTGCAGGGCTCAGATTACCCTTCACGGTGATGTTTGTAAAGAACAGCTTGTCCCCTTTGACTACGTTTCCGATCATTTTCTTCATTTCTGCGGTCAGTTTTCCGCTGTTGGCATGTTCCGTCATGACGGTCTTGTTTCCGTTCTTGATGACGATCATGTCAAATCCGCTGATATGCTCCTTCGTGTCGATTCCGGCTTCCATTTTCAGCTTGATTTCGCTGATGGTAGCCAGTTCTCTGCCGTTCAGAGGCACATTGCTTCTGTACTCTCTCACTTTACCCTTCTCGGTTGTATACGTCAGGTAAGGAGCAGGAGCGGGCAGCTGCATCACCTTGTATGAAGTTCTGGCCAGTACCTTGCCGTTCTGCCGGATGGTGAGCGTTGTTTCCGGATGCTTTCCGTCGGGGACAGCCACATAGTGGTTACCCGCCTTCTTCACGCGTCCGCCGGTCATGTCCACCTTCACGTCTCCGGCCTGGCTGGAAGCCACGGTGATGTTGATCACGTTCTCATAGTTGGCAAAGAGCGGAGCCTTGTTTTCAGCGAAAACCATGGCCTTGATCTGTCCGTTGTCTTCTTTCACCACCCTGGCAGCAGCTTCAGCCTGTCGGTTCCTGTTGTTCTGCTCCAGCTGGTTCACCAGCGCCTTGATCAGGTTGTTGTCAATGTCCACTGTCGGAGTCTGTACGGTCTGCAGGCTGTCGTTTCCAGTCTGTCCCATGCCCTTGAGTGTTTCGTTGACAGCCAGCCATGCATCCTTTTCCACCTTGTTCAGCATCATGAATGCCCCGATGGTCGGCAGGTTGTCGAAGTGCTCCTTCTCCCAGTTGTTTCCCTCTTTCAGGGGTTGGGTAGCGAGAAGATTCTCCACATAGCCTTTCACGTTCGGGTCCTGAGTCAGTTTCAGACAGGATTCCTTCAGCTGTTCGATTTTGTTTTTCAGCAAGGTTGCCTTTTCCATGTTGTTGCCCAGCATCACGGTTTCCACGGCGTTCAGGTCATCATCGGCATCCATGCCCTTTTCGGTCAGGCTGTTCCGTTTGGTCTCTTCCTTGATTGCCTTTTTCAGATCGTCAATCAGTCCGGCCATTTCGTTCGTCTGTCCTTCCAGCAGTTGCGCCTGTTCCGCCATTCCCCGGTCAGCTGCGGCCTTGCTCAGTACGCTGTTGTACGTTTTCAGTCCTTCCACATTCCGTTGCATGTCTTTGCTGGCCGTATGGAAACCGTCCAGGACATCACTTGAAATGTTGATAGCCAGCATGGCGATCAGGATGATGTACAGCAGGTTGATCATTTTTTGCCTTGGAGGCAATTTATAATTAGCCATAGTCTGTCATTAGTTCATTGCGTCCAACATCTTTTTGTACTTCTCGTTCAGTGCGGCGATTTCGTCAGCCAGCTTGCGGGTAGATTCCTGCATGCTGTCGGCCGATGCACCGTTCTTCAGCTGTTTGATTTGAGCTTCGTACAGATCGTTGAGCTTGTTGATATAGAGTTCGTTCAGCGTGTCTACATTCTTGTTCAGTTGGTCGATAGCCCGTCTGCAGGCAGCACTTCTGGCAGTTGTTTTTCCGACGTTGCTGTTTCCCAGTTTCGGATCCGTAACAGCGTTCTTGTCGTTCAGCACCGGATATACCCGGTCCCATTTGTACTCGCGGCTCGGTTCGTCGAAAGCAGAGATAAAGAAGATAAACACTTCGGTACACAGACCGATCATCAGAAAGACATTGTCATACGGTGCGTGCATGATTTTCATCACGGCGCCCAGAATTACCAGACAAGCTCCCCAGCAGTAGCATACATTATAAAAGTTCTTTCCGGTTCTGCTGGATAAAAAAGATTTCAGTGACATATTTTTTATAATTAAATTAGGTCAATTCAGTTCATAAGGGGAGGGCGTCCTTCTTGCCGGACCGCCCCTCCCGCTTTTTCATCAATCCGTTATTTCCGGTTCTTACAGCGAAGCAGTGCTTGTACCGCCTGAGTGCTGGTTGGCAGTTTCGTTGCGGTAGCTGAATACAGAACCGGTATACTTCTTCAGTTTCACGGTCTTGCTGCCGTTGTTCATCTTGAAGGTATAGTCCACGTTGCTGTATGCACTCTTCACGCTCCAGTACATGATGCTGTTGCCGCTCACGTTGGTCTTGGTAGAGTAGCTCACTTTATATACGCCGGAAGCACCTTCTGTTGCTGCAACGGCATTGTTGATCAGTGAAGCCAGAGCCTTGTCGCTTCCCATTACGCTTTCCGGAGTAGTGGTGTAGCTCCATCCCATCGGAGCTTCGTAGCTGATCTGGATGTCAGTCAGTGCAGCGAAGTTACCGCTGTTGTCCACCTTGCCTTCAGCACCTTCAACCACTTCCGTACCTGAACCGCTTTCCTGTCTGGTCGGAGTGACACGGAATGAGTAGTCACCGCTCAGTGTACCGTCTGCCAGTTTGAACTGGTAGCTCTTCGTATTTGCATCATAAGTAGCTTTACCCAGCTTTTCATAACCCTGGGCATCTGCTCTTGATCCGGCAGCTTTCTTGTAAACCACTACATCTTCAAAGTTGGTATTGCTGGTAGTCGGGTTGTTGACAGCAATGATCGCATTCTTTCCGTTCACGTCCTTGCTGGTTTCCACATACACGTTCATGATGGAAGTACCGTCCTTGATCTGGCTTACGGTAGCAGCAGCCTGTTCCGGTACATACGGAGTAACGGTCACTTCAGTCTTGTCTTCCGTGATGGCATCGTGCGGCACTTCCACACCTGCTTCCTGGATATCCTCGATACCGTCAACGACAGCACCGTCTGTTACTACGGTTGCATCGTTGTTCTTGTTCAGCGCTACGGCAGCCGACTTCTTGGTCAGGTTCAGGCTGATGGCATAGCTGTCACGGTTGCTGGCACCCGAAGGAACCGTTACGCTGGATTCAGCGCTCAGGTATCCGTCCTTCTGTACGGTGATGGCATAAGCCTTCTTGTCGCTTACAGCCACTCTGAACTGTCCGGCTGCATCCGTTGTTACGGCTTCAGCACCTTCCACAGTGACGCTGGCACCTGCCAGTCCCTGGTTGTTTTCCATTACCTGGCCCACGATGTAGTATTCCACCACATCCTTGATCGGGTCTTCGACCTCCTCTGGAGCCTTTTCGTTGTCACTCACAGAACAAGAACTCAATCCGGCTCCGGTTGCCATCAGCAACAGAGCCATTGCATAGATTTCTCTCTTTTTCATTTTTGTTTGTAAAAAAATTAATGATTAGTTGTTTGTATGTTTGATTAAAAAATCCTTGATAAAGTCCGGCTGGTAGAATCCCTTGCTGCGGTTTTCCCCGGGCTGTGTCTGGTAGTCCCTTCCCAGGTTCCGGTCGATGTATTCTCCCCAGGCCACCATGCTGTAGGTGTATGAGAAATAATCCGCCGGTTTCACCCGCATGCCCTTCCAGCGCTTGTATTTGCGGCCGGGCAGGGGAATGGCAAAGCTGAATCCCCCGTTCACCATGCCGCCCGTATAGATTCCGTACAGGCCCACGGTATATTCCCCGAAGTGGCGTGTCAGATCCCCCTTCACCCCGTAGTCACCATATACGAAGCGGTTTCCCTCCACGGTCACCTCCGTGTTCCATACCGGGATATACGCCCGTGCATACACCCCCGCATTCACTTTCGGCCAGTTGGTCACCGTCCATCCCTGGTTGTCGATGAGCGAGTAGACCGTCAGTCCCAGCCGTCCTCCCAGTTCCCACCGTCCGTCCCAGTTTCTCCACGAAGCCTTCACCTGGCCCCCCATGCGGTGGTTGGTCAGCAGTCCCGCCTCTATGGTCGTTCTCCAGTTCCGTTTCCAGTAGAAGCCCTGTTTCAGAGCCACCACTCCCGGACGGATCTGCTTCAGTTCCCCCTGCTGGTTGCCCACGATGGGGAAGATTACCTGTGCCGTCAGTTCCGCCCCTTTCCAGAGCGGCATTTCCAGTGCCGGAGCCAGCGAGATGCTGTACCGGTACAGCTTGTCAAAACTGGTATTCTCCAGGAACACCTGCGGATACACGCACAGATCCGGTTTCCAGCTGCTGCGGTTCCGTGTTTCCGTTCCCTTCAGCGCCTTCAGCGCCTCGTCCGTTTCCGTGTCCAGCGTCATGGCCCCGAACACCTCCTTCAGTCCGCAGTTTCCGGCGCGGTAACTCTCCGCCACCTCTCCGGGCAGACCGATCCGGAGCACCGGGATCCCGTTCTCGTCCGTCACCACCAGAACCGTTTCCTGTCCGGCCGTTTCGCAGGCCAGTGCCGCTTCCACTGCCTTTCCCACGCCCTCATAGCTGCTCCGGTAGAGCCGGTCTTCGAACGAAGCCACCCAGCCCTGTTCCGTACGCACCGCCTTCACATTCTCCATGCCCGCCGCCTCCAGCTTCTCCGCCAGTTGCGCCCGCATGTTTCCTGCCAGTCCCGTCAGGGCTGCCAGCAGGATGAACCGTCTAATGCCACAGTGTACATTCATATCTCACTCCTCCTGCTATGCAGTCAAAACCTTCCGTAAATGCATTCAGCGACAGGTGCTTCCACAGCTTTGCCGAAAGCCCCAGATTCACCTGGTGCGTATCATATTCCGCCATGACCGACAGATTCCGGCACCACACCGGGCTGAACGACACACTGCCGAACACCCCGTCCTGCAGGACGTTCCGGTCGCCCGTCCATCCCAGGTATCCCACTGTCAGCATCAGCACGTTGCCTTTCAGATCCAGATGCTTGGTAGCCACTCCGTAGATCCCCCGGTAGTAATTCTTTCCCAGATTTTTGTACGGGTCGTGCGCCCCGATGGCCAGGGCAGGGCGGTATTTCCCTTCCTTCAGCACCCGCACCTTCAGCGAGAACGAGCGGTCCTGCTGGTTGAACTTCGGCTCGCTGGTCATGTACGTTGTTTTCAGCAGCGTTTCTCGGTAAGCCAGTTCCAGAAAGGAAAACAGGGTGAAGTCCACGAAGTAGTTTCCCGTATTATAACCGAAGGGATTTCCCTTCTCCGGCATGAAGTTTCCTCCGATCATGAATGTTCCCGTTTCGTTCATTTCCGCTGTCGGAGCCATCAGTCCCCCCGTCATGCCCAGGTTGAACTGCGCCTTTGTTTTCGTAGCGAATCCCGGCCCGCAAAGGAGAGCGGCCAGGATTCCCGCCCGCAAGAGGCAGCCTTTTCTTAATTTCTTAATATGCATTCTTTTCTCCATGTACGGCGTTCGCCACAGTTTTGTAGATGATGTACAGGTCCAGCCAGAAACTCCAGTGCTCAATGTACCAGATATCCCCGCGGATGCGTCCCTCCATGTCCTTCAGCTCCTTCGTCTCTCCACGGTAACCCGTCACCTGGCTCCAACCCGTGATTCCCGGCTTCACAAAGTGACGCACCATATACTTGTTGATCAGTTTCGAATACTCCTCCGTGTGCTTCAGCATGTGCGGACGCGGTCCCACCACGCTCATGTCGCCCATCAGCACGTTGATAAACTGCGGCAGCTCGTCGATGCTCGTCTTGCGCATGATGTTTCCCCACTTCGTCTTCCGCGGGTCATCCTTCGTTGCCTGCACCTTGTCCGCATCCGCATTCACCTTCATGCTCCGGAACTTGTAGCAGTAGAACTCCTTGTCGTTCAGTCCGTTCCGTTTCTGTCTGAAGAAGATCGGGCCCGGCATGGTCATCTTCGTGATGATGGTTACGATGATCAGGATCGGGATAAACAGCGTGCAGAGGAAACACAGCGAGAATACGATGTCGAACGTCCGTTTCACGAACTTGTTTCCCAGCTGGCTCAGCGGATCCGGCCGCAGGCTCAGGAAAGGCACACTGCCCAGCATGTTGAAGTACATCCGGTTCTGCAGGTAGTTATGCACGTTCGGCACACTGTAGAATCTCACCAGATGGTTCTCGCAGAAGTTGATGATCGGAATGATCACGTCCCGGTCCTTCGAAGGCAGACAGCAGAACAGAAAGTGTACCTTCGGATGCTGTCCCAGATAGGCCGTCACGTCTTCCGGCCGTCCCAGGTACGGACATTCCTTCGGATAGCGGTTGCTGGGTTCGTGGTCAAAATAACCGATCACCCGGAATCCCGCATACGATGCCTCCGTCAGTTCCCGGTACAGCTCCACGTTGTTTTCATAACTTCCCACCAGCACCACGAAGCGCAGGTTTCCTCCCCGTGAGCGGTAACTCTTCACCAGGTAGCGCAGCGTCAGCCGGAATACCGCCAGACAGACAAGCAGGGTTGCCAGATAGCCCGCAAACAGCTTCGACCAGGCATCCGTATAGTGTCCTACGGTGAGGATGCATCCCGCCAGGATGGCGAAGACAAACACATTCTGTACCACGTGGCCCACAATCCGGTAAGCATATACTTTGCGGTTGTAGAGCGAAACCCCCGTATTGATCGCCGTTATGAAATAACACAGCATCAGCGTCAGCATGATCTGTGTTTGCGGTACTCCCATTGTTTTTTCCCAGCTGCTTCCCTGCGCCCAGCTGTAAAACAGTCCGAACAGCCCGCCGCAGATCAGAGTCTCCGTGATGATGACCATTGTGTTCACCATCCGCTTATAGGTCAGTAGCTTATTTCCCATAAAACTTATTGGTTAAAAGGTTGTGATAAATGATCGCTATTATCATTGGTATTATGAATTCTTTTCAGTAAGTAGTGCCATATAGTTTTCAAGAGTAAATCGTCTGTAGAATTTTACAAAACCCATAAAAAGGATATTGCTTAGAAAGGCCATCGTAATGATTAACACGAATCCCTTCCAATCAAAGGATGCTGAGAAATTGATTGTTGACAAACCTTTTATGATAAGAATGTCAGTAAAAATGCATGATATTAAACAAATGGCCCTTAAAAAACCATATAGCGCAATGTAGTTATCTGTTTTTCTTTGGCAATTAGGAATATTCAGATAAACATAATGCATGACTATACGGTGATAGTCATTGTCAGAATTAATTTCAGGCCGTGCCAGATTCAGTTTTTGAGACAAATTGAATAATTTGGTCTGTATACTGTCACGTATATAAGCGTCTAATGGATGTGTAATAAACTTATTTATTTTTAGAGGTGCTCCCAATAACAGAATAAAAGAAGTTACTGGGAAAGCCGTAAAAAACAGAATTATACGCCAGATAAAGTTCCCAAAATATATGCCATCCCTAAAGTAAGTATTTAAATAATAATCAAAACTTCTATCTTCATCATGTAATAAATAATAAGACGGATATTTATATAATTTATTGGCAAAATATTCTATAGTGACAGATGACAGATAGGCAATGATCTGTCCACATATATAAGACAGAATAATTAATATTAACGTGGATTTCAACCAATCAAAAGACAGCTTGTTTTTAACGGTATCCATAAAACCTGCAATACTGAAATAGTCGCTGATTGATGAAGGCTCCTTCAAATAGGTAATATGTATGACAATGAGTAAAGTCAACATACCCGGAAATAGATATCCCAAAAAATCGTAGAAAGAGAAAGGATTTTTTTCCATATTTTAATTTGTACTATGTTCAGATTGGCTTGTGACAGAGAAGGTTGAAGCATTTCTTGCATTCTCTGAGAGATGATTAATAAGTTGATTCAAATTAGGATGAATAATATGAAACTCTGCACAACTTTTTCTAATAAATTCATCAGAGCTCAGGCAGTAGAATTTCTTCTTGTTTGTTTTTTGTGTGAATTCATTGATAAGTTCTTGTCTTGGAGAAATAACTTTATCATTGACAATGTAGAACCAGTCATCCTGAATTTTACCAGTAACCAATATGATATCTTTGTTTTTTTTATTCGCATATTCTTTGATCTGTTCCCAGATCACCATATCATGATATGTGAATCTTTCATTATCACTCTGAGGTGTACAATATCCGGGAGGGACTCTTCGGGAATATCGTTCTTTGGCTTGTGTATATATTTCCTGTAACTCAGCATTGGTGTATTCTCTGCCTATACGATCCGTGAACAGAGTGTTTATCTGTTCTTTCTTCTCATCATATTCCAATGCATTGCTGAGATTTTCAATTTGCCTGTTGAAAAGTTCCTGAATACGGTTTGTCAAGTTTTCCAGTTCTGTAATAATCGCTGTTTCCAGATATGGATAATTTTTGTTATTCTGAATATTTTCCTTACAGCAAGTAAGATGATAGAGTGTATTCTGAATCTTTCCTGTCTGGTTGATAATTTCATTATTTACACACTGGTGATATAGCCATGCAACTTCGTATGGAATCCATAATTTATCTTTGATCGGAGGTTCATTTAATATCGTAAATAATGTATTGACATCCTTATCATTTAGTCGAAAGATATCCAATAAAAATACGGTATCAATGACAAAAACAGTATTTTCCAAATGTTGGTAAATGTCCGTTTGATTCAAAGGATAATATCCGGGAAAGTGCTTTTTCATAGAATTATAATACAAGATTGTTTTTAACCCATTCGTTGGGAGCTAAAACCTTAGTCCAGGCAGCCGATTTTCCACTTAAAATTACAATAAGCCGGTCATTGTTATCTATGTATTTCATGAGAAAATCCCTGATTTCTGCATGAGTCTTGTCCGTAACAACGGCCCAGGTTGATTCTGTAAGTCTTCCCCAAACGGGAAATGATTTTAGTGCAGCATATAAATCCTGATAATTTCGATTGGGCTGACATAAATCGTAGCTTACAATGTAACAGTGTTTTTCTTGCATGTGGTTTGTTAAAAGTCTAATATAGTTCAGAATTTTATTTTTGCTGTAATGAATTGTGGTATCTTCCAGGCCATTTTCTGCAGTTTCGTCCAGGTAGGAGGGAGGCCGTGACTCCGGTACATGCGCACATCCTCCTGCCACATCTGTTTCCGTCTGGCACTGTCGGTAGAAAGCCCTCCCATCCGCATCCTTACGATGTACTCGTTCAGATATTCCACCTTCAGGTCCGCTTCATACAGATAGCGGAACAGGAAATCCGAATCCGCTGCAATCTTGTAACTCTCGTCATACAGGCCCAGCCGGTCTATGCAGGATTTGCGGATATAGCAGGTCGGATGCAAGGGAAGCCATCCGTGTTTCACCTTCCATTTGCTGTATGATCCACCCATCCAGTTACGGATCACTTTGTCCGTATTCTGGTAATCTACGAACAGTCCGTTGCCGTATACGAAGTCCGCACCGCTTTGTTCAAACTTCCGGACCATCTTACTGATGGTATCCGGGGAATACAGGAAATCATCACTGTGCAGCAACCCTATGAGATCTCCGGTTGCTGCCCGGATGCCCTTGTTAATCCCCTCATACATTCCCTTGTCCGGTTCCGAGATGATTCGGCTGATCCGGTCTTTGTACTGGTTGATCACTTGCAGGGAGCGGTCTTTGCTGGCTCCGTCCACTACGATATATTCAATTTCTGGATAATCCTGGGCCAGCACACTTTCAATAGCTTGCCCGATGGTTGCTTCACGGTTGAAGCAGGAAGTGATGATAGAAACTTTCATTCGAAGAATGTTTATAGCAATTATTGCTATGGGGTATGGAAGAATATTTTCCCCTTGTATATTATTGATTTAGTTGCATAACACCGCAATAATGTGTGCTATTTCATTGAAGATTTAAGGTCGTTGTTTGAGTTTACTATATTTCAGTAAACCTAAAAATGTATTACTTGTTTAGATAATTTTCTTTTAAGAAATTCTTTATTTTTTCTTCGTTAAAATTATATTTTTTCTTTATTTCAAAGATCTTGGCATCTACTAACATTCTATACCAAAAACCTTGTAATATATGCCATAAGAACCCTTCTTTCCCATCCAAAAATCCTCTTTTAAGAATATATCTTAGGAAGAAATTGATAAAAGGCCGTATAAATAGGGGAGTTTTGATGTATTTGATTTTTAACCAGCGCTTCCGTTGTTCCTCTGTACCAAAGAATTTGGGAGTTACTTCCTGTGCTTTGGCATCCATTCCATACTCCATCATTAGCATGTCTACCATTTCACGGGTAGCATATCCGTTATGTTTTTCCGTCCACCAGGTAAGATCATTTAGATTAGCATCTACTTGGTTTCCTTCCTCTATGGTGATGGTCGTTCCATCGAATATCCGAATGTGTTCGTCCATCCATCTGTTTTCACAGTCACCATGACCTTTACGGAATATTTTGAGATGGTAAGAAGGATACCAGCCACCATGTAATAGGGGTTTTCCCATAAAATCAATACGTTTCCTTACGTATACTCCATTTACATTAGTCGGGCAGTTGCTTAATATATTTTTTACAGCAATGCCGATATTGCCTTCTAGAAACTCGTCTGCATCAATACGCCAGATCCATTCTGATTGAATAGGACATTGATATACACCATAATTAAATTGGGTAGCATAATTTCTCCAGGGATTCTTGTAGACCTTTGCTCCTAGTTCTTCTGCTATTTCGCATGTTCGGTCTGTACTTAAAGAATCAATTACGAAAATTTCATTGCAGATTCCTGTTAGGGAATTAATACAACGTGCTATATGCTTTTCCTCATTTTTAGTGAGGATTATGGCGGCTATTGTATTCTTTGTCATTTTATTTGTCTTATTTTTATTGTCTTTGCAGGATTGCCACCTACTACATGATAATCTTCTACGTTTTTATAAACAGAAGCTGTCGCTCCAACTATTGCTGCTTTACCTATGCATACGCCTAAACCAATATAGGCTTTAGAACCAATCCAAGCCTTTTCTTTTATCCAAATAGGGGCAGTAATTAAAGATTTGTCAGCGGTATTTTGCATTTTTATATCGTGAGAAGCAGTGCATAGATAACTATATTGCGATACTATTACGTCATCTTCCAATATTACTTTGTCTTGATTATAACAAATCACTTCTGGACCTAAGCAGGCTCGATGTCCCATTTTTAGATTCCATGGTGCCCATATTTTAACAGATGCATACACATTAGAATCCCATTTTATATTTGCTCCAAATAATTTTAACACAGAGATACGCCACATTCTAAAAAAACCAGTAATAAAAGGTCTAAAAAGTATCACTGCCGAAATATTCCAAATTGCGCGTCTAAATTTGATACTGATGGGTACATTCCCAGGTGCTTTTTTTTGTAAATTCATTATAATTATTAGAGTATATTTATGATAAAATATGATGGTTAAACTTTGTAGTTAAGTCCTATGGGTATGTAAAGAATTAGATAAATACAAAATCAGGTTTCTCGCTATTACCTAATAGCCATGTATAAAGTTGGATCATTTTTTTTGCGGATGCGTTCCAGGTGAATTTCTCAGAAACTAATGAAAATCCTTTATTTCCAATTTCTTCTCTTTGCTTGTCACTCATTGTAAATAAATTTATCAATCCATTTTTGATAGATGAGATATTATCATCAATTCTGATAGCTGCACCTGCTTGAAAACCTTCTGGAATATTGCAATAAGGTGTCATTATAACAGGTAAACGCCATGACCAAGCTTCTAATACAGTCATAGGTAATCCTTCACCATGAGATGGTAGTATATAGGCATCTGATGTTGCATACATTCGTAGTTTTTCTTCACCGAATAATCCTCCGTGGAAGGTTACTAAATCTTGTAATTGTTCATTGTGTACGATATTTTCTAAATCTGCTTTACAATTTTCATGATCCCAACCTACTAAATCAATGTGCCATTTATTTAAAACTTCTAAATTGTCTTTTTTTATTTCTGCTAAAGCTTTAAGCATAATGTCTATTCCCTTTTTTCGATGTAGACGACCTAAATATAACAAATGTAACTTTTTATCTTTTCGAGAATATATATTTGTTTTATTAGGTAAATTAATTCCATTGGGAATAATAGCAACAGGTTGCTTTAATCCGTAAGCACGAATATCTTCTACCTCAAATCCGCAACTAAGCTCTTCAGCGTCCTTCTTGCGTCTAAACGTCCTC
>ERZ791901.159-NODE-159-length-62922-cov-2.895891_pt1 | contig 62922 bp, 55 predicted proteins | sample MGYA00510150_ERZ791901 | MGnify/ENA primary metagenome ERZ791901 (study PRJEB30046, sample SAMN00792058) | human gut metagenome | study: EMG produced TPA metagenomics assembly of the A metagenome-wide association study of gut microbiota in type 2...
CACATTCAATAATTGTATGAATTACAATACTAATTTGATCCTTGTTTCGGCTATTTCCTATTGTTCCCGCATAGGTTAAAACAATCAATCCATTATTTTTTAAAGGCATATCCTGATGCCACTTTTTTTCATCCAAGTCGACAGTCGGTGGAACAACAATGGTTGGCAGATGTTTTTGATAATAATCGCCAAGAAAACTTGAAATTGCAATTAATCCATCTAATTTTTTATGAACAAAACGCATTCTGATTTCTGAATCTACAAATGTCAATATATCACTTATAGTTTTTCCATCAAACGCATACCATTCCGTACAGTCTGAGAAAATGCGAATTCCTCTCTTATGGCATATCTTCCTTAATTTAAGCAACGCCAAAGCCGGATAATTGTATGCTATTACTGCATTCCAATCATTATGCTTATCCAAGATTTCCTCAACATGGAGCGGTTTACATGTATATTGAATACGTTGTCTATTATTACGTGAATGCCTTTGAGAATATACAGAGAATCCTTGACAACACCACTTAGCAGAAAGATCATCATCCTCTATATTGTCAGATACATCTAAGAATTCAACTATATATCCAATATCACGCAGCGATTTTCCAACTCCAAGTACTCTATGTGCTGCGGCATTTTTATCAGGCAGTTGGAATCCACCAATATAAAGGATACGTTTCTTTCCGATATTCATAAATTCTCCTTATACCATTCAATCGCCGCTTGAATACCTCGCTCAAAACTCCAATCAGGATCGTATCCGAGCATTTCTCTTGCTTTACTGATATCAGCGTTACTATGCCTAATGTCTCCAACACGGTCAGGACCAAAATTCGGCTCAATGTCTACTTTCAATGCTTTCGTCAAACCATAGTAAATATCAATCAGATACTCACGTCCACCATAAGCAATATTATATGCCTGTCCTGCCGCTTCATGAGATGCAAGGCAAGCTTTTAAATTTGCTTCAATGACGTTTTCAATGTAAGTAAAATCACGGCTTTGCTTACCATCACCGTTAATTGTTGGCACCTGACCATTGAGCAACTGCTTCAAAAACTTTGGAATCACCGCTGCATAGGCACCATCTGGGTCTTGACGGCGGCCAAAAACATTGAAATACCTCATACCATAAGTATCAAGCCCATAATGGCGGGTGTATTGCTTTGCCCATTCCTCATCACAACGTTTCGTGACCGCATAGGGAGACAACAGATTTCCCTCTCGTCCCTCCTTCTTTGGCAAAACAGGTTCATCTCCATAGACAGAAGACGAGGAAGCATAAACAAATTTCTTCACGCCCTTCTGCCTGGCAGCTTCCAGCATATTCAACGTGCCTTGAATATTGTTTGCACAATAGAACAAAGGCATCTCAATACTACGAGGAACACTACCCCATGCAGCCTGATTTAATACATAGTCCACATCCTCACAAGCCCTCATGCAGGTATCCAAATCCTTAATATCCCCTCTTATGAACTCATAGTTAGGGTTATCAAGGAACATATCTATGTTTTTCTGTTTTCCGGTGGACAAGTCATCCAGTGCACGGACACAATAGCCCATATTCAGGATGGCTTCACACAGATTGGAGCCAATAAATCCTGCTGCACCTGTTACCAAAAACAATGAATTCTCCGGAAACTTCAATTCTTTATAGTCCATTATTATCACCTTTCTATAGTGTGTTCTCCCTGCCCCCTTTACAGGAAGAACATACTATCTTACTCTTACAGTCTCCAGTAACTGTAACCAGCTGCTTCGTAAGCCTTGCGATCCAGCAGACCCTTTACATCAACCAGCACCTTCTTACCCTCGCCAAACATAGTGTCAATATCCGCCATCGCCAAATCCTTGAACTCGCTATGGGCAACTGCCAGAACAACAGCATCCATGCTTTTCATAGTGTTCATATCAACAAACTCAATACCGTACAGTCGCTTTGCTTCGTCGGCATCTGCAGTAGGATCGGCAATCATAGGTTCAATACCGTATTCACGCAACTCATTGACAATGTCAATAATCTTGCTGTTACGGGTATCTGGACAATTCTCCTTGAAAGTAAAGCCCAGAATAGCCACACGGGCGTTGCGAACAGCCTTATCGGCAGCAATCAGGTTTTTCACAACATTCTCTGCCACATACTTGCCCATGTCGTCATTAATACGACGACCAGACAGGATGATCTGGCTGTGATAACCCAGCATCTCCGCCTTGTAAGTCAGATAATACGGGTCTACACCGATACAGTGACCTCCTACCAGACCAGGATAGAAATTCAGAAAATTCCACTTGGTTCCGGCAGCCTTCAGCACAGACTGGGTGTCAATTCCCATCTTGTTGAAGATAATGGACAACTCATTCATAAAAGCAATATTGATATCACGCTGGCTATTCTCGATGACTTTAGCCGCTTCAGCAACTTTGATGCTTTCTGCACGATGCACACCGGCATCCACCACCAATTCATACACTTTTGCAACCACGTCCAGTGTCTCCTCGTCCATACCAGAAACGATCTTTTTAATGGTCTCCAAGCGATGTACCTTATCACCGGGGTTGATACGTTCTGGGGAGTAGCCAATCTTGAAATCCACTCCACACTTTAGGCCGGATTCCTTTTCCAGAATTGGTACACACACATCCTCGGTAACACCGGGATAAACTGTAGATTCAAACACTACGACCGAACCTTTAGTCAAGTTCCGACCAAGAATCTGGCTAGCACCTTCCACCGGAGACAGATCGGGGGTATGATCATCATTCACAGGCGTGGGGACAGCAACAATATGGAACTTCGCATCCCTCAACTTGGTCTCATCTGCAGTAAAGTCCACAGTAGAAGCTATAATTGCCTCATCACCAACCTCACGGGTAGGATCAATACCATTCTTGTAAAGCTCAATCTTTGCTGCGTTCAGGTCAAAGCCAATCACATCAATTTTTTTTGCAAACGCCACAGCAATAGGCATACCAACATAGCCTAGGCCAACTAAAGACAACTTCTCTTGACGTTCGACGATTTTTTCATATAAATTAGTAAACATTTCTATTTCTCCTTCTTAATTCATGATCTCTGTGTAATAAAACGCAGTTCTTTTAAATAGGCCTCAATTACTATTTGGCGGCTAAATTCTCTCTCAACCTTTTTTCTACCATATAATCCCATACGTTCTCTTTCATCTGAGCTTATGGAAAGGATTTTTTCAACTGATGCCACAAGTGAATCGCCATTCCGTGGACTAAATCCTATGCCTGAAATTTCCTCATCAAATGTTTCTTTACATCCCGGAATATTGGAAGCCAATACAGGCCTACCGCAAGCCGCAGCCTCCAACAACACATTAGATAGCCCCTCATGATATGATGGTTGAATCAAAATATGATGAGATTTGATAAATGAATGTACATCTTTTTGATTTCCAAACGCTTTCACACAACCTTCCAATTCACTTTGTTCTATTGCTGGACGATAAAATTCATCGTCATAATCTCCTACAATATCAAACGAACATTCAGGATGCATTTCATGGATTTGCTTTGCGCAATACAGGTATTCTTCAATTCCTTTGTCTTTCATAATCCTTCCAACAAAAAGGAATCTAATTCCTTCATCTTCTGAAGGATATTCTTCGAAACAATGATATTGAAGATTCACTCCCGAGCCAGGAAGTACTTCGTAATTTTCGGAAACAACTTTTTTTTCTAACATGAATGCCAGATTACTCTGATTCTGAAAAAAAACTTTCTGTGCATTTTTAATACCTATTCGATACATTTCGATTGTTAATTGATGCAAAAAACCTTTGTTTTCAATGGCTGTCCCCAGGCCTGTTATATTCACAATATAAGGTAATCTCAACCATTGACATACAATTCCACCGTATATATTAGGTTTTATCGTATACGTAAAGACTATATCCGGTCGTACTTTTTTACATATAGTATAATATTTACACAATAGCCTAATATCTTTTATTGGATTTGTCCCACGTCTCGACATTTCTGTCTCTATTACCGTGCATCCTAATGGTTCTATTTCTTCAAATAATTCATCTCTAGGCACGGATACAAATACATCATGTTTTTGTTCTCTTAATGCGATTAATAATTCCTTTCGGAATTGAATCAGACCTTCTGAGCTATTTGCAATAATTAACACTTTACTCATTCAAGTCTACACCTCACCATAATTTCATTAAATTTCATCATATATGTACCAATGTCGTACTGCCCAATCACGCAGTCATTCGCCTGCCCCTTGAGGTTATTCACAATCAACTTCATATGATTCGCACCACTCTCAAAGGCGTGGGGATAACCGCCACCGAAGCGTGGATTCACCTCGGATATGTAATACTCTCCATTCACTTCAAAAATATCAATATCGATTTGACCGGTATAGCCAGCTTCTTCGACAAATCGCTCAATCAATGCAAACAGCTTTTCGTCTTTAAACGAGACTGCCTTATCCGTTTCTCCCGCACGCATCTTCAACTTTTTCTTGGTGAAAATAGAGACAACTTCATGAGATATCATGTCAATATACACATCCGCACCGATTTCCTGTCCGTTAAGAAACTCCTGAATCATCAATCCATCCGTATGAGAGAATAACAGTTCAACAGTCTCCCTGTCATAGACCTTGGAAATTGAAATGCTTGCGCTTCCTCTTATAGGTTTCACAAATACAGGGTAGGTAATCCGTCCCGCATCCACATCTGCAAAGAAAGATTCCTTATCCATATAGGATTTGGCGCACCGGTATCCGTGCTCGGTCAGCCAGTTATACATCTGCATCTTATCCAAAGACATTTCGCAAAGTTCATAGGAAGAACCAATAACCGTTGTTCCTACTGCTGAAAACTTCTCTATATTCTCGGCTAACAGTGATAGTTCAGGATCAATCAGACTCAGCACTCCATCTATTTTCTCTTTCTTGCAGATATCCAAAACTACATCCAGATATCCGGGTGCTGTCATTTCAGGTACAATATAAAACTTATCTGCCTCATAAACAGAAGGTGCCAAGTTGCTCATATCTGTACAGATGACATTTCCTTTACCTTCCAGAGTTTTTTTTAAATATTGAACAATCTTATTTCTCGTTCCAGAGCTTAAAATCAAAACATTCATCATCTTATTCCTCAACAATCGAATTCATTATGTATTCTTTTGGCTTCCACGCTTTTCGTACCATCCGAAGTTCTCCATTCTGTTCCACATAAACATCTGGAAAATACTTTATAAACAGCGGTGTAAGACACATCGTGTATGCACCAACCTTATCGTAGATTATTTTATCTCCTACACTAAGTGCAGGTTCATTTATTGCTGTGAATAGCCGATCATGCTCCATACATGTATAACCACAGATTATCTGCTTCGACCTTTCTACTGTTACATTCTGCCTTTCGTAAGTGTGGAAATAAGAAGATTTGCTCATCAGTGGATCAATACTTGTTCTTGTTCCATCTGTAACAACAAATCTATTGAATTCTGTATCTTTCACATCTATAACTGATGTCACATAGCTAATTGGAGCACCTACAACTGCCATACCTGGTTCAATAATGAGTTTTGTTCTCTTCTTATCAAACTTGTTTACAAGGATGCTTTCCATTAATGAAATGTATTCTTCAAACTGAGGTTTCGTAGACAAACCGCCAAAAAATCCACCGCCAACATCAACATAATCTAAATCAAAGTCAAATTCTTCTTGAACTTTACACGCCATTTCCGCAATTGCACGATAGATATCAAGTCCTCTTGATTTTGAACTTGTATGAAGGTGAATTCCTGAAATCTTGACATCCTTTTTTTGAAGCGTATGGACAGCTTTTGCAAACTCGCGATTTTCATAACAAAATCCAAATCGTCCACCTTCATCTGCACATTGTGACTGACCTGGACACTTTTTCTCTATATCGAAATTGATACGAATCCCTACTATTCTTTTAGATTCTTCTACTTCTTCCAACCACTCAATTTCTCGTTGAGAATCAATATTTACAATACAGCCATTTTGAAGAGCTTCAACAAAGCTCTCTTTCGTTTTAACTGGACCGTTATATATAATTTTATTTCTTTCAACACCGATCAACTTTGCTAAATTGTATTCATCTTCTGAGACAACTTCTGCAAAACAACCGAGAGAATTAAAGTGGCTTATCAGCCAAGGCAAAGCATTGGTTTTATAGGAATATCCAATAATATAATTGTCCCAATGCTTCTCCATCGCACTCTTTAGCTTTTCAAAATTTGAATCAAGCTCTTTTTTATGTATCACATAATATGGTGTTTTTAACTCCATACCAATCTCCTCAATTCGTTCCATCAAAATCTTCCATTGTAACAGATGTTTCGGATGAAATGCCTTCTTTCTTAACAAATGCAACTATTACCGTATCCCAAATAATCTTTAAATCGCCTAGGAATGTAATATGATCAACATACTCGACATCCAGCTTGAATTTTTTCTCCCATGAAATCGCATTTCTGCCATGCACCTGTGCATAACCAGATAATCCAGGCCTTATTTCATGCCGACGATGTTGCTCTGGGGAGTATAAATCCAAATATTTTACCAATAAAGGTCGGGGTCCGATGGTCGAGAGATTTCCCACTAAAATATTAAAAGCCTCCGGTAGCTCATCTAAACTGGTTCGGCGTAACCATGCACCAAACTTTGTCAGTCGCACCTCATCCGGCAGTAACTCCCCATTTTCATCACGTTCATCTGTCATTGTTCTGAATTTATATAATTTGAAAATCTTTTCATCTTTGCCCGGACGCTCTTGTGTAAAGATTACCGGACTTCCTAACTTAACTCGCACCATAATTGCAATGATAATGTAAAGCCAACTGAAAACTATAATGGCAAGTAATGCACATACTATATCAATCGGGCGTTTAAAATATTTTTCATATGGGCCATAGGGTTTATGCCGGTTCTCCATAACTGCCCCTCTTTCACTTAAAACATTTTTTTATAATTTCAATTACAACATCCTGCTCCTCAGCAGTCATCTTGTTATCACTCGGCAGACACAAACCTCTCTCGAATATATCCATGCCCACATCCTCACTACCGCCTTCGATATAGGCATTGGTTTTGGCTCTGCCGTTTCCCTCTCTTATGATAAACGGATTCATTCGGAAGATTGGCTGTTCGTGCATCGGCTTCCAGATCGGACGACCTTCTGCATTGTACTTCTCCAAAGTTTCCAGAATCTCTGTCGGACAGCTCTTGCCTGGTTCGCTGATGTAGAGTGCTTTTTGCTCCCCACGAACCTGCTGGCACATGGCATCCTTGTCGATTAGTATACAGCTCAGCCAGAAGTTCGGTTCGCTATTCTTCTCATCGTAAGGATTCATCTGCACCGGAAGGTCTTTTAAGCCTTCTTTATAGCGCATATAGATTGCTTTCTTCTGTGCAATGTGTTCTTCTAAATATGGAATCTGACCACGCACAACTCCGGCAATCACATTACTCATGCGGTAGTTATATCCCAGCTCCTCATGCTGATACCACGGAGTTGCCTCCCGACTTTGGGTTGACCACTTGCGTACCTTCTCAGCATCTGCCTTTGAATCGGTGAGAAACATTCCGCCGGACGAACCGGTAATGATCTTGTTTCCATTGAAGCTGATGCAGCCATAATCGCCAAAACTGCCTGTTTCTTTTCCTTTATATGTAGCACCCAGGGATTCCGCTGCATCTTCAACGATCACAGCTCCGTGGGCAGTTGCTATCTTCTTAATTTCATCAATCTTGCCCGGTGTTCCATACAGATGAGCTACTACAATCACCTTGACATCCGGGTAAATCTCAAATGCCTTTTCCAGAGCCACCGGGTCCATATTCCAGGTGTCACGCTCGGTATCAATGAAAACAGGGATACCACCCTCATAGACAATCGGGTTCACCGTGGCATCGAAAGTGACATCAGAACAGAAAATTTTCTTATTGCTCAGTGCTCCTTTTCCAATTTCCGGCTGACCATACATGGCTTCCCCGGCAAGCTTCATGGCAAGGTGGAGAGATGCCGTTCCTGCCGATAATGCGACTGCATATCGGACACCAACCTTTTCAGCAATCAATCGCTCTATCTCGTTAATATTCTTTCCTACTGTAGACATCCAGTTTGTATCATAGGCTTTCTTTATGTATTCCAGCTCCGGACCGTGCATAGTAGGAGTACTCAGCCATACTTTTGATTCAAACGGTACAAACTGTCTGCAATTTTCCTTTTTCTTCTGTTCCATTCTTCTGTTCCCTCTTCCTGTGTTTATATCTTCCTTACAATCTCCACCCCCATAACCACATCCCGCAGTTGTCCCATCATTTTTATCTGGACAACTGCCGTACGCTTATGGCGGTCGATTTTCCGTATGGTTCCTTCCAAATTCTTTAAAGGGCCTTCTGTTATGATAATTTTATCGCCTTCGATATAGCCCGAAGACATATAGGCGATATGTTCTTCTCCGCCCATCTGCTTGAGAAGTGAAACCTCATCCTGCTCTAGGGATACAAAGATGGTTCCGTCTCCCAGGATCTTTGTCAGCTCCGGAACCCTTTTCAGTTCAAAATAGAGCTGTTCTACTGCATCTGTTATAAAAAACAGATATCCGGGAAAAAGTATTTTCTTCTCTTTATGCCAGGCTCCTTCATATCGCCGCATTCGCTCCCCCTTGGGGATAAAACACTCCTGCAGTATCTCTGAATCTATGACACGCCTGCACATACAGGCTGTTTCCTCTTCTTTTCCCGTTGTTACCTGAACTGCATACCAATTGGACATCTGCATCTCCATTCCTGTATCTGCCAAAAGGGCAGGCTTCGCCATCTCACCGGTTTATTCGACCCGTAAGACGTGCCTTCCCTTTATGACAGATCCATCCTCAAATGCGACAGGGCGACAATTCGATTCCTGCATCCTTTGTATCTCTTTATGAATTAGACGGATGATACGTAGTCACTATCCTTTTTACTCTCTCCCTCATATCATCCTTATTTTTATAAGCGGCCTCCAGAAGCTCGTCCAACTGCTGTAAAAACTCCTCGATATCAAAGGGGATCGGGCAGCCGATGTGGATCAGCTTATTTTGTGTCTTTTTTAAGCCCTCTTCTGCCATAAGCTTTTCTTCAAAGAGCTTTTCTCCGCTTCTGAGTCCGGTGTACTGCAGCTTTATATCCACATCCGGCGTGTAACCGGATAAACGGATCAGGTTCCGGGCCAGAGTGTCAATTTTTACAGGTTCTCCCATATCCAGAACGAAAATCTCGCCTCCCCTTGCATAGGTTCCTGCAAGGAGGACAAGGCTTACTGCCTCGGGAATGGTCATAAAATACCGGACAATATCCGGATGTGTAACTGTAACCGGGCCTCCGGCTTCAATCTGCTTTTTAAAGAGCGGAACTACAGAACCGTTGCTTCCCAGTACATTTCCGAAGCGTACTGCCACGAATTCCGTTTTTGTGGTCTTTAAATCTTCCACCAGCTGCGGCGCCGTGATTACTTCACGCATTCCGTGGGTAAATAACTGGGGGATTTCGTAGGCTTTTCCTTCCTTTATCTTGGCGTCAAAGGCCTGGATGATCATTTCGCACAGACGCTTGGAGGCTCCCATGATATTGGTCGGGTTTACCGCCTTGTCCGTACTGATCAGGACAAACCGCTTACAGCCATGGGCCATGGCAGCGTAGGCTGTCTTATAGGTTCCCATTACATTATTTTTAATCGCCTCACAGGGGCTGTCCTCCATCAGAGGGACATGCTTATGAGCAGCCGCATGGTATACGATATCAGGTCTGTATTCCTCAAAAATCTGGAATATCTTTCTGCTGTCCCGTACAGATCCAATGATGGTATCCAGCTTCAGATTTGGAAATTTCTTTCTCAGCTCTAATTGTATGTCATAGGCATTATTTTCATAGACGTCAAACAGGATTAAATGCTTTGGGCTGTGGGCTGCGATCTGTCTTGCAAGCTCAGAACCGATGGAACCCACTCCTGTTACCAGCACGACCTTTCCGGTTATGTATGCAAACACGTCCTTCATATCCGTCTTTATGGGATCGCGGCCCAGCAGGTCTTCGATTTGAATGGGCTTCATCTTGCTGACGGATACCTGTCCGGTATACAGCTGATACATTCCCGGCAGGTTCATCAATTCGCAGGAGGTTTCATTGCAGATCCTGAGGATTTCTCTCTTGTCCTCCGGTCTGGCGCTTGGGAGCGCAACGTATATTTTCTCAATTTTGAATTTATCCACCGCCTCCATAATGCGGTCTCTTCCGCCAAAAACAGGCACATCATCGATGTATCTGTCCCATTTATTCTCATCATCATCGATAAAACAGTAAACCTTCTCATCGATCTCTTTTGTATTTCTGATGTCGCGCAGGATCATCTGGCCTGCGTTTCCTGCGCCGATCAGCATAACTCTCTTTTCGATCCTGGCATCATCCTTTTTCGCTCTTAAAAGCAGGATAAAACGATAGGAAAAGCGGACTCCCAGTGTCAATGTAAACTGAATCAGAAGACCGGACAGATAATAGGATACAGGCATCCGTAAAATAAAGCCGGTTACGGATATTGTATACACCATACTTGTGACTGCTGTGGCAAAAATCATTCTGAGAAGCTCTGAATAACTGGCGAACCGCCAGATACTCTTATAAAGCCGAACGCACCAGAACACAATGATGCAGAACACGGCATAGATCAGAATCGTGTGATAATATACCTGTAAATACGGCAATTCAATTTCATTAAACTTACAGTCAAACCGCAGCCATAACGCTGCAAAATACGATAAAATCACTGCCAGGAAATCGTATGCAATCAGTAAAAAAGTGACGACCTTCCAGTGTTCCATTTTCTTTTTCGTTCTTCTTAATTTTTCACTCATTTGTCTTTCCCCTATAATTTCATCCTGTATGTACTATGATGGAAAATATATAAAACTGGCAGGAAGAAATGACCTCCAGTCTGAATTCAATCTTATAAAAATACAGCTTCTTTCATACTCACAGACTTCATTCCTTTATCCCCATTCCCTTTGAATTTAACTTTGATCAGCGCCGGCCCGGACTGTCTAAGACAGCCGTGGCCAGCACTGACAGTCTGTGTATCAGCGTTTATAAATAACTGAAAATGTTCCTGAGTTCGGAATCGTTACATGGACCATCTTGTTTGCCACATCTACAGAGGTAGGCGTCAACAATTCCCACTTGGAGGTCATGTTGTTATAAAACAGGATCTGTACCGTTCCCAGTCCGTCTACCAGATTCGGAACATACAGAGGCATATTCGTGGCCCCTGTTTTCTCTATTCTGGTACCTGCCTGATAGGTCATAACGGCGGTTGTTCCTACCAGAGCGTTATAGCCGTTTAAGTCCAGACCTGTACCGGCCTGTGCCAGGCTGCTTCCGCTGTTGATGGCCTGGATGGTAGCTGCTACGTTTTCCGGAAGACCGCTTACCGCACTGTCGCTTCCCTGTACGAACTCAATGCCCGTATCGCCTACGATGGCCTGACCGCCGCTCTGGCTGGCTGTTCCGCTTTCAGTGGGAACCGTAATCTGGGCTGCGGTCTGTCCTCCCGGCGTGGCGGCTGAGGAATTTCCTGTGCCTGACACTGAGGAAGATCCGCCTGTTACCTGATCCACACGCTCTCCGATGTCATAATCGCCGTCGCTGTCCTCATTGGGGATCACAACTCCGGTTCCCGGACTGTTTGACGCAAATACGGCTGCATACTGTGAAACCGCAAGAGCTGCTGCCATTGCAATAACTACTGCCTTTTTCTTCATGATCGTTCACCTTTCCTTTCCTGATAAATTTGTTCTATTCTTCAACCCTGTAAAACAGGTCTAGAACCATTTGTGTTACTCCTTCCGGATCCGGATGGTATTCGTCATAGATTCTTGTCTCTACTCCTTCTCCCGGAAGTGTGCGGATATCATCTCCCCCCAGCTGCTGGCTGCTTCCAATAAATGCCATCACCATATCCAGATACTGATCCTTGGAAAGATTTGTTACCATATAGGGAGCTGCCGTTTCCAGAAGCTTTAATGCAACTCCCTCTTCCCGTGAGGCCTTTTTCTTCACGGCCTCCGCATAACCGGCGATATATCCCTTCTGGCGCTCCAGACGGGCTACGGCGCTCTGGCTTTTTCCTGTATCCCTGTAGCGCAGGAAAGCTTCGGCCTGATCGCCCATCAGGGTTACGGAGGTTCCGGGTTTAAAGGCCGGATCTCTTTTTTCCAGCTCCGGATCGTCAATGGTTACGGTTACGCCGTCTACCGCGTCATTAAGAGGTTTCAGCGCTCCCATGCTTACAGCCATGTATCCGTCGATCTGAAGGCCGTCCAGAAGCTCTGTCACCGCTTGGCACATAAACTGGCAGCTTTTTTCTCTTCCGTCCCCATAGGCATAGGCCAGTGTGAGATGCTGCGTATCATAGCCCAGGATATTTCCGCTCAGATCTGTAAGGGGAATGGGGGTCATGGTGTCTCTTGGTATGGCCAGAACCTGCACCCGGTCTCTGGCCGTGTCCTGGGCGACCAGAAAGATGCCGTCGGACTGTCCCCCCGCTCCCGCTGTTTTCGTCTCTGTCAGAGGTTCCCTCCGGTCGATCCCCATGCACAGAATGGCTTTTACATAGGTATTCCGGCGATAGGTTTTTCCTTTGTATTCGATGGTGTTTTGTACCTGTCCGTATCCGGCTTTCCCCTCTTTCTGTGATGTACCGGCCTGCTCTCTCCAGAGCTGTGCCTCGGCGGCAGCCAGCTTTTTTTCCTGATACAGATTCCAGGAAACAGCTGCAAACAGGATTGCCAGAATAACCGCTGCTGTAACCAGCCATTCTCTCTTTTTCTTATCTGCTTTCTTCAATGTTTTCTCTTTCTTTTGGGGAATCGTATCCGTAACGCTCGTACTTACCGTATTTTCCGTAATATTTCTTATAATATTTGCCGTAATACTTCTTATAATAGCCTGAGCCGTACTCTCCTCCCACCCGGTTTAAGACTGCCCCCAGGATCCGGCATCCGCTCTTTTCCAGCTGGGATTTTACCTTCTGGGCCATACGGTAGCTGATGCCCCCGCTTTCCACTACGATCACAGCTCCGTCACACTGATTTGCGATGATCGCGCCGTCAATAAGGTTTAACATGGGAGGGGTATCGATCATGATGTAATCATACAATTCCCTTGCATTTTCCAGCAGGACTTTGAACAGTTCATCCTCTAACAGCTCTGCCGGATTGGGAGAATAGGGGCCTGCCAGGATCATGTCCACATTTTCCATATTTGTATGGTAAATAACTTCTCCAAGCTTTTTCTGGCCGCTGAGATACTGGGACAGGCCGTTGGGACGGCCGCTGATCTCATGACGCTTCACCAGTACGGATTTGCGGATATCCGCGTCTACCAGAAGAACTTTTTTTCCGATACTTCCCAGAGAAGAAGCTACGGCTACTGTAGTAGCGCTTTTTCCTTCTCCCGATACGGTACTTGTAAAGAGAATGGTTTTTAAGCTGCTGCCGCAGAACTGGATATTGGTACGCAGTGTCTTAATGGCTTCTTCATAGTAATAATCATTTCGTTCCGTATTTTTTAATTCCAGTCTCATCTCCATTTTTTACACCGCTCCCTTCGTTTTCTTCTTTTTTCTTCCCTTTTCGTTTTCTGATTTGCCGGTTTCATCCACATCCGGAATAGAAGCCAGTACAGTAAGTCCCAGATATTTCTCCACGTCTTCTTCTGTCTTTATAGTGTCGTCCATGATCACTCCCAGACAGATAATTCCGCTGATCAGTACGGCTGCTGCCAGACCGCCCATAGCCGCATTCTTTTTCACATTTGGAGAACTTGGTTTTTCTGCCGGTACGCCTTCCTCGATGATCTTGGGCGGAACCATTTCCATAATATCGCCTATGTAATCGGAAGAAGTCTTTGCTACCTCTTCTGCCAGCGCCTGGGCGCGGATCGGATCTGTATCCGATATGGTAATAGAAAGCACACGGGTATCTGCCGGGTTTCCAATGCTGATCTTGCTCTTCAGCTGATCCACGTTCATATCCAGCTTCTGTTTTTCAATCACCTGCTCTAATACCGGACGGCTGGTTACCAGTACGCTGTAGTCCTTGGTAAGCTGGCTGCCGATCTGCAGGTCTGCCAGTGAGGTAAGAGTTGTTTCCTTTGAAAGTACATAGACCATTGCGGTGGATTTATAAATGGGCGTCAGCAGGATCTTGCTGTACAGCCCCGCTCCGAAAGCTCCTACGATCAGCCCCAGGATGATCAGCCACAGCTTCTTTTTTAAAGCATAGGCCAGTTCCAGCAGATCGATCTGCATCTCGTCATTGTCATCAAACTTCTTTTCCATGGTATAACATTTCCTTTTCTTTTCATAATAGTTTTGCTACAGTACCTTGTTTTCCAGAATATATCTCTGATTTTTCCCAAATATGGCGGCCGCATCCGGACAGCCGCGCTTTTTTGACAGTTTTTTTAATGCCTCTTCCAGCCTGGGCGGCCTTGTATCCGGCCGGTGCATATCGCTGGCGGCAAAGTGGATCCTCCCCTTCTGGATTTCTTTCAGGCACCAGGCTGCCGTCCGGTCAAACAGACCGCCTGTCAGGCTTTCTGCATTGACCTGCAGACAGGCTCCGCTCTGGACCAGCTCCTCGGTCCTGCCTGTTTCACGAAGGCAAAGATACCGCTCTGCGTGAGCCAATACGGGAATAAATCCGGACTGGATCAGTTCCCGGACTGCCCGTCTTATGGTCTGAAATCCATCTCCCGGTTTGAATTCCACCAGAGCATACCTGCTTTCTGCCAGTGTGAGTGCTCTGCCCTGTTCCAGATACAGCGGCAGTTCTTCAAAATACCGCAGTTCCTGTCCCAGGCTTATTTCAAGTTCCAGCCCTTTTCTGTGAGCCAGCTCCCGGACGCCTGCTTTTAGTTGTCTTAACTGCTCCATATCCGTCTTTCTGGAAAAATGGGGGGTTGCGATAATATGGCGGACTCCCTGCGCCCAGGCTGCCTCCAGCAGACGGCCGGTTTCCTCCCAGTTTCTGGCTCCGTCGTCAATTCCCGGCAGAATATGAGCGTGGATATCGATCATTTCCAGCTGATCCGTCATTTTCTCTTTCCACCTTTTTTCCCCTGACTGAGAATCGTCTCATGAACCTGATCGGAAAGTCCGTTCATAGGCGTTTCACAGTACTGGCAGTAAAGGTTGTTTAAATAAGGCACTACCTCCTGCCCCCACTCGTAACCGGACATATAGTTTCCCAGAAACAAGGGGACATAGTCGGGATTCCCTTCCACAAATTCGTATACGTCACAGATAAAGCTGCTGGCGTCCACCGCAAAGCTTCCTCTCTTTTTGATCAGCATGCCGCCAATCCCGTTATTCTCCAGTATTTTTTTCAGCCGGTAATAAATCACCCGAAGATTATTTTTGGCGGTCTGTTCCGGTGACTGTTCATACAGCAGCCAGGCCATCTGTGATAAGGATACGCTGCTCCCTCTCTTATCCACCAGAACCGCCAGCATTTCCTTTGCCTTTTCACTGGAAAAATGGACTTGTTTCCCGTCTACAAATACATCGAACCCGCCAAAGGTTTTTATAAATATGTTTTGCCCTTCCCTCTGACTCATTAAATATCTCTCCCGCTTTTAATCGTATTCTTAATAAAAACTTAATTTTTATTAACTATCCTTTAATAAGATACACCATGAACCTTATCAGTACCGTTACAGTTTTGCATTGTTATGCATGTTTCCTGTATTTTCGTAACATTTTCAAAGTGTTTTTATTTTAGTACCGTTTTTTTTACATAATTTCCAAAAAAAGGACTGCAGGTATTCTGCCCTGCAGTCCTTTTTCCCCCATTACTTTATTATTCGTTCTGTGCTTCCCTTATTTTCCGGGTTTTAATTTCCTCAAACTTCTGAAGCAGATATGACAATGTAACCTCTGCCCAGCTGTACTCCGGCATATATTCGCCCATAAAGTAACGGTCTTCATTCTCCTCCAGCATCTCCCAGCAGTCGCACCGGATCCGCCGGCGGTTCAGCGCATAAAATCCGCGGCCTTTCCTCACGATATCTCCCAGCCCATAGCTGACGAGCGTTTTCTTGAGCCTGTACCACGCCACATGAATTGCCTGTCTGGCCGTTTCATCATCTTCCCCGTCCGAAAGGATCTGGGCCATCTCATGCAGGCTGACTTCCCTGCCGCCCTGGTCTACCAGAACTGCCAGCAGTTCTTTTGCTTTGGCATTTGAAAAATCAATCTCTTTCCCCCTATAATACAGGTCAAATCCCCCAAATGTTTTAATGTAAACCTTTTCTGCGTCCACTAAACTTATTTTACGGTACATTTATATACCACCCCCCCCCAGGTATTTCCGGAAGCAAGAACATATTTTTATACTAACACAGAAAGAGGTGTTTTTCCAGTAAAACGATAGTTAAATTACTAATTTTTGAACTGTCACAAATTTTGCGACAGTTGCAGGGGTACTTTACAATTCTTCATTCAAAGCGTTATTTATATGCTTACCAATCGTTTTTATATCTCTACCAAATAATTCAGCCATTTGATTTCTATTTAACCAAACTGTTTCTTGTTCTACTGCAACAGGAAGCGTTATCATTTTATCATATTTTCCCACCATAGTCTTGTGTTTTATAATGAGTTTTTATTGAGAATACAAAAAGGATGCCAGTCAATGCTTCCCTGATCTGACATCCTTTACTGCTTTATTTATATTCTTCAGGCCTCTTTTCCCTTCAGATATTCATCAATACCCTTCGCGCCTGCCTTACCTGCCTCCATAGCCAGGATCACGGTAGCTGCGCCTGTTACGGCATCGCCGCCGGCGTATACGCCTTCCTTGGTGGTCTTTCCATTGCTTTCATCTGCAATGATGCATTTCCACTTATTGGTCTGCAGTCCTTCGGTTGTAGAAGAAATCAGCGGGTTTGGTGAAGTTCCCAAAGACATGATCACCGTATCTACCTCGATGGTGTAGTCGGAGCCTTCTACCTCTACCGGTCTGCGGCGTCCGGATGCATCCGGCTCGCCAAGCTCCATCTTACGGACTACCATGCCGGTTACCCAGTCATTTTCGTCGGTCAGGATCTCTACCGGATTGGTAAGAAGGTCAAACTGTACGCCCTCTTCCTTTGCGTGGTGAACCTCCTCCACACGGGCCGGAAGCTCTGCCTCGCTTCTTCTGTATACAACATGTACCTCTGCGCCCAGACGAAGTGCGGTTCTGGCAGCGTCCATGGCTACGTTTCCGCCGCCTACTACGGCTACCTTTTTGCCCAGGAAGATCGGTGTGTCATAATCGTCTCTGAATGCCTTCATCAGGTTGCTTCTGGTCAGGTATTCATTTGCGGAGAATACGCCGTTGGCATTTTCACCGGGGATTCCCATGAACTTGGGAAGTCCTGCGCCGGAGCCGATAAATACGGCCTTAAAGCCCTCTTCGTCCATCAGCTCGTCAATGGTTACGGACTTTCCGATGATCACGTCTGTCTCGATCTTAACGCCCAGCTTCTTTACATTTTCAATCTCAGGACGAACGACTCTGGTCTTTGGCAGACGGAATTCCGGGATACCGTAGGTTAATACGCCGCCCGGCTCATGAAGTGCCTCAAAAATCGTTACCTCATAACCCATCTTTGCCAGATCGCCCGCACATGTCAGACCGGAAGGACCGGAACCGATGACAGCTACCTTGATACCGTTGGTCTTTTCAGGCTTTGCGGGAACGACGCCGTTTTCTCTGGACCAGTCCGCTACAAAACGCTCCAGCTTTCCGATGGAAACCGGCTCGCCCTTGATGCCGCGGATACATTTTCCCTCGCACTGGCTCTCCTGAGGACATACACGGCCGCAGACAGCGGGAAGGGCGCTGGACTCAGCAATGGTAGCGGCTGCATCCGCAAATTTGCCCTCTTTTACCTCTGAAATAAATTTGGGGATATTGATGGATACGGGACAGCCCTTTACGCACTGTGCGTTCTTGCAGTTTAAGCAGCGGGACGCCTCCTCCTGTGCTTCTTCCTGTGTATAGCCAAGGCAGACCTCTTCAAAGTTAGCTGCTCTTACTTTTGGCTCCTGTTCTCTGATGGGTACTCTCTTTAAAACGTCCATTATTCGTCACCTCCGCAGTTTCCGCAGCCGCCGTGATGGGTGGCTCCTTCCTGAGCCTTAAGGATGGCTCTGCCTTCCTCTGTCTTGTACATCTGCTGGCGCTTCATGGCCTGGTCGAAATCTACCAGATGGCCGTCAAACTCCGGTCCGTCTACACAGGCAAATTTCACCTCTCCGCCAACGGTTACACGGCAGGCGCCGCACATGCCGGTTCCGTCTACCATGATTGGATTTAAACTTACAATGGTCGGAATTCCCAGCTCCTTTGTAAGCTTGCATACGAATTTCATCATGATCATGGGGCCGATGGCTACGCAGACGTCATACTTCTTGCCCTGATTCTCCACCAGATCCTTGATCACGTCTGTTACCATGCCCTTGCGCTCATAGGAGCCGTCGTCTGTGGTCACATAGAGATTTCCGGCTACTGCCTTTAATTCATCCTCCAGGATCAGCAGATCCTTTGTCTTGGAGCCCTCGATCACATCCGCCTCAATGCCGTGCTCATGCATCCATTTTACCTGAGGGTATACGGGAGCAGAGCCTACGCCTCCTGCCACAAAGAGGTACTTTCTCTTCTTTACTTCTTCGATGTCTTCCTTTACAAACTCAGATGGCTGTCCTAAGGGGCCTACGAAATCCTGGAAATAATCTCCGGCTTTTAATTCCGCCATGCGCTGGGTAGATGCGCCTACGGTCTGGAATACGATGGTCACCAGTCCCTTTTCTCTGTCAAAGTCGCAGATGGTCAGAGGAATACGCTCTCCCACCTCGTCAATCTTTACGATAACAAATTCTCCCGGCTGGCAGGCTCTGGCTACTCTGGGCGCCTCTACGTCCATGAGATAGATCTTGTCCGCCAGACATTCTGCCTTAACGATCTTGTACATGATTTTCCTCCTCTTTTTCACTCATACCCCAAAACCGCAGATGCGCTTCTAATGGCATGTGTATTTATAAGACTCAGCTCCTCGGTTCTATTCGATCCGGATGCTGTAGCTCTTCTCCCAGGTTCCCCAGGCTTCCAGCTTCTGGATGCCCGGCCGGTCTTTTAATTCTCCCTTGTATCCGTCGGGAGCGCACAGGCCGTACCATGGCTCCAGGCATACAAATGGATGGGTTGCCTCGATGGTCCATACGCCCAGGTATGGAAAATCGCCGCATTCTATGGTCACATAGGGCGTTTCGTCAACCAGAAGGCCCACGCTTGAAATCTGCGCCCCGTCAAACATATAGGTAAGGACCTGGTCAAAGAATCCCTTTGTCACCGGAACCTGACCGTCCTTAAGCTTTAAGCTGCCGGTCTTTTCCTCCACCTGATATCCCTGGTCATTGGGTGCCAGATAGTGAAGCTCCTCCTGATGATTTCCCGCTTCTTTTCCTTCTTTATTAAATACCAGCGTATAATCGTAAATGGTCTTTCCCTCAGGTACCTGAAAGGCCGGATGGCCGCCGATCATAAAAAGGAGCTCCCCGGAATCGGGATTTTTTACTCTCCACATCACTTCAATGGTCCGCCCCGTAAGCCGATGCCCTATCTCCAGCTCAAAATGGAAGGGGTAAACCCCATAGGTATCCGGCGTATCCTTTAACCGGAACCAGCATTCATCCATATCGCAGAGCAGGGGTTCAAATTCCATATCTCTGGCAAATCCGTGGGGCGTAATACCATGCTCTTTCCCCTCATGGGTATATTTTCCATCAAAGCTCTTTCCTACAAACGGGAAAAGTACAGGCGCATGGCGATTCCAGACTGCCGGATCTGCTCCCCAGAGAAGCTCTCTGCCGGCCTTTTTGTCATAAATCCTTGTAAGCTCTGCCCCGTGACGATCCACGGTGATCAGCAGTTCCTCATTTTCAAGTGTAAATACGGTTCCATCATTCTTCATAAGTCATCCCCCCTTTCTGATGTCTGCATCATTGAATCTGTTGTGAAAATGTATTGCTGCACAGACTTCATATTATCATTTTCCAATGAATGTTACAACTGTTTTTAAGGATTTTGTCACATCCCGGTTCTCACATAGCGGCAAAAGGTATAGCAGAGGTCAAAATAAGTCTGTTCTTCCCCCTCCTCTGCCAGTTTCCAGTCCGGAGCCTGATCCAAATCCACAGGGAAACGCAGATCTGCGTCATAAACATAATCAATGGCAGTGAGATGAATGGTATCGCAGTAAGGCAGGAACTGCCGGTAAATGCTTTCTCCGCCCAGGATATAAATATCCTTTGGATCAAACTCCTCTAAATATGCAAGGGTCTCTTCCATACTGCGGCAGACCACAGCGCCTCTGGCCTTGAAGGACGGATCTGCGGAAAGAACCACATTGGTACGCCCTCCCAGAGGCTGGCCTCCGGGCAGTGTTTCCAGAGTTTTCCTTCCCATCACAACCACCTTCCCGGCGGTTTCCTTTAATAAAAGCTGGCGCTCCGCCGGAATATTTACCAGTGGGCGGCCATTTTTCCCGATCGACCAGTGTTTATCCGCTGATACAATAAGGTTCATCTGCTAAATCCCCCCTTTCCCGTCCGATACCGGCTGCTGCTCATACAGGCGGAATTCGTAGCGGATCCCATTGTCCTCTCCCGTTCCCAGCACTTTTGTCTGCTTCCATCTCGGCTCCCGATCCAGATCCGGAAATACCGTATCCGCAGGAAAGGTATGGAAAATGTGGGTAATATAGGCTTTTTTACAATAAGGAAGAAATGCTCTGTAGACCGTTCCGCCTCCAATGATAAAAACATCCTCACTGTCATACTGCTTTAAAAGCTCCAGCGCTTCCTCCACACTGCCGCACAGAGTTACGCCCTCAGGAGCATAGTCCGTATTTCGGGTGAGCACAATATTAACCCTGTTTTTTAAGGGCTTTTTGCCCGGAAAGCTCTCCAGGGTCTTACGCCCCATGACTACCACCTTTTCCTTCGTGGTTTCCCTGAAAAATTTCATATCCCCCGGAAGATGAGCCAAAAGCCCCCCATCCTTTCCAATGGCCCAGTTTTCATCTGCTGCTGCTATCAAATTCATGCACATATCTCCAATCTGCCGTAATGTATCCATTCTATCACATTTGCCTAAAAAATACATAACAAAAATCTCCCAGAATCATCATCCTGAGAGATTTTATTATGTATTTTTCGATATGCCTGGCTTCTGGAGTCTGGTGTCCAGAGCGACTTTGAAGGCCATTAGAAAATTTCAACCCCTTAGTTTTTCTTATGGCCGGAAACCGGAGCTCTGGACACCAGACTCCAGACCTCGATGCTATTTCAAAGCACTCCCTTTGCCCTCTTTTCCTCATAATCCTTCAGAGAAGCCAGCGCTTCTCCTGCCATAGGATACAGAGCGATCAGATTGAAAATCGTCATCAGGCCAACGCCTACGTCGCCCAAATCCCATACGATGGTGTAAGCAGCCAGTCCGCCGATAAAGAGCATCACCAGCGCCAGAACCTTATAGGCGGTCTGGGCGGCCCAGCTGTCTCCGAACAGATAGGAAACATTGCTGCGGGCATAGTACAGGATTCCAAGGAAGGTGGAAAAACTGAACAGCCACAGGATCACTGCGATAAAGATCACACCGAACTTGCCAAGATGATATCCCATAGCAGCCTGTAAAAGATCCATTCCTGCCAGAGAGCCGGTAATCTCATCCGGAGCTAAGAGCATTAAGAATGCGGTACAGCTGCAGATTACAATGGTATCAATAAATACGCCCAAAGCCTGAACCAGTCCCACCTTGGCAGGATGATCGGTCTTTGCGGTAGCTGCGGCGCAGGGAGCAGAGCCGGAACCGGCCTCATTGGAAAAGAGGCCGCGCTTTACACCATTCATGATCACTGCGCCGATTCCGCCGGCCACTGCCTGGCGCAGTCCAAAGGCCTCTGAAAAGATGCGCTCAAGCACAGCCGGAATCTGGCCGATATTTAACAGAATCACTCCCACTGTGATCAGCAGATACAGACCGGCCATTACAGGCACAATGGCATCCAGGGCTTTTACCGTGGCATTTTTACGAAGAACGATCACAGCGCCCAGGATCACCAGTACAATGGTGCTGTAAAGAGGCGGAATGTTAAATGCATTTTCAAAGGAGGAGGCCACTGAATTGCTGATTACCTGGCTGATGCCGCACCAGCAGATCAGGCCTGATATTGCAAAGAGCACAGAAAGAGGGAACCAGCGGGTCTGCTTCTTATTTTTCTGAAAAAATTTATGCATATAGTAGGCAGGACCTCCCCGGTAACCGCCGTAAAGAGGATCCTCTTCCTTATAAAGCTGAGCCAGCGTAGCCTCAATAAAGGCGGTAGTGGAACCCAGAAGGGCTGTGACCCACATCCAGAATACGGCTCCGGCTCCGCCTGCGGAAATCGCAGCCACAACGCCTACCAGATTTCCCATTCCTACACGGGTGGCAGTGGAAACTACCAGCGTCTGACAGGCAGAAAGCGCGGTTGTTTCTCCATCCTTCCGCTCCAGAGTAACCCTCAGCATATCCTTAAATAAACGCAGGGAAAGGAAACGGGTCCGCAGAGTAAAATAAATACCTGTAGGGATCAGCAAAAGCACCAAAAGAGAAAAGCTTATGCCTGCGCCCCCAGGCAGAGGCAGGGTGATCAGATCTCCCCACAGAAACTGATACACCGTTTGAATTAACGTAACCATAGTTTTAGACACTCCTTCTATATAGGACATAGATTTTTTCTGTGTTCCAGTATATAATAGTTATTATCATTTGTAAAATTGATAGTTTAAATCTCAACTATCTACATTTTCGATTGTTAGCAGGATAAAGTACAGGAGCGAAAGAAATGAACATAGATACGAAAAATATGGAAACCTTTATTCAGGTAGCGGAACTGTGCAGCTTTACAAAAGCTGCCAAAAAGCTGGGCTACTCCCAGTCTACCGTGTCATTCCAGATCCGCCAGCTGGAAGAAATGCTGAATGTGCGGCTTTTGGAGCGGATCAATCATACGGTCGCACTGACAGAGGCCGGCCGGAAGGTGCTCAATTATGCCCATCGTCTGGAACAGCTGACAGTGGACATGGAAAAAGAATTAAGGCCGCAGCCCTCTGTAAGCGGCCATGTGCGCATGGCTCTGGCAGATTCCCTTGCCTGCTGGATCCTGCGGGAGCACTATGAAAATTTCCGTGCTGCCTATCCGGGAATTACTCTGAAAATGGCAACTGCAAGCACGGAGGAGCTGTTCCGGATGCTGAATCAAAATGAAACAGACCTGGTCTATACGCTGGATCATCATGTTTACAACAGCGACTATATCATCGGTGCGGAAGAACGGATCCAGGCCCATTTCGTGGCAGCTCCCGGCTTTCTTCCCTTTTCCTCTCTGACTGTACCGGTCCGAGAACTGATCACCTTTCCATTTCTCCTGACAGAAAAGGGGATGAGCTACCGCCGTCTGATGGACGAGCATCTGGCCCGGTTCTCCCTGGAGGTACGCCCGGTTCTGGAATTTGGCAGTGCAGATCTTTTATGTACCCTTGTGACTCAGGGCGCCGGAGTGTCATTTTTGCCTGATTATGTAACAGAAGCCGCCCTAAAAAGCGGGCGGCTGGTACGGCTTTCTGTGCCGGAATTTAAGCCGGAGCTTTGGAGGCAGCTTCTCTACCACAAAGACAAATGGGTATCTCCGACCATGCAGACGGTGATCGAATATTTTTCCGGCCTTTCCCCGGCACATACGGATGCTTCCGCTCATATGCTGTTGTAAATGGCACTTTCAGGAGATTTTTATGAATCAATCTGAATCCTCCACCCCCGGCGACCGCTTCGCCCAGATCCTGCAATTTCAGACACCTGCGGCTCTGGCCTGGGTCCGCGGAAACACGCCCTATTCTCCCGGCTTAAGCGGTATGGTGCGTTTTTATGATACGCCTTACGGCGGTGTTTTGATCGAAGGGGAATTTTTCCAGCTCCCAAATAAGGGAATTTCCGGCTCCACCGACTTCTACGCCCTGCATATCCATGAAAATGGAGACTGCTCCGCGGGATTCACACGAACAGGCGGCCACTATAATCCCACAGGCACATCACACCCCTGGCATTCCGGCGATCTTCTGCCTGTTATGGGAAACAGCGGGTATGGATGGCTTGCTTTCTATGACAAGCGTTTTACAGTAAAGGAAATCATGGGACGGTCTGTGGTCCTCCACAGCGGACTGGATGACTTTACCAGCCAGCCGTCCGGGAATCCTGGGGTTGTGATTGGGTGCGGGGTGATCAGAGAGAGGTAGGCTTTACCTTCACCATACACCGCTTCCGATAAAATGCGATCCCATAACAGATCACGGTACTGTAATCCTCAGCAAATTCTTCCCCATACCGTCTGACATCAATCTGCTTTATGGCTCTTTCACAGTCATAGGGCAGATCCTCCAGGCGGCGGGAATATTTTACCTCAAATACTGCAATCCTGTTTCCATCGTAGTCCTGAACTACAACATCACTGCGGCCGTCTCCATGCTCTCTGTTTGATTTTACGATATATCCGGCACCGGCAAAAATCCCCGCCAGAAAAGCATGGTAAAAATCTTCTTTGTAGTCATGGTAGCTGATTGTTTTTCTAAGAAGCTTTGTCATCTCCTCTGTCAGCTTCTCTTCATCACGCTCCCATACTGCATGAAAAAGAGCCTTTCTTTCCCATAAACGGGCACTGTCATGGAACCATTTTATCACAGTATCTTCAAAAATTTCACGAATCTCCAGATTGGGAATCCATAAATTCCATTCCTGGCGTCCCTCCTCTTTTTCAGTTCCTGTAAGATATCCCGTTAAATACAGAATACTCCAAAGATTTTCTGCAGATGCATGAAGATAATCATAAGTAAGATCTTCCTCTATTTTCTGAGAAATTTTGTCTCCTGAAAGCAAGATTTCAAATTGTTTTATAGTATCATTTTCTGCCTGATCAATAAAAGAACGGATAATAGCATTGTCGCTTGTATTGCGCCAATAGCTCCTGGGCATAGCCTGAGGATCCAGGCATAATGCATTTATATGGTTCATCACATCCCAGGGCGAGTACACATCTATGCTTCCAAAACGATATCCATCATACCAGTTTTTGATTTCCTGACTATGAGAAGTATTTTGAGTATCTGCAAGAATCCTGTCTACTTCTTCCTGCGTAAAGCCAAAAAATTCATCCAGACGATTATCCGATATTGTATCTGTAATAAAGTTATTTGTTCCCGTAAAAATGCTTTCCTTGGCAATCCGAAGACAGCCTGTCACAACCGCCAGATGCAGGAAGGAATTATCCTTCAGAGCCTGAAGAATACCGCGCATCACATACAGCATTTCCTCATAATATCCCTTATCACTGGCCTTAGCAAGAGGCACATCATACTCATCTATCAGCAGAATCACCGTTTTTCCATAATATTGTCCCAACAGCCTTGTAAGAAATAGAAGACTGTTTTTAATTTCTTCCCCAGAAGCCTTTTTTCCTGCAATACGATCAAATATTTCTCGATCATATACCATCATTTCAGGGTTTTCCAGTAAGTAGATATGCTGCTTATAAAGCTCTGCGATCACAGCCTCTATCATGGAATAGGCATCCTTAAAACAGCTTCCGAATACAGATCTGAACGTCACATGGATGACCGGCCATTGGTTCATCCACGCCTCGCAAAGTTCCTTATTATCTGCTATTTTCAGCCCACTGAATATGGGGCGGCTGTCCTTTCTGATATCAAAAAATTCTGCCAGCATACTCATATTCATAGTTTTTCCAAACCGCCGGGGCCGGGTAATCAATGTAACCTTGATTCCCGGTGTTTTTAATAATTCCTCGATCAATCCTGTCTTATCAACATAATAGTAATCCCCTTTGCGGTATTCTGCAAAGTCGGAGCTTCCTACTGAAATTTTAGGCCAGGCCATACTTTCGATCCCCCTTTCTATCTCCCTATAAATAAAAACCTGCCGACAAATGCCTTTACCTATGCATTTCCCAACAGGTCCTTATTCTCTAAAAATACTTCTTGCTTCCCCAAAGATTACTCTTCTTTAAATCCAGATATTCATTATAGGCCTTTTCAAGGATCTGCTTTTCATTGGAGAATTTCAGCAGATGGTAGGCTTCGTAAAATTTGTAATATCCGGAATCCAGAAAGTACTCTTCCCGCTGTGGTTTGCTGTAATAGCTGTCGGCCATCATCAGATACCAATGTACATCCTTTTCCACAACATCCTGTGGGGTATTGAAGGTATACTGGCTTTTTCCGATATATTTGATGATGGATGCGCTGACCCCGGTTTCTTCCTTGACCTCTCGCAGCGCCGTTTCCTTATATTCCTCTCCAGCTTCTACGGTTCCTTTGGGAAGAACCCAGCCCTCGTACTTGTTTTTGTAATTCTTGTACAGCACCAGGATCTTTCCTCGAAATATAACCACACCGCCGCAGCTCGTTGCTTCAATCATTGCAATCCCTCCTGGTTTTGGTGTGAACCTGGCTGCCCTGCGCAGCCGTGACTGGTTTTAGTATACAACGTTTGGAAGGGATATGCAAGAATTTTCACTTTCCCTGTTATATCTGTTCTAATACCTCCTGCAGGTCCAGCGTCTTCATTCCATTTTCAAGTTCAAAATAGGGCACTCCGATTTTTCCCTCTTTCTTTGGCCCGTCAAACAGAGCCTCCTCATCCCTGATCTTTAAAAATGCCTTCATTTCCGTCAGGCTGGCTGAGATATTTCTAAATTCCAGGTCTGCTCCCTTATCCTCCAGCTTGTAAATTGCATATAATGTATCTTTGCAGAGATGGGTTCCGTACATGATTACTTTCATTGTTGTGCTCCTTTTTATCTCATTTTTTCATAATGTAACAGCTGTCCTATTATCTGTCAATAGTATCTAAAGGAGCAATACATCCCTGGCTAGTTCCCTCTTGACAAAATCCGCTTTCGGATTTATACTCTCCTATACAAAAACCGAAATCGGATTATCAATTTATAAAGGAGCCTCAGCCATGTGCAGCAGCCATACCGCAAAAGAATTAAATCTTAAATTTAACCAGTTATACCGCCGTCAGTGCAATCTCTACCACACCTATGCAGCGGCCTGTCATCTTTCTGATACTGCATTTTCCATTCTTTACTGCCTCTGTGAAACAGAAGCAGATGAACATACCACACCATTTACTCAGCACGAGCTGGCTGAACTTTGCAGCCTGCCGCGCCAGACAGTGAACTCTGCCATCAGTGGTCTGGTAAAAAATGGATATGTAAGTCTGGAGCAGTTAGCCGGAGCCGGCAATACCAAGGCAGTATACCTGACAGAAAAAGGGACTCAGCTCTGCCGGCAGATTGTAATCCCCCTGATTGAGGCGGAGCAGCATTCTCTGGCACAGATGACCGCAGAAGAGGTAGAGCTGTGCCTGAAGCTGTCTGTCCGCCAGTTAGACTTGTTTGAGGAGGAGCTGGCTTTAATCCTTCCGAAAAAGGAACACCCCTCCGGGGAATAAAGGAGAATTTGACATCATGCAATATTTTATACGATTTCTGAAACCTTACCGAATGACCTGTGTCCTGATATTCTTTACCGTGCTTTTAGATGTGGCCGGAGCCCTTCTGGTGCCTACGGTAACCGCCAAAATGTTAAATCTTGCCGCAGCAGGCGCAGGGCTTATGCCGATTCTTCACGAGGGTCTTATCATGCTGGCAATCTCCCTGATGGCCGGTTTCGGCGCTTTGTGGGGAAGCTTTCTCTGTGCGCGCCTGTCTGCCAGGCTGGGCCGGGACATGCGTGTGGCTGTCTATGAAAAAAGCCTGAGTTTTTCCGCAGCGGATTTTGAGCGGTTCGGAACAGCTTCCATGGTAACCAGAACTTTAAATGACATTAACTCTATCCAGACTGCCTTTGTCATGTGTATCCAGATGGTTCTTCCGGTTCCGATCATGTGTATCCTGGGCATCGTTTTTGCATTTCGAATCCATCCTTCTATGGGATATCTGGTTACAGCCATAGTAATTTTTCTGCTGGCAGCAGGTTTCTTTATTATCCGCAGGGCTGCTCCTATCTTTGAACGGCTTCAGCGGTTTTTAGACCGGGTGAATACGGTTCTCAGAGAAAATATTACCGGTGTGCGCGTGATCCGTGCCTTTGGAAAGGAACACCATGAAGCGGGACGGTTAAACCGGACCTTTTCTGATTATGCCGATTCTGCCATCCGGGCCAACCGGCTCTTTGCAGCACTGGACAGCATTGCCAATGTAGCGATCAACCTGACGGTTGTTGCAATCCTGTATATAGGCGGCAATCTGACCGGAGCCGGGGCCATGGAAATCGGCGGCATTACGGCTGTGACTGAATATGCGATCTGGATCCTGTTCTATATCATGATGGCCCAGATGGTTATCATTATGGTACCCAGAGCCCTGGTGTGTATTGAGCGAATGGCTGAGATCCTGTCACTGGAACCGGAGATACAGGATAAGCTTCCGGTTCCGGCTGAAACTGAAATCGTGAAACCTGATCCCCATACATCTGAGGCACTTGATTTTGGGGGCGCTGCCTCCTCCCACGCTCTCCTGTCCTTTGACGATGTTACCTTCCGCTTCCCGGATGCGGATGAGGATACCTTAAGTCATCTGGCCTTTCAATGTGAGAAGGGCACTACAACTGCCATTATCGGCGGTACGGGAAGCGGAAAATCCACCATTGCAAAGCTGATTCTGCGCTTTCACGATGTTACCTCCGGACAGATTTGTCTGGATGGAACCGATATCAGGGAGCTTCCTCAGAAAAAGCTTCGTGATGCAGTATCTTATGTACCCCAGAAAGCCTGGCTCTTTTCCGGCACCATTGAAGAAAACCTGCGGTATGGAAATCCCAACGCCTCGGAGGCGGAGCTGCGGACAGCTCTGGATACAGCTCAGGCGGGCTTTGTATGTGACCTGCCGGATGGCCTGGCTTCCCATACAGCTCAGAGGGGCACGAATTTTTCAGGCGGACAGAAGCAGCGCCTTTCCATCGCCAGGGCACTGGCAAAAAAAGCCGCTGTTTATATCTTTGACGACAGTTTTTCCGCTCTGGACGCAAAGACAGACGCAGCTCTCCGCCATGCTTTAAAGGATGCCACGAAAGATGCGGCTGTCATCATCATCGCCCAGCGTGTAAGCACCATTCTTCACGCGGACCAGATCCTGGTGCTGGATGACGGGAAAATCGCAGGACTGGGCACTCATTCCTGGCTTTTGGAGCACTGTCCGGTATATAAGGATATTGTGCGTTCCCAGCTTCGTGACGCCTGATTTTGTCATATTTTAAGGGAGGTTCATTGATTTTATGGAAAATGACCAGAATTATTTTGATACAGAAGTATTTGAAGCAAAGCATATGAAAAAGACCATTCTGCGCTTTATCCGCTCTATGGGGAAGCAGAAATGGAGACTGACCGTTGTATTTATCTGTATTGCCTTTTATACCTATTTTACGGTCATGGCGCCCTTATACAGTGCAGATGTGGTAGACCTGATCTGGAACCAGATGAAGGAGGCAATGCATACCGGACAGCATTTTCAGATCACCTGGGAGTTTGGCGGAAGGCAGCTTTTCTCCCTTCTTCTCATGTTTTTAGCCTGCGGTATCTTCTATTCCCTCCAAAGCTTTCTTATGGCAAACTTTGCAGAAAAATTGAATCTGCAGCTGCGGGGGGAGATCAGCGAGAAGTTAAACCGTCTTCCCTTGTCCTACTTTGACCGCCAGCAGCCGGGAGCCATCATGAGCCGGGCCACCAATGACCTCGAAAAAATGTCCGAGGCTCTTCAAACAGGACTTCTGCGCCTGTTTATGGCTGTTGGAACCATCCTGGGTTCTCTTTCTATCATGGCTTACTTTGACGGATTCCTCACTGCGGTCTTTTTGTTCTTCACCGCAATTTCCCTGCTGGCAGCCAAAGCCGCTTCACAAAAGACCCTGCGCTATGCGGCCAGACGCCAGGACTGCACGGGAAAACTCAACAGCCTTATCGAAGAAGCATACAGCGGCCGTATGCTGATCAAAGCCTTTAACCGGGAAGAGGAAAGTCTGGCCCAGATCCGCCAGGCCGCTGTGGAGCTGGCAGACGCTTCCGAAAAAACAGATTGGATCATCAATGCCATTAACCCCGGAATCCGCGTTATCAACCGGTTCGGACAGGTTGCTGTGGCTGTTTTGGGAGGTGTTATGCTCTTAAAGGGCCACCTGACCCCGGGACGGTTCCAGGCGTTCTTCCAGTATGCCAATCAGGCCGGAGAACCCATTACCGAGCTGTCCTATATGATCAATTCCCTCCAGTCTGCCCTTGCATCGGTGGAACGGGTCTATGAGCTGCTGGACGAAGAAGAAATCCTACCGGATCCTGAGCATCCGGCCTGTCTTCCCGCCCCAAAGGGCCATGTGGACTTCTCTCATATCCGTTTCGGCTACACTCCGGAGCGCACCCTCATGTCTGATATCAGCTTTTCCGTAAAAGAAGGGCAGAAAATCGCTATCGTAGGCGCTACGGGTGCGGGAAAAACCACGCTGATCAATCTGCTGATGCGTTTCTATGAAATCGGCGGCGGAACCATTTTACTGGACGGCGTAGACACCCACTCCTTAAGCCGGGCCGGCCTTCGCCAGGCCTTTGGCATGGTACTGCAGGACACCTGGCTTTTTGAGGGGACCATTGCGGAAAATATTGCCTATGGAAAGCCGAATGCTTCCAGAGAAGAGATTATTGCTGCTGCAAAGGCAGCCAGAGCCGACTTTTTTATCCGTACGCTGCCTAAGGGATACGATACGGTTCTTGGAAGCGATGCGGAAACTATTTCCGCAGGACAGCGCCAGCTCCTTACCATCGCCAGGGTCATGCTCTGCGATCCTGCCATCCTGATCCTGGATGAGGCTACCTCTTCTGTGGATACCCGGACGGAAATGGAGATCAGCCGTGCCATGAACACACTGATGAAGGGCCGTACTTCTTTTGTGATCGCCCACCGTCTGTCTACCATTGTGGATGCGGATCTGATCCTGGTAATGCGGAATGGTACGATTATCGAGCAGGGGAATCACAAACGCCTCCTGGAATCAGGAGGCGCTTATGCGGAACTGTATAACAGTCAGTTTGCTTAATTTAATTACTGATTTAAACCATTAAATATCTTTTCAGCCGTAATCGGAAGCTCTCTGATCCGGACGCCGACTGCATTGTATACTGCATTGGCAATGGCCGGGGACGGAGTATTGATTACGATCTCACCAATGGACTTGGCGCCAAAGGGGCCTGTCGGCTCATAGCTGCATTCCAGCTCTACCTGCACCCTGCCAATGTCCAGACGGGTGGGAAGCTTGTACTGCATCAGGGAATTCTCGCAGACATGGCCGTTTTTCAGATAGGTTACATCCTCGTAAAGAGCCATTCCGATGCCCTGTACCAGTCCGCCCTCTGTCTGTACTCTTGCCAGATTTTCATTTAACGGCGTACCGCAGTCAACGGCTGATACAAACTGGATCAGATCGATCTGTCCGGTTTCCATATCTACCTCTACTTCTGCCGCACCTGCCATGAACGGAGGCGGAGATACGGGAGATGTACAGGATTCGGTTGCCTGAAGTGCCTCGTTATTAAAGCACATAGCTCTGTTTCCGATATCCAGAAGAGAAATCTCATTTTCAAATCCTGAGCCTTCGGGCACCGGAGTGAGACGCTTTACGGATTTTCCGGTAAATTCCAGTTCATCCTCGCCGCAGCTTAAGTATTCTGCGGCCTTCTTTATAATCTTTTTCTTTAAGGTCTCGCAGGTCTTAACCACTGCGTTTCCGGTCAGGTAGGCCGTACTGGAAGCATAGGAACCGGAGTCATAGGGAGAAATATCCGTATCTACGCCGTAGACAACGATATCATCCATCTCACAGTTCAGACACTCTGCCGCTACCTGCGCCAGGGTGGTATCGCAGCCCGTTCCCATATCGGATGCACCGATGGTCATGGAATAAAAACCGTCATCATTTACCTTGATGGTTACAGAAGCCACATCTACCTTTGAAATAGATGAACCCTGCATAGCCATGGCAATTCCTACGCCGCGGACCTTTCCATTTCCCATATCCTTTCTGGGATACTTCTCATCCCAGCCGATCATTTCCTTTACACGATCCACACAGCGGTCCAGCGTGCAGCTTTCTGCCGTTTCTCCGTAATATGCAGGCATTACTTGTCCTTCACGGACCATATTTTTTTCACGCAGCTTAACCGGATCCATATGAAGCTCTGCAGCCAGCTCGTCAATGGCAGACTCTACGGCAAAAATACCCTGGGTCGCACCATAGCCGCGGTATGCGCCTGCAGACATACGGTTGGTGTAGACTACATCATAGGCAAAGCGGAAGGCCTTTGGAGTTCCGTACAGAGGAATAGATTTGTGTCCGGAAAGTCCTACGGTCGTCGGCCCGTGCTCGCCGTAAGCGCCTGTGTTGGACAGGGTGTAAACGTCGATTGCCTGTAAAATGCCTTCGTCGTCGCAGCCTAATTTTACCTTTACTTCCATCTCATGGCGGGGAGAGGAAGCAATCTGGGACTCGTAGCGGCTGTAAACGATCTTTGCGGGCTTTCCTGTCTTCATGGTAACGATGGCAGGGTAAACCTCTGCGATTACAGTCTGCTTGGCTCCGAAGCCGCCGCCGATCCTGGGCTTGATCACACGGATCTTTGACTTTGGCACATCCAGCGCATGAGCCAGGATCCGGCGCACATGGAAGGTAACCTGGGTAGATGCGGTTACAACCAGTCTTCCGTAGATATCCATATAGGTGAAAGCCCGGAAGGTCTCCATCATGGCCTGCTGATTTGCCTTTGTATGGTAAACACGCTCAATTACATGGCTGCTGCCTGCAAATGCGGCTTCCAGATCTCCGGCCTCATCCTTACCGCAGGCACAGAGATTGCGCATATTATCAGCGCCAACGGGACAGAGGGCCTTCCAGTCCTCCTCAGGATGAACTAAAATGTCTCCGTCCTTTGCATCATGCATATCGAGAACAGGCTCTAATACCTCATATTTTACCTTGATCAACCGCATGGCCCGGTCTACACAGGCCTCGTCCTCACCTGCTACAATGGCTACCGCGTCGCCCACGAAGCGCACTCTCTGATCAAGGATCAGACGGTCATAGGGGCTGGGCTCCGGATAGGTCTGTCCTGCCATGGTAAAGCGCTTCTTCGGCACATCCTTCCAGGTAAGGATACATTCGATTCCCTGTACCTTGGAGGCTACGGCGCAGTCGATCTCACGGATCAGCGCATGGGCATAGGGGCTGCGCAGAACCTTTACGATCAGGCAGTCCTTCATGGCAAGATCATCCGTATACACCGGCTTTCCCGTCACAAGAGCTTTCGCATCTCTCTTGATCAGGGGTGCGCCTACTACACGCAGTTTTTTGGCCTCAGCGGGCCGCTTCTGTGAATATGCCATCAGTCCCTGCCTCCTTTCTGCTTTGCATCCAGATACTTTTTAACTGCACGAAGCTGGGACATATATCCGCTGCAGCGGCAGAGATTTCCGGCTAAATACTCCTTGATCTCGTCCTCTGTAGGATCCTTTAACTCCCGCTCCATGGCCAGTACGTTCATAATAAAGCCCGGGCTGCAGAAGCCGCACTGCTCTCCGCCCTCAGCGGCTAAAAACATGCCAAATTCCTCTGCCTCCTTCTGAAGTCCCTCCAGAGTAGTTACATGACGTCCATCCGCTCTGAGAGCCAGAGTGGAACATGACAATACGGGCTTTCCGTCCAGCCAGACAGTACACAGGCCACAGTTTGCTGTTTCACAGCCTCTTTTTACGCTGTAGCAGCCCAGTTCACGCACCAGATCAAGAAGCACCGTATCCGGACGCACCTCTGCCTGAACCTGTTTTCCATTTAAACGAAAGCGAATCTCCATTACCGGCTCACACTCCTTCCCTTTAAGCGCTCCATGAGGCGTCTTACATACACAACTGCCAGGCTATGGCGGTACTGTCCGCTGCCTCTTGTATTATCTCCATAGGAAACTGCGTCTGCTGCCTGCTTTGCCATTTCCTTTATGGTGTCAAAATTATCTTCTGTAAATTCTACTAACGCTGCCTTTGCCGGTCTGGCTCCGATGGATACGAACCACTGGTTGCCCAGATTTGCAGCGCAGACTGCAAGCAGCGGGAAATCCGTACTGGAATTTCTCTGGCTGATATAGGCAGCCTTTCTTCCGTCCTTTTTGATCACCACACGGACAAGGATATCTCTGTCATCCCTGTGAACCGGACGGGCTGCGAACTCTTTGATCGGCACCATGCCGCCGTGGTACAGCTCTACATAAGCGTCAAGAGCCAGCAGGCAGGTAAGGATATCGGAAAATCCGAAACGGGCATATACGCTTCCGCCTACAGTTGCGCAGTTGCGCATCTGAACTCCTACGATATGTCTGGTGCACTCCTTAAAAATGCCTCCGAAATATGTATTCAGTCCTTCATGAATTTCCAACTGTCTCAGGCTGCACATGGCTCCTATGGAAAATTCCTCTTCATTTTCTTCAATCTGGTCCAGCCCAAGACCGGATAAGTCGATGACCATACGCTTTGTCACGTTTGTCATCTTCAGCCACACCATGCCTCCTACTACCAGGCTGCTGCGTTTCTGGCACAGCTCGTATGCCTCAGCCAGGCTGGTTACCTTAACATAATCATCTGCTCGAAACACCTGATCGCTCCTTTCGTCATTTGCAACGTTTCCTTTTGTATCAGACAAACAGAGGCATTATAGCACGAAATACCGCTGTTTTCTACATAGTTCGCTATTTTTTCAAAAGATATGCGTCAAACATGGCCCTGGCAACAGGCCCTGCTATCTTTCCTCCGCTTCCCGACTCCTCCACCAGCACCGTAACTGCAATCTTTGGAGCTTCTGCCGGGGCAAAGCCCGTAAACCAGGCATGCGTTTCCTTTCCGGTTTCAAATTCCGCAGTTCCTGTTTTAACTGCAGCGGTGTAATCCTCTGTACGGACCGCAGAGCCTGTGCCCACATCCGTCACAGCCTTCATAAGCTCTGTGAGCTTTCCCGCCTCATCTGCCGTCATCATGGAACCATAGGCCTCCGGAAGAAACTTCTTAACCTCTTCCCCGCCTGCACTTACTACCCGGTCTAACAGATAAGGCTTCATCAGCGTTCCCCCATTAGCCACAGCCGAGGTGATCAGGACACTGTGCAGGGGCGTGATCAGGGTAGTTCCCTGTCCGATGGAGGTCTGCAAAATCTCCCAGATATCGGCTCCGGCTTTCATATTGAAGCTGCTCTCTTTATAAGGAAAGCCGGAAAATGGCAGCGGCCGGTTATATAAAAGTTCCTCTGCCGTAGCTGCAAACCGGTTTAAATCCAGCTCCAGCCCCATGCTTGAAAATGCTCCGTTGCAGGAATTGGCAAAGGCCTTTACAAAATCCTGGCTGCCATGAGCCTCGCTGTGAAAGCATTTGATGGAATACTCTCCATTGTGATATACGCCATTGCAGTCAAAATGAAAGTCTTTGTAATTGTCCGGATGCTCCCTGATATATTCCAGGGCAGTCAGGATCTTAAAGGTAGAACCGGGAGCATACAGCCCCTGGGCCGCGCGGTTTAAAAGCTGGCTTTGGGTATTGGCACTGTCTGTGAGAGCAGCCCAGTCCGTAAGCAGCGTATTGGGATCATAGTCCGGCTTTGACACCATCGCTAAAATCTTTCCCGTGTCCGGCTCCATGGCGATCACCGCTCCTCTTCGGTCTCCCAAAGCGGAATAGGCGGTCTGCTGAAGATTGATGTCCAGAGTGGTTACCACATCATCTCCCAGATTTTTCCTTCCGCTTAATTCATTTACCGCCTGCTCGATGAGATTTACATGGGATGTAAGGAGATAAAAATTTGCCAGAGACTCAATTCCTGTCTTTCCCTTGGTGGAATACCCTACTACATGTGCAAATACATCCCCATGGTCGTAAACCCGCAGCTCATTTCCATCCTCATCCTCCTCATTGTGAGCCAGAACCGTACCGTCAGACGCCAGGATCTTCCCCCTGTGAACCCGGTCGGAAAAACGGTCCAGACGGGCATTGTAGGAATTATTGATCACCTCCGGTCCCTGTATCTGTATAAAATACCCTACATATAAAATAAGTGCCAGAAACAGCAGGGCAATTCCATAGGTAATCCTGAGGATACTGCGGTTTGCAGGAGATTCCCCTGTCTGTTTTTTTCCTTTTTTTGCCATCAGTCCTCAGCCACCCCCATCTCTTCTTCGTCATTTCGTTTAATAATATACAGTCCCTGGATCATGGCAAAGAGCATAAAGGTGCTCACAATGGAACTGCCGCCATAGCTTACAAAGGGAAGAGTCACGCCGGTAGACGGGATAAACTTCGTCACGCCGCCTACAGTTAAAAATACCTGCGTCACATACTGGATTCCCAGCCCAAAGGCAATCAGCTTGTAAAACATGGCCTGCATCCGGGAAGCGATCATCATAAACTGGATAAAACAGCCCAGACAGATTAAAAGCAGGCAGACGGCAAAGATGCCTCCAAACTCCTCTCCTATGGCCGCAAAGATAAAATCCTTTTCCACCACTGGGATTTTTCCCGGCATTCCCTGGCACAGCCCCATGCCAAACCACCCTCCTGTACCGATGGCAAACAGCGACTGGGTGATCTGATAACCCGTATTGTCAATATCCGCCCAGGGATTTTTCCAGGCAGCCACTCTGCGCTTTACATGGTCAAACAGGCCAAAGGCAGCAGCGGCCGCTCCGCAGCCAAGTCCAATCCCGCCAAACAGATACAGCTTCTTTCCCGTGGCGATAAAAAGCATAAGCACATAGCTTACAAACAGGATCAATGCTCCTCCCAGATCCTTTGACAGAACCAGGATCAGCACATGGGCCGCTGCGGCGGCAGTTGTAATACAGACTTGTTTCAATTCCGTGGACTGGTAAAACATGGAAGCCGTAAAGAGCACAAAGGTCAGCTTTACAAATTCCGAGGGCTGGATGGAAATTCCTCCAATGGTAAAGGAAAGCTGCGCTCCAAAGCTCTCATCCCCTCCGATCCAGACCGCAAGAAGAGCCAGGATCCCCACCGCGGCGTAAATCCACTGGAATTTATAAATCTGCCAGAACCGCTCCATGATCCACGGGATCAGCCAGGAAACAACGGCTGCCCCGCAGATAATTACAAACTGCTTTAGAGCCTTATCTAAGGGATCTGCACGAAACATGGACAAACGGCTCAGCATAATCAGGCCTACGGCCAGAAGCATACAGGTGTTATTTACCAGAATCCGTGAAACATTCCGGTAAAAACGCCGCGTAAGGAAAATATAAACCAGGAAAAACACAGCCTGGGCTGCATAAAAGGCGGCTAAAAGCCCCGACGTCTTTTCATCCTCTGCCTTTAAAAACAATGTCATATAGGCCAGAAAATGCATAAAAAACATTACATGGTTCTGTCTGGCGCAGAGCCTTAGCTTCCGTTCCCGGTCCGGGAAGGAAAAATAGCGGAAATTCGCCCAGGTGTAGACAGCCATGAGAAAAATCATCACATATTTGGACAGTTCCAGGATCAGATTAACCATACCCTATTCTACTCCCCGCCTGAAATGGCCTCTGGTAAATTCTGTAAATGGAGGCTCTGCGTTTTCTCCTCTGATAAACTCTGCTGCAAAGGCATTTAATACTGCCTTTGTCTCCTCCCCTGTTTCTATTGTAAAGCACAGGCGCAGTCCCTCAGGAGCCAGACGCTTTACAGAATCTGCGCAGCCGTGAAGGGACACGGGAAGAGGATTTAAAATCGTATTATAGCAGAACGCACAGTGATTCTGAACCGGCAGCCGTGCTCCGGTTCTGTCCTTCATCCACAAAAGAGAGGGACATTTACTGCAGCCTTTTACGGTCTTTGTAATGCACTGGGCCGATACCATCATGGGCGCCCGGCCATAAACGATCAGCTCTGCCGGAAGCCCCTCTCTGCGGCAGGCCTCAAAAACAGGCTCCAGCTCTCTGCTGTTCAGTTCCCATGGCGCAGTGATAAAAGCAGCCTGCTCCTCCTTCAATGTGTGTACTGCCCCATGATTCCATGCATAGACGGAGGCGTCAAAGGAAGCAGAAAAGGAAATCTGCTCCTCTCTCATCCACTGTATTTCTTCAAAGGCACGGATTAAAAGGCCGTCAAAACCTGCCTGCTCCAGACAGGAACGGTATGTTCGGAAAAATCCTATGGCATGGGTCCTGAAAATGTGCGGGAGGGTAAGATAACACTCCTTTCCGGCCTGATGGATCAGCTGTACAAATTCTGCCCAGCGCCCCGGCTGAAAGGATGAAGCATCCAGACAGATCCTCCTGACCTCCGGCACGGCAAGCGCTGCAGACAGCTGATCCCCGGTTTCTGCGGATACCGTAAGATACATCGGTCTTTTACCTGCACTCTCATCCGGGACAGGCCCGGCGCATCCAGCCGCCCGGCTGCTTTTCTCACCGGAATCTGCACCGTTCTGAACTTCTCCCGCCTCCGGCGCCTTTCTTCTCCACTGATTCTGGATCGCCTCTGTAAGCGCCTCAAAGCCCTCTCTGCGCAGTTCATTTAATGCCTGAACGGGAAGAAACAGCGCTCCGCATACCTCTGCCTCAAGCTCTGTAAATTCAAAAGCCGTAGCCCCTGTTTTCCCCAGCTGGCGGATCACCTTTTCTCTGGTCATTGGCTGGTTTTTCGCAGCCTGAGGCTCCTGTCCGGAAACCGTCACAGAAATATCCCCGCAGGTCAGCGTAAGCACGGACGGAAGTCCCTCCGCCAGATATGCATACCCCTCCACAGGCTCTTTCTTCTCTGTTTCCACATATTCCCGATCCAGAAAGTCAAAGAGTTCTTTGTTCGTTTCCCGAAATTCCGGCTTTTCCTTTAAAGCGATCATGTCGCGGCCATTATGTCTGGTGTAGTAGCCGGAGGTAAAGCCTCCCCGGTCAAACAGATCCAGAAGCTCTTTTTTATCCTCCGGCTCCACATAATACCCTTCTGAACCGTATTCCAGATACCGGTCCAGATACTTCCGGTAAATCCGTACTACCCCGGCCGTATATCTGGGACTCTTCATCCTTCCTTCAATCTTCAGTGAAAATACACCTGCTTCCAGAATCTGGGGCAAAATATCCAGCGTGCACAGATCCTTCATGCTGAGGACACACTTCTGATCCTCTTTATTGACAGCCGTTCCGTTTTCCTGCTCATATACCCGGTAGGGAAGACGGCAGGGCTGGGCACACCGGCCCCTGTTACCGCTTCTGCCCCCGATCAGGCTGCTCATAAGGCACTGTCCGGAATAGCAGTAGCACAGCGCCCCGTGGACAAAGGTTTCAATATCCATTCCCGTCTCATCATAGATCCGGCGGATCTCCTCTAAGGATACCTCTCTGGCCGGCACTACCCGGCAGCAGCCCAGACGCTTCAGCTCCTTTGCCCCGTAAACACTGGTAATGGTCATCTGGGTGCTGGCGTGAAGTTCTATTCCCGGAAAATGCTCCCGAATAAAGGACAGGGCTCCCAGGTCCTGAACGATCACACCGTCCAGTCCGGCTTTATAATAGGGAAGCAGATACTCATATAATTCTCCCAGCTCATTCTCCTTAAAGAGCGTATTTACGGTCATATAAAGGCGGCAGCCATGGAGATGGGCGTATTCAATGGCTGCGATCATCTCATCCTGATCTGCATTTTGAGCATAGGCTCTGGCTCCAAACCGCGCTCCTCCCATATATACAGCGTCAGCGCCCGCTGCCACTGCTGCCTTTAAGCTTGCAAAGGAGCCTGCCGGAGCAAGCAGCTCTGCTCTTTTTTTCTCTTTCATGTTATTTCCGCCTTTCCTGGTCTTTTAACGGATCCAAAACCACATTTCTCCCCCGTTCTCTTCAGGGATAACGAAAGGATGCCCCATACGAATCCATGAGACATCCCCCCGATGCTGTCTTTTTTGTATCCTTCTATCTGCGGCCTCTGTGAAAGCCTGCCTTTCTGGCTGCCTGAAGCGCTCTTCTTGCCAGCTCTTCATCGGAAACAGGCCGAACCTCTTCTTCAGGAGCAGCCGCCGGTTCAGAAACCTCCGCTTCTTCATTCGAAACCTCTGCCGCTTCCTCTTCTGCGGTCTCTTCTCCTGTCTCTTTCCCAACCTCAGGTTCTTCCTCCAAAACAGGATTCTCCTCAACAACAGGCTCTTCCTCAGAAGCAGCCGCTTCTCCCACTGCCCGGAGTTCGTTCTCCTGATGAAGCATAAGGGCTTTCATCTGCTCCGCCTCTGTCACTGCCTCAGCCCGCTCCTGAGACAGCCTTTCATTCTGGCGGGTAAGATTTCTGTTTTCCCGTTCCAGCTTCGCTAAATGTGAAGCCGTCTCCTCCAGCTGCACCTGGCGCTCCTCCAGATCCTTAAGCACAGCTTCCAGCTTCATCTGAGTGCTTACCAGCTCATGCTTTAAGCTGTAGCTCTCCTTTTCCATCCGGTTGCGTTCCTCTTCCATCTGTTCCGAATGATCCAGCGCCTTAAAATAATCGTCTGCAATATTTAACTGGATCATAACCTGCTGATAATCCGCACTCTGCTTGGAGAAACCCGGAATCCCGCGCAGCTGCATATTCTTTTCATTTACATAGCTGGCCGTCCGCTGAAGATAGGCCTCATCCTCGTTTCCGCCCAGAGTATATATTTTTCCGTCGATTAAAACCTGTGTATAATTCTTTGTTTCCATACTTCACTCATTCTCCTGTCTGATCCGGGGAAACGTTCTTTCCCTCTAACAGAAGCTTACCACATTTTCATCCCATTTCCAAGCCCAAATGACGATAAGCGCTCTCTGTGGCCATCCTTCCTCTGGGCGTGCGGTTGATCAGGCCGTTCATCAGAAGATAGGGTTCGTACACATCCTCTAAGGTTCCGGCGTCTTCCCCCAGAGCCGCAGCCAGCGTATCAAGCCCTACAGGGCCGCCGGAAAACTTCTCAATGATCATAAGCAGGATATTTCTGTCATTCTGATCCAGTCCCAGCTTGTCCACATCCATGATATCCAGAGCAAAATCCGTCACTTCTTTCGTGATCGCTCCGTCATATTTTACCTGAGCGAAGTCTCTTACCCTTTTTAAAAGGCGGTTTGCCAGTCTGGGCGTACCTCTGGACCGTCGGGCAAGCTCTAATGCCCCTTCCGGATCGATCTCCACTCCCAGCACCCCTGCGGAATGCATGATAATGGTCTTAAGCTCCTGGGGCGTATAAAATTCCAGACGCTGAACCACTCCGAACCGGTCTCTTAAAGGAGCCGTAAGAAGACCGGCTCTGGTAGTAGCGCCCACCAGAGTAAAATGGGGCAGCTCCAGACGGATGGAGCGGGCCGAAGAATCCTTTCCCAGCATAATATCTATGGCAAAGTCCTCCATGGCCGGATAAAGTACCTCCTCCACCTGACGGTTTAAACGGTGGATCTCATCCACAAAGAGCACATCCCCCTCCTGAAGGTTATTTAAGATCGCAGCCATCTCCCCAGGCTTTTCAATGGCCGGGCCGCTGGTTACCTTCATCTTCGTTCCCATCTCATTTGCAATAATCCCGGAAAGGGTGGTCTTTCCAAGGCCAGGGGGGCCGTAAAACAGCACATGATCCAGCGCTTCCCCTCTGGATTTGGCTGCCTCAATATAGATTTTCAGAGTGGATTTGATCTTCTCCTGCCCAATATAGTCCTCAAGGCACTGAGGACGCAGCGTAGTCTCAATACGCACATCCTCCTCTGTTGCCTCTGTTGTTATGATCCTGCGTTCCATAAGTCCCTCATCATTTTCCAATTATTTCCTTTAAGTTCTTCCCTTACAGAAAGGTCAGAAATTTTAAAGAAGCCTTAAGCACATCCTCTGAATTCATTCCCTCTGTCATTTCCACGCGCTTTACCGCCCTGGAAGCCTCTGCCCCCGTATAGCCAAGGGCCGTAAGGGCCTCCACAGCTTCTTTTGCAGCTGATGCCAGCCCGGAAAGTTCCTCGGTCCGGACTGCACTGCCGTTTCCGCCCCCAAATCCGGAAATCACCTCTTCCAGATCCACCTTATCCTTTAAATCCAAAATCAGCCTCTGGGCCGTTTTGGGGCCGATACCGGGTGCCCTGGAAATGGCCTTGGCGTCGCCGCTTACAATAGCCGTCCGCAGGTCGTCGGGCCGCATAACAGACAAAATCCCCAGAGCGCCTCTGGGGCCGATGCCGTTTACGCTGATAAGCTGCTTAAACATCTCTCTGTCCTGCCGGTTAAGAAAGCCATAAAGTGTCATGGAATCCTCACGGACCTGAAAATACGTATGAATAGTCACCGGAGAGCCCAGAGACGGAAGCTCTTCTAAGAGGGACAAAGGCACACGGATCCCATAGCCAATGCCTCCTGTCTCCACTATGATCATGTCCTCTTCCACTGCTTCCAGGGTTCCTTTTATATATGATATCATCGATCCAGTTCCTTTTCTCTGTGCGTTCTGCCGCTCCCGGCAGCTTTTATTTCTGACCTTCATCATAACATACCGCCACACGCAATGCAAGTGGTGTATCGAACGTATTTTCTGTTTTTAAAATACACCTTTGACAGATGCTTGCATATTTCCCTATTTTCCGCTAAACTGTCCTCAGTAACTATATCAGAAAGGAACACCATGATCACCATTAAGCATCCCATTGATTTTCCGGAGACCTATCCCCTGGACCGGATCGGGCCAAAAGAACAGCTGCTTTTCTTCGATATTGAAACAACCGGATTTTCCGGAGACACTTCCCAGCTCTACCTGATCGGCTGCGTGTACCATGACGGCTTTGGCTGGAAGCTGATCCAGTGGTTTGCAGATACCAGACAGGCGGAATCAGAACTTTTAGATGCATTCTTTGTCTTTATAAAACGTTTTAAAACCCTGATCCACTTTAACGGCGACCGGTTTGACATTCCCTATCTGGAAAAATGCTGCCGCAGGCTGGGGCCTTCCCACAGCTTTGAGGGCATGGAAAGTATGGATATCTACAAAAAAATCCGTCCTTACCGGAAGCTTCTGGGATTAGAAAGCATGAAGCAGAAGGCCATTGAGCAGTTTTTAGGCATTTCCCGTGAGGATAAGTACACTGGAGGACAGTTAATTGAGGTCTACCGCGATTATCTGCACACCCATGAAAAATCGCTCTATGATCTGCTGATCCTTCACAATGAGGATGATTTAAAGGGAATGCCCGCTATCCTTCCCATTTTAAGCTATGCAGATTTCTTTTCATCCCCTCTTTTCCCTCAGGCTCCTGAATTATGGGAGGGTGACTGTACAGAGCCCACGGACACGCCCCTTCTGCATCTTATGGGTACCGGCTCTGTTTCTGTTCCCGTTCCGCTGGAATATTCTTCCGGTCCGGTGAGTCTGGAGCTATATGAAAATAAAGCCGTCTGCACCATCCGCCTCTGCCGCGGCTGCCTTAAATATTTTTATCCCGATTATAAGGATTACTACTATCTCCCCTTTGAAGACACAGCCGTCCATAAAAGCGTAGGGGAGTATGTAGATCGGTCTGCCCGGAAAAAGGCCACTGCCCGAACCTGCTACACAAAAAAAGAGGGCCTGTTCCTCCCTCAGTTTGGCCCCTTTAAGGAACCTTCCTTCCGGGAGGATTACAAGTCCCCTCTCACCTATGTGCTTTATGATGACTCGCTGTTTTCACAGCCCCAGGCCGCAGATACCTACTTCAGTCAGCTCTTTTGCTGGCTTTTGGAACAGTAGGGCTGAAAACATTACGGGTGATGAAAAATCCCCTCTAACAGAGCTCCGGCTGCGGTAAAAAGAAGCAGAAGAAAAAAAGCGGCCAGATGAAGACGGTGTTCCCGTCCTCCGGCCCAGCCTGCAAGGACTGCCCAGGTAATCCCATAAATCACCCCCTGTGGAAACAAAAGCCAGAGAAACACTGGAAGTCCCCAGACGCCCTTTTCCAATGTGAGAAAAGCCAAGGCCCCGGAAAGGCACATTCCGCCCCAGCAGGTAATGCAGCCAAAAAAGAAGGGGCTGCAGATCGTTAGACCTGCCACCCATCCTGCAGTCATCTGAAGCAGCCGCTTTGCCAGCAGACTCACAACGCCGGCTTCCTTCATTGCCTGTTCCAGCCCCCCATCTTTCAATGTCTCTGTCAGGCAGGAAATCATCCCCTTCCCCCAGAGATCCTCCCTGCCTTCTCCTGCAAGCAAGCCCCTTCCCAGTGCTCCTTCTCCAAATAAAAGCACAACGGCTGTTCCCCCTATGATCCCGGCTCCAAAGCAGAATATAAGCCAGTCCTCATAGGAAAAACGCCGCTGTCTGAAAGCTGTCACCGTTCTGGCTGCCAGCGCCATTTTTTTCCCTCTGATCTTCATTCCCGTTTCTCCCTGTTTCCCCTTAAAACAGGTGTATGCGGCCGGAGGGATCCGTATGTATCAGGGAGTCTCCCAGTACAGGATTCCGTTTCGGTTCTCTCTTAAGGCAAAGTCCTCATCATAGAGGTATTCCAGACAGGAAAATACGAATTTCATCCACACCGGCTCCCGTGCTGTACAGTTTCACTTCATAAATTCCCGGCGCACGTTCTTCCATCCTGCTCACCCTTCTGTTTTATACAAACTCGTCCTTCTTATCCACACTCCGGTACTTACGTCCGTAAGCCATAATGGCGGCAATGGTCTTTCCGTCTGTGATTTTTCCCGTAAAGATCAGCTCCTCTAAATCCTTAAGCTCCCAGGCCTCTACTTCTATGACCTCATCCTCATCCAGATGCTGATGGCTTGGCACCAGATTGTGGGCAACAAAAATATCAATGGCCTCATCGCAGAAGGCTACCGTAGTATTAACACTGATCAGATATTCCAGTTTTTCTGTCTTAAAGCCCGTTTCCTCCTCCAGTTCCCGGTACGCACACTCAATTTTGGGTTCTTTGGGATCATCCAGCTTTCCTGCCGGGATCTCCAGAGTAAAACGATCCAGTGCGTTTCTGTACTGGCGCACCATGAGGATTTTTCCTTCATCCGTTACCGGCAGCACTGCCGCAGCTCCGTCATGGTGGATATAGTCCCAATGGGCCTCATGGCCGTTGGCAAGAACCGTATCCTCGTAAATCTTTAAAATATTTCCCTGATATTTTAGCTGCCGGTCCAGACGGATCACCGGCATTCCTTCATTTTCTGGTTTCTGTGCCATGTTTTTTCCTCCCCTATTTCATTTTCTGGCTTTTTTCATAGCAGGCGTCTGCCGCTTTGATCACTGCATTGCGAAATCCAAATTCTTCCAGAGCAGATACTCCCGCAATGGTGGTTCCGCCCGGAGAGCAGACCTCATCCTTTAACTGCCCCGGATGCTTTCCCGTTTCCAGTACCATTTTCGCGCTTCCAAGAACGGTCTGGGCTGCCATTTCACAGGCTGTTTTACGGGGAAGCCCATATTTCACACCGCTGTCTGCCAGTGCCTCGATAAACATGTATACAAAGGCCGGAGAGCAGCCGCTGACGCAGCCCACAGCCTCCATCTGGCTCTCCTCTATCAGCTCCACGCCGCCACAGCTTTTAAAGACCGCGCAGATCTGCTCCTTTTCCTCCTCTGTAAATGGATCAGTGCCAAAGGCGATCCCCGTCATTCCCGCTCCCAGCATAGCCGGAGTATTTGGCATGGCCCGCACCACACGGATCTCATCTCCCAGCCGCTCCTTTAAACTGGAAATGGTCTGTCCCGGAGCCAAGGAGATCACCACCTGATTCTCCTCTAATACCTCGCGGATCTCATCAAATACTACATCAAAATACTGGGGCTTAACCGCAAGGATCAGATATTTGCAGCTCTGCGCGCAGGCCCGGTTGGACTCTGCATGAGGCACGCCGGTAGCTTCTGTAACCGCAGCCATCTTTTCTGCATGAGCTGCCGTAAAAATAAATCTTCCCGGCTCACAGGTCTTTAAAAGACCGTGCAGGATCGCCAGGCCCATATTTCCCATTCCGATAAAACCGATCTCAGCCATTTTAAGACCTCCTTATTCTGCATCCTTTAGTATGTTACAAAAATCAAAGGTAGCGAAGTAATCCTTTGGCGTCTCTGCCCTCCGGATCATTTCTGCCGAGCCGTCTTCTTTTAAAAGAAGCTCTGCTGATCTTAATTTTCCATTGTAATTATATCCCATGGCAAAACCGTGAGCTCCAGTATCATGGATCACCAGCAGATCACCCTTTTCAATCTCAGGCAGCATCCGGTCAATGGCAAATTTATCATTATTTTCGCACAGGGAACCCACTATATCATACATATGGTCACAGGGCGTATTTTCCTTTCCCATAACCGTAATATGATGGTAGGCGCCGTACATGGCGGGACGCATCAGGTTTACCGCACAGGCGTCTACACCCACATACTCTTTATGGGTATGCTTCTCATGGATGGCCTTTGTAACCAGACAGCCATAGGGGCCCAGCATAAAACGGCCCAGTTCTGTGCACAGCGCTACATCACCCATACCCGCAGGCACCAAAACCTCCTCATAGACCTGCCGCACCCCTTCGCCGATGGCGCGGATATCATTAGGCTCCTGATCCGGACGGTAAGGGATGCCGATACCTCCGGAAAGATTGATAAAGGAGATATGAGCCCCCGTTTCCTCATGGAGGCGGACTGCCAGCTCAAACAGGATCTTTGCCAGCATGGGGTAATACTCATTTGTCACCGTGTTGCTTGCCAAAAAGGCATGAATGCCGAAATTCTTTGCTCCCTTGGCCTTTAAGATCTTAAATGCCTCAAATATCTGTTCCGTTGTCATACCATACTTGGAATCGCCGGGATTATCCATAATATCATTGCTGATCTTAAAAACACCGCCGGGATTAAAGCGGCAGCTGATGGTCTCAGGAATATACCCCAGCGTCTGCTCCACACACTCAATATGGGTAATATCATCCAGATTGATGATCGCCCCCAGCTTTGCAGCATAGGCAAATTCCTCCAGAGGCGTATCATTGGAAGAAAACATGATGTCGTTTCCGGAAAAACCGCAGGCCTTTGACATCATAAGCTCTGTCATGGAGGAGCAGTCCGTACCGCAGCCATACTCCTTTAAAATATTTAAAATAAAGGGATTAGGCGTAGCCTTTACCGCAAAGTATTCCTTATATCCCTTATTCCATGAAAATGCCTCCTTTAACTGTCTGGCATTTTCCCTGATCCCTTTTTCATCATACAGGTGAAACGGCGTTGGATACGTCTTTGTAATCTCCTCCAACTGCTCTTTTGTAACAAATGGTTTCTTCTCCACAGCAAATTTCCTCCTTCGTCCGCTTTGCTCCAAAACTGTAAAAAGTCTGTCTGAAAGCACAATGTCCTTGCCAAACATTGTACTCCCGGGCAGACTTCTTTGTCCAGTTCAATTTTTAGTTAATTTCTACCACACGCATGATGTTGGTCTGGGCAGCCTCCTCATGGCGTCTCGCATAGCTTACCACACCGGCAGTCAGTACAGCCAGCTTTCCGCTTTCCACGAAATTCTTTTCCTTAAGCTCCTCAATGGAATTTTCGATCAGCTCATCGGTAGAATCTGCGCGGCGGGACCATACGGGAGTTACGCCCCACTGAAGCTGCATCTGACGTACAGTAGACATACTTGGGGACATTCCCAGGATACGGGCAGCCGGCTTCCACTTGGAGAGCATCATAGAGGTAAAGCCTGTAATACTTGGAACAATGATATAATCAGCGCCGATATCATGGGCAGTGGAAACAGAAGCGCAGCATACAGCGTTAGAAACGTTCTTCATGTTCTCTGCGCTTACCTTACGCTGGCGGTATGCAGTGTAATCCAGATAGCTTTCTGTCTCCTCAACAATGGAACTCATCATCTTTAACGCCTCAACCGGATACTTACCCATGGCAGTCTCGCCGGAAAGCATCACGGCGTCTGTACCGTCATACACTGCGTTTGCAACGTCTGTTACCTCTGCACGGGTCGGTCTTGGGTTACGGATCATGGAATCCAGCATCTGGGTTGCAGTAATAACAGTCTTGCAGGCCACATTACACTTGCGGATGATCATCTTCTGAATATTTGGAACCTTCTGAGCCGGGATCTCAACACCCATGTCGCCGCGGGCAACCATGATGCCGTCAGCCTCAGCGATAATCTCATCCAGATTCTCAATTCCCTCTGCATTCTCAATCTTTGCAATTACCTTTATGGAAGAGCCTGCCTCATCCAGCATAGCCTTGATCTCCCGGATGCAGTCTGCCGTGCGGACAAAGGAAGCTGCAATAAAATCAAAGCCCTGCTTGATGCCGAAACGGATATCTTCCTTATCCTTCTCAGTCAGAGCCGGAAGCTTGATGCTTACGTTAGGAACATTTACGCCCTTTCTCTCGCCAAGCTCGCCGCCGTTTACAACGGTACATACGATATCTGTATCATTTACCTCATTTACCTTTAACTCGATCAGGCCGTCATCGATCAAAATGGTGTTTCCTGCAGAAACGTCCTCATTTAAGCCGCTGTAATTGATATGGCCGATGGTATCATCGCCAACGATTTCTCTGGTAGTCAGCGTATAGATCTGTCCCTCTTTTAAAGTGACCTTCTTTCCGTCCTTTAAAATGCCGGTACGGATCTCCGGTCCCTTTGTATCCAGAAGGGCTGCAACCGGAATATCCAGTTCCTTGCGCACTTCCTTTAAGATTTCCAGACGTCCCAGATGCTCTGCATAATCACCATGAGAAAAGTTAAAGCGGGCAACGTCCATGCCGTTCTTTGCCAGCTCGAGCATAACATTTTTGTCATTGGTATTGGGACCCATGGTACAGATGATCTTTGTCTTTTTCATTTTAATCCTCCATTGTTAAATGTAAGTTGTGTAAATCGGTCCGGCGCAGCCTTATATGTGGGGAAGCTGCTTCCAGAATTTATGGAAAGAAGCAAAGCCCGGACTATTCCTCAGGCGTTTCTCCTTTTTTGACATGTTTGTGCGTGTATAAATGATCCATACAGTATTCATAACTGCCTTCACATTTGGAGCAGTAGCGGAATTCCATCCCCGGACTGTCCTCTGAGGTGCGTCCGCAGACGGCACAGCGGTGGGTATTTTTCACCACCCGGATCTTCTCCGTCTTTTTCTGGAACTCTCTGGAACGCTTTTTCTGATAAATCGGGCCCTTTTTTCCAAAGGTAAGCCATCCAAAGAAGATCCCCATGAGAGCAATGCTTAACAGGATCTCGATCCGGTCGATCAGACTGCCTCTCACAAACGAATAGATATACATTACCCCTTCAAATACGGCAATCCAGCTGGACTTTAAGGGAATGATCATCATAAAAAGCACCTGCATATCCGGAAACATCAGTGCGAACACAAAGAAGAATGAGTACACCAAATAATTTGGGAACAGCGGCAGAGGCATACCTGTGATCAGGTAGATCAGCACGGAAACAGCCGCATGAAGCAGTACGCCGGATATAATATAACAGTTAAACTTAAACCTCCCCCAGACCTGCTCTACCAGCAATCCAAAAAGCCGGACACAGTAAATGCCAATGGCATTAAAAATAACAAAGCTGATCGCATCTCCACCCGTAACTGCCGGCGGATATGCAAGAAACGTTACAATTCTCCAGATCTGCCCCCGGACAACCAGCGCAGGATTCAGGATCAGATAGCCAAAAAACTCCGGAGAAAGCAGATATGTCACAACGCCCAGGATCTGCAGGCCGCATACGATGTCAATGATACTGCCTCCCATCATACGCCTCAGACTGCGCTTTGCATTATTTACAAAATGATTCATTTAAAATCCCCTCATTTCAAAACAGATCCTTCTTATTAAAAATATACGCCACAATTAAGGACAGGGCCACTGCAAATCCCAGGACGATCCAGAATCCATAGGGGCTGTCTGCAAAGGGCATCCCCTTTGGCAGCACATTCATGCCGTAAAAGCTCGCCACCATAGTCGGGATGGACAGGACAATGGTCACTGTGGCCAAAAACTTCATAACAATATTCAGGTTGTTGGAAATAACGGAAGCAAAGGTATCCATAGTACCGCTTAAAATTCCATTATAAATACTCGTCATCTCCATGGCCTGCTTGTTCTCAATGATAACGTCCTCCAAAAGATCTGTATCCTCCGGATATTTCTTGATCTTGTCAAGCTTTAACAGACGCTCCAGCACCACTTCATTGGAACGGAGAGACGTGGTAAAGTATACCAGTGATTTCTGCAGCTCCAAAAGCTCGATCAGCTCTTCATTTTTCTGAGCCTGATGAAGTTTGTTTTCGATCACTTCGCTCTTCTTGTCAATGATCCTCAAATACTGCAGATACTGAGTGGCATTTTTATAAAGAATCTGCAGGATAAATCTGGTTTTCATAAATGTATGGAAATCTCTCACCCTGCCGTCCATAAAAGCGCTTAAAATGGGCGTTTCCTCCAGGCAGACCGTGATCAGCACATCCCTGGTAGTAATGATCGCCATAGGGATCGTAACAAACCAGTCTTTCCCGTTTCGCTCCTCTATAGATGGTATATCCACCAGGATCAGAGTGTATTCATCCTCTGCCTCAATACGTGAACGCTCTTCTTCATCCAGAGGCGCTTTTAAATGATCCGGATCAATGCGGCAGGCATCCGCTACATCTATGATTTCAGAAGCGGTAGGGTTCGTAAGAGCGATCCAGCTTCCGGGCTGCATCTCTTGCTTTTCATGAATCGTACCATCTTCGGTTTTAAAAATCCGTATCATGCGAACTCTCCCCCATTCTGAAATTTTACCCCCTAATTATAGTGACTGCCTACGATTTTGTCAAATGGATTAGAACTCCATTTTACATAAAACGCAATTTTTACAAACATCCTACAATTTATTAACGTTTTTTTAACGTTCTTCCCTGATTGTATTTGCCTTGGATTTGTGCTACACTTTAGCGTGAACATTTTTGTCTGTTGCTTTTGTCACAGTTTTTATACGAATTTTATTATAAAATATACGCCAAACCAGTGCAGCCCATGTTATTTGGGGCTGCCTCTTTCATACAGAAGAGTCCTGGATCAGACTACAAAGGAGGGCAGGGTCAAAACCCGTATCTATGAATCAGATGAGTACAACTTACCGTTTAGGTGTCGATATCGGCTCCACCACCGTAAAGGTGGCTGTGCTGGATCAGGAAAACCGTATCCTTTTTTCCGACTATGAACGCCATTATGCCAATATTCAGGAAACTCTGGCAAAGCTTTTAAAAAAAGCGGTATCACAGACCGGAGATATTCTTGTTATTCCTGTGATCACCGGCTCCGGCGGCCTGACACTCTCCTCCCATCTTCATATCCCCTTTGTACAGGAGGTCGTAGCCGTTGCCTCCTCTCTTCAGGATTATGCGCCCCAGACTGACGTAGCCATTGAGCTGGGCGGTGAGGACGCAAAGATCATTTATTTTACCGGCGGAATCGATCAGCGCATGAATGGCATCTGTGCGGGAGGCACCGGCTCCTTCATCGACCAGATGGCCTCCCTGCTTCAGACGGACGCCTCCGGCTTAAATGAATATGCCAAAAATTATCAGGCGATCTACCCCATTGCAGCCCGCTGCGGTGTATTTGCCAAATCGGATATCCAGCCCCTGATCAATGACGGCGCTACCCATGAGGATCTGGCGGCTTCTATTTTCCAGGCAGTGGTAAACCAGACCATCAGCGGCCTGGCCTGTGGCAAGCCTATCCGGGGAAACGTGGCATTTTTAGGCGGTCCCCTCCACTTCCTTCCGGAGCTGAGAAAGGCATTTGTCCGTACCCTTCACCTGACGCCGGAGCAGACCATTGCCCCGGAGCACTCCCACCTGTTTGCTGCGGTGGGCGCCGCTATGAACCCTAAAGAAGATCAGACGCCCCTTTCCATAGCGGATCTGATCAAAACCCTTTCCTCCGGGGTGCAGATGGATTTTGAGGTAAAGCGCATGGAACCTCTTTTTAAAAACCAGGAAGAGTATGATGCTTTTCTTGCAGACCATGCTCACAATCATGTAAGATCCTCGGATCTTTCTTCCTATGAAGGGCTTTGTTATCTGGGTATTGATGCCGGCTCTACCACTACAAAAGTGGCCCTTGTAGGCGAGGACGGCTCCCTTTTATACCGTTTTTATGAAAATAACAACGGAAGCCCTCTTGCAGCAGCCATCCAGGCGGCCAGAGAGATCAAAGAGCAGATGACAGACAAGGCAAAAATCGCATGGTCCTGCTCCACGGGATATGGAGAAGCCCTGTTAAAAGCCGCTTTTTTGCTGGACGAGGGAGAAGTGGAAACCATTTCCCATTACTATGCGGCCGCCTTCTTTGATCCTGAGGTAGACTGCATCCTGGATATCGGAGGCCAGGATATGAAGTGTATCCGCATCAAGGACGGCACCGTAGACAGCGTACAGCTAAACGAGGCCTGCTCCTCCGGCTGCGGTTCCTTCATCGAAACCTTTTCCAAAAGCTTAAATTACAGTGTAGCGGATTTTGCAAAGGAAGCACTTTTTGCCAAAAATCCCATCGATCTTGGCACACGCTGCACCGTATTTATGAATTCCAATGTAAAGCAGGCCCAGAAGGAGGGAGCGACCGTAGCAGATATCTCTGCCGGACTGGCCTACTCTGTGATTAAAAACGCTTTATTTAAGGTAATCAAAATCACAAATGCCTCTGATCTTGGAAGCCATGTAGTGGTGCAGGGCGGAACCTTCTACAATGACGCCGTGCTCCGCAGCTTTGAGCGGATCTCCGGCTGCCGGGCTGTCCGTCCTGATATCGCAGGCATCATGGGCGCCTTCGGAGCAGCCCTGATCGCCAGAGAGCGCTACCACCTGGGCGGTGAAAAAGAAACCTCTACTATGGCTTTAGACAAGATCATTTCCTTAAAATATACCACCTCCATGGCCCGGTGCAAGGGATGCAATAACCACTGTGTCCTGACTGTGAACCAGTTTGGAAGCAGCCGCCGGTATATTTCCGGAAACCGCTGTGAACGTGGCCTTGGAATAGAAAAAGCCAAAAAGGAAATTCCGAACCTTTTTGACTATAAATACCGCCGGATGTTTGACTATGAGCCCCTTCCCATGGATGAGGCAGACCGGGGCTGCGTAGGGATCCCCAGAGTTTTAAATATGTATGAAAATTTCCCCTTCTGGGCTGTATTTTTCCGTAAGCTGCGCTACCATGTGATCCTCTCTCCCCAGTCCACAAAGCAGATTTATGAGCTGGGTATTGAATCCATTCCCAGCGAATCGGAGTGTTATCCTGCCAAGCTGGTCCACGGCCATGTATCATGGCTCATCCGCCAGGGTGTGAAGTTTATCTTCTATCCCTGCATCCCCTATGAACGCAACGAAAGCCCTGAGGCCGGAAACCATTATAACTGCCCCATGGTCACCTCCTATGCGGAAAACATTAAAAATAACGTAGAAGCCCTGGAAGAGGAACAGGTTCGCTTTATGAACCCCTTTATGGCATTTACAAACGAAAAAATCCTTACAGATGCGCTGGTAAAGGAATTTTCCAGTTCTTTCCAGATCCCTGCGGCTGAAATCCGTATGGCAGCCCATGCTGCCTGGCAGGAATTAACCGCCTCCAGAGAGGATATCAAGAGAAAGGGCGAAGAAACCCTGAAATGGATGAAGGAACACGGCAGGCGCGGCATTGTTCTGGCAGGACGTCCCTACCATGTGGATCCGGAAATCCACCACGGAATCCCGGATGTGATCACCTCCTATGGCTTTGCGGTGCTCACGGAAGATTCTGTTTCCCATCTGGGAAAGGTAGAACGGCCTTTAGTGGTAACAGACCAGTGGATGTACCATTCCCGCCTCTATGCGGCAGCCAGCTTTGTAAAAACCCAGGACAATCTGGATCTGATCCAGCTCAATTCCTTTGGCTGCGGTCTGGACGCCGTTACCACAGACCAGGTTTCCGACATCCTCACACGGTCCGGAAAGCTTTACACTGTGCTTAAAATCGACGAGGTGAATAACCTTGGCTCTGCCCGCATCCGGATCCGCTCCCTCATTGCGGCCATCCGTGTAAGAGACCAGCGCCATTATGAGCGCAAGATCATTTCCAGCGCCTATAACCGCGTGGTATTTACAAAGGAAATGAAGAAGGACTACACCCTTCTCTGCCCCCAGATGTCGCCCATCCACTTTGATCTGGTAGAGCCCGCGATCCGGGCCTTTGGCTACAATATCGAAATCCTTCAGAACCACAATAAAAATGCAGTAGATGTGGGGCTTCGCTATGTGAATAACGACGCCTGCTATCCCTCTCTCATCGTCATTGGGCAGATCATGGATGCACTTCTGTCCGGAAAATACGATTTAAACCGTACAGCCATCTTTATGACCCAGACCGGAGGCGGATGCCGCGCCTCCAACTACATAGGCTTTATCCGCCGTGCCCTTGAAAAAGCCGGCATGAGCCATATTCCTGTGGTTTCCATCAATGCAAACGGCATGGAAACCAATCCGGGCTTTTCCATCACCCTTCCTCTGCTTACAAAGGCTATGCAGGCGGTGGTATACGGCGATATCTTTATGCGGGTTCTCTACGCGACCCGACCTTATGAAGCAGTTCCGGGAAGCGCAGATGCGCTCCATGAAAAATGGAAGAAACGCTGTATCGCCTCCCTGTCCAAGCGCTCTGCAGCTATGATGGAGTTTGGCCGGAACATCAAGGGAATCATCCGCGATTTTGACCGTCTGGAGCGAAGGGATATCAAAAAGCCAAAGGTAGGAATCGTAGGAGAAATCCTTGTCAAATTCTCTCCCCTGGCAAATAACCATATCGTAGAGCTTCTGGAAGCCGAAGGAGCGGAAGCCGTGATGCCGGATCTGATGGACTTCCTGCTTTACTGCTTCTACAACAACAATTTCAAGGCAGAACATCTGGGCAAGAAGAAGTCCACTGCCCGGCTGTGCAATGCGGGAATTGCCCTTTTGGAATACTTCCGCCGGACGGCCAGAAAAGAGCTGGCTGCAAGCAGACATTTTGCACCTCCCGCAGCCATCAATGAGCTGGCTGATATGGCAAAGGGCTTTGTATCCCTGGGCAATCAGACCGGAGAAGGATGGTTCCTTACAGGAGAAATGCTGGAGCTAATCCACAGCGGCGTGAAAAACATCGTCTGCACCCAGCCCTTTGGCTGCCTGCCAAACCATATCGTAGGAAAGGGCGTGATCAAAGAGCTTCGCAGGAATTATCCCGACTCCAATATTATTGCCGTAGACTACGATCCCGGTGCCAGCGAGGTCAACCAGTTAAACCGCATCAAGCTTATGCTGGCAACGGCGCATAAAAATCTGAAAAAAGAGATGGAACCGAAGGTTCAGGTGTAAAATTAAAGAGGATCTGCCGCACCCGATGGATATGGCAGGATCCTCTTTTTCTTTTGTATGTTAATCTTTTATTTTACCCTTCATACAGCGGATACTTATCGCAAAGTTTTGCAACCTCCGCCTTAATATACTCTTTCTTATTCTCAAAATCCGTTGCAGTCAGCCAGATACATTCTGCGATCTTTTCCATGTCCTCTTCCTTTAAACCTCTGGTGGTGACAGCCGGTGTACCGATGCGGACGCCGGAGGTAACAAAGGGGCTTCTGGGGTCATTGGGAACGGTATTTTTATTCAATGTAATGCATACCTCATCACAGCGGTTCTGAAGCTCTTTTCCGGAAATATCCAGACCGCGCAGGTCAACCAGCATCAGATGATTGTCCGTACCGTCGGTTAAAAGTTTGAAGCCCTGCTTTTTAAGAGCCTCTGCAAGGGCCTTTGCATTTAAAACAACCTGATGGGCATATTCCTTAAATTCAGGCTTTAAGGCTTCGCCCAGACACACTGCCTTGGCTGCGATCACATGCTCTAAGGGACCGCCCTGGGTTCCCGGGAAAATGGCCTTATTGAAGTTAAACTTCTCTGCCGCCTCCTTATTTGCCAGGATCATGCCGCCTCTGGGACCTCTGAGCGTCTTATGGGTGGTAGTAGTCACTACGTCTGCGTATGGAATGGGGCTTGGATGCTCTCCCGCTGCCACCAAACCTGCAATATGGGCCATATCCACCATCAGATAGGCGCCTACCTCGTCCGCAATCTCACGGAAGCGCTTAAAGTCAATGGTTCTTGCATAGGCACTGGCTCCCGCCACGATCAGCTTTGGCTTCGATTCCCTGGCCTTGCGCTCTACCTCGTCATAGTCAATGAATCCCTGATCGTCTACGCCGTAGGGTACAATATTAAAATAAAGGCCGGAAAAGTTTACAGGACTTCCGTGTGTCAGATGGCCGCCGTGATCCAAATTCATACCCATAACCGTATCTCCCGGCTTTAACATGGCTACAAATACCGCCATATTGGCCTGTGCGCCGGAATGGGGCTGTACGTTGGCGTAATCACAGCCAAACAGCTTCTTTGCACGTTCGATTGCCAGATCCTCCACTACATCCACACACTGGCAGCCGCCGTAATAGCGCTTTCCTGAGTATCCTTCCGCATACTTATTTGTAAGAACTGTTCCCATTGCCATCATTACCGGCTCCGAAACAATATTTTCAGAAGCGATCAGCTCCAGATTCTGTCTCTGGCGCCTGCACTCCGCCTGAATCGCCTCGCCCACTTCCTTGTCATAGCCTGTAATAAAATCCATAACTGTATTTACCATTGCAGCCTACCGTCCTTTCCGCTCTTTTCTGCGATTATAACCTATCTGATTATAAAATGCAATACTCCCTGATACGGACACATTTTCGGTTTTGTCTGCAAAATAACTGTCAATTCTTAAATTTCCATGCTTTTATCACTACCTGAAGGCTCCGGTTTCCATTATATTCATTTACAGTGGGATAATAAATAATGTCAATCTGACGGTTTGAACCTATTTCCTCCATAAAGGCATCTCCATCCCCGAACACAATCCCATCCATGGAAAAGCCCCGTTCATTTACAAGAGAAAGACGCACTACATTGCGGTTTTTTCCCATTACACGGGCGCTTCGTATCCCCATGGCCTTCTGAGCAAACTGGGGCTTTTCATTGCCCTGTCCAAAAGGCTCAAGCCGTTCCAGATCGCAGATCAGCTCCTCCGAAATATATTCAAAGGGCATTGCCACATCAATCCATACTCTGGGGATAAAATCATCAGGCGTAAGCTTATCTGCCGCATTTTCATTGAGCCGTCTGCGGAATTCTCCTACATCTGCTTCTTCCAGCGAAAAACCGGCCGCCATGGGATGGCCTCCGAATTTCAGCAGCAGATCCTTTACCTCTACCAGGGCATGGAACATATGGTAGGCCTCGATAGAACGGCCGGATCCCTTGGCGCATCCTTCTGCCCTTGTAAGGACAAAAACAGGCTTATTGTACCGCTCTCTGATCCGTCCGGCTACAATTCCAGCCAGGGACTCATGGCAGTCGGGCAGAAAGACCACTAAAACCTTGTCATCCTTAAGCTCTGTTTCCACCTGAAGCGCCGCCGCATCCACATTCTCCTGCGTCATAGCCTTTCTCCGGTCGTTTAATTCCTTTAATTCCTCTGCAATAGAATCCGCCCTTGCAGTATCTTCGCACAGCAAAAGCTCCATGGCCAGTCTGGCCGTCTGAAGCCGTCCGCTTGCATTTAAACAGGGCCCCAGGACAAAACCAATATGGTACGCACTGATATTTGCCGGATCCAGCGCATTTTTATAAATCAGGCTTTTAAGGCCCGGATTTCCGGTCACAGCCAGACGCTTTAAGCCCTCCTTTACCACAATCCTGTTTTCATCCTTCAGCTTCATCACATCTCCCACCGTAGCAATGGCAGCAAGCTCCAGAAGTTCAAGCCATTCCTTACGGCTGATGCCGTATGCTTCATAGAGAGCGCCAACAAGCTTAAAGGCCACCATGGCTCCGCAGATCTCCGGCCACGGATACCGGCTGTCCCTGCGCTTGGGATTTACAATTACATCTGCGGGAGGCATCAGGTCTTCCCCTGTTTCCTCATTGGTCTGGATATCGTGGTGATCTGTAATGATCACCTCCAGCCCCAGCTCCTTTGCCAGGGCAATCTGGCTGATGGCGGCAATGCCGTTGTCACAGGTTACAATGGTCTGTATCCCATCTGCCGCCGCAGCCTCAATGATATGCTCGTTGATGCCGTAACCGTCCCGGATCCGCTCTGGGATCACATAGTCCGCACAGGCTCCGATCCGTTTGAATCCCTTATATAAAATAGCGGTGGAACATACGCCGTCGATATCATAATCCCCCACAATCCGCAGGCGCCGTTTTTCCTGTACTGCCCGGCAGATCCGCTGAACCGCCTCCTCCATATCGGGCAAAAGCCCGGGGGAATAAAGATCCTCCAGGCTTCCATTCAGATAGCGGTCAAATTCCGCTTCGCTTTCAATATCCCTGTTTCGTATAATTCTGGCTGTCACCGGACTGATGTGAAACCGTCCTGACAGAGCGTTAAAATCAGCTTTTTTTGCATGAAGCATCCAGATTGATCCTGTCATCCTGCTGTCCTTTCTCTTATGTCATTTCTGGGGATTTTTCTTACCCCTGCCCATCCCCCGTTTCATTTCCTCCGGGAATCATCCTTCCAAGCAGCCCGCCAATCACAGCCGGCAGCAGCCATCCAAGACCGGGAGCATAGCCTGGAAGATGCCTCATACCTTCCGTTATGCCCGGAATCGCAAGAGCTGCCTGATCCATGGTCCAGACAACGCTTACCGCCGCCGTAAACAGGATCGACAGACGGTACACCCAGATCCTGCGCCCTGTAAACCGCTCCATAAAAGCTAGAGCAATGAGAACAATCGCGATCGGATAAACGGCATTTAAAACAGGAACGGAATATTTCAAAATACGGTCCAGTCCCGCGCTGGAAATCAAAAGGCTGATAACTGCAAAAACCACCGTCCATATCCGATATCCAACGCATGGCGCCAGAGTAGAAAAAAACTGGCTGCAGCAGCAGATCAGTCCCACACAGGTATTCAGGCAGGCGATAAAAAAGATAATCCCCAAAATCACCATTCCCGAAATGCCAAAAAGATCTCCGGCCACAAAGGTCAGGATTCTGGCTCCGTTGGTGCCTGCTCCCGCCTGCTGTCCTACAGGGCCTCCAATATAGGCCAAAGCACCATAGACCAGAGATAAAAGGATCCCCGCCATAAGTCCGGCCTTTATCGTTTCCCGGATTACGGAATCCTCTCTGGAAATCCCCTTATTTCTTATATTAAGAGAAATGATAATGCCAAAATTTAAAGCCGCAAGCGTATCCATGGTCTGATACCCTTCCATAAAGCCTCTCACCGAAGCTCCTGCCGCAAATTCTGCCGCTGTCTCGCCCACTCCCTCCATGGGCCAGATCAGCCTTCCCGTAAATAATACTGCAATCAGGATCAACAGTGCCGGACAGGTCACCTTGCCCAAACGTTCTGAAAGGGTTTCCGGATGAACGGACAAAAGAAGGGCAATGGCAAAAAACACAAAGGAATATCCCAACTGAGCCCAAAACTGAACCGTCATGCCCGTATGGCCCAGATAATCTCCCAGCTGGGCTCCCGCACCGCTGAGAACAGGAAGCAGCGTCATCTCAAAGGAAGTGCTTGCAGTTCTGGGAATCGCCAGGAAGGGGCCGATCGCCAGATACGCGGTTAAAGTAAATAAAAGCGAAAATCTCCCGCCCACTTTTCCCGCCAGCTTTTCAAGTCCTCCTGAAACAGCCACCGCAGCCACTCCCAGAACCGGAAGCCCCACTGCGCTGATCAAAAAGCCGGCCATAGCCGGAATCACCTGAGCGCCTGCCCGTGCAGCCAGATCCGGAGGAAAGATCAGATTTCCCGCACCGAAAAACATCGAAAATAAAGTAAATCCTACCAGAAGCAGATTCTGGATGGAAAGCTTTTGTATTGTCATAAATCTCCACCTGTTCTGTATCCGATTGCGTCATTTTTTATCGCCGCTGCCTGCAAAAATATCTGCAGAGCTTCTTATCATCATACCATATTCCGGGGCAGGTTTCAACTGCGGCAAAATTCCTGCAGGTAAAATTCCTACACAGTTTTTACACAATTCTGTCACAGTTTAAGCGTATTCTATTCTGGTATATGAACTACATTAAAGTGAGGGAACACCAGATTATGACCAATGAACAGTATTACAGCCTGATCCAGTCCTATGAGGATGCCAGAAAAATCCTGATTTCCCGACTGGAAATACTGGATCACAGCCTGTATGGGAACCATACCGAAAGCGGGCCTGTCCATACCATCCAAAGCCGGATCAAGTCAAAAGACAGTATTGAGGAAAAGCTTAAGCGCTCGGGAAAAACAAACAGCATTGCCAATGCCAGAGATTATCTGTTAGATATCGCCGGAATCCCGGTTTATTGCCTTGATACAATGGAATATTTTCCCGTAGAGGTTCAGCTGCGCACCATGTCCATGGACTTCTGGGCCAGTATGGAACACCGTATCTGTTACAAAAAGAATCCTCATGGCCAGGAACAGCTGAGCCGGGATTTTAAAATTTATGCGGATATTTTGGAAGAAATCGAACGACAGCTGGAAGGCTACAGTGATGTAAAGAAAAAGATAGAATAATTGCAAAAAACCTCGTAAGCGAAACACCTACGAGGTTTTTATCATGCGCCAGAGAAGATTCGAACTCCCGACACTACGGTCCGTAGCCGTATGCTCTATCCAGCTGAGCTACTGACGCATCTTTCATTACTTTGGCTCGTCTGCCTCAGCAACGTAGATTATTATATGCGATAAAATTCAAAATGTCAACTACTTTTTTCATTTATTTTTTTTTATTTTTTGGCAGTTTTACATCTCCATAAAAAGTTGTTTTCTGACAGCTGCAGCAGATATTTTCTTTCATTTGATTTATTTTGACACAGAATCTTTATTTACATTCTTTTCTGAATCATTTATAATTTATTTATATTTTTTTTAATATTTTAAGGAGGGTTTCTTATGGTACTGCAAACACAAGCTCTTATTATCGTAGCTGCCTATCTGATCGGCATGCTGTTGGTTGGCTTCATCGTGGGGAAACTGAAGATCAAAGACAGCAGCGACTATATGCTGGCCGGACGGCGTATGGGACTTTTTATGGTGGCATTCTCATTGTCAGCCAACAATATCGGCGGCGGTTCTACTACAGGACTGGCGCAGAAAGCCTACGGCGAATGGGGAATGAGTGCGATCTGGTATGTACTGACCGCATCCATCGCTATGATCCCATTGGCTTATTTCGCCCCGAAGATCCGCAAAACCATGGCTGTGACCATTCCTGAGGTTGTAGGACGCAGATTCGGAAAAACATCCAGTACTCTGACTGCGGTTTTGAGTATCCTGTCCCTTTTCTGCCTTACCTCATCCCAGATTGCAGCCTCCGGCACTGTAGTAGCCAGCCTGACCGGAATTCCTACCAATGTAGCTCTGCTGATCGCAGGCGCTGTAGTGATTCTCTATACTACCTTTGGCGGCATGATCGCAGACCAGATTTCAGATTTGGTCCAGTTCGGCATCATACTGATCGGTCTTGCTGTTGCCACCCCCATCGTAATCCACGGATGCGGCGGATGGGACGCCATTTCTGCGGCTCTTCCTCCTGCTCATTTAAGCTTTACGAAAATCGGCTGGGTAACGATCATCGGATACATCTTCAACTATTTCTGCACCTTCCTCGCAGGCCCTGAGATGGTATCACGTTTTGAAACTGCAAAAAGTGAAAAGGTCGCAAAGGAAGCCGCCTGGCTTTCTGCTGTACTGATGGCGGCCATGTCCATTTTCCCGACACTTCTGGGCCTGGCAGCTCTGGCTACCATGCCGGAACTGGCCGACGGCGGAAAAAATGCCATGATGGCCGTTACCTCCGCCCATGCTCCCGGAGCCATCGTCGGCATCATCTCTGCCGCTATCATCTGCGCCACCATGTCCTCTGCGGACTCTAATCTGTTATGTATGTCCACCATGCTGATGAATGACCTGTATCTGAAATACGGCGGCAAACAGCTTAAGGATAAGCAGGTTATCGCCTACACCCGTACCTGCAACGTTGTGGCAGCAATCATTGCCATGATCATCTCCATGGCAGGAATCCCCATCGTAACTATGAACACCTTTGCCTTTGGCATCCGGTGCGCGGGCCCCTTTGCAGCCTACGGACTTGGCCTGATCGTACCAAAGGCGACTAAAAATTCCGGTATTCTCTCTTTGATCGGCGGAACGATCGGTTTCTGCTTCTGGCAGTATCTCAGCGGCGGAGGCTTTAAATTTGGCATTCTTCCTGTGGTATTCGGCTGTGCAGTCAGCGTAGCTGTATTTTTCCTTGTAAATGCCATCGAATGGAGCCGCGGTGTAGAACCCGCCCCCTCTGCCTATATGGATGAGAAATAATCTGTTCTGAAACCAGAATTACAAAAAGCGCCGTCGCTTCCTAATCTGCTACGGAAACTACGGCGCTTTTTTACTGGGCTGGCGGGATTCGAACCCTCGTATGCAGGAGTCAAAGTCCTGTGCCTTTACCGCTTGGCGACAGCCCATTATATTAAAAAATCCTCTTCTCATCATCACGAAAAGAGGAAAGGGTGAGTAGAGGGATTCGAACCCTCGGCCTCCAGAGCCACAACCTGGCGCGATAACCAACTTCGC